>Ga0209777_10008670_pt1 | contig 11091 bp, 7 predicted proteins | sample FrelakmetHBP12HB_FD_187147 | JGI IMG/M metagenome (GOLD analysis project Ga0209777, IMG submission 187147) | Freshwater lake sediment microbial communities from the University of Notre Dame, USA, for methane emissions studies -HBP12 HB (SPAdes)... | ecosystem: Environmental > Aquatic >...
CGCGGCGGCCGGGGACGAGCGCCGGACCCGTTGCACTTCTTGGGGCGTGTGGTAAGTTCGGGCGCGACAACCGCGGCACGGAGAGATTCCGCATGGCACTGATTGCTTTTACGGCCAACTACACTGACCATTCCAACGAGACGGGGTATCAGTTTGAGTTCCACTGCGACCATTGCGGCAACGGCCACATGTCCAGCTTCCAGGCGACTAAGCTGGGCCTGGCGGGGGGCTTCCTGCGCGCGGCTGGCAGCCTCTTCGGCGGAGTCTTCGGCAACGTGGCAGCGGCCGGCGACCAGGTGAAAGACGCCTTGCGCGGCAAAGCGCGCGACGACGCCTACGCCCAGGCTGTGGCTGAGGCCAAGCTGCACTTCAAACAGTGCTCGCGCTGCGGCAAATGGGTCTGCCCGGACAAGTGCTGGAACGCCTCTCGCAGCTTGTGCACCGCGTGTGCGCCCGACCTGCAGAAGGAAGCCGCCGCCATCCAGGCTCAGGTGGCCGTCGAACAGCTCCAAGAGAAAGTCCGCGCCAGCGACCAGACCGAAGGACTGAATACGGCTGCCAAGCAAACCGCCGAGTGCCCGCATTGCGGCGCGCCCGCAGGCGGCGGCAAGTTCTGCGCCGAATGCGGCAAGCCCTTGGCCGGCGCGGACAAATTCTGCGCTGAGTGTGGCGCCAAGATCAAGGCGGGCGTCAAGTTTTGCCCCGAGTGCGGAAAACCTGCCCCGCAGTAGAACGGTTTCACACTACTGCGGTTTTGTTTCGGTTTTTGAGCTCTTGAAGAGACCCAGCAGGCCAGTCTTGTTGGTAGGTTTGGGCAGGTTGACCTTCGGGGCGACGGGCGCCGGATTACCAGCCGCGTTCGCCGCTCCTGCGGGGCTTGGCTCTGGCGGCCGCAGGATAGTGGATGGTTGCGGGCGTTGGGGTACGGGGCTTTCAGGCCCGGCAGGCAAACCTGGAACGGCAATCTTCACCGACGGGCGAGGTGCGGCGAAAGCTGAAAGGCGCGTCATGGTTCCGCCTCCGGTTGCCCTCAGCGCGGAGCTGGAGCCGCTCGCCTGGAAGACTTGGGGAATTGGGGAAGGCGCTGCCGGCTCGGAAGCCGACGGGGGCGGACCAGCCGCGGCAGTTGGCGCCGGCGCTGTGCTTGCGGCCGCCACTACAAGGCCCGGAGGCAATTGCACAACGGCGGGCGGCGAGGCCGAGATGGCCGGCAGGGACGCTGGCCTGAAAGGCTCCAGGGCTGGAGCCGCGGGCGGAGGCGTAACTGCCGCTGCCGGGAGCGTGCTTCGGGAAACCGGTTGGGGCGTGTGGTCCAACAACATAGTGCCGAGAGGACTGAGTTCTTCCTGGTCCTGCTTAAGCTCTTTGGAGTGCCTCTCCAATGTGGCGCGAATGTCTTTCCAGGTGCTGACGTACTGGCAGACTTTGCACTTGCTGACCCGCTCCAGCTCATCCAGCACGTCGTGGTTCATCAGTCCCGCTCCGACGATGATCAGAGTGTTAGCAATCTTGTCCACCGCGATGAACTGGTATTCGTAATACATCTGCTGGGGGAAAGTGATGAGCACGTCCAGCGAGATCGTGTAGTTCTGCGCTGGCATGAAAGGCAGGCTGAACTGCTGAACAATAGTCTGAGCGATGACTTCCTCGGAGACGAAGCCTAGTTTGACAAGCGCCTCGCCAAGGAAGAGGTTGCTCTTGCGCTGCTCGTCAATCGCCGCGCGAAGCTGATCCTCGGTGATCAGTCCTTCCGCCCCGAGCAGTTCGCCCAGGCGCCGCTTGGTCATTCGCGTGATTCGTGCCACTAAGCACCTGTTCCTTTATGGCGACGTGAGGACCTGAAAAGCCTTTCCCTGGTGTACATGCCTGCTTACTCATTTTATACCTTGGTTCACTAAAGTCAAGATTGGTAGGGTGTCTCTACATGTTCTGGTCAAAAGGGGACATTCTGCTTTTCTACTGCGACCTATGCTCACTGTTGGCCCGCTTGCCTGACGCATGCAGCGTATGTCTTGCTTGTGGAAGTTGTAAGAACGCTGTCTCCCTCAACCGTGACCGACACTTCAACGGCTATCACCAGTTTTCAGTAATGAACGGCGTGAAAACGGGCGATAACCTTAAGCTGTGTGATCATCCAGGAACGTTTGTTCTAGTTGCCCCGCGTGAATCGCGGAAGAAGTTCGAATGGCGCATCGTGGCTCTCCCGCACATACCATTGTCATAGCAATTCACATGGTGCAGGACTCATTCGGGTTCGCGTTTGCATAATCCTCTGGGCTGTCTTAACTTATGTGTCACGGGACAGTACTGAAGTGGGGGTGGGACGGGCCGCGCGTAATGGATGATCTGGTTCTGCTAGAAAATTCGCCCAACCACCGTGGTGAGCGCCTAGGCAAATGCCAAAGGGAGCTCCTGAGGAAGCGCGTCGCCGAGTTCATGGCACTTTGCCAGAAATACGAAGTGGGAGCTTTGGATCTGCCCGACCGGGCCAGGAACATAACTACCACACTGAATGTGCTTTGGCAGGAATGGCTGGCAGAGGCACGCACCTCGGCAGCGGCAGCACAGGTCTCCACAGCCAGCCTGATGGCCATCACCTACCCCCCAGAGAAAGTCCAACCAGCGCTCTTGCCCAAACGCGCCAATGATTCGACGGCCTTCGGGGCCTCTTGCAGCCTCGCAGGCACCCGCGCCCTGTTCATGCGCAATTGCGACGGGCCAGACATCGTGCATCACGCAGTCAGCCGTGCGACCGCGCCTGGTTCGCTGGCCCACGTCGCCCTCTGTGAGGCCGCTGACATTGGCGTTAAGGCGTTCGTCAACGAAGCCGGTCTAGCTGGCACCTACTATATCGGCCCCCAGGTGAACGACTACACCTTGACAGCTATCCAGCCATCCTTGGTCCTGCGGCACCTGTGTGAGCGTGCTTCCAGTTGCGCCGGCGCGCTATCCGAGTTCGACGCTCTGCACAAACGCCAAAACCCGGGAACGCCGGACAAGCGCGGGGTCTGCTATCTGTTCGCGGATGCTTCCGGCGAGGTGTTGCTGCTGGAGGCTACGGCCTCGCGATACCACTTTTCCAGGGGCAAGAACTCGCTTGTCATCACCACTAACAAGTTCCTGTTGGGCGATAGCCCGCAACCACGGCTGGAGCCGTTCCGTGAGCGTTCCCTGCGCGTCTTCCTGACCGCAGCCCCTCTGGATTGCGCGCGCGCGCTGGCGGCAGCGCGCCTTGACCAGCGCTCAGGCGCCGAGAAAGGCGTCTGCGACGTGGATACGCGCGCCTCGTTCATCGCCGCACTTGGCGAAGGCGGCAAAACCAGCTATGCGTTGGTCACGCTCGGCTCGCCCTTGTGCAATCCCGCTGTGCCCCTCTTCCCGCGCCTCGGCGCGCCCGCAGGGATGGTCGATGGCTGGTTCTACGAGGAGGCATTCAGGAGTGTTGAGCCCACTGGGGCGCGCAAGGCCATGCGGATTGAGTACGAGAAAACGCTGTTGTCCAGACTGGCTGCTATCGGGCCTTCCAGCTCGGATGAGGACCTCGCAACCATCACCAACGACCTTTGTGCACTGGCGCGCAAATTCCTTGAGACCCCAGCGACGCCGGGCCAAGTGGCAGCAGTTTAGCCCGGCGCGCAGGGTAGCACGGGCGTCTCGCCCGTGAGGACGTAGCACCCAGCTTCACGGGCGAGACGCCCGTGCTGCAAGTCCACCTACCACTTAGGGTTTTCTGCAAGGAGTTTTTCAACACTGCCGGGGTCGAGCGGCTTGGCGAAGTAGTAGCCTTGGCCGTACTCGCACTTGAGCTGCCTCAGGCTGGCTAACTGCTGCGCGCTTTCCACGCCTTCAGCCACCACCGCCATGCCCAGGTTGCCGGCCAAGGCCTTTATGGTGCGCACGATCTCGGAGTTCTTCTCCTCCAATCCCATTTTGGAGACGAAGGAGCGGTCAATCTTGAGAATGTCCATGGGCAGGCGGTGCAGGTAACTGAGCGAGGAGTAGCCGGTGCCGAAATCGTCTATCATCAGACGAAGATCCATGCTCTTCAACCGCCCCAAGGACGCCAGGGTGTGCTTGTCGTCCTTCTCCATCAGCACGCCTTCGGTGATCTCCAGTTTGACATCGGCGCCCTGGACTCCAGTTTGCTTCAGGACCTCGGCGATCTGCTCATGCATGTCATCCTGGGAGAACATCTTGCCGGAGATATTGACGGAGACCGAGAACGGAGGAAAGGCCGGGAAACGGCCGCGCCACACGCGCAACTGCGCACAGGCCTCCCGCAACACCCACAACGTAATGGGCAGAATCAGTTCGGTCTCTTCGGCCAAGGGGATGAACTCGCCCGGTTGAATCAACCCGAAGGGCGGACGCTCCCAGCGGATCAGGGCCTCGAAGTCAGTGATCCGCCCGCTTTCCAGCGAAACTATAGGCTGGTAGCAGAGGCGGAACTCTCCCCCCTTGATGGCCTGCCGCAGATCGTTCTCCAGATGCAGCAAGGTTACGACCTGCGCGTGCATGCCCGAATGAAAGGTCTCATGGCGCGCCGTGCCGGAGGCCTTGGCGCTGTGCATGGCGGTGTAGGCGTCGCGCAGCAGGTCTTCGGCCCGCTCGTACTTGGGTTTGCTGAGCACAATGCCGACGCTGGCCGTAACGAAGACAGATTGTTCGCCGAGCGCAAAGGGGTCGGTCAAGGCCTGGTGGATTGAGTTGGCCAGCGCGGTGGCCTCGATCAGGCCGCGCACATCCTCCAACAGCAGGCCGAACTCGTCACCGCCCAAGCGGGCGATGGTGTCCGTAGGCCGCAGGCAGCTCTGCACCCGCTCGCCGAAGGCGAGGAGGAGCTGGTTGCCGGTCTGAAAACCCAGGCTGTCGTTGATGATCTGAAGGCGGTCTATCCCCAGCAGCAGAACGGCGAACCTGACGTTGAGGCTCTGGCGCACGCGCCGCAAAGCATGGCCGAGGCGATCCATGAAAAGCACGCGGTTGGCCAGGCCCGTCAGATCGTCATGCAGGGCATCATGAGCGGACCGCATCTCGGCCAGCTTGCGCGCGCTGATGTCTGTTTGTGAACCGGCCATGCGGTAGGGCTGGCCGTCTGGGCCGCGCACGGCCATGCCGCGGCAGAGCACCCAGTGCCAGGTGCCGTCCTTGTGCTGAACCCGGTACTCGTGCTCCAGTTGGGCCGAGTTGCCGCGGATGTGGGTCTCGATGTCCTCACGCAGTCCGCGCATATCATCGGGGTGCACGCGCTTGAACCACTCGTTGGAATCCTCGCCGATTTCCTGTGGTTCGTAGCCCAGCATGCTCTTCCAGCGCGGCGACAGGTAGATTTCTTTGGCCGCCAGGTTCCAGTCCCACAAGCCGTCGTTGGCCCCACGCGCGGCCAGCGCGTAGCGCTCTTCGCTCTCCTTCAGTGCCTTCTCAATCTGTTTGCGGTAAGCGCCCTCCTTCTCCAGGCTGGCATTGGCGGCCAGAAGCTCGGAGGTGCGTTCCTGGACACGGGCCTCCAGGTTGTCGTGCGCGGTCTGCAGCGAGGCTATGGCGCGCTGGTATTTGAGCAGCGCGCCGAGGCGGGCACGCAGAACCGGCCAGTCAATGGGCTTGGACAGGAAGTCGTTAGCACCGCATTCGATGCTGCGCACCTGAGCTTGAGGGTCTTGCAAGGCGCTCATCAGTATCACGCCCAGGTAGCGCCGCTTGGCGCCGGCCCTGAGCCTGCGGCAAAGATCCAGAGCATTCATGTCCGGGAGCTGCACCTCCAGCAGTGCCAGATCCAGTTCCGTATCCTGCGCCAGCTTCAAGGCGCTTTGGCCGTCGGAGGCGCTGAGCACCGTGTGGCCGTGTTCCTGGAGCTTGCTGGCCAGGCCGCGGCGGAAAGTTTCCTCAGCGTCCACCAGCAGAATGCAGCCCGGACGCTCGAATACGTCAGTGCTCAGCACTCCGGATGCAAACGGATCGAAAGCCACGTCGTATCACTCCTGTGCAAGGAACTTACATGCAGCAAAAGGTCCCAGTACCGATAGAACGAGCACCGGAGGCTCAAGCTTCATGGCCTGAACCCCAGACAGAACGTACCACGCCCGCGCTGTCTGGCAAGCCTCATGCAGCCAGGTATTCGCGCGAAAATGCAGCGCATTGCTTGCAAAAGAGAAAGAGACCAAGTAAGGTTGATGAGCGGTGTGGGCCTGTAGCTCAATTGGTTAGAGTGCTGGATTGTCGATCCATAGGTTGCGGGTTCGAGTCCCGTCAGGCCCGCCAATACTGATTTCTATCTTCGGTTAGCGTTCTGGATTCCTGGAGGGGAAAACATGAAGCATGTAGCGACGGTTGTGTGTGTTGCAGCGATGCTGCTGTGGGGAGCGGCACGCGCAGAGGATGCCAAGACCATTGAGCTGTTCAACGGCAAGGACCTGACAGGGTGGAAGCTCAGAGGAGATCCGGCCAAGAGCGGATGGAAAGTGGGCAAGGCGGCGCTTGACCCGAACAATCCGGAGCATCTCGCTTGCAGTGAAGGCACGGAAATGGTCAACAATGTCAAGGGACACGGCCAGGGGCTGGACATTTACACGGAAGCGAAGTTCGGCGACGTGCACCTCGAGATTGAGCTGATGGTGGCGAAAGGGTCCAACTCGGGCATTTACCTGATGGGCGAGTATGAAGTTCAGGTCTTGGACAGCTTCGGCAAAAAAGAGCCAAGCCCGGGCGACATGGGCGGCATCTACAACACCGCCGCCCCCAAAGTCAATGCCTGCAAGGCGCCGGGGGAATGGCAGAAATTCGTGATTGACTTCTGCGCCCCACGCTTCGATGCAGAGGGCAAGAAGACCGCCAATGCCAAGTTCATCAAAGTGCTGCTCAACGACCAGGTGATCCACGAAAACGCCGAGGCGCCCCATCCCACGGGCGGGGAACTCGGCAAGGAAGTGGCCACGGGGCCGCTGTTGCTGCAGGGCAACCACGGACCTGCGTCCTTTAAGAATATCAAGGTCACGCCGCTCACACAGAAGTAACGCGTGCGCGCAAGGTAGGACAGGCTTCAAGCCTGTCCCACAAGAACGAACATTCTGTCTTTCATCTGGCATGCGATTGAGCACGGCCAAGCTGTGGTGGCATGGCCGGGCGCACAACGGACTTTAGACCCAAAGGAAGCGAGAACCGCAGAATGCCCCCTTTTCCCCTGAAGCCAATCGTTGATCCGCGAGGACGGCAAGAAAGACCGCTGCTCAGACTGGCCAGGCGGCCGACGATGAAGGCGCTCCGCAAGGGGAAGGTCCTGTTTTACAACAACACCAAGCTTGATTTCTGCAACTACGGCGAGGTCTTCGCTGGCATCAAGCGGCACTTCGCCGCCGCCGGCATCACCAAGGTCTGCGACTACAAAGAGACCGTCCGCGGAAAATCCACCGCGGACCTGAATGACTATGCCAGGATGCTCTCGCGCGAGAAGCCGGTGGCGGCGGTTGTGGCGCTGGGCGACATGGGAACCACACCCGCCACCACTATCCTCACCATCGCGCTGGAGAGACTCGGCATCCCAAGCGTCTTCATCACGGCCAGCCCCGGCGCCGAACTGGCGGAAGCCGTGGCCTTCTATCGCGCCGGACAGTTGTGCCTCGTCCCGCTTGACATCTATCAGGGAAGCACCAAGGAAGAAGTGAGCGCCCAGATTGACAAACAGATCAAAGCGATCTTCGAGTCGCTGACTCTGCCCAAAAACCGCATCGGCAAGCGTGCAGCGCTCAGATTCGCCCTGGACAAGACGCCTCCCTCCCCCGACGGGTTGCTGAAGATTCCGCGGCAAAAAGGTCCTTCTCTGGCCGCAAGCGGCCCGGACGAACCCGGCCGCGGCATGGAAGAGGTCATGGATTTGTGCGACCAACTGCGCATCGCCGATGGCCTGCCCATCATCCCTCCGACTGAGGAGCGCATCGCGCGGATGATGGGCTACTGCCCATTCGCACACGACAGCGTGCTGATCCGCGAGGCCGGCCCGGCCGGCAAGGACATCACCGTGCGCGATGTCGCCGTGGCAGCGGTGATGGCTGGCTGCAAACCCACGGCGATGCCCATCCTCGTCACGGCCTTTCGCGCGCTTTCAAACCCCAGGTACAACGTTCTGCAGTCGGTCACGACGTCTCACCCCGGCGGCAACCTGGTGTTGGTCAGCGGCCCGCTGGCGCAGGAAGTGGGGCTTTACGGGGGCCCCGGCTGCCTGGGCCCCGGCTTCGCGGCCAACGCGACGCTCGGCCGCGCGGTCAACCTGGTCATCATCGCCGTCTGCCGCTCGGTCCCCGGCGTCTCCGACCTGGACTGCCTGGCCTCGCAGGCCGAGTTCACCTACTGCTTTGCAGAGGAGCCGCGGCTCAGCCCCTGGCCGACGATCAACCAGGAGCGCTACGACGGCAAGACCACTACAGTGTTGGTGCTGAAGGCCGAGCCGCCGCATGACATCATTGATTTCCTCAGCCAGAGCGCCGGCGACCTGCTGGATACGCTGGTGGACAGCGCCACCACGCTGGGCAGCAATAACGCGTATATCCCGGGGAATCTGATCTACACACTCACGCCCGACCACGCCCTGCTGCTGAATCGCGAAGGCTGGGACAAAGACAGGATCCGCGAGCACGTTCACAAGTGGGCCTGCCACTCGGCGCCGCTGGTGCGGAACCGCGGTTTGGTGCCGGTGCGCCCCAAAGGCTTCGAGAAGTTGCACCCGATGCCCGTGACGCGCTCGCCGAAAGATATCGAGATCGTCGTGGCAGGCAATCGCGGCGGACATTCAGCGGTGATCCTGCCTTGGGCGCTGCACAGCGAGGCGATCGTCGAGCGTGTCACGACCCCCGGCGGCAAAGTGGCGCGCTCTATCAAGGACTTCGTCTGCTGAAAAGGGGTGTGTTTAGTTGAGGTTAGCTTCTTTCTCGGCGAGCTTTGCGGCTCTGCGTGAGCCTGCTTTTGGGCGATCTCACGCAAAGACGCAAAGGCGCTGAACTGACAACGGACAACTGACAACCGACAACGAACCTCACTTGCCCGTGCGCTCGCTCTTTTCCACCTTGGCCTCTTTATCCACCTTTAGTTCTTCCGTATACTCAACCCGTTCGATTTCGCAGCCCGCGCCTATATTCACGCGCTTGCCTTTCACCACTTCCGCGCGCGTCGCTTCCAGAGTCACCTTATCGCCTTCGATGCTCTCGACTTCGAGGCTGCCTTCCGAGCCTGAAACGACGCTCGCTCCCGCGTCCCCCCCACGTCCGCCGAAGGCCACCGAAACCGCTGAACCGCCCGAAGAAACGGCGCTCGCCCCCGCGTCCCCACCGCGCCCGCCGAAGGACACTGAGACCGCCGAACCGCCCGAAGAAACGCCGCGCTTGACGGAAATCTTCGAACCTTCCAGGGCTTTCGCATGGCACCGGCCGTTGAGTTCAATCTCGATCTCCTCCGCCTTGATGCGGCCATCCACTCCGAATCCGCCGCTCGCGCGGAAAGTCTTGGCTTCCACGTCTCCGCCCGCGCTGAACGCACCCCTGGCATCGAACTTCCCGGCCTTGATATTACGCCCGGCTTTCAGCGCACCCCCCGACGAGACCTCATCGGCCACGATGCGTCCGGTCACGGTGCATGAGCCGTTCGCCTCGAAAGTGCCGGCTTTCACGTTGCCGTTTATGGTGCTCGCGCCGGCCAGCCGCACGCTCTTGGCCTCCACGTCGCCATCCACCTTGCCTGCGCCGCTGATCGTCAGCGTTTCGTACTTGCCGCCCGGCAGGTTCCCGGCGCCCGTGATCTTGGGGTTCTTGGGATCCGCCTGGCCCCCGAACATACCGCCAAGACCGCCCAAACCGCCCAGGTTGATATTGACTCCGAATCCCTGCATGCCTTTTTTCATGGCTGTGTCTCCTGCTTCAATGAGCCTGTGTCTACAACACTCCTCTGCACGGAGGATTCCAGGCAGGGCTACGCATCCACTATACTACCACGTTCTCAGCCCCGCTGGCCAACTTTCAGTCCCGCGATGTGCCTCCCGATGTGCTTCTTCAACACGGCGACGTAGGTTGCGGCTTCGCGGTTGAGCAGGCTGAGCAGCCGCCCGCGATACTTCTTCCGTCCGCCTTCTTCGCAGGTCAGGACCGTGCCGAAAGTAACGTGCAGAATCTGGCGGCCGGCGTTCTCGTCCAGGTAGACGCGCTCCAGGGCCGCGTCGTCGAGTTGCTCAGGCGGCGGCACTTCATGCAGCACGGCCGACACGTGGTACGTCTTGCGGTCGCTATCGTAGTGTCCGCGGCAGAAGCTGGCCAACTCACGGAAAAACGGCGTATCGCGGCGCGCGACGACGCGCAGGGCCTCCAGGTAGCTGGTGCCCGCCGTCTTGAGATGGAACCAGCCGCGAGTGACGCGCGCCACCAGCGGGTAAATACTGAACTTGTCGCTGCCGGAATGGATGCTGAGCTTGTAGGGGCCGTAGTGCTCCGCGATTGCGAAGTGCTGCTTCAGGCTCTCCTCGAAGACCTTCAGATCGCCCTTGTAGTCAATGCCTTTCTCGAAATCGCCCACGAAGCGCGGCGCCAGGCTGTGGATCTGCACGCCCCGTTCCTGCAGTTCCCGCACGATGAACAAGTGCTCGGCCACGCTGGTCGGCAAGGCCGTCTCGTCCACGGATAATTCGATCTCGTGCTCCGGCACGCGGTCGGCAACGTGCCGCGCCATCTTCTCGACGTGCGCCACGGCCCGGCCATATTTGACGGCGGCGCAGAGCAGCGTGGGTTCGTCGAAGGTGATCCTGAGCGGGCCGGCGGCAAAGCTCTGGCCTGCGTACTTCCTGCGCCACTCGGCAGCCCCCGGCACGCCGTCGCTGATCAGTTTTTCGAACTTGGCGCCCAGCAGCGCCGGCTCCGCGCCGGCGACCGTGTCGTCCACATGGGCAGACGGGTCAAGGGTGAACAGGTTGAAGCCCGCGGCGGCGGTAAGGTCAACGTCCTCGGGCGTCTTGAGATGGTCGGCGTCGCTGCCGAAGCCCGCGTCGTAACCGCTTTGGAAGACGCCGAAGGCGGCCTCGTCCATCACCTGCTGCGCGGAACGGCCGGTGATGGACAAGGC
>Ga0209777_10008671_pt1 | contig 11091 bp, 15 predicted proteins | sample FrelakmetHBP12HB_FD_187147 | JGI IMG/M metagenome (GOLD analysis project Ga0209777, IMG submission 187147) | Freshwater lake sediment microbial communities from the University of Notre Dame, USA, for methane emissions studies -HBP12 HB (SPAdes)... | ecosystem: Environmental > Aquatic >...
TGGTGGATTTATTGAGGCGCTATTTGACGAAGCGGGTAAACACGAGCGAGTGATTCATAGTAGTGTTGCCATGACATTGAAGTCTCGAAAGACAAACATTCCTGGATGGAAGCGTGCCACTCATTTTTTACAGAAGAATAAGAATGTGAATATCATCTTTGGTAAAGACTATACAGGTGATATCATGAAACCAGAAAATCAGCAGTATTTTATTGATTACACCGCGCAACCCGATCAGGAAAAAACGATTCATATCTTTACTGCCGACGGAGGATTCGATTTTTCATGCGATTATATGAAACAAGAGACGATGGTGTTTCCGTTATTGCTGGCATCGACCAAAATTGGCCTAGAGGTATTGAAAGTAGGTGGCGTTTTTATACTAAAGCTGTTTGATTTCTATCATCAATGTACGATCGATCTTCTTCGTTTGCTCTCTTTTCATTTTGAAGAGTGGTCTCTGTATAAACCATGTATGAGCCGACCATGTAATCCAGAGCACTACTTTATTGGAAAAGGGTTTACAGGATGTTCCAATAAAGTACTTGATGTAATGCGATTGTGGTGTAGCATGTTAGAGCATGGTCAGCCATTGGAGTCACTCTTTGTCCCGTATCGCGCAGAGTGTGAGTGGCTTCAACAGGTGCGCCAGACTTCCTTTCAACTACAGACAGAGTATTTGGAGCGGGTCTTTTCAATTATTGATAGTAATAATGATGAAGAGATCCGCGCGTATTTGAAGAAAAATGAGCGATCAAGCTACGAATGGTGTGTACGATTTAAGGTGCCGATTTTTTTGCGCCGCTGCCGTTTAATTGAGGCGTCACAAAGCGATCCACCAGCTTCTTTCCCACAATAACGGAGGCCTGATGTTGAGACATGTTGCCGGTTCCCATTTGATCGAGCATGGCTAACATACTTTGAATGGGGGCAAGGTCCTGACGACCAATGACTTTTTTAAAAAGTTCCGGATAGTTCTCAATGAATTCAGGGACACGAGCACGAATGGTCTCTTCAGAGTCACCCTGTGACATCCAGAGGGCAATGTCTTGGATCATGGTGCGAACAAACTGTGCTCGGTTGGTGGGGTCATATTCCAGTGGTCTGGCTTCTGCCTCGGCGGTGGCTTCTTCGATACTTTGGCGATGAAGAGCAGGCAATGATTTCTTATCCGACATGCTATGATCTGAAATGGAGTAGAAAAAAGGTTTTATATTAACTCACATGAATAGAAGATTCTATCATATGACAACCCCTCCTGAGCGCCTTACATCTGCTGCGCCAATTCATGTAACACATGTGTTACTTCCCGGAAAACATGCGGCTTCCGATAAGCTTGCGATGGATTTAGCGTCAGCACAAGCAAATGCTAAAACAATGAATCAATATCTACCCATTCGAAGCCAATTAGCAAGTCCTCCCGTAATCTATACACCAGGTTCTACATCTGCTCCAGAACCATTCTGCTCTGGGTCAACGGAACATGCCCTTTCTGTTATCGGTATATTATGTATCGTGTATGGTATCGTCGCAAAATAGTGATGGAATAGTAGTAGATGATGTGGGATACAGATGACATATGGAACAGTGAATCATCGGATCTGATCGTGACGGGTATTGATGAGGATTTTAGAAAGCGCCTATTAAAGGCGAAACATCGACTCTATTATTCTATTGTATTCGCGCCATCATTGGGAACCAAAGAGGCACATGATAATCGTTTACTTCAAGTCTATTTGCGTAAGTTGAATGCGTTTTATGTATTGGCCGTTCGAGCACAAGATGCTCCTATCGCTGATACAAAGTTACTGATTTTTCCAAAGAGTACACGCCCCATTATGAAAGAGGTACTTGATTGGATTACTATCTATTTCCAAAAGAATGGCACTCCTCAAACCATTCCATATGAACAATGTATAAAAGCTAATTTACATACCTATCAATTTATGCAAAATTTTATGGTACCCCAGTAGAAATGCCCTCTGTACGAGAGTGTCCAAAGGGGTATCGGCTGCGTAAAGGTTATACTCGCAGATTTAGACAAAGTATAGCATCTTCTGGATATACTGTGCGCCGAAAAGGAAAGGTTATTACTGTTCACCCAACAACGGATACGATTCATGTACCATCCGGATGCATTAAAGAGCGTGCTCATACGCAAAAAAGTAATGCAAATCAAGATAAAACACGAAGTCTAAAAAAGGGTGTGATTACATCATACGGATATCAATGGGGGTTAGCAGATCCTCTTCGTCATCGTGCTCTCAAGAAGGTCATCAAGGAGTATGGTGTTCAACCTGTGTACAATCGATTGAATACGGTAGCCAAATTATCTAAAAAAGCGGGTCATCCAGGCCGTTTGCGATTCGAGCAAGATGTGCTGTGGATTCAAAGACATTATTCTGTAACAAAATAAGTAATTACTCTTCATTTGTTGATGATATCAACAAGAAAGAGAAATGTAGAAAAGATTTCCCATAATTGGTTGTAGGGAGTGAGTAGGAGGATGTCAACCGATGTATCAAGATCATCGCAGTCAAATCCATCACCGTCGAGGTGGGCCAATCATGCCGTTGCAGCCGCATCAAGTGTATCTGCGCCAATGTCTCTTATGCCTATGACCGCGGCTACTATCATTGCAAAACAGGATTCTAATATGCCACTTGTAGATGAATTATGGTCATTTAGCGGTGCAATTTTCTATTTTGTCTTTTTTGGTATATTATTTTATCTGATTGTATTTATTGTTACTACATCAAATCAACTCAATAATGTGTCTGATAATGACTGGGCGAGCAAACGATGTCAGCCATGGGTATTACCCTTTGCGGGCTGGTTAGGGCCAAAGGGTACCAAAGCATCTGAAAATTTCAACTTCTGCATGGGCAGCATTTTTAAAACACACTCCATGCCGTTTATAGGCTCTGTTACCTCATCCTTTACACAATTTACGGATATGTTGAGTTCTCTCTTTGATTCGGTAGGATCGATTCAGACCACGATTGCGACACTTGGAGGCGGTATCAACAATGTGCTTCAAGAATTTACTGAGCGCATTTCCTATTTTTTCTTTAAATTGCGAATGAGTGGCATTTATTTGAAGACGCTTTTTGGACGAATGTATGCGGTTCTCTTTTCAGTCATGTACATGGGAATGTCAGGAATTACAGGAATGACTTCCTTTACCAATACCTTTCTGTTTTCATTTTTGAATACCTTCTGCTTTCCAGGAGAAACAGATGTCATCGTAAAGAACCCGACGACTGGCGCACCTGTACGCACACCCATCAAAGATGTGAAAATCGGCGATGTTCTTCTCCCAGGACATACCACGGTTACAGCACTATTTCGATTTTATTCAAAGGGACAGCCTATGGTTAAACTGGGGCCTGTTACAGTAAGTACCAATCATTATCTTATGTACCAAGGAAAGCCGATTATGGCAGGAGATCATCCTCATGCCATTCAACTGGGGCCATGGGCTTCGGACGATTTGCTCTATTGTCTGAATACGACCGATCACACTATTCCGATGGAATATCTAACCTTTCTGGATTATGATGAAGCGCCTGAATGTGATGAGCCGACCCTACGATGGATCGAGAAGACCATTAATGCAAAGGAGAGCACAGGTACCAATTATTCCTACAAGGATGCCTGCTTTGCAGTGAATGAAGAGGCAAAGATTAAGACGGTGAATGGGTTGGTATCCGCTAACAAGATTCAAATCGGCGATCGTCTTACCACGGGCTCAGAAGTGGTGGGTATCATCCGTCGACAAGTCAGTGAAGTCTGTACGCTCTCCAATCAAGTATCGTTGACTCCCGCCACACTCTATTGGGATAAGGAAGTGAATCAATGGAAACGAATGGGAGAACACCACGCCTATCGTGAGCAGCATACCGAAATGATATCATTTGTCGTTGTTCCTAACTCACAGATTGAGCTGGAAGATGGAACGCGTGTAAGAGACTATATGGAGGTTTGTTCTCCGGATTCCGAAATGTATTATGCGGAGCATTTAGAGTCATCCACATAAAGAGTTATTTTATTAGTAGGGAATCTCGTCCATAAGGAGATGGATGCAAAATGGCCTATTATTTTAATGACCATTTTCCTATTTGTCATCATGGGGACGGTGATCGCAAGTATGGATCGAAATGTAATTATGAGCAATTGGGCGGATAACCGTTGTAACCTTTCCGTTATGTTCACCTCTTTTCTTTTCAAACCAGATTCGGATCCACGATCACGAGGCGAATTTTCAACGGATAACTTTTCATTTTGTATGCAATCCTTTGTGCAACAATTTATGTCTACACTCATGACACCGATCAATGCCATTTTCTCAAAACAGGTTGGTATCACGGATGCCGCCATTGATGCACTGAATGGTATACAAAAAATATTGTCAACGATGTATCATGAATTTACAGCTTATTTGGGAAAATTTTTCGGTAGATTTACTTCATCTGTTTACGAAATGAGCCGCATCATTCAATATCTACATATGGCGGTCAGTCGTGCCAATGCCATGGCAGTATCCATGATTTACACAGGTCTTAGTGTATTTCGCGGAATGCTAAATACGATTCAAACCGTAATCAAGGTTGTTCTTATTATATGTGGTATCATGTTGGTGATTATTATTATCTTGTTCTTGTTTTTCTTTGAATTCATTCCTCTCATTATTGCTACGCTGGTTGCGGTTGTATCAGCAGTCAGTTTATTATCATTTATTATGCCAGATTCTGTTCGAAATGACGCAGAGAGTAATAAATCAAACTGGACCTGTTTTGCGGTAGGAACACGCATTCACCGAAAAGGTGAGTCAAGTGGAACATGCGTGGAGGACATCAAAGTAGGAGATGAATTGTCAGATGGTAGTCGTGTAACAGCGGTGATTCAGTCAAATGGATCCAAGATCGAGCTTTATGATCTGCTGGGTATTCGTGTATCAGGATCTCATTTGGTAAAACAGCCCAATGGCGAGTGGAAATCAGTTTCATCGGATCCTAGAGCCAAACGAATGGACGAGGTTTCTCCCATCTTGTACTGCTTTAATACGACATCAAACTGTATTCCAATCCAATCACCGATTGATAATACGACCTTCCTCTTTCGAGACTGGGAGGAAATTGGAAATGAGGACCACAAGGGGCAATACATGTGGAATTACATGATGTCAAATATGTTAAATCGTGGATCAGCGAATAAGGCATGGAAGGATAATCTGAAAATGGATTGTGAGGTGGCACTGGCTGGAAAACAGGTATGCGTCAAAACGATACATGGGTGGGTGCCAATCTCATCATTAGCGACTCCATTTGGAAAAGTAATGGATCGAACAGGTAAAGAACAGGACATTTTAGGAATAGTTCACGGAGAAGTGGAGGGCGCCGAAGATGAAAAGGAGACATGGCATACGGAACACTATGAAGATCGTGGTGGCATCTGGATAAAGGGATCTTCTACTTTACGCCAAGGTACATATCGCCTTCAAGGTATGGCGTTGATTACCAAATCAGGAGAGTACATTATATGGGATCCATCCGAGCAAAAGGAAAAAATAGTAAGAGACTTTACGGAGATTGGCTATGATTCCATTCATGAGACCTATCCATTTGTAGAGGCGAGACTCCGGACCACAGAATAGATTATCTAAAGCGTAATAAGTAGAATGAAAACCGGGTTTCTCATCACAGGTTTAGTATTATTGCTTCTTGCTAACTTAATCATGGTCTATTCCAAACGAAGTGGCAGCCGTGAGGGATTTATGGGTTATTTTCTGGAGAATGCTGGTCCATCGGGAATCGGCAAGTACAAGTTGGAGCCAATCGGCGCATTTGACGATGTGCGCGTGACACCCAATAACGGTGTTAGCTCGTGGCGTGGAACGGACCCGAATGAGCCCATGTTGGGCCCTGCATTTACACCCGGCCCCGACAGCCTCTTCATTTTTAAGAACAATCAGTCAAAGCCTGAGTGCTGCTCTGCCTCGTATGCATCGGATACCGGCTGTGTCTGCACGACCCCCGAGCAGAGAAACTACATTAACATGCGTGGAGGAAATCGTACGGTAGAGGACGGCGTCTAATCTATTTCATTGCTATTCCATGATTATTAAAATGAAGAAATTCATTATAACAATCATTCGTTTTATCTAATAGAATGAATTCAGTAGCAAACTCTCCATCTGCTATGAATCGCGTGAACAGCGGAAACAGCGGAAATAGCGCAAACACTGGAAATAGTGCGAAAATAAACACAAATAGCTCATTTATCAGTGCTCCTATTGCAAATGTGACCGAATCCGTTAAGAAAATGATGAATGGTAATATGGCCGCCAACTTTACAGAACCGATCAATGAATCCATCAATTCCGCTTTTGAAAGTGATACATCGCCTTATATCTCCATTCCTATTATTATTGGTCTGGGCCTGTTAATTATTCTGTTTATCATCTTCATTATCTTTCGCAATCAAGTTGCGGTTGGACTTGAGATTGTATGGCAGAAAATAAAGGCGCTGTTTGGCTATTCTGAACCAGCGGTTGAACCCGCCGCGCCATCCTATGCCCCTGATTCACCTGTCCCTGAGCCATCCGCCATTGAGAAGATTCTACCAGGCAAGAAAGAGGTTTTTAACATCGCACAGGACAAATACACCTATAGCGACGCCGAACCCCTATGTAAAGCATTTGGTGCCGAGCTTGCCACATACGATCAAGTAAAAGACGCCTGGAATAAGGGTGCGGACTGGTGCAATTATGGATGGATCAAGGGTCAATCAGCAGTCTACCCCACACAACAATCCACCTATGACAAGATTCAGATGGGCCCTGAATCACAGCGAATGTCGTGCGGTACACCAGGTATCAATGGTGGCTACTTTGACAATCCTGAGCTCCGATTTGGTGTGAACTGCTATGGCAGCAAGCCTGCTGAAAATAATACCGATGACCGTGCACTTATGAAGCCACACAATTTGACACCAGAAACCATCTTATATGATAAGAAGGTACAAGACTATAAGGTCAATTTGGATCAGATTCCAGTAAACCCCTTTAAAACGGGCACATGGTCATCGTAAGTTATAGGGTAGGAGGTGACATCTCAATCTCCTTTTGTGCGGGAAGACCACTCTGTTTGAGTGTTTTATGAAGGGTATACCCGCGATTGGCACGAATGAAGGTCATGATATCAAGGGTCTCATCTTTGAGGCATCGATGGCGAAAGTAGCCGTGGAGCAACTCCTCGATTTTGGAGAGTGAAAGAGGGTTCGGTTCACGCTTAGTAGTAACCTGAATTTTCCCTCGATTAATTTGAATGATGGCATTTTCCATGCCTTGTTGTTGAAGTGTGGTGATAATCTGCTTTTCAAAATCATCCTTGATCTTTCGAGAGGCGCCATATTGTTTATAAAAGGAAGAGGCCAGATTGCCATAATGTAACCAAGATCGTACATAAGTTCCAATACCGGAGTCAGCCATGGTTGCTATCCATAGCATTTTTAAATTGTTAGGCACTCTTCACACAAGACGGACACAGGGTGACTTTATTATGATTCCATAATAATATCACAAAAATGAGGATGACGATAATGAAAATAATGGCAAATACACAAATGGCAATAATGAGATAAGGGAAGGATCGCTGAAAAATGTATTGGAGAAAGGGTTCGATGACGAGCTGTTGAATGTAATTTTTGGTATCCGAACTGGCAAGAGATAACGCAAATTGGTCGATTTGTCCTTTTAACATATGAATAAATCGCTCCTTATCCTTTGTCCGGTCTGGTGGCATTTTGTTACTGTGGTGAAATTAACCGATCTCTTCTAATCGCTGTGGTCAGAGATATGCCGACCTTTAAAGCGCCTCAATATTCAAAACTGATAAATGCGACGACAAAGGCAGTTGAACCCTGTTACACCTTTCCTATTGAATTCACGGACTCAGAAGAGACTCCAGCCTTTATTGCGGATGATACTTCCTCTCTTTCACTTGAGTCCCTTCAACGCACGATTCAAGAGAATGTTACCTGGTGGAATGAGGTCGTTCAATCCTTTTTGCAAGCCTCGGTCAAACTTTTTTCAAAGCCTTATACCATTCAGCAGATTCATAAGATTTCAAAGCATACCCTTCAGGGTACAGAGCCGACCGAGTTTCCTGTTCATGTAACGGTACAGCCTGTTAGCATTCAGATTCGTAATGGATCCTTTTGGGTACATTGGAAATATGATACGGAACCCATGCAGATTGATATCCCGGATCTGGCTGAACCAGATGATACGGTACAATCTACTACCCATCTTCCGGTTCAAACACATGTTGTTGATGGGGTACATGAATTGAACTTGGACGACCTACCCATTGAGAAAAACGCTACGGAGATACCTCTCACGCTTGACCCACCTACCAAGTTCTATGATAAGCATAAGGTGAAAGAGGCTCGTCTAAAGGCGAAATTGGCGGTGTATCGAGCTCAGCACCAGATGTCAAAGTATTATGAAAAATACGGTACGGAACTGACGGACTCCGATACAGGCACGGACTCCGATACAGGGGATGAATCAGAGGAGGAGGTCCAACTTTGAAAAGACGTGTTCGGCATACTTTCTTATAAAATAATGCCCTCATTCTTTTATAGAAAGTAATGGCAGGTACAGAAATGAAGAACGTCGTTTTAATCGCCCTTGTTGTCTTGGTCATCGTATTTGTACTTTATCAATATGATTCGTCCCTTTGTGGACTGCTAAAAACCTATCAGGGTTTTGAGGATGTGAAGGGAGCAACCGAGAAGATGGATGAACGAGAGCAGAGGGGCAAGATGGATAGCGATGGCTTTGCTGATAAGTCAATGAATGGCAAGATGGAGGCTAAGAAGATGGATGGCAAGATGATGGATGGCAAGAAGGAGGCCAAGAAGATGCCAATGGATGGCAAGAAGGAGGCCTTTGCCGACCTCAGCGCTTATGAGGGTCCGGCCAACTTCGGTGCTGCTGAGGCCCCTGCTGGCTGCTACCCTCGTGACCAGATCACCCCGTCTGAACTCCTCCCGAAGGACATGAACAGCATCTGGGCCGAGCAGAACCCGATGGGACCTGGCTCTCTGAAGGGCAAGAACTTCCTCAGCGCGGGTGCCCTCATCGGTGTCAACACAGTCGGCCAGAGCTTGCGTAACGCCAACCTTCAGATTCGCTCGGAGCCGCCGAACCCTCAGGTCCCTGTTAGCATCTTCCTTCAGTCGACGATTGCCCCGGATATCAGCCACCGCCCGCTCGAGATTGGTGCCTAAATCGCAATTGGTATCTAAGTCTCTTATTTTTGATAACTGTATTGTTAATTGGTATGATCGAATTTACAATACACTTGATAGAAAGTCGTCATGATGAAGTATCTTATCCCCCTCCTTGTCGTGGCTCTTATTGCGGCATGGTTCATCAAGCGCCGCTATTTCTCTATCGATGGTTTTGTCGATCAAGTCCTACGCCCGCCTATGACGTACCCCTCCGCGGAGGCCCACGGATGCGCCCCCGCAGGCGTAAATGCCTCACCAGGATGGCCGCAGCATGAGCAAAATGCGAACAGCCCTCATGTGAATCCCGCCTATAAAAATGGTAATCCGCAAAATGTATTTGCGCAATACTTAAAACAACCGTAAATGATATCAGGACACATGTCACAAAAAGATATTTTATTGGGATGTATGATACTTGTGTATTTGATCCCCATCATCTATGTCTATTGTCAGTTTGTAGACAATCCCAGTATCTGTAACATCATTTGTAATGAAAATGCCAAATATATAATTGCCATTTCCATGGTGATTATGGGTGTATGTACCATGTTATATGAACGCGAGCGAAAGGATACGACTTCCATGATCATTGTTGCATGCCTATTATTTAGCATTTATGGTCTTATTTTTACCTATGGCTTATTTTGGACTCATTTTGGATTTGCAGCAGTCGCCTTTCTTTCCATTTTAGGATTTATGGTTCATCATACTCAAAAACATGGTTCCAATGGATTACGGATGCTTCTTTTGATTGCTGCTTATTTTACCATGACAACTGTCGCATTTTTTAATCAAAACATTTTTCTAACAGAGGCCCTCTTTATTGGTACCTTTGCGGTTTATTATCTTTCTCTTCACTTTATGGAATCATAGTAGAATAGATGTCGATACTGGACCGAGCAACAGAGATGGTAAAATCCATTCTCGGTGGAGGCAACTACCCGACCGTCTATGTTACCTCCACCGTCGATGGCAAACAATACAAGGTTCGCGATATGCCCGACAAACAGAATGCCGCCAATCTAATGGCAAATTTGCGTGCTCGTCTGGAGAAGCTCTGTCATGCCTTGGAAAAGAAGTACCCCGATAAGGCTCAGGTCAAGCAAATGGTCCGCAATTTCCGTGCCGATCCCTCTCGCTTTATTGAGGCTACACCTGACTCCGAGCATACTTCGTCCACTGTGAATAAGGGAGAGACCATTTACATGTGTCTGCGGCAAAGAGAGGCGGGTGATGAAAGCCTGGTAAATGAAAATGTGATGACTTTCGTGGCGCTTCATGAGCTAGCCCATGTCTGCACGGAATCGGTCGGTCACGGCGCGGATTTTTGGAATAACTTTGGATGGCTCCTCAAGGAAGCCGAAGCCATTAATGTATATCGCTATACGGACTTTGCCGCTCATCCCGTAAATTACTGTGGAGTCTATATCACGGATTCGCCGCGATACGATCCCGCAAAAGATGGCACGAATTTTCAAATTGGTACCATTTCTAAGCGAGTGGACTAATCCTCATATAAAAGCGAATGAATCATCGTGAAATGGATCATTTGCTTTTTTTTATAAAAAAGCGATAGGGATGGAGTCAGAGATAGATCATATCTTACATCCAAAAGTACTTCATAGTCTGCATCAGCGCATTCCTCCGGTTCATTGTATCATTTGGAAAGGAGGAAATCAATATGATACCGTTGTGTTGGATGCACGAACGGGTACTCAGATCTATCCATTTGACACCATTGATACGATCAAACGCATGTTGTGTTATCATTTCCGCCAGAATTCCGCATTT
>Ga0209777_10008673_pt1 | contig 11090 bp, 7 predicted proteins | sample FrelakmetHBP12HB_FD_187147 | JGI IMG/M metagenome (GOLD analysis project Ga0209777, IMG submission 187147) | Freshwater lake sediment microbial communities from the University of Notre Dame, USA, for methane emissions studies -HBP12 HB (SPAdes)... | ecosystem: Environmental > Aquatic >...
CGAACGCGCCTGCAGCACGCTTAACCCCGAACTTGGGGCCCGGGCTGTCGGTCAAAGAAACTAACATTTTGGAAATTCCTCCGCTCAAAACCCTTCATGGATTCGCGCTGGGCCGGCGCAAAGGCCAAACCCGAAAGGTTGCCCCCGTTATCGCTCTGACGTAAGGTGCTCGGTCTGTGACAGAAGAAGATTCCAGAGAGCGCCCCGTGCGCGTGAGTTTAATCTCGCTCGGCTGCGCGAAGAACCTCGTCGATGCCGAGGTGATGGTCGGGACGCTGCTGAAGGACGGCGTCGAGATCACCAGCGACACTACCCAGGCAGACGTGGTGATCGTGAATACCTGCTCGTTCATCGATTCGGCGCAGCAGGAGAGTGTCGATACCATTCTGGAATCCGCGGAATTGCGTGAAGCGAAGAACCGGGGTCAGGGGTTGATTGTCTCCGGCTGTCTCCCGCAGCGGTTTCGCGATGAACTGCCCAAACTCCTGCCGGAAGTGGACGCCTTCATGGGCATTGACCAGGTCCCGCAGGTCACCAACATCGTCACGCAAGCGCTGGCGCGGCGGGCGGAAAGGCAGGCGGGAAGTCTAAAGTCTAAAGTCCAAGGTCCAAAGTCCGAAGCGCGAAATCCAAAGCGGTCAGATGTTCAAGGTTCGAAGTTCGAGGTTCAAGGTTCAAAGTTCAGCCCCGCCCAGCCCCCCTCCCCCTTCGTAACAGTCAGCACCCGTCCCCAATACATCCCCGACTACGCGACCCCGCGGTTCCGGCTGACGCCACGCCACTTCGCCTACGTCAAGATCGCCGAGGGGTGCAACCATCCTTGCAGCTTCTGTATCATCCCCCGCATGAGGGGTTCCCATCGGAGCCGTCCGCAAGGAGACATCGTGGCCGAAGCCAAAGCGCTCATTGGCGATGGGGTCAAGGAGCTGAACCTGATCTCGCAGGACTCGACCTATTACGGCCTGGACTTGCGCCCGGACCGCAGCCGCGCCTTCTCAGGACCGGAGAAGTTCAACGCCGCCGTGAAATCACTCCCGGCCCAGGCCACCACGATTTGCACCTTGCTGCGCGAACTGAACGCGCTGCCCGGCGATTTCTGGATTCGCCTGCTCTACACCCATCCGGCGCATTGGACGGACGAGCTGATTCAAACGATCGCCGATTGCCCCAAGGTGGCGCGGTACGTCGATATCCCGTTGCAGCATATCCACCAGAACATGCTGGAGCGCATGCGACGCGAGACTTCCCGCCAATACATCGTGGACCTGATCCGCCGCATTCGCGCGGGCATCCCGGGCATCGCTTTGCGCACAACTTTTATCGTGGGCTTTCCCGGTGAGACGGACGCCTGCTTCGAGGACTTGCTGGGGTTTATTGGTGAGGCGCGGTTCGAGCGCCTGGGAGTTTTCACCTACTCACAGGAAGAGGGCACGCGCGCGGGAAGCATGGCCGGCCAGAGCCCGGACAAGATCAAGCGGAAACGTCGCGACTTGGCCATGGCGGCGCAGCATGAAGTGGCGGTGCAGGTCGCCGGGTCGTTCGTCGGGCGCACCATCAAAGTGCTGGTCGAACAAGTGGCCAGCACGGCGGAACTCCAGCGCGCCCGCGTCAGCTCCTGGGAGCACGGCCTGATTCGCGGGCGAGACCGGCACACCGACGACCTCAAGGGCCGTTTCCTGATCGCCCGCGGGGAGGCCGACGCGCCGGATATCGATGGCCGGGTGTATGTGCGTGGCCGACTGCCGCTTGGCGAGTTTGCGCGAGTAAAGGTCATCGGCCATACCGATTACGATTTGGTCGCTGAACCGGCTTGAGCCGGAATGGTCAGTTGCAGGTTGGCAAGTGCCCGGGGACAGGTTACAAAGACGGCGCAACCGCCATTACAATGCAAATTTTAGCCCGCAGTATGCGCCCAACTGAATGAACCTGCCGAACAAGCTAACCATCTCGCGCTTCGTTCTGACCATCGCCTTTCTGGCGGTGATGTTCTCGCAGGTGAAATACCACCAGACGATCGCCCTGGTGCTATTCATTGCCGGCGGAATCAGCGACTTCCTCGACGGCACGATTGCGCGGCGCCGCAAGCTGATCACGAACTTCGGTATCCTGATGGATCCCCTCGCCGACAAGATCATGGTCTGCTCGGCGTTCATTGCGTTTGTCGGGTTGAATTGGATACCGGCGTGGATGGTCGTCATCATCGTTGCCCGCGAACTGGCGATCACGGGGTTGCGTCTGCTGGCCGCCTCGAAGAATGTTGTACTGGCGGCGGAGGGCTATGGCAAACACAAGACCATCTCGCAGATCGTTGCGATCATCTCCATCCTCGTCCTGGCCAGCTATAACGAATGGGGGCCCGTGGGCCGCGCGATCTTTGGCTTCCGCATGCTCGGCGGGGTCCCCTGGGTGAACTGGTTCACCGAATTCGCCAAGTGGGTGGCCGTGGTGCTCACCTTTATCTCCGGGTGGCTCTATCTCTGGAGAAACCGCGCCCTGTATCTGCAGGACTTGTGAAGCTCTGGATTGCTCAAGGCTTCGGCGTCGGCCGAATCCCGGTGGCCCCAGGGACCTTTGGTTCGCTGTTGGGCGTGCTGTGGTTTGGGCTGTTGCTCATGACGGGCAGCATCTGGATTGTCATTGGCGGCACGATCGCCGGTATCGCTCTCTCCGTTTGGCTCTGTGGCGTGGCGGAGAAGCTCCTGGGGCAAAAGGACCCCGGTTCCGTGGTGCTCGATGAGATTGCGGCGCTGCCGGTTTGTTTTCTTACCTGGGTGGTAATCTTGCTTTGGAAGACTGGCTCGCTGCCCGCCTTCGCGTCCTTCTTTTCCGCGCAAACCTGGCCGCTGACGCTCGGTGTTTTTGTCGCCTTCCGCTTTTTCGACATCGCCAAGCCCTGGCCGGTGCGGCAGAGCCAAGTTTTGCCCGGCGGTTGGGGCATCACGATTGACGACGTGCTGGCAGCAGTTTACGTCAATGCGGTGGTGCTGCTGGTCTTTGCCGCGAAGACGCTTCTGGCCAAATCGTAGCCGGGAGAACAGCAGCCTTTTACAGCGCCCCCGCGTGGCTCATTTCCGCGGCACGGGTGCCGGCAAGGGCAACGTCTCCCCCCCAACGCTTTGGGTGGATTGATATACGCTCGGCTTCAATCCCTTCAGCGGATCATGACGCCGCCAGGACAGCCAGGCCGAAAATACCAGCACCAGCGCGACGACCAAACCCAAGCCGATCAACGCGCTTCGCCAATCCACCTTCGAAAGTTGGAGCATGAGGAAGTCGAGCACCCCGCGAGGGTGCTCGGCCAGGGACGGTGGCGCGGCAAACTTCGTGGTTTGGGCCAGCTCAGCTTCAAGCGCCGCCATCATCTGCGGCACGTCCAGCTTCAGTAAGGTCGAGTAGGTCCGCACGAATCCGCGGATATAAACCGGCGCCGAGAACACGTCGAAGTTGCCTTCTTCCAGCGCGCGCAGATGGTCGGTCCGGATCTTTGTGATCTCCACAATCTGCTCCACCGTGAGGTTTTTTGCCTCACGGGCCTCGCGGAGTTGTTCGGAAACCGTGGACATGACTCGCATGTTCTAATCCTTTCACGCCGGCATGGCAATCCTGGAATCACGGCACACAGGATCACGGCAAAACGCCGGTTCTCGCCAGGCGCAGATCAGAGGCCGAAGCGCCTGTCGCTCGGATGCCGAAATTCACTCCATCCCGGCCCTCTCCCCGTGGGAGTAGGGGAACCGCAGCCAGTCGCACGTCCCCGTCCGCCAAGGCGACGTTCGCCAGGCCTTTTAGCTAAACGACTCTAGCGCGCTCTCCCGAGCCCCGTCTGAAGCGTCTGCCAGAGATTGTAGTAAGTCGTATACTGTCCAGCGGTGAGCGCCTGCCCGACACTGAATCCCGACAATGTCTGAACCCCCGGCCCATTCGACGCTCCCAGCGCGTCGCAATCGAGCAACCAGATGCTGGTCGCCGGCAAGCCCGTCGGTTCCTGGCCCACGGTCAACCATGGATCCGTGGCGTGAGCGAAATAGCAACCGCTGGCATCTCGCTGCACCATTGCCCCGCCGTAAATACTGGTCGTTGGCGCGCAAACCGTGGACCCGCCATTCACAGCTACCTCCCATGAGGTGTCATTGTTGCCATATAAATACAAACGATTGCTCCAATCGGCATCGGCGCAACCAAAGACATACATCCCGCAGGGAGGAGGCACATCCACGTAAGAAAAGACCCTCGTCGAAGTCAGCCCTAGCGCCGTGCTTGGCACAATACCGGTGTCGCCGTATGTGCCAACGGTCCCGTCAGAGGACACGCCGCGAGCGGACGAGGTGATACTGCCGTACCAGGCGATAGTGTTTTGGGAAGGATTCCGCAGGTTGATCGCGTTCTGACTGTTGTTTGTTGTTGCGAACGGATAGATGGCCAACTCCAAATCCCAGAGGCCGTTTCGCTTCAGCCCAAGAACAAACGCGTTGAGCGCGGATTTCACGCCCGGCTCGAGCGGGCCGGTGCTGGACACGTAGGACTGCACATCGGAGTCGAGCGTGCCCACACCCGAATTGTCCGACAAAACCATGGCGGAAATGAGGTTGATGTTGCTTTCGCCCATCCCCGTACTCTCGAGTTCGAGCCGGAGCAAGGTGCTGGGTGAGAGCGATGGAGGCAGAGGCGCGCCGTTGGTGTTCCACAGGGCTGGATAGGCGATATTGTTCACCGACAATATCCCGGAGCGCACCAGATAGACGTGCCGCTCGATATTGGTTGGATTGGCCTCCCAATTGGTGGTGGTGATGGAAATGGAGGTCGCTTTGGCCAAGAAGTCCTGGCTGTAATATTGCAGATTCAAGGCCACATGATCGCTGGCCCAGGCCTGCTGTCGCTCCAGGAACAATCGACCGCGCAAATCCCAGCCGTCGGTAAGCATCTTGCCGCCGATCCGGGCGCTGGCCATCGGATAGGGCACGTTGCTGCTGCTGCAATCATAAGACGGAACGCGCCGGTAGAACCATAGTTCCCCCGGAGCATGACCGTTCTCGTTCAGGTCCAAATTCGTTCCCGGTCCGATTGTTGCTCCGACGGCGCTGTTGGCGACAGACCACGCCTGGATGCCCGGAATGGACTCATAAGCGACTCCGTTGGTATCGTATCCCTTCGCCCGAAAAACGAAATTGTAGCCGGCCATCTGCAAATTGGTGGCGCCTGAACCGGCTCCATACAGCGACGGGTCGAGGTAGTTGACTTCGATGTAGCACGGCATGTCCTCAGCGCCTAGGGTGATGCGCCCACCCGTGTTCCTGGCGGAGTCCCAGCCGCATTCAAACCGCAGAACGTGGCCGCCCATCAGGAGTATGGCATCGGTCGGGTTGGCCGGATTCCCGCCCATGTGCTGATAACACCGGATGAAGCCAAGCCTTCCACCGCCGTTCGTGGATTGGTTCTCATACCATGCCAGCCCGCTATCGAGGCTGTTGTTGTTGGCGTCATAAGGCGGAACGTAGTTCGTAAAAATCCTGGGCAGAATCATCCCGCTCTGGACTACGAGCGCCGACACGCTGCCATTGGAGATACCGGCTACGTTGGTCAGCCCGGCGCCGTCGCCGGTGAAGGTGCCGGTAAGGTTTACGCCGCTGGCGCCATTGGTCAGTATCGCGTCGGGCATTTGCGCCAGTGGCAGCGTCCCGATGAGCTGACTGGCGGGCAATTGGCCGGAGAGATTGGCGGCCGTGATGGCATAAGGACTCGGCGTGAGCGGTTGGCGCGGATTGAGGGTGGTAAAGTCGCCGTTGCCGTTAGTGCGGACAGCAATTTCAACCCAGCGCGGGCTGCCGTCGAACACCGCGCCGGGGTTGAGGGTCGCCGTAAACAGCCCGTTAGTGACGGCCAGGGCGCTGACGCTGAGCGGTCCGGCAACCGCAACGCCGCCGGTGGCCGAGTCGAACAGCGTGAAAGTCAGGTCATAGCTGCCGCTGGCGGGCTGGGCGCCGTCGTTCAGACGCCCCTGGTAGGTGAAGGTCGTGGCAAGTTCACTCTCGGCCCAAGCCGGGCTCGCCATCGAGCATAGCAGAATGAGCAGAACTGGCACGATGGTCTTAATCATGGCTGGAATTAGGGCTTTTGATTTCATCGCAAACGGACTTATTCTAATGCGGTTTCAGTTACTTGCTGTGCTCTCAGTAAACAATCATAATGCACAACAACGCCGGCGTCCCGGGGTTGATTGACGGGCCGCTCTGCGTGTCATCGTCGTCGTCATCGTAATCGAAAACCCGGGAGAAATGCCCGGTTACGAGGACGACGACGATTAAGAGGACGATTCAGAAGCACCGAAGGTTACGCCCGTCAGCATTGCACACCTCGATTTGCTGGATGCTTCCCTGCCCCTTACGGGCATAGCACTCACGCTACTGGCTTGGGGTGCACCAGTATTGTATGACCGCCCTGGAATTCTCCTACTGTCCCTGCCCGTCGGCCCCGCCGCCATCCAGATCGATGAGGATGTCGCGCGGCTCGGCGCCGTTGCTGGGGCCGACGATGCCACGGTTCTCCAGCTCATCCATGATGCGCGCCGCGCGGCCATAGCCGAGGCGCAGGCGGCGCTGGAGGAGGGAGACGCTGGCCTTTTGCTCGCTGCGGATGACTTCGATGCAATCCTGGATGATCTCTTCATCCTCGTCGATGCCGCTCTCGTCATCGAGGCTGCTGCTGGGGCGGGAGAGCTGCTGGTGAATCTCCAGCTCGTAGCTGGGCTTAGCCTGTTTGGCGATGAAATCGACGATGCTTTGAATCTCCTGGTCGGTAATGAGGGCGCCCTGGGCGCGACTCAACTTTGCCGAGCCGGGCGGCAGATACAGCATGTCGCCTTTGCCGAGCAGCTTGTCGGCGCCCATCGCATCGAGAATAGTGCGTGAGTCCACTTTGGCTGCGACCTGGAATGCGATACGGGCGGGAATGTTCGCCTTGATGACGCCGGTGATCACATCGACGCTCGGCCGCTGGGTGGCAACGATGCAATGGATGCCCGCCGCGCGCGCCATCTGCGTGATGCGGGCGATGGCCATTTCCACATCGGCAGGCGCCACGAGCATCAGGTCGGCCAGCTCGTCGATGATGACCACGATATAGCTGAGCCTCTCCGGAATGACGATGTCCTCCTCGCGCGGCACGACGATCTCCTCGTCCACTTCCACGGCGAATCCGTCTGCGCCGGGCTCGACCTTGTCCTTCTTGGCCAGGAGCGGCAGTTCGGGTTCCCGGGGCGGCAGCGGCTTATTCTTCGGGCGCGAGTTGAAGGAAAGGATATTGCGCACGCCCACCCGGGCAAAGATCTGGTAGCGCTTCTCCATCTCGTTGACCACCCAGCGCAGAGCCAGAATGACTTTCTTGGGGTCGGTCACGACCGGGACGACCAGGTGCGGCAGGGCGTTGTATTGCTGCAACTCGACCACCTTCGGGTCGATCATTACGAAGCGGAGCTGGTCCGGAGAGAAGCGGTAAAGCAGGGACGTGATGATGGCATTGATGCAGACGGATTTGCCCGAGCCGGTACTACCGGCGATGAGCAGGTGCGGCATCTCCGACAGGTCGGCGATAATTGGATGGCCGTAAACGTCCTTCCCCAGCGCCAGCGGAATACGGGCCTTGGTGTTGCGCCATTCCTCCGACTCGAGCAGGTCGCGGATAATGACCGTGGTCTTGACCGGATTCGGCACTTCCACGCCGACGGAGCTCTTACCGGGCACGGGAGCCAGGATGTTGATGCGTTCGGCTTTGAGGGCCGCCGCGAGGTTGTTGTTGAGCGCGGTGATCTTCTCCAGCTTCACGCCCGGCGCGGGATGCAACTCATAGCGCGTGATGGTGGGGCCCTTGGTGATGTCGCCCAGCGAAACCTCGATGTCGAACTGGGCGAGCGTTTGCTGCATCAGGCGGGCGTTGGCCATCAACTCCTCTTTCGATTCGGTGGGTTTGATGGTCGTGTCGGGGTGCTGTAGGAAATCGAGCGGCGGCAACTGGTAATTGCCGATCATAGGCGTCGCGGCAACGGTAATGGGCTTGGGCCTCTTGGGTGCCTTGGGTTTGGGAGTCGCGGCGGGGAGGCCGTTGATGACCACCTCCGGTTCGGGCTTGATCTCGGCGTCGGTTTTCTCATCGGCTGGCGCCTCAACTTTGGCTTCGCCGGGTTTGGAGTCGGCGGACTCGGGCTTCTTGCCGAGAATGTCCGCGGTGGTGGCCGCGGCGAGTTCGCGGGCGGGAATGACTTCACCTTCATCCGCAGGCGCAGGCTCCTTGACCGGCTCGGGCTGGGCCGACTTTTTGGCCCGCGCGGACTTGCTAGGTTGCGACACGCTGAGATCGCGGACAGTCGGCGCGGGGACTGGCTTCATATCCGGGCCCAAGCCGGAGCGCTCCACCTCGTCCTGCAGTTTCTTCGCCTGTTTTTGCAGGTCGCGCGCCCGCTGTTCGAGCACTTCCTCATCTGCCGGCAGTTCGCCCTCGGCGACGGCGCGGCGGCCGCAGATTCTCCGAATCCATTCGCCCAGTTGAAAGTTCGTCAGGAACAGCAGGCTGATGAAGTAGAGCATCAGGAAAACGATCGTCGCGCCCGCCGTGCCGAAGCACTCGCCGAAGAAATGCTGGTTCAAGTTGCGGCCGAGGATGCCGCCGACATCGGTGTTGAGATTACGGTGCAGGTTGACCAGATATTCCCGGTATAGATCCAGCAGGCCCATGCAGCAGAGCACGAGGACTAACGCCCACGCCCAGCGGCGTCGCAGGTAGGCAAATGTGTCCAGGAAACATCCCAGGCCCACCGCGAACAGCAGCACCGGGAAGAGATACGCCGCGGCGCCCGTCCAGAAAAACCAGTAATACGCCAGCCACGCCCCGAACGGCCCGATCCAGTTGTGGACTGACGGGTTCGGCGGCACGGCGTTGGCCGACACATCGCGCGGGTGATACGACAGCAGCGCGGCCAGCAACAGCGCGGCAAAGCACATCAGCACCACGCCGATGATGTCGTTGAACCCACGAGAGGATTCTGAATTTGCCGATGCCTTGCGAGCCATTGACTCAGCTTATCAGTTCCAAGCGCCGGGTGACAAGTGACGAGTGGCGCTCCGTCTTGCACCATTTCCTGTCGCGAGCCCGATTGGGCTTGAACGGGGAGACGGCGGCTGCATAATGGCCATAGTGATGAACAGAAATGAGTCCGGCGAACAAGTAATTCCCCCTCCGCCGCGCATCGTCGAGGAATCAATTTCCTGTCGCTTAGTAATCCGGGGATTGAACCCCTGGGAGCCGGGTCAGAGGCTATGAGCGAGACAGCCGACCTGCTTAAAGCCGAAGTCAAGGCGTTCTGGAACCGCCAGAGCTGCGACACCCACCACGCTCGCTCGGGAAAATTCACTTTCGAGTATTTCGAACAAATTGAGCAGTGGCGCTACGCGGATCAGGGTTTCATTCACTCTTTTGCCCAGTTCACACGGTACCACGGAAAGCGGGTGCTGGAGGTCGGCTTCGGTGCCGGCACCGATTTCATCCAATGGCTGCGTGCGGGGGCCTTAGCCTCGGGAGTAGATCTGACCGAAGAGGCTCTCGCTCACGTTGACCTCCGCATCCAGACCTATCATTTGCCCCCGCCCGAGAGCCTCAAAGTAGCTGACGCCGAGAATTTGCCGTTTGCCGCCAACACCTTTGACCTCGGCTATTCCTGGGGGGTGTTACACCACACGCCCAGCACGGAAAAGGCGCTGGCTGAATTGGTCCGCGTAGTTCGCCCGGGCGGTGAAATCAAGATCATGCTCTACAATCGGCATTCGCTGTGTGCCTACCGCTGCTGGTTGAGAAATGCGTTGCTCAGAGGGCAGCCCTGGAAAAGCTTGCGTTGGGCGTTGTGGCACCACATCGAGAGTGTCGGGACCAAGGGCTACACGGAGGGGGAGATCCGCCGGATGCTGGCCCCGTTGGGACTCACGGACGTGCGGTGCGAGATCTATCTCACTTCCGCCGATCGAATTGCGCGCCGGACGCTCCCGGCCCGTCTCTGCAACGGGCTTCTGGGTGTTGTTGTGGCTCTGACGGGTAATCGGCTCGGCTGGTTTCACGCGATTTCCGCGCGCAAGTTGTGAGCCGAGAGGTGGCAGCTCCATCGAGTTATTGCCCGGAGCAGTGTATGGTCTGGTAATTTTCAAAGATGAGAATTGCCCTGCTAACCACCGACGGCCGGGAGGTGTTGAAAGACTACGGCACGCCCGCGCCTCATTTTGGCACGGCGCCAGAGGCTTTGATGCAGGGCTTTGCGCTGTTGCCGGAAATGGAAGTGCACGTGGTCGCTTGTGTCCGCGCGAAGGTGAATGCGCCGCCGAACCTGGCGCCCAACATCTTCTTTCACAGCCTCTACGTGCCGAAGATCGGCTGGATGCGGACCGGCTACCAGGGCTGCATCCGGGCCGTCCGGAAAAAGCTGAAGGAACTCCAGCCGGAAATCGTGCACGGGCAGGGAACGGAGGCGGACTGCGCCATCAGCGCGGCGTTCTCCGGCTTCCCAAATGTGCTGACGATCCACGGGATCATGCGGTCGATTGCGCGAGTCAACCGAGCCAGGCCCTTTTCGTTTCTGTGGCTGGCGGCGTGGCTGGAAAGGTTAGCTCTTCCGCGCTCCGGCGGGGTGGTCTGTCTCACGCATTACACCCAACAGGCCGTGATGGATTTGGCCCGGCGCACCTGGGTGGTTCCGAACGCCGTCGATGCCTCCTTTTTCGGCGTCAATGCGGCGCCGAACCCGGGAGGGCCGGCGCTGCTGCTGAGCGTGGGCCACGTCTGCAGGCACAAGAACCAAAACGCCTTGATCCGGGCGCTCGACTCCCTGGCCGGGAGGCACAAGTTCGAGCTGAGGTTCCTGGGAAGGGCCAGCGAGAATGCTGCATACGGCCAGGAGTTCTTCCGCCTGGTCAAGGCGCGGCCCTGGTGTGTGTATGGCGGATTGGCCAGCCGGGAAGGACTAAAGGCGCTGTTGCGACAGGCAACGATACTGGTGCTGCCCTCGCTGGAAGACAACTGCCCTATGACCGTTCTCGAGGCGATGGCGGCGGGCGTGC
>Ga0209777_10008674_pt1 | contig 11089 bp, 13 predicted proteins | sample FrelakmetHBP12HB_FD_187147 | JGI IMG/M metagenome (GOLD analysis project Ga0209777, IMG submission 187147) | Freshwater lake sediment microbial communities from the University of Notre Dame, USA, for methane emissions studies -HBP12 HB (SPAdes)... | ecosystem: Environmental > Aquatic >...
GGTTCGGATAATTAATCCCTAGTCTCTCAGCTTGACTTAAACCCTGTTGTTTTGTAGACTAGACGTTGCCTCGTGGGCCTGTAGCTCAGTGGTAGAGCGGTCGGCTCATAACCGATTGGTCGCAGGTTCGATACCTGCCGGGCCCACTTATTCTAACAAAATATGTCTGACATGGTGGTATAGTCACAAAAAACCAGGTGGATTAATGACAACCCACCTGGTTTTACCGTTCGTTCTATTGATAGGACTGGCTGGTTAATACTCGATCATTTTAATCATGAATCAGGAACTCACATTCCCATAAGTGGCATTAACTTTATCATACTTTCCATTGGCATGATGAGTATAATTGGATGCTTTTGCATGAATGGGTTGACCAATCTCACAAGCCACTGTATAGTCGGCATTAGGAAGGAAATATCAGGGCCTCCCATTGCTGTCACTGCCCCAGGCAGAATAGTAACTAACCCAGGCAGACTACCCAATAGCATGCCGCCCCAGCCCTGGCCGCCCCAGCCTACGTTGTTCTCGGCACTACCAAAGGTGCTAAATAGGAGAAAGTGATTTCCCCTTAGAGCTGGGCTTATCCCCTCCAGATCAAAGTAGGAACCGTCTATTGTATTTCCCTTGGGGAGCTTTCCTGAACTTGTCAATGTTCCACTAATTACACTTCCCATACCGCCCGGTGCGGGTGCAACGTCATAAGCGAGTGATAGCCTGAAGGTGCCGTCAAGCGAAATGCCTTTAAGGTTAGCTAACTTTAGAGTACCGTCGCCTCCAAGTTTTATTGTAGCTGCTATACCCACGAACCTATTACCGCTGGTCTGCACACCTATCATAATAGGGCCCAGAGGTGTAGTAGCGGTTGTTGCACTAGTGACTACTAGTCCTTGTACTGGTGGTACTGGTGTTGTAATGGGTAAATTCGTACCTTTAGTGGGTCGTCCCCCATCAGCGGAAGCTGGCTGCGCAGCGAAGGCAGGAACTGCTAATCCCGCCACAAGGGCAATAATTAAAGCAAATAAAATTACCTTTGTTTTCATCGTTTCTCCCTCCTCTTTTGTTCGATAGGATTTGAAAGTCATGTAAACGAGCTGTATTCTTCGCAGCACCTCCTTTACCATATATGCTACATCATTTTAACACTGTTGGGAAGCCCCCCTCTCAGTAATTTATAATATATTGTTAAATCACGTCATAATTTATTTTATTTTGACAATACTTGGACTAGACTTGCTTGTTCTGTAAATATCGATCTGGATAAATGTTGGTCTCTGAATCAAGGATAGTAATTAATCCGTTCGAATTCCCGTCGCTTGAGCACACCAAATAATCACTTGTGGTCGTAGGTTCGATACCTGCCGGGCCCACCAAATTTCTACTTTAATGTTTCAGGATCTTCTTCAGTTCAGCTAAAGCTTTCTCAGCCGCGAGCGGTACCGCTAGTTTCCCCTCAGGTTTTTCTATCGCGTCTAGTACAGGTCCGAAGACAGCCTTCAAGTCTTCACGTATCAGGTCGTGTATCACATGGTGCGCGCCTTCCCTGAGCCAGAGGGAATCGCCGCGCTTGGTAAGTGCAGAGAGTAGCGGGATCAGCGCCTTCCGCCCGATAGATATGATGCCCTCTGCCGCGATCCATCTCACATCGAACATTTTGTCTTCAAGCGCACTGATAAGGGCTTGCGATGCGGCAGGATCGCCTATCTTAGCAAGCGCTTTGGCTGCCTCCCATCGCACCCATTGGTTTTCGTTTTCCAGCGCCTCGGTCAGATGGGGCACTGCCTTTTCTTTCATAGACACAAGGTAGTCACGGGCGTCAACGCGGGCGAATCCACTCTTGTTGGCTAGCTCTGCAATAGCAAACTCGATAGTAGTGTCACGGGCTTTTTCTTCTCGTGTCATGGCAATGCACCCCCTTCAGTATTTTATGATGAATATATTTTGAACGCCGATTATAGCTGGTTTTAAAGAATAAATCAAGTTCGGTCGAGCCGTTTAACAGCCTTAGATAGCTATTTCTCGGTCTGGATTGTATAGCTGGTACCGTCAGTGCTGATCACTATTGTTCCTAAGGTGTCTGTGCCATATATTGTCGCGCCGATGCTTTGCAGGGCAGCAAGCGATTCCGCATGGGGGTGGCCGTATGTGTTGCCGAGGGCCGCCATATATACCGCCACCTCAGGCCTGATGATGTTCAGGAATGCTGGTGATGATGCTGTTCTTGAGCAGTGATGGCCAACTTTAAGGATGTCGATATCGCTCAGGACTCCGGCTGATATCATGCTGGCCTCGGCGTCGGTTTCGGCATCGCCCGTGAAGAGAAAATCGATAGTGCCGTAATGAAGCATCAGCACTATCGAGTTACCGTTGGTGTTATCGAACAGCGGGTCGACAGGGTGCAGCACATTGAAAGTAAGGGTGCCTGTAACTATGCTGTCGCCGCGTCGTGCTTCATGCACCTGTGTGCCTTCGCCATTTGCTGCCGTCATGAAGTCGGTATAAGTTTTAGATGTCGCTTCGTCACCATTGAACCAGACGTTGTCGACATGGAATTCGTCCAGCACTTCGATCAGCCCGCCGATGTGGTCGGCATGGGGATGCGTGGCCACCACGACCTCAAGATGTCCGTCCACGTAATCTTCTATATAATCGGTCACCCCCGGCGATTTCTCCCCGGCATCGATCAGAACCTCTGTAGTGCCGAGGTCGATAAGTATCGCGTCCCCCTGGCCCACATCGATGAAGTGGACCTGCAGCTTGCCCGGCTCGGCAATCGGGTGGCTGGTCGGCTCGCTGCCTTTATTAAACCATTCATCGCATGCGCACAGGCAGACCATCAAAGCGCAAATCGCAAGGACAGTGGCGAGTTTGGAGAATTTCGTTTTCATGGAAATATTAAGGTAATATATTACTCTACGTGTCACAGGTCAAGTTATTAGACCTTCATTTTGCAAAATCGATACCTGTCAAGGTTGGAATCTGCTCGTCGCTTCAAATCGGTTCATGTTTTTGGGGCAGTGACAGCTGCGGCGACTATGGTATATAATCGGCGAACGAGGTATTTGGGCAGCGATAGGTAAAACTGATGTGGCGAATATTACATTTGTTGCTTCTGGCTTTGCTGATGCCGACAGTTCTAGTTGTGGGCTGCGGTACCCCTGCGGCCGAATTCCAGGTTTCAAACTTGCAGATATCTCCGGATGTCATCGATGTTACCAAGCAGGCTGTAATATCAGTAGAGGTTGCGAATGTGGGAGATGCATCTGGTATTTACACGGTGAATTGCAGTGTGGGCGGTGAGTTTGAAAATGAAAGCCTTGTCCAGCAGGTGACTCTTGCTTCGGGACAGACGTGCACAGTTACGTTCGATTTTGCACCTGAGAGTGTGGGCGACTATGCCATAAGCGTAGGCGGTTTAAGCACGATTCTGACTGTGACGCCGACTGACCGTTATTCCGGTATGTGGAAGATACCTTATAGAGTTACTGGTGGTCAAATTACAATGGCCTTCTCGCTGGTGGGGATGACTCCAGTGGTAAATACCGTAGAATTCCCGTCCGCAACATTCGATATTTATGTGAGTCAAACCATAGTGAACGGCTCTCGGGAAGTCTATATCGATAGTGATAGCTTTGTCTCTGAGCCAGTGGTTATTGAAGATATCATAGCCGGTATCGATATGGAGATGCTGTTTACACTGAGGGAAGATGCCGTCGGCCTGTTATATATCGGGGGAAATACGGGAGACGTGGATGTGTTGTCGGTGGATACTGACGGCGCTGTAGAAACGCAGTTTGGAGACGATTTGATGGATGACCCGGGGTCTGCCATGATGTTCTCGCCGTCCGAAGGGCAGTCGTTTGTAAGCGTGGGGCAGCACTTCACTGTGCCCATGGATGTTTATTCAACGACAGGAACCAGCTCTAATCAGGTGATTGCGCCCGGCAGGAAGATGGACGGCTCGTTGCTGGAGTGCAGGGGGGTGCCGTTTGCTGAAAACGGCAGCATTGCGCCGTACGTTGGAACCGAGGCGACGATCGTTTCTACGGGGTCTTCGCTGGATCGGCGTTTTATCGGATTCCGGGTGGACTTCCAGTTCATGACGGTAATGCAGATAGAACCAGTCGAGGAATGAAGGGAGGCTCATCATGCCTGTTGCCAGGGTAAACGATATCAATATTGCGTACACCGAACGTGGGAAAGGCGAGGCGGTAGTGCTGATCATGGGGCTCGGCGCCAATAAGGAATCCTGGTTCATGAATATGCCTGCACTCAGCAAATACTACAGGGTAATCGCCTTCGACAGCCGCGGCGTGGGCGCCACCGACAGATCTGAAGAGTTTTACACTATGGGCAGGATGGCGGCAGACACTGTAGGATTGCTCGACGTTCTTGGCATCGATAAGGCGCATATCGTGGGTGTTTCGCTGGGCAGCATGATAGCACAGGAGATTGCTATCAACTTTCCGCAGCGGGTAGGCAAATTGATACTGGCGGCGACAACTCCGGGCATGAGCGATGCCGCTAATAAAGATGTCTGGGATAAGAAAACCGCTGAGATGCGGAGGAATACGGGGCTGGGAGAGGATTTTAACGAAAGGATCATGAACGATCCCGGCAGCCTGGATGTTGTTAAGATAATGGTCAGGATCACTGCGTATGCATTCAATCGTCTGGCGTTCCGGATACCGATGGTGCTCGGGGCGCGCTATTATTTCAATAAGGTCGGTCCCAGCGGAGTGCTGGACCAGCTGAGGGCGGTCTCCAAGCATAACACTATCGACAGGCTGGATCAGATCAAGGCGCCGACGCTGGTTATGGCCGGGATGGACGACAAGATAGTGCCGATCGAATTCTCACGTATAGTGGCGAAGTACATCCCTGGCGCAAAGTTCCTCGCGTTTGAAGGCGGATCCCATTCGTTTTTTATGGAGAGGAGCAAACATTTTAACAGGGAAGTGATCGAATTCCTGAAAGATGTGCCTCCGGCGGCAAAATGATTTCAGCTCATTGATATACCGAGCGATTCTTATTCTCCCATCGCTTTCAAGATGATCCTCTTGTTTCGCTGGCCGTCGAATTCGGCGTAATATATCTGCTGCCAGGGGCCGAGGTCGAGCTTCCCATCGGTAATGGGCATGATTACTTCGTGATGGATTAAGAGGCTCTTCAGGTGCGCGTCCCCGTTCGTTTCGCCGGTGCGGTGATGGCGGTAATCATCGCGGTAGGGCGCCAGCTGCTCCAGCCACTCCTCGATATCGGCGATGAGCCCCGATTCGGCGTCGTTGACGTACACCCCGGCGGTGATGTGCATGGCTGAGACCAGCACAAAACCCTCTTTGATGTCGCTCTTGGTGACAAATTCTCCCACCCTGCCGGTGAGATTGATGAATTCACGCAGTTTCTTTGTGTTCACCCAGATATATTCCGTAGCAGTTTTCATCGTTCTCCTCGAAATCACTGAATATTAGGCTTTCCCGATTACGATCGAATTGCCCTCTTTGACCTGTTTAAATATCTTCGCATCGTCAATGACCTTGCCAAATACATTTACCGCGCTTGCCGGTCGAATTTCGCTGCCTTTGCTCATCGGCGTCGGCCCGAAAAAGATGCAGAAACAGCTCCCGCTGGGCCAGTAACCGAGGTCGCCCGCTGATACGATCTCCTTCCCGTTTTCCAGTTCCAGATCGACGGGAATTTCAAAGTAGATTTCATCACCCCAGAGGTTAGCCGTGCCTTTTATGGGAACTGCTTTCCATATGGCATCCGCTGTTTTTAAATCGTCGATTTCAGCTCTAACCTTAGTAGAACCAGCCTTAATGTCAATTTGTCTTTTCACCGGTTTATTCCTCCAGTTATCGCATGTCACGCATCTAAAGAGTATCGAGGTAGTATTCTATATATCGCCTGACCTCCTCCGCCGGCTGATAGACGCCGAAGTGGCCTTCGCACAGTATATCGGCTTTCAGGTCGATCAGCTTCTGCAGAGAAGTGGCGGCCAGCTCCCGGTCGGCACCCCATTCCGATATGTATGGGCCATGGATATCCTGCCCGAAGAGAACGCGTTTACCATCTATATCGATATACGCCGCCACACTGCCTGGCGTATGCCCCGGGACATGTATCATATGCAGTTCGTGATCGCCGAATTTAAGCATCTGCTCATCTCCGGCGAGCCTGATATCTACAGTGCAAGGTAGATAGTCCACTCCGTAGGCCTCTGCTGCTATGCCGACCCCGCTCTCAATTGCGTCCGCGTCGAGTTCGTGCGCTATTATGTGTGCATGGTACTTCTCCTGGAACCGTTGCAGCGAGCCAATGTGATCGATATGAGCGTGGGTTGCCAATACGGCTTTCAGTTTTTTAGGATCGAATCCCAGCCTTTCGATATTACCTGCAATCTTTTCGAAGCTTAAGCCGGCGCCGGAGTCGACGATTACAAGATTACCAAGATTGAGCAGGTATATGCAGCAATCGTATGGGTGCGATATCTCCGCGTTGCCGACAATATATATGTCCTTTCAGACTCTGAACGGCTGCTGCATGGGTATGCCTCTGTTTTATATTGATGGTCGGATAAACTTTAGTATAGCACTTGGTAGCCTGAAGGCAAAATGTAGAGGGAGTAATATTGTAGATCAGGCTATAACAATGGTAGCCCTGTTTCGAGTTCCATCATTGTGGAGAGTGATTTAGCATAATTCCATAATCACTCTGATGCATGTTCAGAAGTATTTCTTCGTTGTTGACAGCATATTAGCCTTAACATAGAATTAAGGATCAGGGGGCAGCGAATTGAGTAAAGCTAAACAGCTGTATGACCTGCAAGAACTCGATCTAGAGTCAGACTCCAAAAGGCAATCACTGTCGAATGTAGTTTCCTGCATTGGCGAAAGCAGTGCTTTGATCGATGGGCGTGTTGCGCTGGAACAAGAGCAAAAGCAATTAGCGGAAACGGAACATCTCATGCGCGGGATGGAGGCGGATGTTGAAGACACGCGTGCTAAAGCAACGGTTGCAGGAGAGAGGCTTTACGGTGGTACTGTGAAAAATCCGAAGGAGCTTTTGAGCCTGAAGGAACAGGTTGAGAGTTATAATCGCAAGATAAAAGAATTGGAAGATAAAATCCTGGAAGTAATGACTGAGATAGAGGCTGTGAAGGACAGGATAATGCTTAAACATAAGGAAGTAGCTGCTATTGAGGAGGAGTGGAGGAAGGAGCAGGGGTTATTGCTGAAGGAGAAAGAGGAACTTGACGCGGCTATCGTAAGATTAGAGTTGAGCCGGAATGAAATGGCCGCCAGGGTTGAGCCGGCAACTCTTAAACTTTATGATAATTTACGCAGCAAGCGGCAGGGGAAGGCTGTAGCAAGGGTTGAGCAGGGTATGTGCCAGGGGTGCCGTATTGTGCTCCCGATGAATAAATTACAGCAGATAAAGACAGGGCATACTCTGGTTCAGTGTGGCAGTTGCGAGCGGATTCTGTATCTGAGTTAAATTATGAAGGCAATCGGATATTTCAGGGTCGCATCGGATGTAGAGCAGGATGTGCCTTACACGCTTAAAGAGCAGGAGAGGATATTCTCCCAATTCTGCAGCGAGAATGGCCATGAGGCGGTGACCGCATTCGTCGATATGGACTCCGGATTGCGTGTGAGCGGAACTCAGTATCGCAGCATGCTGAGCTATATATGGAAGAATAAAGGCGATTTTATTATTGTAATCAAGAGCCTTCGTCATCTGCGTCCCGATCCTCAGGAACTTATACAATGCCTTATCGAGCTTGATGTCCTGAGTGTTAAAGTTCACTTCATCGACAGTATGCGTGGTGAACCTCTCTCTATAGCCCTTCATAGCTGGTCTGAGCAGCATCATGGCGACAAAACCGGGGAGCGGGTAAAGGAGGCCATGAAGATCAGGGCTATTCATGGGAAGGGATTAGGCAAACCGCCCTTTGGATACAGGATCGGCAGCGATCATAAATTTGAACTGGTTCCGGAGGAAGCAGAGACAATAGCGTTGATATTTCGCCTGTATTCCCAGGAGGGAAAGGGCGTCCGCCTCATCGCCAGATATTTAAATGAACAGAAAATCACCACCAGAAGCGGGGGGCGATGGAGTATAGTCGGCGTTCGAGACGTTCTGCGAAACAGGTCTTATGTTGGTACATCTTCGCGTTTTGGTTTAAGGGTGCCGGGCAGTCATCCTGCTATAGTTCAATTCCAGGTATTTGAGAAGGTTCAGGAGAACCTTACTGCTCGCGCCAGCCACAGAGGACATATAGTAAAGACGCCGTTCCTTCTAGCCGGTATGGTTTATTGCGGGAGATGCAATAATAAAATGACCGGCATGAACAGAAGTCAGTCTTGGACCAGTAAGAAGAGCGGGATTAAGCGTACCGGCGCGTATCGCTATTATCAGTGCCAGTCCAAGACGAATCAGAGCTTCTGCCAGTACAATACACATAAGGCAGCTGACCTGGAGGCGTCTGTAAAAACAGATCTGCATAGATTAAGCCGCCCTGAAAATCGTGAGAAACTAATCAGTCATCCACAGCGTATTCCTGATCCTCAGGTATCGGAGCAGACTCACTTAAAGAAGATGATTAAGTCGTTCGAGAGAAAGTTCCGTACCTATCTGGAGCAAGCCGCAAATGGAGAAATCACAGTTGATGAACTGCGTGAGCTGGGTGGGGATGTTGTGAGGGAGAGACGTCTGGTGGAAGAGCGGCTGAATCGTATCTGGGCAGAGTCCAGGGGCGAAATTACTGCAGAACAGCGGCGCGGGTACACTTTCCGTGATCTTGATGATCTTTTAGCGCGCTGGGATTCACTGAATTTCTCGGCGAAACGCTCATTAATGCGTAATGTGATTGATCGCATCATAGTACGCGATGATTATATTGAGACGGTTCTTTGGCTATAATTAAGAGATCTCCGATAGGGGCTGATCAACCTCCTGTCCCCCAAGATTGGGGGAGGAAGGGAATTGGGGGACACCCCCGTACCCCTGGCAGGAGTAATCCTGCACCTCCTGTGAAAAATTTCCCTAAATCGAAGCGGCTGATAATCAACAGCGACGGCGCTGCTGTCCCCAATCCCGGGCCGGCGGGCATCGGCGCGGTTCTGCACAATGACAGGGGCGATATCGTTGCTGAGATATCGAAATACATTGGGCCTGCCACCAACAACAAGGCCGAATTCCTGGCGCTCATCGCCGGGCTGGAGAAAGCCCTTGAGCTGGACGCCGAGCATGTCGATATTAACTCGGACTCGGAGCTGATCGTCAGGCAGATCGAAGGCAAGTACCGCAGCAAGGCGATGAAGCCTTTATTCGACCAGGTCGTCAGCCTCCTCGGCGAGTTCAAATCCTATACCGTGCAGCATATCCCCCGAGAGCAAAACACAGAGGCCGATGCTTTGAGCAAAAGGGCGCTAAGCCTCCGGTCAAAAGCTCGATAGGGCGCTTTTCTGTTGTGCGCGCATTTGTGGGCGACTACTGTATAAGCATTGATATATATTGCTTGACATACGCGTTAAATCAGTGTATTACTAAATTTCATAAAGCGGTAATCGATATTTCCACTTATGATTATAGTCTCGACACCTTAATCGGGTTAAAGAGATGGAAGCGCGGAAGGAAAGTAATACCCCGAGTGCAATTTCTGATGAGGCGTCTCGCCTTGATCAACAAGGTATAGATGAGAAGGTTCAGAAATACTATCGTCACATGCTGGCTTTGAGCCAGGTCTCGGCGGCGGTCGGCGGGACAAAAGATCTCTCTACGGTTATGAATGTCGCTCTGGATGCTGTATTTGAGATCATGTATGGATATGCCGGGGGAATCCTGCTTGTGGACCAGCGAACTCAAACGGTTCACGATACTCTAAAGATAGCTCGCGGTTTCGTCAGCGGTTATGTCGGCGATGGGCAGATGAGGTTTGGAGAGGCCGTTGCACGCGGTGTTGTTCAGAGCGGGAAGCCCGTCCTCATCGAGTCTGTCCCCGAAGGGTTCAGCCCGAGCACGAACATGACTCATATCGGCATGAACATCCAGTTGTTCAGGGCCTTTGTAAGCATACCGCTGCAATCTAAAGGAAACGTGCTCGGCGTGCTGAACGTATTCAGCTATTCACCGCATCGTTTCACTGAAGATGATATGAAGCTGTTTCAGGCTGTCGCCGACCTTGTCGGCGTGGCCATTGAGCAGGCGGATTTGTACGCGCGGCTGCGACAGGACAAGGAGCGCTACCGGGGCATGGCGCAGTATGTTCTGGCGGCTCAGGAAGAAGAGCGGAAGCGCATCGCCAGGGAGCTGCATGATGAAACCAGCCAGGCGCTGTCCGCGCTGGCATTTAACCAGCAGGCTCTGATGGAGATGGCGGATGCGTCTGGCAGTCTGAGCGATGCTTTCAAAAACCAGATGAAGAGGACTCAGTCGCTGGTGGTCCAGATAAATACGGAAATTAATAAGGTTATCTACGACCTACGTCCGACACTGCTGGATACGCTGGGCCTGGTCGCCGCCATCCGCCAGTATACTGAAGACATATTGGAACCGCTCGGCATAAAATCGGTTGTGCGTTGTAAAGGTGATAGCCGTCCTCTGCTCCCGGAGATCGAAACAGGGCTTTTCCGTGTGGCTCAGGGAATCATCGGCAATATCGCCAAGCATTCCAAGGCCAGTGCTGCGTTAATAACGATACGCTATTCGGACGATAGTGTAGTAATGAGTATTGAGGATAATGGCAGGGGGTTTGATGTTTCGAAATTGGCGGTGGCGGATGACAGGGGGCGCGACAGCAGGCTCCTCGGCATGAAGGAGAGGGTGAAGCTGATGGGGGCCAGCTATTCGGTGGAGTCGCAGGAGGGGAAGGGTACCTGTGTTACTGTGAAGATACCATTGGCCTGGAGTAATGAAGATGCAGAAGATAAAAATATTGATAGTTGATGATCATGCTATCATGCGAGACGGGATTCGAGCCTTGCTGGCGCTGGCTGCAGATATTGAGGTGATTGGCGAGGCGGCGAATGGCAGGGAAGCGCTGGGGATGGTTAAAAAGCTTACGCCTGATGTTATCCTCATGGAT
>Ga0209777_10008675_pt1 | contig 11087 bp, 7 predicted proteins | sample FrelakmetHBP12HB_FD_187147 | JGI IMG/M metagenome (GOLD analysis project Ga0209777, IMG submission 187147) | Freshwater lake sediment microbial communities from the University of Notre Dame, USA, for methane emissions studies -HBP12 HB (SPAdes)... | ecosystem: Environmental > Aquatic >...
CTACTCGTCACCCTGAACTCGTTTCAGGGTCCATCCCCTCGTGGCCTGGATGCTGAAACGAGTTCAGCATGACGTGGTACTCATGAACCGTGAACTGTTACGAGGATGAGTCCGCATGAACGTGTATATAGGCGCGACCAGACAAAATGACGGCAAGACCATCACCTCCCTCGGGCTGATATCCGCTTTCAAGAAGCGGCTGGATAAGGTCGGTTACATCAAACCCGTGGGTCAGAGGTACCTGGAAGTCAACGGGCACAAGATCGATGAGGACGCCCTGCTGGTCAAGCAAGTGTATGGGCTGGAGGGGGATGTGTCGGATATGTCCCCGGTCGCCGTCCCGCGCCATTTCACCGAGAACTACATCGACAGCCCCCACCAGGCCGATCTGGTCTCGATGATAAAGAGCAGCTATGCTCGCGTGGCCAAGAATTCGGACATCGTGGTCGTGGAAGGAACCGGCCACGCGGGAGTTGGGGCGGTGTTCGATATGTCCAATGGGGATGTGGCCGCCATGCTCGGCGCCAAGGTTGTGATAGTTTCTTCCGGCGGCATAGGCCGACCGATCGACGAGATTATGCTCAACAAGGCGATGTTCGACGCGGCTGGTGTCGAAATAGTCGGAGCGGTGGTGAACAAGGTCGATGAAGCCAAGTATGAGAAGGTCAAGGATTATGTCACGAGAGGACTTGCACACAAGGGACTGGACATTATCGGTGTGATGCCTTACAGGCCGATGCTTTCGAACCCGACCGTGGAGCAGTTGCAGGAAGACATTCAGGGAAAACTGCTGAGCGGTGAGGGCGGCCTTGAGAACATCGTCGGCAAGATGGTGATCGGCGCGATGCCGCCCCATCATGCGCTGGAATATCTGACCTCGGATACCTTGTTGATCACTCCCGGGACGCGTGAGGATCTAATATTGGCGGCAATGAGCAGTTGCATCGCGGGAGGATCCCCGGACAAGTGCGTCGCGGGCATGATACTCACCGGCGGAACCGCGCCGATGCAAAGCATAGCGGACCTGCTGGCAAGGACATCGATCCCGGTGCTGCTGGTCGATGACGACACTTATACGGTGGCGTCCAGAATAGCAAAGCTCATTGTCAAGATCAGGCCGAGCGATTCAGACAAAATCCGCGCAGCCGAGGAGCTTGTAGACAAGTTCATAGACGTCGATCTCTTGCTGGAGAAACTGAGAAGCGGGTCCTGATGAACTACGAACAGGCGGCGAAGTACCTCGAAGGGATCATCAAGTTCGGAATCAAGCCTGGTCTGGAACGCATAGAAGCCCTGTGCGAAGCCTTCGGAAACCCGCAAAGGCAGCTCCGGGCAATCCACGTCACCGGTACCAACGGCAAGGGATCCACCGCGACGTTCATTGCGTCTATCCTCGGCGAGGGCGGCTACAGAACCGGCATTTACCTTTCCCCGTATGTGCATGACATGCGCGAGCGGATACAGATCGACGGGAGGATGATCTCCAAGGACGAGTTTGCCCAGATTATGACCGAGATACAGCCCGTGGCGGATAGATTGGGGGGGACCGGTCTCGGCGAGATCACCGAGTTCGAGGTCAAGACCCTGGCCGCGTTTCTCTATTTCGCGCGCAAGAACGTCGATTTTGCCGTCATCGAGGCAGGCATGGGCGGCAGGCTCGACTGCACCAACGTTATCGAGCCGCTGGTCGCGGTGATCACCAATGTCAGCCTGGACCACACCGATCGCCTGGGGGACACGGTCGAGAAGATTGCATTCGAGAAGGCGGGCATAATCAAGACGGGCGCAGTGGTGGTGACGGCGGCGGACGATGAAGAAGCCTGGCGGGTGATACTGAACCGGTCTCGTGAAGCGGGCGCGGAGGTCTGGCGGGTGATGGAATCGTCGTTCAGGAAGACCGGCAGCCCGTCGGGCGACGTGCAGGTCAAATACACCAGCAAATGGGACCGCTTCTCGGTGCGCACCGGCGAGTTTCACATACAAAACCTGAAACCGGGGCTCTTGGGAAAGTTTCAGCACGTGAATGGAGCCACCGCCGTGGCGGTGATTGTCGCGCTGGGGAAGTATGAGATCAGGGCGCCGTCGAGGGCCATATCCGCCGGGATAGCGAACGCGTATATACCCGGCAGGCTTGAAGTGCTGGCGGACCGCCCCAAGCTGATCATAGACGGCGCCCACAACGCCGACGCGGCCCTGCAGCTTGCCCGGGCGATAAACGAGAACTTCCGGTACGATCGGATGATCCTGGTGATTGGCATGCTGAGCACCCATCCGGCGGAAAACGTGCTGCTGCATCTCGCGCCGATGGCTTCGAAAATCATCGCTACCCAGTCCCAATGGGAAAAGGCTCTGCCCGCCGAGGAAATGGCCGGGGCGGCCAGGCGGTTCGCTGATGATGTCGAGGTGATCGAGCGTGTCCCGGACGCGGTGAACCGTGCCGTCGAATTGGCGGGCGAAGATGGACTGGTGCTTGTAACAGGATCATTTTACACGATAGGCGAGGTAAAGTGAGGCCCTTCGGCTCGACGCCGAAGGGCCAAATATGCCGGGTACGTTTGCGGCCCGTTCCGGCAAGTCGGGGCGCCCTTTGGGAGGGGTAGTACCCGGTTTACCGACTCCCGAAAGAGCCGGAGATTCACCATAACCGCAAGCCATGACAGCCTACCGTTATGCTGAATACTGAGCCAGTATTCCCGTTTTGCAGAGATAATAAACGCGGCAAGTGGATGAAGTTTCTTGGGCGGAAGGCAGAGGGGCGGAAGGGATTTAATCACGAAGACACGAAAGCGGGAAAGATAGCGGAGGGTGTTTCGGGATTTGAATGGAGCGAATAGCGGAATGGAAATCCCGAAACTCACGCCGTAAGTCTCGTCATTCCGAGCGTAGTCGAGGAATCCGCTTTTTGCCTTCCCTTTTCACATCTTCGCGAATTTCGCGCTTTCGCGATTAAGAAAGCCTCTCTACTTAATATCAGGAAAGGAACGAATAAATGAGCGACACAATGACAGGGGCTGTGCTGCCCGGAAACAGCACGGTCGCATTCAAGCAGTATCCGATCCCCGAGCCGGGTCACGGCCAGGTGCTGGTGCGGATGAAGGCTTCGTCGATCTGCGGCAGCGACATTCGCGCTATCTATCGGGAGCACCTCGGCAAGGGACCCGAGGGCTACCAGGGCGTGATCGCCGGCCACGAGCCCGCCGGCCAGATCGTCAAAGTCGGCCCCGGCTGCAAGCAGTTCAAGAAGGGCGACAGGGTGGTCATCTACCACATCTCCGGCTGCGGGGTATGCGACGAGTGCAAGCACGGGTATATGATTAGCTGTCGCAGCGAGCACCGCGCGGCTTACGGCTGGCAGAGAGACGGCGGCATGGCCCCGTATCTTCTGGCCGAGGAGAACACCTGCGTCGGGCTGCCGGATTTCCTGACATACATCGATGGCGCTCTGTGCGCGTGCGGTTTCGGCACGGCTTATGAGGCTCTGCGCCGAATGCAGGTCAGCGGGCAGGACCAGTTGCTGATCACCGGTCTTGGGCCGGTCGGGCTGGCGGCTGGGATGCTGGGCAAGGCTCTCGGCGCGCGCAAGATAATCGGCACGGATATTTCCGACGCCAGGATGAAACTGGCCGTCGACCTGGGTTTGGTGGACCATGCGATCAAGGCCGACGGCGGCGCGCTGGACCGGATTCTCCGGCTGACGGGTGGCTGGGGCTGCGAGGCCAGCATCGACTGCTCCGGGGCTGCGTCCGCGCGTCTGCTGGCTCTGCAGGGCACGCGAGACTGGGGCCGCTGCGCGTATGTGGGCGAGGGCGGCAGCGTGGAGTTCGAGGTATCGAAGTACCTTATCCACAAGCAGATCACGCTCTTTGGAAGCTGGGTGACATCGCTGAAGCACCTGGAGGAACTCGTCGAGCGAATAGCCCGCTGGCAGATTCATCCCGAGATTACCAGCGATGTGCGCCTTCCGCTCGAGAAGTGCCCGGAGGCCTACGAGACCGCGGCGGGCGGGCAGACCGGGAAGGTGTGCGTGGTGTTTGATTAGCGGAGAGCAGAAAGCAGAAGGCGGAAAGCAGAAGGCTTCGCACTTGTCATTCCGAGCGATCCTGAACTTGATTCAGGAGAGGAATCTGCTTTTCGTTCCTGGTGTAGTGGCATGACGTGAAATCCCGCCCGCAAGCTACGAATAGAAAGGAATACCATGAGAACCAATTATACACGCACCATCGCCATCGCCTGCGCGTGTCTGGCGAGCGCATCCGTCGCGTTTGCCGCCGAGCTCCCGGAATGGAAGGGCGCGACACCCGCGTCCGTGCCCGCTGGGCCGTTCAAGCCGACCTGGGAGTCGCTGGAGACTTGCAAAGTGCCGGAGTGGTATAAAGACGCCAAGTTCGGCATATTTATCCACTGGGGGGTTTACAGCGTGCCGGCTTTCGGCAGCGAATGGTATCCCAGGCAGATGTATCAGCAGGGCTCCGGGGAGTTCAAGCATCATGTGGAGACATACGGCCCGCAGTCCAAGTTCGGCTACAAGGACTTTATCCCGATGTTCAAGGCCCAGAAGTTCGATGCCAAGCAGTGGGCCGATCTGTTCAAGAAGGCCGGGGCGAAGTATGTTGTTCCCGTGGCGGAGCACCACGACGGTTTCGCGATGTATAACAGTTCGCTCACCAAGTGGTGCGCGGGCAAGATGGGGCCGAAGAGGGATATCATAGGGGAGCTGGCAAAGGCAGTGCGCAAGGACGGCATGATATTCGGCCTTTCGAGCCATCGCGCCGAGCACTGGTGGTTCCTAAATGGCGGGATGGCGTTCGACTCGGATGTGCAGGACGCGAACTATTACGACTTCTACGGCCCGGCCCAGCCCGAGCAAGACCCCAGCAATGCGTATATGGACGACTGGCTCGCGCGGTGCCAGGAACTCGTCGACAAGTATCACCCCCAGATATTCTGGTTCGACTGGTGGATCGGGCGATCATCTTTCAAGCCCTACCTTCAGCAGTTCGCGGCGTATTACTTCAACCGAGGAGCCGAGTGGAAGAAGGGCGTGGCGATCAACTACAAGAACGACGCGTTTCCCGATAAAGTCGGGGTCCTCGACCTCGAACGCGGCGGGCTGGGAGGCATCAGGGATTCGCTGTGGCAGACGGATACGTCCGTTGCGAAGAATTCCTGGGGCTACACGGCTCATCAGGATTACAAGAAATCCGACCAGATCGTATACAACCTGATCGATATCGTCAGCAAGAACGGCGTGCTGCTATTAAACATCGGCCCGAAGTCCGACGGGACAATTCCCGACCCCGAGCAGAAGATGCTGCTGGACATCGGCAAGTGGCTGGGCGTGAACGGCGAGGCGATCTACGGCACCCGGGCGTGGAATATCTACGGCGAGGGGCCGCAGAAGATCGGCGGCGGGTCGTTTTCGGACAGCGCCGAGTATCAGTTCTCCGCCAAAGATTTCCGGTTCACCACCAAGCCCAACACGGTCTATGCGATCGTTCTTGCCTGGCCGGCGGACGGCAAGCTGGTCGTGAGGTCGCTGCCGAAGTCGACGGCGGGTACGGTCACGAGCGTCAGCCTGCTCGGCTACAAAGGCAAGTTGCAGTGGACGCAGGATGACTCGGGCCTGACGGTCACTCTGCCGGCCGCCAAGCCGTGCGAATATGCCTACTCGCTCAAGATTACCGGCAGGGACCTTAAGGGGATCGTCCCGGTCAACACAGTCCCGGCCCCGCCGAAGGCGACTTCACATTGAAAGGCCATGCCGCGACAACCGCGCTGCGCAAGACAGGAGAGATGTACTGTAATGCATTGGAGACTGAGGGCATTGCTGATGCTTAGCTCGCTTTCATTTGCCGTGGTTGGGGCCGGTCGCGCGGCCCAGCCCAATAGCACTTCCTGGATCGGCCAGTACAGAGTCGTCTGGGACTCGCCGAGCAAAGACTCGCTGGACTCTATGCCGTTGTCCGGGCGATTCGGCGCCGGGGCGAATGTCTGGGTGCAGGATGGTTCGATCTGGCTATACCTGGCCCACGGCGGCGCGTATGACGAGCAGGGACGCCTGCTCAAGCTCGGCTGCGTCCGCATCACGCCGGCGGATATGACCCTGGGGGCAGGCGCCGATTTCAGGCAGGAACTCGACCCGGCCACCGGCACGATCACGATCAAGCAGGGTGATTTCAAGGCCGCGCTCTGGTTTGCCGGGGAGACGCTGATTATTGAGTCCTATTCTGCCAAGGCTCAAGCTCTTGATGTCGCCTTTGGTACGTGGCGGGACCAGCAGCGCGACGGCATTCGATGCGATATGATGGGCGCGAAGGGGAACTTCTCGCCGGACCACATCACGGCTGATACCGAAGGGTTCGCCTGGTTCCATCGCAATGCCGATTTCCCCACGGATGTAATGGGCATGGCAAAGGGGCAGGGGATCGCGGCGGAAGCCGTTCACGATCCAACCACGCACCGCACCTTCGGCGGAGCCTTGGCCGTTGACGGCGGGATCTCCAAACCGGTGGAATCCACTGTGGAATGGCAGTATTGGAGCGGCAAGGCTTGGACCGGTCGCACCGCCGCGCGCACGAAGACCGTCATCGCGATACGGTTGGGTGCAAAACTGGGCGTCGATCCTGAAAAGTGGAGGACCGAAGCGAAAGCCGCCCTTTCCCCAGCCGCAATCAAATCCGCCAGGGTCGATGAACTCAGACGCTGGGCCGAATTCTGGTCTCGCTCGCATATCATAGTCAATCGTTCCGCCAAACGGGATGATCCCGGTTTCCTGGTCGGGCGTAACTACCAACTCTTCCGCTACATGCTGGCCTGCAACCGGGACGGAGAGCTGCCGCTGCTGTTTAACGGCGGCATCTTCACCACGGACAACAAGCCGGGGCGCATCACGGGCAACAACAATGACGAACTCCCGATATCCGAGGGCAGCCCTATCACGCCTGACTTCCGCCGCTGGATGGGGTGCCATTTCATGTCGCAGAACCAGCGCTGGCTCGGCTGGCCCAATCTGGCCAACGGTGACGCGGATATGCTCGCGCCGTCGCTCGCGTTCTATCGGGACCGCTCCGCCGCCGCCGCCGCCCGTGCGAAAACCAACGGCGCGGAAGGCGTGGTCTACCCGGAGCCGCTAGACGTTTGGGGGCTCTGCTGTGTCGCCCCGCGCCCCGACGGCCTTTGCGGGGCCGAGCATCTCACCTATCATTTCTCGATGATGCTCGAGCACGCGTGGATGGCGCTGCAGGCTCACGACGTGCTCGGTATCTCCCTGAAACAGGACCTGCCGTGGATCGAAGGCACTGTCCTTTTCTACGACAGCTTCTACCGCGCCCAGTGCAAGCAGCGCACGGGCAAGGAACTCGGGGATGACGGCAAGCTCGTGATATATCCTTCCAACGGCCTCGAATATGCGGGTGGCGCAACCGACCCGATCGAGGTCGTCTCCGGCCTGAAACGTATCACCGCCGGCCTGCTGGCGCTGCCCGAGCTCTCCAAGGAATCGCGTGCCAGGTTCAGCAGGATCCAGGCATGTCTGCCTGAACTCCCCACCGGGATGCGCGAGGGCCGTCTCTCGCTGCTCCCCGCCAAAACCTGGGAGCGGGAATACAACAAATGGGAGCCGATCGAGATGTATGCATATTGGCCGTATCGCCTGGCGGGTATCACGAAGCCGGAGACATTGAAGCTCGCTCGCGACACCTGGGAAACCGTGCCTGCTGATCGAGCCCGGCTATGCAAGCAGGACTATTCATGGATGGCCAATGTCGCCAATATGGCAGCTCTGGCGTGGCCTGAAAAGGCCAAGGAGCGTGCCATCTACAAGCTGGCGAATATCACCGCGCCGCAGGCCCGCTTCCCGGCATTCTTCGGTCCGGGCCACGACTGGCTGCCGGACCACAACTGGGGCGGCTCCGGCTGCACGGGCCTGCAGGAGATGATTCTTGCTCCCGAACCAGGCCCACACGGCAAGCTCAACCTCTTCGCCGGCTGGCCCGCGGAATGGGATGTGGACTTCAAGCTGCACGCGCCTGGGCAGACAATCGTCGAAGGAGAACTGCGGGGTGGCAAACTGGTTTCGTTGAATGTGATGCCGAAATCCCGCGCCAGGGACATCGTCAACTGGCTTGGCAAGATTCCCGCCTATTAGCCTCCGCGAGGGCTGACTGGTCGTGAAAGGACCTTATCCAATGAAAATCGCACGAATACTTCTCCTCATAGCCGCCTGGATCGTGCTCGCGGGCACGGCATTTCCCGCCGTCCAGCCGGACGACCTGGAAAGGGCATTCACCAACCCGCCGGAGTCCGCGAAACCCGGCGTGTTGTGGATGTGGATGGGCTGCAATCTCAGCAAAGAGGGAATCACACGCGACCTGGAAGCGCTGAAGGCGGCGGGGTTTAACCGCACGACGATGTTCAGCCTCGCGGACGTGACCACGCCGTGGGCGGGAGAGATCGGCAACAGCCCGACACCTCAAATCATCTCCTGGACCGAGCCCTGGTGGGATCTGGTCCGGCATGCGGCGTTGGAATCGAAGCGTCTGGGGATGGATTTCGGTATGTTCAACGGGCCGAGCTACGAATCGAGCGGTGGGCCGTGGATCACACCGGAGTATTCGATGCAGGAGATTTGCTTCTCGCAGACGTCGGTGAGCGGGCCGGGCAAGGCAAGCATATCGCTGCCCCGCCCGACGGTGGACCCGCGCGCGGTAGAGGCATTTCCAGTTTATAACCCCGAGACCGGCAGGGTCGAAAAGCCCGAGATTCCCGCCCGAGAGACTTACTATAAAGATATCGCCGTGCTGGCGATGCCCGCCGAGGGCGTGGTGTCCAAGGACAAAGTGATCGACCTGACCGGCAAAATGGGGACGGACGGGAAGCTCGATTGGGAGGCGCCGGAAGGGAAGTGGGTGATCTATCGATTCGGGCACACTACCATGGGCACGCTGATCCAGCCGGCTCAGTGGAAAGCGACCGGGTTTGAGTGCGACAAGATGAGCCTTGAGGCCGTGACATTTCACATGAACCACGTTATCGGCGAGATTCAGAGGCACATAGGCGATCTGATCGGGACCGGGTTCACGCACGTTCACTTCGACAGCTACGAGGCCGGCACGCCGGGCTGGACCCCGAAGATGCCCGAGGAGTTCGCCAAGCGGCGGGGCTACGACATGACCCCGTTCCTAGCGACTTTCGCCGGTCGGACAATCGGCGGCGACCAGGAGACGAACAAGTTCCGGGGGGATTTCAACGACACAATCCTGGACCTTTACAGCGATGTTTACTTCACGACCGTGCAGAGAATGCTGCACGAAGCCAAGCTCGATTTCCTGTGCGAGCCTTATGGCGGCCCGTGGCGGCAGGACCAGATAATGCCCAAGGTGGACAGGGTGATGACCGAGTTCTGGACCAACGGCGGTCGGTACAGTCCTTTCGAAGTAGACCCGACCATAGCTGCTCTGCGCAAGAGCGGGCAGAATATCGTCGAGGCCGAGGCGTTCACCGGCCAGCCGGGCGACAGCCAGTGGACCGAGACCCCCGCGTGGCTGAAGCCCATCGGGGATGCGGCTTACTGCGCGGGCATCAACCGATTCGTTCTGCACCGTTTCCCCGAGCAGCCTTGGGACGACCGCTACAAGCCCGGCGCGACGATGGGCCAGTGGGGCACGCACTTCGACCGCACGCAGACCTGGTGGGAGCCGGGCAAGGCGATGGTGAAGTATTGGCAGAGGTGCCAGGCGCTGCTACAGTGGGGCAAGATCGCCCCGACGGATTTCAGGGTGGAGGATGCGACCCCCACCGGCATGAGTCTGCGTTCCATCCATCGGCGCACGAATAAGGCGGACGTGTGGTTTGTGGCCAACCTCGAGCGCGCGGGTGGGGCCGCCACGTGCATATTCAACGTAGCCGGCAAACAGCCGGAGCTTTGGGACCCGGTAACGGGCGCTCGCCGCGTTCTGACCGATTTCGATGACTCCAACGGGCAGACATCTATTATGATGGAGTTTGCGCCCACTCAGAGTTTCTTTATCGTATTCAGAAACCCGATCGCAAAGTTCGCACAGAAAAAGAAGAACTTCCCCGCCTTGAAGCCGGTCGGGGAGATTTCCGGACCCTGGGAGGTCGGTTTCGATCCAAAGTGGGGCGGACCCGCGAAGGTGACGTTCGATAGTCTCGATGACTGGACGAAACGCCCGGAGCCCGGCATTCGCTACTACTCCGGCACGGCGACATATCGTAGGACCTTCGATGCGCCGAGCCCCGCCAAAATAGCGTATATTGATCTCGGCGTGGTCAATCACGTTGCCCGCGTGCGGGTCAATGGCAAGGACCTCGGGGTGGTTTGGTGCCCGCCGTGGGGGATCGACATCCCGGCTGGGCTGATCAAGGCCAAGGGCAATAAGCTCGAAGTCGAAGTCACCAACGTATGGGCGAACCGGCTGATCGGTGATGAGCAGGAGCCGGCGGATTGCGAGTGGCTGCCGGGGCACATGGGCGGGCAATTCCTCAAGGCATTTCCGGACTGGTTCGTCAAGGGCCGGCCGCGCCCGTCCAAGGGCAGGTATTGTTTCACGACCTGGAATTACTTTACCAAGGACTCGCCGCTGGTCCCGTCCGGCCTGCTCGGCCCGGTGCGGCTGATGGCGGAGGATTGGACCTACAAAGCCGAGAGCGCGCCGCCGGGATAGCGGCGCTGGCTGTCCGAAATTCGGCCTGAATTAGTACGGCTGCCGCGAGGCGCTGCACAACAAGCTGGAGGTGCTTGCCTCGTTGGTCCGGGATTTGAAATCCCGGACCCCTCTTCGCGGGTTTGCAACTCGCCTCCCTCCGAAGAGCCAAATCCCCCATCTCCGGCTTCGGCGCCTCATCCCCTTCCATGCCTCCGCGGTTCAGAGACCCCTCCCCACGCTCAAATCCACCCTGCCCACAACCCGTGAACAATATTTAACCAAAATATACGGGGATTTTAGGTAAGTGCTCACTCTTCATGAGCACGACGTGCGGCAACACGTCACCCTGAACGCGTTTCAGGGTCCATCCCTTCGTAGCCTGGATGCTGAAACAAGTTCAGCATGACGTGGTACTCACGA
>Ga0209777_10008676_pt1 | contig 11087 bp, 15 predicted proteins | sample FrelakmetHBP12HB_FD_187147 | JGI IMG/M metagenome (GOLD analysis project Ga0209777, IMG submission 187147) | Freshwater lake sediment microbial communities from the University of Notre Dame, USA, for methane emissions studies -HBP12 HB (SPAdes)... | ecosystem: Environmental > Aquatic >...
GGACTCTTCAAGCTGTTCCCGGCAGATCGGTCTGCGCCTGGCGGATGGTCCTGGGCAGCTTCAGGATGCGCGTGTAGCCGCCGTTGCGCGTGGCAAAGCGGTCCTTGAGTTCGGTGAATATCTTTCGCACCACGCGCTTGGCCGCCACGGTGGAGCCCAGTTCGCTTATCGCCAGGCGGCGGTGATGCGGCGTGCCCTTCTTGCCCAGCGTGATGAGTTTCTCCGCCAGCGGCTTTGCGGCCTTGGCCTTCTGGATGGTGGTCCGGATGCGGCCATGCTCCAGCAGGTTAGCCACCATGTTGCGCAACATGGCGCGGCGGTGCGACGGGTGGCGCCCGAAATTCTTGTAAGCAGACAGATGACGCATGACTTACTCCGGTCTCTGGTTTCTGGTTTGCGGCCTCTGGTTCCTGGTTTCCGCCTCGCAAGCGCTGAGCGCTGGTCCTCCGGCGCACAAACCGGAAACTGGAAACCAGGAATCCGCAGTTACGTTTTTGGGGCCTCTTCCGGCTCCACGGGCACTTCCATGCCGAAAGAGAGGCCCATATCGCCCAGTTTCTTTCTGATCTCCTTCAGGCTGGTCATGCCGAAGTTCTTGATCTTCAGGACATCTGCCTCGCTCAGCCGCACCAGGTCGCCCAGGGTCTGGATGTTTGCCGCGGCCAGGCAGTTCTCGGCGCGCACGGAGGGTTCGAGCACACTGATGGGCATCTCGAGCTTCTCGCGCAGTTCCCTGGCGGCGGCTTCCTCGCCCACCTCCAGTTCTTCCACTGGCGCTTCCACGCCCGGGGCTTCGATCTGCTTGCCCAGCTCGAAGTACTTGACGAACGGATTGAAGTGCTTGCGCAGAATGGTCGCGGCTTCCACCAGCGCCAATTCCGGAGTGGTGGTGCCGTCCGTCCAGATCTCCAGGACCAGCTTGTCGAAGTCGGTCTGCTGGCCCACGCGGGTGTTCTCGATGCGGTAGCGGACCCGGCGCACAGGCGTGTAGATGCTGTCCACCGGAATGACGCCAATGGGCTGCTCGGCGGTGATGTTTTCTTCCGCGGTGCGGTAGCCGCGGCCCTTGCGCGCGGTCATCTCGATGGACAGCGCGATGTCCTCGGTCAGGGTGCAGAGCAGCAGCTCCGGGTTTATGATGTCCACGCGCTCATCGCGGGTGATATCGCCGCCTTTCACCGGCCCTTTGCCTTTGCGCTCCAGCTTGATCACGACCGGCTCGTCGGTGTGCAGCTTCAGGCGCAGTTCCTTGATGTTCAGCACCACATCGGTGATGTCTTCGTAAATGCCCGGGACGGCGGTGAACTCGTGCGAAATGTGGGTCGTCTTCGGCTTGCCGTCCTCGCCTTTGTGCGTAACCTCCACGCGCACAGAGGAGACCGCGGCGCCTTCCAGGCTGGAGAGCAGCACGCGCCGCAGGGAATTGCCGATGGTGACGCCGTAGCCGCGCTCGAACGGCTCGGCGGTGAACTTGCCGTAGCCGTCGTTGGCGGTTTCCTTCTCTTGGGTTACGTGGGTAGGCAGTTCGAACCCGCGCCAGCGAATACGCATCGTGGATCCTCTCGTTCCTCTGGACTTGCAGCACAGGCCTGGCGGAGGCGGAAAGCGGGCGCAGAGGAGATTGCCCGCCGGCCGCGGAAAGACCCCGCACTAGTCATGGCCCCGGCCCTACGCCCTTTCCGCGCAGCCCGCGGAACCGGGACCGCCCTGTAATCTCTCGGCCATCCTGTTCCCATGCGCCAACAGGACCGCAACGGCTTTACTTCGACAACAACTCGACGATGAGCTGCTCCTGAACCGGGATCGAGACGTCGTCTCGTGTCGGGAGGGTGTTAACCTTGCCAACCAGGTTGTCGTTGTCCGGCGAGATCCAGGCCGGGCATTGGCGCCCCCTGGTCTCTTCCAGGCGCGCGCGCACGCGCTTGCGGCTGCCATCGTCGGAGCGGCATCTTATCTCGTCTCCGGCTCGCACCAGGTAACTGGGCACGTTGACGCGCTTGCTGCCGACATTGACGTGGCCATGCGCGATCAACTGCCGCGCTTCGGCCCGCGAAGCCGCCCAGCCCAGCTTGACCACCACATTGTCCAGGCGCCGCTCAAAGAGTATCATCAGCGTTTCGCCGGTGTTGCCCTTGGAGCGTGAAGCCTCGGCGAAGTAGCGCCGGAACTGCTCCTCGAACACTCCGTAGAAACGTTTGACCTTCTGCTTTTCCCGCAGCCCTTCGCCGAAGGAAGAAGGCTTCCCGCGGCGAAAACTAACCTGGCCCGGGGGATAGTCGCGGCGCGCGATGGCACACTTCTCCGACTCGCAACGCGCGCCCTTGAGGAACAGCTTCATGCCTTCGCGGCGGCACAACCTGCATTTCGGCCCTGTATAACGTCCCATCGCCTCTCCAGTGCTCTCCCTTTTCGACCCAGGCGCGTCCTGCGCAAGGGTGCGCGCTCCCCTGCTCAGTAAACCCTCACACCCGGCGCCGCTTGCGGGGGCGGCAGCCATTGTGCGGCAGCGGCGTCACGTCCTCGATGGCACGCACGTTCAGGCCGGCGGCCTGCAGGCCGCGGATGGCGGACTCGCGCCCGGAACCCGGCCCTTTGACCCGCACTTCGACTTCCTTCATGCCCATCTTCAGCGCTTTCTCAGCCACCGCCTCGGCGGTGCGCTGGGCGGCAAAGGGCGTGCTCTTGCGCGCGCCCTTGAATTTCACGGTGCCCGCGGAATCCCAGCACAGCGTATCCCCATCCGCGTCGGTGATGGTAATAATGGTGTTGTTGAAAGTGGCCTGAATGTGGGCGACACCGCGCACCACGCTGCGCTTGACCTTCTTCTTCTTGTACGCCTTCGCCATGTGCCTGAGTCCCGAGTCCCGAGGTATGAGCCTGCCTGCTAGCGCATTTCCTTGACAGAGCGCTTGACGGCCACGGTCTTCTTCTTGCCCTTGCGGGTACGCGCGTTGGTGCGGGTGCGCTGGCCGCGCACCGGCAGGCCCTTGATGTGGCGCGTGCCCCTGTAACAGCCGATCTTTTTCAGGCGCAGGATGGCCTGCTGCACCCGGCGCCGCAATGCGCCCTCCACTGGACCGGAGCGCCCGTCCTTGATCATTTCGTCGTTGTAACTGCGATCAATGAAGGTCGCGATGCGCGCCACCTCGTCGTCCTTCAGGTCCCTGGCGCGGGTGTCAGGGTTCACGTTTGTTTCCTTGAGGACGGTTTTGGCGCGGTAGGGGCCAATCCCGTAGATGTACTGAAGCGCGATCTCCACGCGCTTCTCCGCTGGAATGTCCACGCCCAGGATACGCGGCATGCTGCCTTATTCTCCCTGCTCTGTCCTGCCCCAGCCGGTTAGCCCTGGCGCATCTTGTGGCGCGGGTTGGAACAGACCACCCGCAGCCGCCCTTTGCGCCGCACAATCTTGCATTTCTCGCAACGCCGCTTGATTGACGGCCTTACTTTCATGGCGCTTCAACTCCCGTTCGCATGGCGGCGCGGCGTCCCGCACCACCGGACTGTCGCACCTGGTATGTTCAGCCCACTTACCCCCGGAAAACAATACGGCCTTTGGTCAGATCGTAGGGCGACATCTCAACTGTGACGCGGTCACCAGGCAGGATCTTGATGAAGTTCATGCGCATCTTGCCGGAGACATGAGCCAGGATGATGTTACCGGTGGGCAGTTCCACCCTGAATTGCGTGTTGGGAAGCGCCTCCTTTACAGTGGCCTCCATCCTGATTGGCTCTTCCTTCGCCATACTGCCCCTGAAAAAAAGTCAATGGCTTACCGCCGCTTGTTCGGCACAAGCGCCACCAACCTGGAAAGGGGAGTTTCTAGCAGAATGCACACCTGTTGTCAAATGCAACCCGCAGAACTTGCACTGTTTCCAAGTTCCACTGCTCTCCCCGCCGCCGCTCCTTCTCCAAGCTGGCCACCGTGCGCCCAGAACTCCCAGTTCATAGCTTGGTCAGTATCTCAACGTGATCTTCCAACACCGCCACAGTATGCTCAAAATGAACCGAACGTCCCCCATCGGCAGTCCGCACCGGCCAGCGCCCCGGGACGGAATCAACGTTCGCGGTCCCCTCGTTCACCATGGGCTCGACGGCCAAGACCATTCCCGCCTGCAGCGTCTTGCCAATGATCGGCAGCAGCGCTCCTGTCTGCACGTAGTTGGGCACCTGCGGTTCCTCATGGAGCGACTGCCCCACCCCATGCCCAACGTATTCCCGGACTACCGAGAACCCGCGGCCCTCAACCAGGTTCTGGATCGCGCGCGACAGTTCCCCCAGCTTGCCGCGCGCACGCATCGCCCGGATTCCGGCGTACAGCGCCTCTTCGCCGGCCGCCAGCAGCCGCTTGGCCTTTTCATCCGGCTCCCCGACGCAAAACGTCCAGGCCGAGTCGCCGATGTAGCCGTCCTTGATGCAGCCGATGTCAATGGATACCAGGTCGCCCTCTTTCAGCGGCACGTCATCGGGGACGCCATGCACCACCACATCGTTGACCGACGTGCAGATGCACGCCGGAAAAGGCGCCTTGCCGGGAAATTTGTACCCCAGGAAGGGCGAACGCCCGCCGCAACGGGCAATGTGCTCCGCAGCCACCCTCTCAATCTGCCGCGTGGTGGCTGCAGGCTTGACCGTCTCCCGGATTCGTTCCAGTGCTTGGGCGACAACCTTCCCAGCTTCGCGGATCAGCGCGATCTGACGAGCCGAGTACAGGATCTGGGCCAACGAAAATCAGTCCCTTGTCATTCGTCACCTGTCCTGGCTGCGGCGCAGCCCATGACGCAGGAGCGCTGACCAATGACTAATGCCTCATCTTGGAGACCGCTTCCAGTATGCGGCCGGCCACCTCGTAAATCGAGCCCCCGCCGGGAAGGTCCACCAGCACACCGGCCTGCTTGTAGTACGCCACCAGCGGCTGGGTGTCCCGCCGGTACTGCTGCTGCCGGACTCTGATCGTCTCCGGCTTATCGTCGTTGCGCTGAATCACCGCCTTGCCGCAAACGTCGCACACGCCTTCCTTCTTCGGCGGCTTGCTCTTCAGGTTGTAGACGGCCCCGCATTTCGGGTCCGAGCAACTGCGCCGCTGCGTGAGCCGCTCCAGCACCACCTCATCCGCCGTGTTGATGAGGATCACAAGGTTGATGTTCTCATTGCGTTGGGCCAGCATCTCGCGCAGCGCCTCGGCCTGCGGCAAGGTCCGCGGGAACCCATCCAGCGCATAGCCGTTCGGCATCTCCTTGACGGCCTTCGCGATCGCCTCCACTACGACCCCGACGACGACATCGTCAGGGACCAGTTTGCCGCCTTCCATGTAGGACTTGGCTTTCAGCCCCACCGGTGTCGCCTGGGCCACGGCCGCGCGCAGCATGTCGCCGGTCGAGAGGTGCGCCAGATCCAGCGCGTCGCAGAGCCACTGCGCCTGTGTGCCCTTCCCTGCTCCAGGCGCGCCGAAGAGCACGATGCGTTTCACGGCCATGTGCGTTCTCCCCCGACCAAACCTTTTCACCGCAGAGAAGCGGAGAAAAGAGATTTTCGACTTTCGATTCGCGATTTTCGATTGCGCGACGCGGGCTGATCAAATCGAAAATCGAAAATCCAAAATCTAAAATCCGTCAGCCCCGCCGGCCCCGAATGCGCATGCCGCCCTTCAGGAACCCTTCGTAGCGCTCCATCAGCATGTGCGATTCGATGCGGTTCACCATGTCCAGCGCCACACCGACCACGATCAGCAACCCGGTGCCGCCGAAGAAATCCGAGATCGTGTAGCTCACCGCCAGGCCGGACTGGATGATCTGCGGCACCACGGCAATGATGGCAATGAAGATCGCGCCCGCCAGCGTGATGCGGTTCATCACCGCCTCCAAATAATCGCGCGTGTCACTCCCCGGCCTGATGCCGGGAATGAACATACCGTACTGCTTGAAGTTCTCGGCATGCTCCTTGGGGTCGAAGAGGACCGCGGTGTAGAAGTAGGAGAAGAAGATAATCAGCATCAGGTAGATGGACATGTACATGAAGGAACCCGGCAGCACGAAGCCAATCAGCCGCGCCCACCAGTCTCCGAACGGGGCGCGCGCCAACACCGTGGGCAGGATGATCAGCGATTGCGCAAAGATGATCGCAATCACGCCCGAGGCGTTCAGCTTGAGCGGCAGATAGTGCTGCTGCTTGAAGCCCACGCGCGTGCGCTTGGGAGTCTGCATCGGTATGCGCCGCGAGGCCTCGGTCACGAACACCACCGCCAGCACCATCAGCATGAAGAGCCCCACCAGCATGAACACCGTGTCCGGGCCTATGCGCGAGGGATCGCTGCTGTCTATCGCCGGATCGAAGCGGGTGACAATCTCCTGCAGCGCCATCGGCAAGCGCGAAACGATGCCGATCTGGATGATCAGGGATTGGCCGTTGCCTAGACCGAATTCGTCAATCTGTTCTCCAAGCCACATCAGGAAAAGCGTGCCGGAGGAGAGAATGATGGCGGCCTTGAAAAGGAACCAGGGACCGGCATCGGGAACCATGGGCTGGCCGGTCTGCTTCTGGGTCTGGAGCATCGAGCCGATGATAATGGCCTGGACGATGCACAACACCACGGTCGAGTAGCGCGTCCACTGGATGATTTTGCGCCGCCCGCTCTCGCCCTCCTTGGATATCTTTTGCAGTGCCGGCACAATCGCCACCAGCAGTTGGAAGATAATCGAAGCGGAGATGTAGGGCATGATGCCCAGCGCGAAGATGGACATCTTGCGCAACCCGCCGCCGGCAAACATGTCCAGAATGCCCAGGAACTCGCCAAAGCCCGTGCCCTTGTGGCTGCCGATGGCGCCGGCAACCGCGTCCAGGTTAACGCCCGGCAGCGGAATGAACACGCCCAGGCGCGCGAACACCAGCAGGCCCAGCGTGATCAGGGTCTTTCTGCGGAGTTCCGGGATTTTGGCGATGTTGGCAAACGCCGAAAACATGCCTTACAGCCCTCTTAGCCGTCTTCTTACTGCTGCGGCGGTTTCTGTTCGGCCTCAGGCGCCGGTTTGGGAGCTTCAGCTTCCGGACCTTTGGGCGCTTCGGCTACTACTTGCTCAGGAGCTCCAACCTGCGGCTCCTGGGGCCCTACAGCTTTCTCCTGCCTGTGAACTTCAGCCAGCGGCTCCTTGGGCGCTTGGGCCTGCGGCGGCTTGGGAGCCTGGGCTTTCGGAAGCCTGGGCGGCTTCCGCTCCTTGGGCGCGTCGCCCTTCGCCGGCTTGCCACCTTCCGCCTTGGGAGGTTTGCCGCCTTCAGCCTGCTTGGCCGGCTTGCCACCTTCGGGCTTCTTCTCCTCTTTGCCTTTACCTTTATCGGCAGCCTTGGCCTTTTTCTCCGCCTCAAGTTTCTTGAAATCAGGCGCAGCTTTCTTGGGTGCGCCGCCAAGCCACTCGGCCTTGCCGCCGGCCTTCTGAATCTTCTCCAAAGCGCTCTTGCTGAAAGCATCGGCTTTCAGGTTGAGTGCGACCGCCAAGGGGCCTTCGCCCAGGACCTTAACAGGCAGATGCCCGCCGCCTTGCAGCACGCCCGCCGCACGCAACTCATCCGGCCCGACTGTGCTTCCGGCGGCAAAGCCGGCCAAGTCGCCGACATTCACGACAGCGAACAAATGCCGGAAGGGGCCATTGCGGAACCCGCGTTTGGGCAAGCGGCGGAACATGGGCATCTGGCCGCCTTCGTAGGAGGCCTTCATGGTCCAGCCCGAGCGCGCCGTGGCGCCCTTCAAGCCCCTGCCGCAGGTCTTGCCAATACCACTGCCCGGCCCACGCCCGACTCGCGTCTTCTTTTTGTGCCCCAGGTCCGCCGTGCGGACATCGTGCAATTGCATGTCTCAAAACCTCATTGAGCGGCAACTTCCCGCCTGCCACCTGCTACTTCACATCCCCTTTGCCCGGCTCTGCGCCCGCTGGGCCCGCTGGGGGCTCGGGAGCCGGAGCGCTTGCCGCCGGCCGGGTGCCTGAGGCCCCTGCGGAATCCGGCCGTCCTGGCCCGCGACCGCGCCTGCGGCCACCGTCACCACGCGACGGCCGCTCCTCCCGCTCGAACCTTCCCCGCGGAGGCGGGGCCCTCAAGCTGGCCTCCAGTTGCGCGTCGGGGGCAAGCTGAATGCCGCGCAGCCCGGCGGTCGTGTCACGATTGCGCAGCTTCAGCAGTCCGCCGACCGCGGCCTTAACCAGGTTCTTGGCGTTGTTGGATCCACCCACAGACTTGGTCAGAATGTCGCGCACCCCGATGCACTCCAAAACCGCCCTCACGGGCGCGCCGGCAATTACTCCGGTGCCTGGCAGCGCCGGTATGAAGATCACCTGGGAAGCCCCATACCTGCCGCGCACCTCGTGCGGGATGGTGCTGCCAAAAGTGGTGACGCGCAGCAGGTTCTTCTTGGCGTCCTTCACCGCTTTCTCGATCGCGCTGGGCACCTCTCGCGCCTTGCCGTAGCCCACGCCCAGGATGCCCGCGCCATTTCCTACCACGGACATGACCGCGAAGGAGAAGCGCTTGCCGCCCTTCACCACCGTCGCGCAGCGCCAGATATCGATGACGCGTTCTTCCAGGGTCAGCCCTGCTGGATCAATCCGTTCTGCCACTCACGCATCTCCTGAAACAAGTGAAACGAAAAACGTGAAACGCAACGGGCCATTTGCAGCGGGCCCGCTCCTTGACGTTTGACGTTCCGCTCAGAACTTCAGTCCGCCCTCCCGCGCCCCGTCGGCCAATTCCTTCACCCGCCCGTGATACAGGTAGCCTCCGCGGTCAAAGACCACCTGCGTTATGTTCTTCTCCTTGGCTCTTTGCGCGATCAACTTGCCCACGGCGCGCGCCGCCGTCTTGTTGGCGCCGGTCTTCAGTTGCTCCAGTTCCTTGCTCAAGCTCGAGGCCGCGGCCAGCGTGTGTCCCTTTACGTCGTCCACAATCTGCGCGTAAATGTGCTTGGAGCTGCGAAAGACGTTCAGCCGCGGCCGCTCCGCCGCCCCCTGGACCTTCTTGCGCACCCGCCTGTGTCTGTGCAGGCGCTTGTCCGAACGGGATGTCGCCTTCATGCTGGGCTTCCTTCTCCTCCGCGCTTTCGCGCCTGTTGCCGCCCGCGTTCCGGCGTCCGGGGCAGCCGGAACGCCCGCGAGCGGGGCCGTTACGACGACGACGCACCCGTTGCGGCCACGGTCTTGCCCGGCAGTTTCCGGAACACTTCGCCCTTGTAGCGGATGCCTTTGCCCTTGTAGACGTCAGGCAAGCGGATGTGCCGCAAGTCCGCGGCCACCTCGCCCACCAGTTGTTTGTCTATCCCCGCCACGTGGATCGCCGTCGGAGTGGGACAGGTGACTTCCACGCCGGGCGGCGGGACGTAAATCTCCGGCACCTTGTTGTTGTAGCCGACGAAAAGCTGCAAGACGTTGCCCTGTTTCTGCGCGCGATAGCCCACGCCCTGGATCTCCAGCGCCTTGGCGTAGCCCTTGGTCACGCCTTCGATCATGTTGGCGATGAGCGCCCGGTACAGCCCGTGCTTGGCCCTGTCCTCCCGCAACTCCGAGTTGCGCAGCACGCGCAGTTGTTTGGCGGCGGCGTCCACTTCCACGCTGATGGCGCCGGTGAGCTGCTGCGACAGCGTCCCCTTGGGGCCCTTCACGAACACCGTCTGCGCATTGATTTGGATCTCAACGCCACTCGGAATGGGCACAGGCTTCTTGCCGATCCGCGACATGTTTCACTCCCAAACGTTAGTAAACCTTCACCAGCACTTCGCCGCCCACGTTAGCTTCGCGCGCTTCCTTGTCAGAGAGCACGCCCTTGGAGGTGGTCAGGACCAGACAGCCCATGCCGCGCAGCACCGGCTTGAGCCGGATCTTCTGCGCGTAGATGCGCCGCCCGGGCTTGCTCACACGCTCGATCAGGTTGATCACCTGTTCCCCGGAGCGCCCGTACTTGAGCGCGATCTTTATGTCGTTCTGGGCCGGCGTCTTGGGATTCCTGACGATCTCGAATCCCCGGATGAAGCCCTCGCGCTGCAGCGTCTCGGCAATCCCAATCACAATCCGCGAACTGCGCACCAGCGCCACCTCGCGCCGCAGGTGCACAGCGTTGCGGATGCGCGTCAGCATGTCGGCAATCGGATCGGTAACAGGCATGGCTTCCTAGTCCTGAGTCCCCAAGAAAATTCAGCGTTCACCAACTGGACTTCGTAACGCCCGGAATCTCGCCGCGGTGCGCCAGCATCCGGAAGCACAAGCGGCAAACTTTGAACTTGCGGTAGTAGCCGCGCGAGCGCCCGCACAGTTCACAACGGTTGTAGCGCCGCGTCGAGTACTTCGGCGTCTTCTTGCATTTGGCCTTCCAACGGACACTCGCCATCGCGTTCTCCCGTGTGACGCAATCCGCTTGATTGCGGAGCGCTCCCGCCCGCCTAACGTTCCCGGAACGGGCAGCCCAGCGCCTTCAGCAGTTCGCGGGTCTGCTCGTCCTTTCTGGCCGTCGTGCAGATCGTGACGTCCATCCCGTGGATCAACTCGATCTTGTCGGTGTCTATCTCGGGGAAGACGGACTGCTCCGCCAAGCCCATCGAGTAGTTGCCGCGCCCATCGCAGGCGCGCGGCGACAGCCCGCGGAAGTCGCGCACCCGAGGCAGTGCGATGTTGAAGAGGCGGTCGAGGAACTCGTACATCTTGGCCCCGCGCAGCGTCACGCGGCAGCCGATCTGCATGCCTTCGCGCAGTTTGAAATTGGACACCGACTTGCGCGCCACTGTGACCACGGCCTTCTGGCCGGTGATCATCCCCAGGTCCGTCACGCAGGCTTCGGCGGCCTTGGGGTTGTTCTCGGTGGCAGCCTTGCCGAAGCCCATGTTCAGGCAAACCTTCAGCAGGCGCGGGACGGCATGCTTGTTCTTGAGCCCGAACTTCTGCATCAAAGCCGGCACCACCTCGTTGGCGTACTTGTCCTTCAGCCGCACCTTGGCGGGCTTGACCTGCTCGCCGCCCTCGCCCTTGGCCCCCTTGCCTTTGGCTTCCGCGGCCGCCGCGACCTTCTGCGCCTGCTTGGCCGCCCGCTGGGCCTCAAGCTGTGCCGCCGTGGCTTGG
>Ga0209777_10008677_pt1 | contig 11087 bp, 10 predicted proteins | sample FrelakmetHBP12HB_FD_187147 | JGI IMG/M metagenome (GOLD analysis project Ga0209777, IMG submission 187147) | Freshwater lake sediment microbial communities from the University of Notre Dame, USA, for methane emissions studies -HBP12 HB (SPAdes)... | ecosystem: Environmental > Aquatic >...
GAAGGCCATTTGAGGATAACCACTCCAGTAGTCTTTTGTCATATGAGGTTTCGACCACAGTGTTGATCTGCCGCCTCATCACATCCACGAAGTCGTCTGAAGACCTGCGTAGAGAGACTATGGATGCAAGCTTCATGAATCCAAGCCTCTCCCAAGACTTCCTCGAGCCACGCAACCATCTGGGATGTGCCATCATTGAACCCCTGGGCTATGCCTCAAAACCACCATGCGCACTGATTCTGGGTCTCACCGCCATAACAAACGCTCGTGGGGTGTTGGAGTCGGATACAGCGACGTATCCGACGGGGAGCTCTCTTATTAAGTCCTGCAACTTGAGAGCCCTATTCTCATCTTTTATTTCGTCTGGTGAAGGGGATTTCAAGTTCGCCATCACGCATTCTATGTCTCCCTGGGAAACAAGTCTATGAATGAAAAAGGTCTCTGTCTGCGACATGGCTGTGGCATGCACTGCTCTAGGCTGCTGCGTAGTGCCCATAAATGAAAGGCCAAAATTGCGGCCTTCTTTGATCAGCTTTATTAGAGCGTCAGTGGCCGCGGTTCTCGTATCGGCTGGGAGGATGGTCTGAATCTCATCAATGACGACCCATGTCTTCGGAATTGCCGCCGCGACAGCTTTCTGCTTAGCTTCCCTTTCACCCTGAGATAGGGCAGTGTTCAGTAGCACATCCTTCATAGTCTCCGAGGCTTCAGCGCGCTCAGCAACAATGCGCCGGGCCAGTGCGGCGACGAGCACGGTGCGCAGATCCTCCGGCAGCCTGTTGAGCAGTACAATCGACAGCGTTCCGGCTCTGAGTATGTCTGTCAAAGGAGTCCCTTGGCCTGAGAATATGGGATGTGCAGCATAGGAAGAAAGGCGCTGGCGTACGGCTCTTATCGTATCCTCCCTGAAGAACATCTTCTCTTCATCCCCAGAATTCATTGAACATGTGATGAGGTCCTGAATGCTGTAACGTTCTTTGGGCAGATGTCTACTCCCTTCTGAGTCCTCCCAACCCAACTTGGCTACTTTGTGATAAAGGGCGGACAAATACTGCCCCATTATGTCCCTGACGACGTCGAATCCTGTCAATGCTGCCCAATCGTCCAGAGTGAAGTCGGCGACCCCAAGGTACAAGTCTTTGTATCTGGCTGGGTACTGTGGCGATCTGTAACCTGCGGGAACCCAGACTTGTACGTTCAATGGCACGGGCTCAAGGTCCCAACCGCTCAGCAATTGTCTCTGCTGCTTCATTTCGTGAGAATCATTGTCGGCTTGACTCAGAGGAATGTAAGTCCACTGGAAGATGTTCAATGGGTCAAAGAGGATGACGGCTCTGTCGCGCTTGACAGCGGAGAGAGGAGAGTCGTGTGCAGTGCAGAGCCCCTCCACAATGGCCCCGAGAGTGTACGACTTTCCTTGTCCTCTCCTGCCAACAATCGATATCACCTTCTCCTTTGAGACGTCAAACTGTACGGTTCGGCGTCTTCCATACTCGGCAAGCTCTCCCATTAATACCCACTGACTGCTCCGTCCATACTCTTGCCCAAACACAGTTGCGCCATTGCTGGTGGTCATCTCGGGGAAAACGCCGTACTTCTTTGCCATATTGATACATCCCCCTTTTCGTCTAGGGTAGCACTTTGCGGGCGAAGGGCGCATCAACCAACACGTATTGCCCTTTAATCTTGGCTTCCTGGTAAGCATTGTTTGCAGTCGTTGCCAGAGTCTCAATCACAAGACGTGGTGCCTTTGTTTCCTCCTTTTGACTCAACTTTGTGACTATCTCCTCTAGCCCATCAGCGGTGAATGGCAGTAGTTCCGCGGTTGTCCTGGTACCGAGGTTGAGATCGGCTATTAGGCTGCCGGCCTTGTCCAGGTCCTTGAGGTTCCCCAGAACATTGACTGCGAACTGCTTAAGATCTTCCTTCTGACTAGTAATATCCTTAAGCTCCACTATGGCCTCGTTCAGAGTTTCCACTGTTACGCCGAGCCGGCTCATTATGTCATCGGGATGCAAGAGGAGATCGGGAATAACATTCATGCCGCCACCAAATATCGCCAAAATGAAACCCACGTCAGAGTTGCTCTGGTCTGCCAACACCTTGAAGCCAAAATGGACCTCGTTCCTTTTCTTCTTCACGTTTGCCAACTCGTGGGCTTCGTCGATTAGGAACACAAGCCCCCTGTTTGTCGATTTCCGTGCGAGGACACCTATGTTCAATACAGTGCTCACCATATCCTCAACCGTCTCGACGAGCCTATTCACTCCTAGGCCTGCATTGCTGGACACCTTATCACCGCGCAGCCAATCCCACGCAGGGGCGGTCGACCTCCCCTCTCTCAGGAAGTTGTCCGCCAGTACAACGGAAAGGGAGAATCTCAGATTTGCATCACCAAAGGTGAATTGGGTCTCGATGGATTTGGCGAGGTTCTCCGTCCTGTTCTCTGGACGCTTGTCGAATCCCACAACGATTTCACGTAGCAAGTGTTCTCCTATTGCATCCATCATTTTTCGATGGACATACCGCCAGTTGTTGGTTCGAGCACTCGTATCGTCCCAGGGAGCAAGCTGCATTTCGAGCGGCTTCAGCTTGAACTTGCCCGGATCCGTCTCAAATATGTGTCTTAAATGATTGAGTGTGTGTGTCTTCCCAATGCCCCACCGCCCCAGAACACCACACTTCGGCACCCCTCTTGTGTTGAGATCGCTCTCAATCCTCTTCAGTAGCCGTTCCTCCACCTGCTTGTTGCCGAAGAACCAATGTGCATCTGCCCTCTCATCTATTCTCATGAGCGGCCTGTCCAGGCAACAGTAATCATTGAATTCCATCATTCTTACGTCCATAATTCACCTCCTGTACCATGGTGCCCATTCTAGTGATGACTCGCTCCTACCTGGGAGATACTCCGTGCCAGTCAGTTCCAGCTCTTCTACCACTCTCTTTCCGCCCCCGAAGCCGTCCACAAATAGACTAACCTCATACGACTTTGACGAGTGTTGAGTTAGGTTGGCTGAACCCAACAACGCAAAACCGAATGGCTCACAACGACACACGTAGATCTTCGCGTGGACGCCGTTATTGTAGTATAGTGTCAGCCAAGGGGCAATCCGCGATTTGAGTAAGCTGACTGCCTTCTCATTAAAGGGCTCCTTCCTCGGGCTTCTCGTGACAATGATCGTCTCGATGCAATTTCTTTCAATGTAGTCCGCTATGTGATTTAGAGTTACTGCTTCCTCTTCCAAAGAGGCAATCCATGGACTCACTATTACAAGTCGCCTGACCCCAGTAGCGTTGAAAACGCGTTCGAAGAATTCAATATGCCCGCGTTCATATGCCACTCTTAGGTACTTCTCTGACCATACCAGCTTACTGTCCATCTCTGTCATGCCTTTTGGGCCTTGGGCGACAATAATTCACCCACCCTGGAGCTGTCAGACTCCTGAGCAACGACATCAAGGTCTTGGTGAGTCTCCAGCTCTCTCATCTGAGGGGGTGAACCTAATACCGCGAGGGAGGAGCCCAGGATTGTCATGAAGCAAGTCTAGCACTTGGACCGTTCTCCTTACTATGACTCTCGGAGTGGCGTCATCCTTGAGCTCAACTAGCCATGACGAAAGCAACGCCCCCAGCTCACGGTCCTTCGTTCGCAAGTCACCGCCCCAGCCGAAGGCATGCAAGTAGATATCCCTGATTGCCAGGACCAAGTCAAGCAGTTCAGCCTTATCCAGGTTCTCCAGATTCACTATGGGTTGGTTAGCTATCACGCTTTCATCGAGCCCGGAATCCTGCAGATAGCTGAAGAACTTGGGTGTAGTCGCATACACGAAGTAGGAGTGAGGAGTACTCCCCGCTGAGTTAGCCAGCCTGCCCAAGTTCACACACGCTTCTGTTCCCCTGGCTGTTCCACAAACTGACGGGACCGTTTCAGCCTCATCCAGTAGGATGACCAATCCTTGCACGCCCAACTCACGCACCATCACAGTCAGATTGCCGAGCATTTCCAGAGCGTTAGCCTGTGTAACCACCGATGACAACCCCAACTCCTTTGCATCCCGCAGTGTTGCGATATCGCCATACATCCATGCCATCGCCTTAGCTGCAAGCATAAATTTCCCCGAAGAGACAGCCCCGAAGTAGATTGTCAGGACCTCTTTGAAGGGATCGCTCAGGTGCCACAGAGACCATGGAGCCATTCCATGAAGCCTCACATCATTTCTAACGCGCTCTGCCCAAGAGCTTAGTATCCATTCCAATGCTGGGCTGTCGCGGCACTCCCCCACTCTAATGTTCTTGACAATATGCCGGTATACCGCTCTAAGGTCATACAGAGGACACTCCCTCGGCGTGAGCGTAACAAAGCTTGTTGCGAAACTCTGTTGAAAGGCGTAGTCCTGCAGCAGCCTCAGCGTGAGAGTCTTCCCCATGCCCCAGTCACCGTTCAGGACCATTAGCGCTGAATCACCCCCTGAGACGAGAGCTAAGTCTCTACGTACCGTTTCCAAGATTGCCTCACGTCCGATGGCCAATAGGATAGCACCCCGCGTTGGAGCTGCACCTACGCGCAGAGCTTCTATGATGGAATAGGCAAGCTTCTCGTCAAGTTGTACGGCATCATGATACGCAATAGTAGAGCGTATGCGATCTAGCTTGCTCTTGATTTGGGGGATGTCTCCGAGCCTTGGCATGTAAACCTCATGACAATCGACTATTACCCAGATGGAGCATCTTCTTCGTCAAACCTGACTCTCTCGTACAGCGACTTGCATAGACCCGGCTCTCTCCTTTGTTCCACATGGTCAAGCACGTACACCCAAGCTCTCAAAAAAGAGCGGGCCGTCCTGCCCTTGCTCGCTTTGGCGAATTTGGCTATGAATCCACTGAAGTCTGTTGCGTCAATATAATCATGCACAGGCCAATCATACGCACGGGAGTGAACCATGGCTACCTTGTCAGCCAGTTGCCATAGATGCTGAGCTTCTAAGGGATCGAGAGTAATTATGAGTGATCGTTTACTGGTCTTCGCCAGTTCGAAATCTACCACACTGCGGATACGGCTCCACAAAGCTGGATACGATTTGGCGCCACGCTGTCCATCTGTGAGAAATGCGGGAGTAGTGGCGAAGACGACATACAAGCCAACGTGTTCGTCTGCGTTGTCCAACAGTTTTCTAATATTCTGATTTGCCTCGTTACGCCGCTTGGACTGCGCGAGCGATGTGACTGCTTCGGCCTCATCCAACATCACAAGTAGGCCCGAGTAGCCGTGGCTTACTAGGAAACGTAGAAATGCCCCCAATACCTCCGTCACATTGGTGATCTTTATGGCGTTGTGTACACCAAATTTCCTCAAATCGGAACCCAGGCTGTCTCCTTGCAGCCATCCGGCCACACTGCGCAGTATTGCCCTATGGGCTGCTAGGTCTCCCCTGCAGTGGCTCAGGCATGCCCTCAACGCTGCTCTGAAGTCCAGCGAAGGTGAGAGTCTCTGGAGTTCTGCCTCTATCTCAGTGGTGGTGTAGTATGGGAACTTGGATGCCCAAGAGTCCAATACAGACTCGAGATTCTGATCACCCGGGAAGACCAGTCCGTGCATGATCTTGGAGAAAACGATCTCAAAGCGGTCCAACGGTGCATCCCTCGAGTGGAGCTCTACGTACGAGACCGCGAAATTAAGCTCTGTGGCATACTCCTTCACCAATGCGAGAAAGTGTGTCTTGCCACCTCCCCAGGGCGCAGAAATGAATCGCAGCTTTGAAGCGCCGCCAGCCACGAACTTGAGGTCATGTCTGATCGAATCCAGCCAGACGTCTCTCCCTACAGAGAGTATACGGAGATGCCCATAAGGCACGAGGCCGCCCCTGAGCGACTCTATGATCCGTTCAGCATCGAACGGCTTGAGGTCTTCGGCTGTCAACATAGTTCCCCCAAGAGCTGCCTCCTGACCAGATCTGTCCTCCAAGACTCAATGGCCAGAGATAGAACCAGCAACTGTCTTCCAAACCTTCAGAATTGCCAACTCACGATTATCCTACCAGCAATGAGCTACATGGTATCTTTCGAGTGCCTCTTTGTCAACGTACCGATACCTGGGATCATGTGTTTTCAATAGCGATCCCTAGGCAAAGGGCCGAGTGACTTCTCATGGTCGCAGTCCACATAATATGAAGTCCAGGTGCACTCGACACGGCATGAGATTGTCATGCCTCCTCAGAATCCATGCAAATACAAAGGAGAATTCGTTCGATCTGATACTACAGCACCCCCATCCCCTCTCTTGCTTGATGAGGAGAGAACACGCTGACAATTTGCATTAGTCTTCAATCAACACGCCGCCAAGGCGTTTTCTCAGTCAGCCAACGTCAAACCGTCTATCACCCACATGAGGTTCGCAGCGCCAATCGGGCGGTCAAGGCATAGGTTGACTCCCCAATGGAAGCATGCTACCTTGGTTTCAAGCTGACGATAGGTGGCAATCAACCGCTGGGGGTTGACTTGACATACCACACAATGTGTGATACATAATGAAGCCCAAAGACAGAAACTACATCAGCGTTTATTTCAGTGGTGACTCACTCGATAGGAGGAAGAGGAGGGACGTAACTGTTGCATTTGACCTCAATGATGGGTTGTATGAGAAAGTTAGTCCCCTGGGGTCGTGTGGAATTAGGACGGTCATTGGAATAGATTCTTACTCCCAATTGGTCAGAGAGGCAAGGAAAGAGGATCGCCCGCTGAGCAACTATATCAAGCACAGACTAAGGGTACATTTGCTAAATGAAGAAAAAAATCCTTCTGGTTGAGCCTGCCTATAAGACCAAGTACCCTCCACTTGGCCTTATGAAGATATCCACGTATCACAAGACGAAAGGTGATGAAGTTGTCTTCGTCAAGGGCCGCAAAAAGGATCTCCAATATGAGTTTTGGGACAGAGTCTATATAACTACTCTGTTCACATGGACATGGGAAGAAACGGTGAAGACTATCAACTTCTATCGTGCGACTCTTTTCAACCAGGCTGGGAAGTGCTTTGTTGGGGGCATACTAGGTAGCTTAATGCCGGACGAGTTGTTCAATGCAACAGGCATACAGCCGGTGGAAGGCTTGCTTGATGACTCACGGAAGATTGAGCAAGATGACAACGTTGTCATTGATAGACTAGCGCCTGACTATCAGATACTCAAGCAAGTCGAGAACGATGACTTCAGATATGCGAACACCGATGCGTACCTGGGATACACCACTAGGGGTTGTGTTCGCAGGTGTAAATTCTGTGCTGTGAGACAGTTCGAACCGCGGTATATACCGTACGTGGACATAAAGGGCACTGTGCAACAGGTCATTAAGGAAAATGGAAATGTGGAGAAGCAGAATCTAATACTCATGGATAACAACGTCTTAGCTTCCAAGAAGTTTGACCAGATAATAGACGACATTACGTCGCTAGGTTTTGTGAAAGGGGCTAGATTTGGCCCGACCAGGAGAAAGAGGAGAGTCGACTTCAATCAAGGACTTGATGCCCGCCTCCTAACGGAAGACAAAATGCGCAGGCTTTCTGAGATACCGCTAGAACCTATGAGGATTGGCTTTGATTCGATTGAATACAAAGACGCCTACATCAAAGCCGTCAGACTGGCCCACAAATATGGACAGAGAGAGATGTCGAACTATATTCTATATAACTTCAAAGATACCCCCGAAGACTTCTACGAAAGACTAATGATAAACATTGATCTGAACGAGGAGTTCAGGAGCCGTGGCGGAGGAAGGACAGAAATCTATTCGTTTCCAATGCGGTACATCCCTTTGGACGCAAAAGAGCGTGATGTTGATACAGGGAATGGAAGTTGGAGGTGGAGGTATTTGAGGGGTCTCCAGGTCATTCTGAATGTTACCAAGGGCCCTGTGATGCCCAGGCGGCAGTTCTTCACACAGGCGTTTGGTAGAAATGCCGCGGAATTCAAAGCTATTCTGTCAATGCCTGATGGGTTCATCATGAATAGACTGGTGTCAGATTGGAGAACTGTCGATAACTATGAGGGTAGACTAGCGCCCTACGTGAAAGAATGGATGGATTCATATTACCAGTTGACCGCCGAAGAAAAGAATCAGCTTGTCTCTGTTTTGGATGTCAGAAAGCAGGGAGTCAAACAGGGCTACGATCAAACCAGCAACCCACGGCTACGCAGACTGCTGAAATACCATCTTGAGGAGGATGAAATTGTCGCGAAGTATAAGAAGGCCTGACAATCATCCTAAAACGTTCATAGGCAAATACATACTTGAAAGCATTTCCCTTGGTATGTATGACCACCCATTGATGGCCATTAGGGAGTACGTTCAAAACAGCGCTGACGCAATTGACGAGCTAGCTCATCAAGAGACCAACATCACATCAGGTAGAGGTCTCATAGACATCACACTTGATGGGAGAACAAGGTCTGTGAGGCTCAAGGACAATGGAATTGGGGTTCCGTCAGATAAGGCCTACAGTGTTTTGCATGACCTGGGAAGAAGCGAGAAGGACCCTCTCAAGAATAGAGGTTTTAGGGGCATAGGTCGATTGGGAGGACTCGGCTATTGTAAGGAACTAAGGTTTGTGACAAAAGCGGAAGGGGAAGAGACCGAATCCACTAGCACTTGGGATTGTGAGAGGTTGACGCATCTCGTGAACGACAGGAGTGGTTCTCTTGATACTACTTCGGTTGTACAACAGGTCACAGCCTTCAGGCAAGAGAGGTACTCTGGGGATGTTCACGATCATTTTTTTAACGTTGAGATGAACAATGTCAGATGTTCAAGAGACATGCTACTAAATGTGCCCCTTGTCAAAGCCTACTTGTCACAGGTTGCCCCGGTAGCTTTCTCACCTTCGAGCTTCTGCTTTGCAGACGAAATCGACAATGAGCTCAGAAGACAAGTCCCAACCTATCAGACCTACGACATTCACTTGAATGGAGAAGCCATCTACAAGCCCTATTGCGGTAGTGTAAGGGTCAGCGACCACGGGTCAGAGGAAGTAGGGTCGATCAAACTCTTCACTCTATCTGAAGACTCCAATCTTTTGGCCGTTGGATGGATGGGTGAACTAGAGCTCCTGGGCACTATCCAGCCTTCCACGCTTGCAGATGGGCTCAGAGTACGGAGCGGCAATATAATGGTAGGGGACAAGAACCTCCTCGCCGATTTCTATAGAGAGAGGAGGTTCAACAACTACCTGATGGGTGAAATTCATGTGGTGGACACGCGCCTGACCCCAAACTCCCGAAGGGACGACTTCGAAGACAACGCTACAAGAGACCATTTCTACACGTGTTTCCTTAAGGAAATCGGAATACCATACTCTGTCAAGATAAGACAGAAGTCGAAAGAGAGAAGCGCAGCGAAAGTCCTAGGAGACGCCAAGGTCCTACGCCAAAGGGCTGAGAGAATCATAGAATGTGGGTATCTCGCAGAGTTGCAGAAGCAGGAGATCTCGAAGAGATTGGTGCTACTAGGCGAGAGTGAAAATGACGTCCTGATGAAGAAGTATACGGAAGGATTGGTTCAAATGGTTCTGGACTCGAGGCATGTAATGGAGAAGCAGAATGGCCATTTCTCAAGGAGCAATGTTGACCTGTGCAAGAGGATATTCGAAACCATCTATGCTGAAGCCAGCAGCGGAGTCCAAGCGGAAGCCTTGCTAGAGAAGGCCTTCAATTGCCTGATTGCTCCTCGACCAGCCTAATTGATCGAGTCACGCCAGCCCTGTGACTACGGTTTGCATAACGCAGATTCTGCGAAATCGCTCTCGGTGTTTCCAGTTCTGTCTATTGAACTCCGCGGCTCATCATATTTGGCCCGGTCTCCTGCGGCGCGTATCTTCAGCCTGTTCATAAGTCCACATCCCTCTGCTTGATCTTGCCGGTTACTGTCCTCAAATGACGTGGCTCTGAGGCTAGTGAGAAACATCGGCCTTAATGCTGGTCTGAAATCCGAATTTCAATGGCCGTGCATGTCGAGTGTAGTGAACGACAAGTTCGGCCTGCATGGCAGTATCCGTTGGCGGCCTGTCGTCCTCGCGTTCGAACATCGCAGATTCGAAGAGAAGATGGTCGTAATTCTCCAGTTGTTTGCCCGCGTCTATCTCCCTGCCTTTCAGTGAAAATGGCATGTTGTTGGTTCTAATGTCTATCTTCTTCACGTCATCCAGCCTCACGTGCTTGCTGTCGCCGCTTCCGGTCTTCCATTCGAGGGTAATCCAGGCATCGGTAATTGTAGTCAAGGCGGTTCCCTCGTTGTAGACTTCCGGCGTGAACTGCATTTTCACCAGCCACTTGCCATCCTTGAAGTTGATCAGTTGGCACGCGTCCACCCTGATGTTCTTTACCACCAACCTTGACCTGGAGTGCAGCTTGGATATAATGTCCATTACTTTGACCTGCCTGCAATAGTTATACCACTTCTCAGGTTATAGTTGCCCAAAATGGAGCTGCGGCTTTGCCCCCTCGCGGTTGGCCTGCCCCTCGCCAGAGAGTATATAATGTACACCCGTGAAAGGAATGTTGCCCGGATATGGAGGGGCACTTGCATTCGAAAGTCAAGTACGTAATGGAGGAATGAAGAGATGACGCCGCTTCGAAATGAGAAGATCTTGTTCGCCGGCCTCACAGGGCAGATCGGCTTTCCCCTGGCTTCCTATCTTGCGAAGAATAATCAGGTTTGGGGGCTCGCACGCTTCAGGGACGAGACCAAGCGGCAACAGTTGGAGGCAATGGGAGTCACCACGCGCGCCGTGGACCTGGCAGATCCGAATTTTCATGGACTGCCGGATGACTTCACCTACGTGATTCACTTTGCCGTTTATCAGGAAAGCGCCCCGGACTTCGATCAGGCTCTGCGCGTAAATGCCGAGGGAACCGGCCTTCTGATGAGCCATTGCCGCAAGGCACGCGCCGTCCTTGTAATGTCGAGCTGCGCAGTCTATGAACTGCCGAAAGATCCTCACCACCCCGTCAAAGAGAGCGACCCTCTCGGCGGGGACAAATCGATGCATTGCCCCACGTATGCCATATCGAAGACGACGCAGGAAGCGGCAGCGAGATTGG
>Ga0209777_10008678_pt1 | contig 11086 bp, 11 predicted proteins | sample FrelakmetHBP12HB_FD_187147 | JGI IMG/M metagenome (GOLD analysis project Ga0209777, IMG submission 187147) | Freshwater lake sediment microbial communities from the University of Notre Dame, USA, for methane emissions studies -HBP12 HB (SPAdes)... | ecosystem: Environmental > Aquatic >...
ATTTATGCCTCTTCACCGCTTAGGCAGTTTGTTGGTGAAGCGCTCATTGATAAGGTAATAACAAAATCCCCAAGAGAAATTTGGATAGAATGGGAAAATGAGCTTGGGTGCTCATACGAAGAATTCTCTTCCTATTGCGAAGGGGCTACAGAGGTATCAGCTGTGATTTTTTCGGAGGTTCACCGATTTAAGGTACCAATATTGCATTCACACATGGAAAAGCTAGTTCAACGCGATTTAAAACCGCCTCAATCTTATTGTGGAGTAGACAAGAATTCCGTTTGGCCCACTGCTTTGTCACTGAGCTATCTTTTGAGGGTCAGTCACTCATTATGATTTAACTATTCTATCATTTACTTATAATCTTTAATAAATTAGGTCTGCTGCATTATACGAGATTAATTTTTTTCTTAATACCTCAATAATAACTCAGCGTCCCTTCTTTTCTGGATCTATCGAAGCCCAGCTTAAAGGAAATAATCCCCAGAGGAATAGTCACCAAGGCAAAGATAGCCAGGATCAGTATTTGCCCTTTGACCTGCGAGATAGAATAGTGATTGGTCAAAGTCTGTCTTAAGGCGATAAGAGCATGCGTATTGGGCAGGATCAAAGCTAAGGATTTCAGAAACTTGGGTAATACCTCGATCGGATAATAGACACCGGATAAAAAAGCAGAAAGCATAGTCACAAACCAGGCGACCGGGTCTCCTTGCTTGGTCACCATAATCACCCCTGCGGAAATCATCCCTATTCCACCCAGGCTGATAATGGATAAGAAAAATATGATGAAGGCGGAAAGATAGTTGACGTTCAAGCTGACTTTGAAAACCAGTACAGCCGCGGCCAAAATCACCACTATATTTATCAGGGTGAAGATAAATGTCCATAAAGTGGAATAAACTAAGATCTGGTATAAAGGTGTTCTGGACATAAGCAAAGACTCCAGAGTCCCCATAAGCTGCTCGTTCCTGATGGTGGAGGAAAATGAGTTCTGGGAAACCGACACGAAGCTCTGGAATATTACCCCGATGATCAAAAAGGACATATAATTCCCGCCATATTGGGCCAGATAAGGATTATTCGCCTGAAACCCTACCAGCTTCGCCAGAAAATAAAAGGAGGCAGTGGTAACCAGCATTGAGAGAACCTGCAAAACCATAGCTGTTTTGTAGGAAAACATGGTAATCCAGCCGCGGTATATAAAAGCAATTACCCTGTTCATTATCCCTGACCTTGAGTATATTTTATGAAAATCTCCTCTAAGGAAAGCTCTCTGGTCTGGATCGATTCCAAGATGAGATTTCCGGAATTGAAAAACCCGATAAGCTCGTTCAGCTTTTTTGAATCCTGCAGCAGAATTTCGACTTCCCTCTTTTCAGCTCTACTGTTAACCTGACCAAAGATTTTCAGTTTGTCTATGAATTCGTCCGGAGGAAAGCTTTCTAACCTCACAGTCACCTTTTTGGTAGGAACCTCGCTTTTGAGTGAACTCAACGAGCCTTCTCTCACTAATTTCCCCTCGTTCATAATCCCTACCCGGTCACAGAGCCTTTCAGCTTCATATAAGTTATGGGTGACCAAAAGTATGGTCCTGTCTTTTTCCTTCAACTGTAGGTCTTCAACCTGAAAATATTTCGACTCTGCGTGAGACTGTGGAATCGTCCCCGCCTACACTAGGTCGACCAGGATTAGACTTTTTTATAAGGGGTAGATTTACTCTGCTGTGATTAGACTTGACAATTGCTATTCCACGACTAAATTAAAAAGTGTTACAATAACCGCGGGGCAGGATATAAAGAGGTAACATAATGGAATGGAAAAATTTGAGCGAAAATACAGAAAGAAACAGGAACTATAAAGGAAAGGATAAAAATTATGGCTACTGATCTACGTGTTATTGGCCCAATAAGTATTGATTACCAAAAAGCTGGTTTAATAAAACAAATTAGAGGAAATCATGTTAAATCATTTTTTGAGAAAGAAGAATTTCAATCTATTTCTAAAAAGCAAGGTTGTTATGTTTTTGCATTGAAAGCTGGACATGGATCCACACCTTGGTATGTCGGCAAAACCACAAATTCAATGATAAAAGAGTGTATGGTCGATGGAAAATTAAAATGCTACAATGAAATTTTGTTTAGAGGAATAAAAGGAAAACCAGTAATGTTTTTTATTGTTCCCTTGGGGAATAAGAATAAAATACCAGCAAAAATAATTGATGAAGTAGAAACCTTCCTTATTCAAAGTGCTCGTTCACAAAATGAGCACTCGAAAAATAAGAAGAAAGTAAACCTCCCTTATTGGAATATAAAAGGTGTTATACGTAGTCCGAAAGGCGGACCAGAAAAGGAAGCAAAAGCCTTAAAGAAAATGATGGGCCTTTAAATATTCTTTTAATTCTGTTAATGTAATTTCTTCTGTTCCGTCAGGAGCTACTCCTGACGGAACAGAAGTTAAAACTGGCCTTAGCCGGAACCGTGTGCGAAGTGTGATCTGGAAACAAGACCCGAAAAGGGTTTATATGGAAACTATATGAACAGGAGTTATGCCGCTTAGCTCCAACAGAAGTCCCGCTAATGTTGAAGATGGTCTTTATCATTAACGAGAGAGCCAATGTTGGCTACAATAATCGAATGCCGTCAATCATAGACAAACTAAGCCAAGTGAATTGGGATTTTCCTGACTCCAATACAACGGAGAATATCAATTCGATTCATCCTTACCCCGCGAAATTCATTCAGGAGATACCAAAAACGCTAATTCAAATAATTGGCGTTCCCAAAGGGACTTGGGGGTTAGACCCTTTTTGTGGAAGTGGGGCAACTCTTGTCGAGGCACAATTAGCGGGCATCCCGTCAATTGGAGTTGACCTCAATCCAATTGCGTGTTTAATTAGCCGCGTCAAGACTCAGCCTCTACCCGATGGATTCTTAGAATGCGCGAAAGACACAGTAGAACAGGCTAAGAAATCTAAGCGAGTCACAATCCCCAAAATTCCCAACCTTGATCATTGGTTTAGGCGTGACATTCAGGAGGCTACCGCACGACTACTAACGCACATTGAACTTGTCGAGAACACAGGTATAAAGGACGCTCTGCATTTATCGTTATCCAGTATCCTTGTGCGTGTTTCTAATCAGGATAGCGACACACGTTATGCGGCAGTTGAAAAGAATATAGATGATAGAAAGTTCTACGCGCTATTCCTCAGTTCGGCAGAGCGTCTATGGGCTGTCAAAGCCGCCTACGAACCGAGAACTTGTGAGGCAGAAGTTGTATGCAAAGATATATTGCAAGTTTCACGGGCAGATATTCCGCATCCAATTGGACTGGTTGTTACATCCCCGCCCTATCCCAACGCATACGAGTATTGGCTTTATCACAAGTATCGAATGTTTTGGCTAGGCTATGACCCTATTCAGGTAAAACGGCAAGAGATTGGCGCTCGCGCTCATTACTTCAAGAGGAACCATCCCACAGAGCAGGATTTCCGCCGCCAGATGCAAAGCGTTTTAAACCTTTTTTGGGCTACAGTCGTCAAGGATGGTCATGTTTGCATCGTAATAGGCCGCTCAAAGATACACGATAAAATTGTTGACAACGCATCTATTCTTGTTGAAATCGCGCAGGAAATAGGATTTACGCCCCTTGCAAACATGACGCGGCAAATAGCCGCATCTCGAAAGACCTTCAATTTGTCGCATGCGAATATTAAGACCGAAAATTTACTGGTGTTCAAGAAATAGCCATGCCAAAAACCACTGCCCTGCTCAATTGGAATTCATACCGCTACTTTCCGTATGAAAAGGAACTGGCCCAACGTGAAGTTGCGGCTCTGCTCAAGCCCGTTGAAGTTGCTGTAGCAGATGATGGGCTCCAGGTTTCAGGAGAGTTTAGAGCGACACAACTTAAGCGGCTTGTGTATTTTGGGGGATATAGAGTCAACGGCAAGGTCATACCCACGCTTCAGAATAACCTCGAAAGTTCGTGTACTGTTACTGGCTCACAAAAACGACAATCCACTCGGTACTCTGTTCACGGAATGCACGAGTACAAAGGCAAGTTCAATCCTCAAGTGGTCAGGGGGGTACTAAACATTCTTGGAGCAACCCCCAATTCCAGAATCATTGACCCATTTTGCGGCAGTGGAACTAGCCTTGTTGAATGCGCTCATGTTGGCATGACTGCTATTGGTTGCGACATGAATCCGCTGGCAGTCTACATTACCAACACGAAACTAAAGGCACTCGCCACGCCCGAGGAAACCCTCCGAACTCTCTTCTTGCGGTTAGTGCACAAATTCGAGAAACAGAAGAAAAAGAACTCTTTGCCCGTCATGGCCAGCGATAACGAAAGAGCCGAATATTTGTGGAATTGGTTTGACAAGGAAACTCTCTCAAGCATCGAGTACCTGAAGTTGCTCGCCTACACCGTTACTTCCGAATACAGTAACATATTCTTGGTTTTGGTTAGTGATTTGCTTCGTGATTACTCGCTACAAGAGCCAACTGATTTGAGAATCCGCAGGCGATACAGCCCATTCCCACAACAGCCGTTTTGGGAGGCTTTCAAGCGCAAAGCGTTACAGTTCCTTGATAATCTAGCAACTGTTCAGCAAGTAATCGGCGTGAGGAAAGGTCGTAGTCGCGCCTATCTGTGTGATAGTCGAGCATTAGACACAGCCCCTAAGTTTCCAAAACCATCCACAGGTTATCATGCCGCAATTACCAGCCCGCCCTACGCAACAGCATTGCCTTACATTGATACTCAAAGACTAAGCCTTGTCTGGCTTGGCCTCATCTTGCCCAAAAAGATTAGAGATTTGGAAGCCTGCTTAACCGGAAGCCGCGAATTCATCCAAGAACAAAAGAAACTTTGGGGCGATTCTTTGGCGAACAACAGCAGGCGACTGCCTGATAACATCTACGAGTATTGCCTGAAACTTCAAAAAGCAGTTTCCTCTAAAGACGGATTTAGAAGAAAATCCGTGCCAATGCTAATGTATCGTTATCTCAGCGATATGCGCGACGTTTTCAAGAGCACACTTGGGGTCATGCAAGCGTCAGCACCGTTCGCCCTCATTGTTGGACACAACAGAACTACTCTCGACGGAAAGGACTTTGACATTGACACCCCCGCCCTATTGCGAGAAGTTGCCTTAGAATGCGGGTGGTTACACGAAGATAGCATCCCCTTACAAACTTACCAAAGATACGGCTCTCACATGGCCAACGCAGTACAAGCAGAAACGTTATTGATTGTGAGGAAACCATGATTGAATTTGGCCTCCACCCTAACATTTACGCTACCGGAACGCATCGAGGCCTCCGAAGTATGCTGGAGGAAATTTGGGTCAGGTCTCATCGGCCCGGAGATGGTACGCTGTACATCTTGGCAGGGTACGCCAATTACAACGGCGGCGCTCGGTTCTACCACACTTTCAAAGAGCATACAGAACAGGGTGGGAAAATCGTTGCCGTTTTGGGCGGAAGTGCCTCAGAAAGAACATCTAGCCGACAAGTGGTGCAAGCCCTTTTGGACTGCGGAGCAAAAGTCAGCATTACAAACCGAAAGAGTCTGATGCACGCAAAGTGCTATGGCCTCAAATCAAGTGACGGAGAAAAACTCGTAGTAACATCAGGAAATTTCACCGGGCCGGGTATGGCCCAGAACGTTGAAGCGGCTTTGCTCTTGGGGGCAGAAACAACCGCCAACATGGGCTTTTCATGGAATGAGTTGATAGCAGGAATGCTCCGCCAGAATTGGACAACTCACACGCCCAAAACGCTCAATTCAAGGGATCCCGTATGGGGATTGCTCTATGATGAAACGCCTGGCACAGTCACTATAGACCAGAGCGAAAAGTCAACTCTTGTTGTGAGGTTGAGCCACTCTGATACAGCAAGAATAATGGCGCGACCGGGTACAGATGCGTCGAAAGGGACTCCATATTTCTGGTTGAGTAAAGACTCTTTCGATTTCTTCCCGCCACTAACAATCAGAAACAAGCGGGGATACAAAGGCACTCTATCTGCTTTGATAACTCTGCACTACGTTGACTTGGGCAAAACCGACCCCCACTGCCGTATAACTTTCGAAGCCGAAAACAACTTTGATTTCAGACTCGGTACAGGGTTGCTCAGAAATACTCGTTTAGCGAATAAGGACGACCTCGCTTGTATTTCACGGACAGGTGAAGCCGAATACGAGTTGAGAATAATCAAAAAGGGTTCGCGCGATTACGATACGCTTCTTCCCTATGCAGTTAATTTCATAGGCCATCAGGGAAAGCAATATGGCTATCTTGATAATCAGCAGTTCGAAAACTTGACCAATGCTAGTTTGGGAGTATTCGGGAAATACAATCAAAGGGCGGCATAACACCCGCATGCACCCGACGCGCTTCGCTTCACTCCGCTCCGCAACGCGGCTGAACCCGACCGTTAGGGAACGCTGGAGGGATATGGAACTTCGTGTAGTCGTAGATGATTTTCTGGACGCCCTTGCAGCAGTCGACGGCTCAGGCAAGCTATTAAAGCAGTTCCAGCCGGGCTTTTGCCCTAGCGGAGAACCTCAGCTGCTGAAGGTGATTGCCGAGCATTTCAATGGACTCGCCAGGTATCCAAAGAAGGTCCTGCTATCCCACCAACTAATTCTGCATATCTGATAGGCAAACTATATAGAACTGCACGGTGGGGTAGACAGCAAAAAGACCTAAAACAGAGGAGCAAAACTATATAGAGTAGGATGGTGGGGTAAACACTGGCTTTGTTTAGCAAAATCAGTCCACCCCTGAGAACTCCACATTGATGGGTGGAGGGATCGTTTCTCCTTTTCTTTGCCTCTGCAATCGCTCCAGTTGACTCATTGCCCGGTAAAGCTGACGCTCAATGGCAGTTTCATACCTTAATATCTTGTCAACTGCCTCTTTGGAGGGTAGAGCAAGGCTGGCAACATTGGCCTCTAGCTCAAGGTTCTCGTTTTCCTGGATAACCTCTTTTAAGGATTCCAATTTCTTCCTTTCCCCGTCAATCAGGTAAAGTATTATTTCCTTACACTTTTCAGGACTTGGTATATCGCTGTAATTCTCAGGGTCTTCCTTAACTTTTTCTGTTCTCTGGGTAGCCATTTGAGTAAACACAAGGCACCAGAAAGGAAACCCCTCCTCTTCCAGTCCGAAGTTCTTCATAAGCTTCTCGAGGGCTTCTTTGGAAAGATAACCCACCTGTTCAACATCTTTACTGACTTCATCCAGCACCCCTGTCAGGTATTGGAGGCCGAGGGAGTTTTTCTTCAAGTTCTGCCTGGATCTTTCCAAGAACAAGGAATCCTTCTCAAGGGCCACCTGCTCTGCTTGCTTGAAGACAAATCTCCAACTGGCCGTATCAAGTTCTTTACGGATCTCACCTATTTCGCATCGAAGGACTCTTCTTAGCCTCCAATAGCATATGGCAATCTTTTCGACCAACATCTCTTCCAACACTCCCACCGGTTGGAGGTCCTGCCACAATTGAGACGTCAGATTTCTAAATTCAGTCTTGTTCTCTTTACCCTCGCCAGCCAGGATGACCACCTCTTTCGATAAGAGGCCATGCTTGACGGCGTTCCATTTGACGACACTTTTTCCTTGAAGGGTTTTTGGTCCGGTTGATTGTAGGGCATTTTTCCTACTTGCCTCAATCTTAGCTAAAGATGTCCCCTTTTTATTCTTCATTTAGGTGTGACTTCTCCTTTTTTGTTCTCTGGAGTAAATTTCAATACTCCGGAGATGCAAGCGAAACCACTGTTTTAAGACCTCTCGAAATTCCTTAATTTCTGCTTTCCCTTGAAGACCTGCTCTCCAAACCTCATTTATCCTGTCCTCTGCCTCATTGATCTCCTGGTAGAGGTCGGGGTGAAACTTTCTAATATAATCATCGGTGCCCTCGATATACCGCTTATTGATTTCATCCACCGTCTTCTTGAATGCTTCGGCGAACGGATCAGGGGCAGGTTCACTCAACGGCTTCGCCTCCCCCTTTTCTCCGACAAGACGTTTATATCTGGTGGACAAAGCATCCCGCAATGATTTGTGAGCTGTCGGATCAAGGCTTTTGATCTTCTCTCTTAATGTCTGTATATCCATAGTGGGAAACCTCCGTTCATCCCCCTCCGAAAAACACACGAAAGGCACATAAGACAAGAAACACTTATGAATTTAGGTAACGGGAGCGTGTGTTTCGTCCCTTTCTTGTGTTTCGTGTGTTTCTCTCAATCCATAGGCGTCTATCATGCGGTTTATATTTTCTTGGTCCCATATAATCGCCGCATTATTTCCCGCTCTTGCTTTCTTAAAGCCCATAGCGGCAAGCCTCCGGCCAACCCTTTGATAGCTAACTTTGCTCTTTTCTGGTTTATCCTCGTTGAAGGCATCTGTGATGGTCTTGACGGGGAGAACGCACTTGTCCCTCTGGTCTTTTAGTCTTATGATGACCGTCAGGATTTGAGCCTCCAAGCTTTCAGCTTTTTCAATCAACTTGTCCGCCTCAAGCTCCTTTACCAGCCTTAGAAAAAGCGGCTCCCGTTCGGGCTTAACCAAGCGGATAATCTGTTGGAGTGGCTTAAGAATGTCCCCAAGTCTTCCTGCGGTTGGCTTAGGGATGTCGGGAAAGGTCTCTCCAAGGTGTCTTGCCCGAAAGGCTATCAATCGCTCTTTGAGAGGTAGGGAAAGCTCGGGTGTCACGTCGTTTTCAAACCGCCTGCTTGATTCGGGCATGTTTATGGTAATAGCTCTGCTCTCTAATATCTTGTGGACGCTTTCATTTGTGCCAACAATCGTCGGTCCAAATATAGTGTAATAGACAGTATCGTTAAATGCACCCCTATCCGGATACAGAACTCTCGGAACCGTTGCTCCCTTCTCAAAACGTAGGAGGAGGATGTCCGAACTGCCGGTTTTTTCCGCCTTTCGCCAGACATCCTTAACATCGAAAAAGATGGTGGATCGGAAATTATTCGCAATCCTCACCAGATAGGCATCCCTGAGCGATTCAACGTGGATTCCTCTGTAGGCGAGGTAAACCAATCCCTTGCCGGTGCGGGTCTTGCCTCGCTCAGGGACGGCAAAGAGACAGACAACTGGCGAATACTGGATCACCTCCAAGAAATAGGTGTGCAAAACCCATGAGGTAAGGAGGTCGTAATATTCCTCACTCGGTAGTTCTGAGATTGCTTTAAAGTAGACTATAAGGTCGTTATATAGAGCGCCGTCGCTTTCCCTTGGGGAAAGCTCCTCTTCAAGCTCGTAGTATTTTAAGGTCTCCTCTCCACGAGGGAGAAGCCACGGGATTTGTTCCTTGGGAGGTGGGATATAGAGGACGCCGTCTCTTTCGACCCGTGGAAGGATGGAGAGCTTGTCTCCTTCCTTGACGAGAAAAGCGGGACTACCATTGTGCCCCACCAGGTCAACCAACCCGTTAAAGAGGGCGGTGTAGGTAGTCTCAGCGTCAGAGTTAGAGGATTGGGCGTTTCTTGTGCCGATTTCGGTCTTCCGGTATTGACTGAGCAAATCCCGATACCCATCTATGTCTTGCTTCTTGAGTTCGAAGCGAAGCTTAATCTTGTAAGACAGATAAGCCTCTCCTTTTGCCTTCTGCATTCGGGCCAGCTTTTTGAAGACAGGCTCAAGCCTTTGGGGAAGCTCGGTCTTGTCTATGTCGGGGGGAATGAGGTCGAGTTCATATTCGATGATGTCTTTTGCCGATCGAATAAGGCTTTCAAAATCCTCCTTCGGGTGCTCCTTTAAATAATCGTTGAGGTCAACGCCTTCGGGAAGCTGGATGATCCTTGCCCGCTCACCAATAAGCCCTCCAATCCTCAGTGCTCCTTGCTTCCCTGCTTCATCTCCGTCAAGACAAAGATAGATCGTCTCACAGCGAGAGAACTTGGGCAGGTATTCAGGTTTGAAATTGGATGAGCCTAAGATAGCAATGGTGGGATAGCCTGCCTGGACAGCGGAGAGGCAGTCGGGTATTCCCTCGACGATATGGACCGCTTTGTTGGATAGGGCGTCCTCGTTGTAGAGGTAGCGCATCACTCCCGGCAGGTGAAGGTATTTCGGCTCCTGGCCGTCAAGGCTTCTGGCTGAAAGGTGAACCACCCGTCCCCGCTTGAGGTTGGGGAAGATAATTCGATCATAGAAATAGTCCTTCACTGCCCCTCCATTTGTTTTCTTCACAACACCTGCTTTGAGGCAAAGGTCTATTGGCAGTTTACATTTTTCAATCAGATGTTTCCGCAAGCCTCCCTTGGCGTAGCCGATCTTGAAGCGGGAAATCATCTCCTCGGTAAAGCCTCGCTCCCCAGAGAGGTAGGTTCTGACCTCTGGGGTAAGGCTGTGATGGTAAAACCCTGCTGTCTCTGTGAGAATGTCTTCAATCGTTCGATCCTCCTTAAATCGTTGCTTATCTTCTTCGGTCAGAGTCGAGAGATCAATCTTCGCTTGTTGGGCAAGCTCCGACAGAACTTCCATAAATGGCTTATTTTCAGTAAGCTCCAAGAATTTGAAAACGTCCCCTCCTACTTCACACCCAAAACAATGAAAATACTGTCCCTTTGGATTGACGCTGAAACTTGGCGTCTTCTCCTCGTGAAATGGGCAGATAGCTTTATGATGACGGTCAAGGTTGATGCGCTGCCCGATGACTTGCAAAATGTCCGTCTGTTCTCTGACCCTCTCAATTAAGTTCTTGAAATCAAAATCCCTCATCGCTGGCTACTCCTTATACATGTTTACTTACCTCCGCTGGTAAAGCGTCCAGAGAAGAAAAATCGGACTCCAGGACCTCTATCTCAGCAAGTCGGCCGTTTGCTACTTCTCTGGCAATGATCCTGGCTAATATGCGAAGACCAGTCTGGACAATCTCCTGCGGGGGTCTGATGTCAGCAACCTTTTCCATTTTTAGGATACTTGGCTTCCTTCTCTGGACAATAAACGTGCTGTGGCATTTCGTTTCTCGTAAAGCTCATCTAACTTACAATTCAAAGCCTCAGCAATAATCAAAGCATAGGTAGAAGAAAGAAAGAGTCGATTGTTCTCCAGCGCATT
>Ga0209777_10008679_pt1 | contig 11084 bp, 2 predicted proteins | sample FrelakmetHBP12HB_FD_187147 | JGI IMG/M metagenome (GOLD analysis project Ga0209777, IMG submission 187147) | Freshwater lake sediment microbial communities from the University of Notre Dame, USA, for methane emissions studies -HBP12 HB (SPAdes)... | ecosystem: Environmental > Aquatic >...
CGATCTATCATAGGCTCGGCTTGGCCCTCTCAGAAACGGCGGATGCTATGCTTATGCTAACTGCAACCCCCGTGCATTTAGGAAATCAAGATTTATTCTACCTCCTTAGAATCCTTAATCCCGAAGAATTTGAAAGCCTCGAGATCTTTGGTAGAAGAGTAAGAGCGAATCGAATGGTTCTAAGGGCCTTAAGCTTATTGGGCCGATCTCCAGTCGATTTAGGCGAAGTCGGGCAGATCCTGGCAGATATGAAATCTCACGATGACGCCCAATGGTTTGAAAAAAACCCAATTTACCACGATGTTAGTAGTCGGATACGAGAGGTCGATCCTCAGAATAAGGAGCAAATTGTCGAGCTTCAAAGAGATCTCAATAGCTTAAATCTTCTTGGTCACATCCTGACGCGAACGCGGAAAAGAGATGTACAAGTTAAGGCCAAACGCGACCCCCACATCATTCGCCCTCAATTCACGGATGTTGAGATGGCTTTTTACGAAGCCGTAACAAACTTTGTGATCTCTCAGTATGGGCAAAAGGGTTTGGGCGTATTTGGGAGGTTTATCGCCGTCATGCCCCAAAGACAGGTAGCAAGTTGTATCCCTGCAATGGTTGAGTACTATACGAGTGAGCTTTTAGGGGGTGGCCTGGGCGGTTTGGATGAGGAAATGTCGGATGTTGTAGTTGAAGATTATGAAGAAGATTTACCAGATTCTGATCGGCCTGCTACCTCTGAATACTATTCACTGCTGAACCTGATTAAAAGTCGGACGTTAAAAGGGGTGGATAGCAAATTCGATGCCCTATTAAAGACCCTTAACGAACTGGATGAGGTTGAGCCCGGACGACAGGTTCTGATTTTTTCGTATTTTAAAAAGACCCTTGGGTACCTTTCCCAAAAATTAAATCATGCAGGTTATAAGCATGTCTTAATAAGTGGGGACCTTCCAAGAGAAGAGCGCAACCGAAAAATCGACCAATTCCGAAATGACAAGGCAGTAAGGATTATGCTTTCCTCAGAGGTGGGGAGCGAGGGGTTAGACTTTCAGTTTTGCCACATCATGGTCAATTACGATCTTCCTTGGAACCCAATGGTGGTGGAGCAAAGGATTGGTCGTCTGGATCGAATCGGACAGAAGTCCGATAGAATTTTGATTTTCAATTTTTCAATTGCGGGAACTATAGAAGATAAGATTCTACACAGATTGTATTACCGGATTGGAATTTTTGAAGAGTCCATTGGAGACTTAGAGGCCATTCTGGGGGAAGAAATTAGGCAACTTACTCGCGACCTCCTCACAAGCAAGCTTAGTCCTGAGGAACAAGAAGAAAGAATTAACCATGCTGCCGAAGTGATTATTAGAAAACAGAAGGAGCAAGCTGAGCTTGAAGCTCAAAGCGCTAAGTTTATCGGAAATGATGAGTTCTTTATGGCGGAGATTGAAAGAATAAAACAGCATAAAAGATTTATATCTCCTGAAGAACTTGTGGTATTTTTTAAAGATTTTATGGATAAGAATTTTCCGAGATGTTCTTTCAAGGCTGGGAGGAGTCCTTTCGTATTCTCTCTTTCAATTAATGACGAATTCATGACGTTCCTTCGACAAAATCTTCCGGAGGGTGATACGGGTTTTAGGCAATTTATAAGAAAGAGTGCTCGTGAAACGATTCAAGTCACTTTTAGTTCTGAAGAGGCCTTTGAAAATCCCGAACTGGAATTCATTAATATTAGCCATCCTATTATTAGAACCATAGGGGCATACTATGAAAATCACCGAGAAGAACTTCATCCAGTAGCGCGAATTAATTTGAACAGTGAAAATTTCTCAAATGGTGACTACCTGTATATGGTCTATTTATTGGAGGTTAAGGCAGCCAGATCATTTCGTTCTCTGGAGACGATCTTTGTTTCTTATAGGGATGCGGTTTCGATCGGAGAAGAGCTCAGTGAAGACCTAGTGAATGAGATGATCACAAATGGTGAGACCTTAGACCCGTTTCCCCGACCCTCCCCGGACACCAATAAAAGAGTTACCCAAGTCGCGGAAGATGAATTCGGCAAAAGGATCGAGAAAAAAAGGCTAGAAATTGAGCGCATCAACGAGGCTTTGATAAGCTCACGAATGGCAAGTTTGGAGCAATCATTTAAAGCAAAAAAACAGAAAAGGGAAGAACTCCTCGATCGGGCAAAAGCCAAAGTAGTTGCCCCCCAATATATCAGGATGCTAGATGGCGGCCTTAGAAATCTGAAGATGACTCATGAATTAAAGAAACAAGAATTGGAGGATGCAAAGAAGATCTATGTAAGTTTTAACCAGGTGTGTGCAGGATTTCTGAGAATCAATAATGTTCAAAAAAATAATTGATTTTATAACGGGTTATTTCCACCCGGGAAAGAAACCCAGGCGGGTACATGAAGTCATATCCGCCAAGAAGGCTGACCAGCTACGCAGGCAAAAAGAAATAGGGCGAGAGATACCCAAGCCTGCAGCAAAACCCCCTTCCCCGGTTGAAGAACCATCTGTATTACCTAAACCCGAGACAACAGAAGCTCTGGAGGAACTAACCCCGGCCCATATTGAAGTAACAGGAGAAGAGCCGACAACTAAGATCACTGAAGTCACCGAAGAGACCAAACAGCAGACCCTTCCGATTGTTGAAGAATTCAGGGATCAAGCTCAATCTCAGCTGGCCGAAGACGCCAGAGAGCAGGGCCCTTCCCCTCGCGAAGAAATTCCTAAAGAACCAGAACGACAAGTTGTCGAAATCCAAGCCCCGCCGAAAGAAAAAAGATTAATAAATCTTGGAATTGATTTCGGAACCAGTGGGACTAAGGTAATCTATAGGGACGTGTTTGGAAAGAAGGCATGGGTTTTTAGTTTTGATCATGGCTTAAAGGATTATAGTACTTTTGTTTTGCCCTCATCGGTTCGTATCCTTAATGGAAAGGTCTTTTTTGGTAGTGATGCGGAAAGAAAGGGGCCCCGAGGAGTAGGAATCAGATCATTTAAGATTTGCATGGTTTGTCAATGTGGATTCACAAACAAGGAAAATTGTAATCTTTTTTGTCCTTTCTCCAACCCCGGATCCCAGGAATATTCGGTATTTATCGATGAAAGTTCCTTACTTTCAATAACGCCCGCAGATTTGTGTACATTATATATTGCCTATGTGATCGGATTAGTCAAAAAATCTATGATAGAACGCTTTGGCAATGCATATGAGCTGAAAATGACATTAAATATGGGAATACCTATTGATTACCTAAGAAACGATAGATTAGATCAGGCATTCAACCAGGTATTCTATTTTGCCAATTTGCTGTCTGAATCTATTGAAAATGGAGCCCAAATTTATGATTTACTGAAGACCCTGGACGAACTAAAGGGAAAAAATAGGATCGTGCCAGGCCCTGAAATTAGGCGAACTTTTGTTCAGCCAGAAACGGTTGCAGCTGTACTTTCCTATATCCTTTCTCCAATGGCCGCTGAGGGGCTTTACGGGATAGCGGACGTGGGGGCTGGGACAACTGATGTGGTCTTTTTCCGTTATTCGAGACTTCTGGGAGAACGCAAATTAGCGGTTTATAATGCAGATTCACATTTCTTGGGAGCAAACAAGGTTGACCAAGAGCTATTTAATTTTCTGGAAAGAAAAAGGATAATTCCCCAAATCAGTTCGGTTAATAATAAAAATGAAGTAATTCAGCGCCTCAGGAATATCAAAAAAATGATCTCAGATGAGGAGCGAGTTAAAATTGTAGTTAGGCGAGAGGAATCTTGGCTTTACCGTCAGGATTTTGAAGAAATTACTCAACGAGTGGGACAAGAAATATTCCCCAAATACAAAAAGACGTGGCAAGGGGCTTATGCAAAAGAGCCAACGCAAGAGGTTTGGGATTTTACGCTCTTTAGAATCGGGGGTGGGTCTAAGATTGCAGGAATCGCCAATCAATTTGCAGAAAAGCCTTGGCCCCATATCAATCGGATGACTATGAAGGAAATCAAGATCCCCTCTGATCTTATCTTTGACTTAGGTGGAGATGAAAATCCGGATAAGTCTTATGAGCTATTAGCTATTGCTTACGGGTTATCTTACCCTGTAGCGGAGTTACCAGACGTGAATCCCAATGTAGATGAGATCGTAATTAGAAAACCGTATCGAGAAATGCCCCCTTGGTATCACTATTGGGAACAGGATTGAAGAGAATTATTGCTTGATTTCTACGGAACCAGATAATTAATAGTTCAAATCCTACGCGTCGTCTACGGTCATCGCTCAATTTCGCCATTCGGAGTAAATGATGAAACAGATTCGCCCAACATCCGGATTCTTTATCAAGCTTGGCTCAATGTGGCATAGTCAGATGCTATCAGTAGCGGCGATTACAAATTAAGCAGAACATGTCGGGCCTAAATCTATATACAAGCAACCGACTTGAAATACTGGCCGAAAAGCTCGCCGAAGTTTTGAGCTCTCCCTTGGCCTCGCCGCTCCAGAAGGAAATCATTCTCGTCCAGAGCAAGGGCATGGAACGGTGGGTTTCCATGGAGTTGGCCCGACGTCGTGGAATCTGCGCCAACATCCAATTTCCCTTCCCCAATCACTTCGTGTATAGAATCTTTCGAGAGGTCATTCCCGAGGTTCAGGAGGAATCCCCCTTTGACCCTGAGATCATGGCCTGGAAAGTCATGCAAATTCTCCCATCCTGTTTAGAGGGCAAAGGCTTTGAAAGTCTTCAGGGCTACCTGAAGGGAGATCAGACGGGTCTCAAGCGTTTTCAACTTTCCTCCCGGATCGCTGACCTTTTTGATCAATACCTCATTTTCCGTCCGGAGATGGTCCTTGGCTGGGATAAGGGGGCTGAAAACCACTGGCAGGCTGTTCTTTGGCAAGGGTTGGTGAAGGGGAATGAAGATAAGAACCGCGCGGCCTTGCAAAAACGGTTCCTCGAAGCCATTCAGAAATCGTCCGATAAGCTGCAGGACCTTCCGGAACGGATGGCGGTCTTTGGGATCTCGGCTCTCCCGCCATTTCACATGCAGGTATTAGCCGCCATATCCCGGTACATTGAAGTCAGCCTGTTTCTCATGAACCCCTGCCGGGAATACTGGGCCGATATTGTCTCGGGGCGGGAGATGAAGAGAGTTACCGGCCGGGAGAAAAAGAAAAAAGCCCTGCCGGAGGAACTCCACCTTGAGAAAGGAAACAGCCTGCTTGCCTCGATGGGGGCGCTGGGGCGGGATTTCTTCGATTTGATTACCAACCTTGGGTGTGAAGAGCATGAATCCTTTGAGGCTCCGGGTGATGACAGCCTCCTCAAGGCCATTCAATCCGACATTTTGATCCTCAGGGACAGGGGAAGGGGTGCGGATGAGAAGAAGAGAATCATCCCAGATGATACCTCGGTACAAATCCACTCCTGCCACAGTCCTATGCGGGAAGTGGAGGTCCTCCAGGATCGCCTGTTGGCTCTTTTTGAATCGGACCCGGCTCTTCTGCCCAAGGACGTCCTGGTCATGACGCCGGATATCGAGACCTATGCCCCCTATATCCAGGCGGTCTTTTCCCTCGTGGCAGGAGATCCCAGGTACATTCCTTTCAGCATCGCCGACCAGGGGGTCCGGAAAGAAAGCCAGCTGATCGGTTCCTTCCTTTCCATCCTGGACCTCCGGGGCAGCCGCATGGGCGCTTCCCAAGTCTTAACCATTCTCGAATCGCCGGCGGTTCAAAAAAAAATTTCCCTGGCGGAGGCGGACCTGGAGCTGATCCACCGCTGGGTACAGGATACGCGGATCCGCTGGGGAATTGATGGGGAGAGTAGAAAAGAACTAGGCCTTCCTGAATTCCCCGAGAATACCTGGCGCGCGGGTCTCAATCGCATGCTTTTAGGTTACGCCCTGCCGGGACAGGATGGAAAAATGTTCATGGGAATTCTTCCTTACGACCTGATAGAGGGAAGCGACACTCCAATTCTGGGTAAATTCCTTGAATTCATGGACCGTCTTTTCAATTCAGTCAAGGAAATGAATGAAGCCCGGTCCCTTCAGGAATGGGGAGAATATTTATTGAAATTCCTGGATGGATTTTTCCAGGCGGATGGGGATACCGAACGCGAGCTGCACATTATCAGGAGAACCATAGGCGACCTTGCAAGCAAGCAGGAGGCTTCGGGGTTTCGGGAGAAAATCAGTCTGGAAGTTATCAAATCCTACCTAAGAACCCGTCTTGAAGGACAGGGGTTTGGCTTCGGGTTCCTCTCCGGGGGCATGACCTTTTGCGCCATGCTGCCCATGCGCAGCATTCCTTTCAAGGTGGTCTGCCTTATGGGAATGAATGATGACTCCTATCCGCGGCAGACAAGATCCCTCGGGTTTGATCTTATGGTCAAAAACCCCAGGCCCGGAGACCGGTCCCGCCGCAAAGATGACCGGTACCTGTTCCTGGAGACCCTTCTCTCGGCAAGGGAACGGCTTCACATCAGCTACGTGGGGCAGAGCATCCAGGATAACACTCCCCGTCCGCCATCCGTTCTGGTCAGTGAACTCCTGGATTATATCGATCAGGGCTATGAACGCCAGGGCGGGAAAATATTGGAGCACGTGGTGGTCAAACATCGCCTCCAGGCCTTCAGCCCGGAGTATTTCAAAAGAAGTGAGAAACTGATCAGCTATTCCCAGGAGAATTTCGAAGCGGCAAGGCACGCCGCGGGCAAACGCGAGGAACCGGAGCCTTTTTTCCAAGGGGGCCTTCCCGAGCCGACGGAGGAATGGAAAATAATTGACCTGGATCAGTTCTGTCGCTTCTTCGGAAATCCTGCGCGATATCTTCTCAATAAGCGTCTCGGAATATACCTGGATGATGAAACCGGGATTCTGGATGAGAACGAACCTTTTGATCTATCCGGACTGGATCGGTATCAGCTCGAACAGGACCTTGTAAAGCGGGTTTTGCAGAAGCAGGATCTGAGAGATTATTTTTCAGCGGCAAAGGCCACGGGGCAGCTTCCCCATGGCGCGCCGGGGGAGTGGCTGTATGCCCGAGCCTGCGCGCAAGTTGACTCTTTTGCCCGCATTCTTCTCCCCTACTTGGAAAAAGGACCGACTGAGCCGTTCGAGGTGGACTTAACCCTCGATGGATTGAGGCTCCAAGGCCGGATCGGGAATATCTACCCCGACGGGCTGATGTTCTACCGTTACGCCAATATGAGACCCCAGGACCGGCTGACTTTATGGATTCATCTCCATATCCTCAATATAGGGGGCGTAAAAGGGCATTCCGGTCAAGGCGTCCTGATATGTAAAGACAAAGTCTGCACCTATGGGCCGGTTGAAGGGAGCGAAGACACATTGAAGGCTCTCCTTGCGGTATACCGACAGGGCTTAATCAAACCGCTTCATTTTTTCCTCCGCACCTCCTTTGCCTTCGCCGAAGCCATGGAGAAGCATGGAGACGAGGGAAAGGCTCTTGCTGCCGCTCATAGGACCTGGGAAAGCGATTTCGGAATGTCCGAAGGGGATGACCCCTATTTCCACCTTTGTTTCGGCAGGCTCGATCCTTTGGATGAGGAATTCAGGGAATTGGCCATGGAGATCCTCGGGCCGATTTTAGGATGCGAGGTCAACGAAAAATAGAGAAACATATATGGCATAGGGCGCAAGGCGCAGGGCATAAGGCATAGGACATGGGGTAATAGTAAGAAACAACGTCCATTCTTCAGCATTCGCGGGACGCGGATGAACACAGATAAACACACATTTTAAATTCACCCAATGAGCGGTCCGATCGGGGATCGGGCCCTACAATCTAAAAAACGAATGCAGGGCGCGTTTCCCGAACGCGCCGATTAAATGGCTAATGGCAGCGAAAAAAGCTTCAAAAGATGGAATCAAGAGTTTTGACCTGCTGGAGAGCCCGCTTGAGGGGACCAACCTTATCGAGGCCAGCGCGGGAACGGGAAAGACTTATACCATTTCCGGGTTGTTCCTGCGCCTGATCCTTGAAAAGGGGTTTTCCGTAAACGATATCCTCGTGGTCACCTACACCGTCGCCGCAACGGAAGAGCTGAGAGACCGCATCCGCAAAAAGATCCGGGAGGCCATGGAGGCATTCAACGCCGGGGGCAGCCCGGATGAATTCCTGAAGGGCCTGGTTAAAAAGAACCCGGATCCTAAGGCGGCTATCGGGCTCTTGCAGGAGGCGCTCCACGATTTTGATGAGGCTTCCATCTTTACGATCCATGGATTTTGTCAGCGCACCCTTCATGAGAGCGCTTTTGAAAGCGGAAGCCTTTTCGACACCGAGCTCATTCCGGACCAGGAGCGGCTCAAAGAAGAAATCGTCCAGGATTTCTGGCGGCGGAATTTTTACAGCTCGCCTTTGGAATTTATCGGTTACGTCCAGGGGAAGGGTTTGAATCCGGAATATTTCCTGAAACTTTTGGGGAAAGGAACCGCCCACCTGGATTCGCAGATCGTTCCCGAAATCAAGTCTGCGAAACTGAGTTCCCTGGAGGATTTTCGCCAGGCTTCAGAAAAGTTGAAGAAGGAATGGCCAAAGGCGAAAGAAGAAGTCCTGGAAATATTCGGCGGCCCCGCCCTGAAATACTATACCAATCCGCAGAAGCACATTGAAGCCATGGATGGATACGTGGCCAACGGCGCCGGGCTTCCCCTTTTCAAAGAGTTTGAAAGATTTACCCCAACCAAGCTCGCAGCGAATACCAAGAAAAATTGCGTAACTCCCAAGCACCCCTTCTTCGACCTCTGTGAGGATTTCCAGGAGAAAGCAACGGCCCTCGCTTCCGAGATGGACCGGCAGATCCTTTTTCTCAAAGGGGAGGTTTTCCGGTATTTAAAGAAAGAACTGCCGGCTAGGAAAGAGCGGCAAAACATCCAGTCTTTTGACGACCTGCTGATCCGGCTCCGGGATGCCCTTGATAAAACAGGGGGAGACGACCTGGCGAAAGCAATCCGGACGAAGTACCGGGCTGCGCTTATCGATGAGTTCCAGGACACGGACCCGATCCAATATGCCATCTTCAAGAGCGTCTTTGGGGGCGAAGAGAGCATCCTCTTTCTGATCGGGGACCCCAAACAGGCCATTTACAGCTTTCGGGGAGCCGACCTTTTCGCCTATATGAGGGCGGCCGGGCACGTGGATTCCCGCTACACTCTCACGAAGAACTGGCGGTCCGAACCGGGATTGATCACGGCGGTCAATACGATCTTTTCCAATGGGAAGAACCCCTTTATCTATGAGGCCATTCCGTTTGAACCGTCCACCGCGAAAGAGCGCAAGGATCATGAGTTCCTGAAAATCAACGGAAAGGAAGAATCGCCTTTCCACCTCTGGTTCGTTGACGCGGAAAAAGTAGCCGAATCGGGCAAACCCATCACCAAAGGACGGGCCAGAGAACTGATCCCTGATGCGGTGGCCGGTGAGATCTCGCGCCTTATCGGTTTGGGAAAGGAGGGGAGGGCACTTATTGGCGATCGACCCGTGCGGGAAGCCGATATCGCTGTGCTGGTCCGAAAGAATAGCGAAGCCCGCCTCGTTCAGGAGTCTTTAAGCGGTCTCAGGATTCCCAGCGTCCTTCACAGTATGGGAAATCTCTTCGATACGGATGAAGCCCTGGAGATGTCCAGGGCTCTGACAGCCATTGGTTCGCCGAATCATGAGCCCCTCCTTAAAGTTGCCCTGGCGACGGATATGCTGGGCAAGCGGGGGGAAGACTTGGAAAAGATGGCCCGGGACGAGGCTGAATGGGAAGATTGGGTGGTAAAGTTTCGAGAATATAATGAGCTCTGGGAGAAACGCGGTTTCATCCGGATGTTCCGTTATTTCCTTTATAAGGAGAAGATTCGCACCCGCCTTCTTTCCTTCCCCGATGGCGAAAGGCGCCTCACCAATATTTTGCACCTCTCGGAGGTTCTTCACCAGGAATCGAGCGAGAGAAAACTGGGAGTGGTCGGCCTGCTGAAATGGCTCCGGCAACAGCGCGATCCTGAATCCCCGCACCTTGAGGAGCACCAGCTTCGTCTGGAAAGCGACGCCAACGCCATAAGGATTGTGACCATCCACAAAAGCAAAGGGCTGGAGTATCCTATTGTGTTTTGCCCCTTCAGCTGGGACGGTTCCAAAATCGAAGAAAAAGATGAATTCCTATTCCACGATCCCAGGGATGATTGGAAAGTGAATCTTGTCCTGGATCCGGAAAATAATCCCAATCGGATGCTCGGGGAGAAAGAGATACTGGCCGAAAATCTACGGCTTCTCTATGTCTCGGTCACCAGGGCCAAGAACCGCTGCTACTTGGTATGGGGGCGTTTCAATGAAGGTAAAGGGAGGGTAGTATATTCTGGGACTTCTGCACTCGCCTATCTTTTGCATCCACCGGATGGAAGTTCAGAAAGCATTGTTGAGGAAACGAGGGGGAAGTTTGAAGCGTTGACCGACGCCGACCTCCGACAAACGCTCAAAGAGCTCGCCCGGAGCGCGAAAGGGGCGATTCAACTGTCGGATATGCCCTTGGGGCCGGGAGAGAAGCACCTACCGGGGGCGGAAGCTGGCAAGGACCTATTTTTTGAGGAATTTTCCGGCCATATAAGACGGGATTGGCGAATCGCCAGTTTTTCCCTCTTGGTCTCGGACCGGGAGAAGGAAACCAAAACCCCGAGCCATACGGCCATCGACCTCCCGGATTATGATCAGGGAATCAGTATGGAGGAAACGATTCCGGAGCAGGAACCATCCGGAATATTTGCTTTCCCCAAGGGGGCGAGGCCCGGGACCCTCCTGCATGACATTTTTGAGCAAATCGATTTTTCCGGGAAAGACATGTCTTCAATCGGGGAAGTTGTAGCCGGCAAACTCAGGGAGTATGGCTTTGAAATGCACTGGCAGGAGACAGTCTGCGATATGATCGGGAAGGTTCTCGCAGTTCCCCTGCAGTCAGGGACGAACGGCCTGACTCTGTCAAGGATCGGAACGAAAGAGCGGTTGAGCGAGCTAGAATTCTACTTCCCCTTAAAGCCGATCACCCCCAAGAAACTGAAGACGATTTTTGCCGAGCATGGCGGGCCGGA
>Ga0209777_10008680_pt1 | contig 11084 bp, 10 predicted proteins | sample FrelakmetHBP12HB_FD_187147 | JGI IMG/M metagenome (GOLD analysis project Ga0209777, IMG submission 187147) | Freshwater lake sediment microbial communities from the University of Notre Dame, USA, for methane emissions studies -HBP12 HB (SPAdes)... | ecosystem: Environmental > Aquatic >...
GCTGTTCCTGAAAAGTGGCCCTCACTGGCTGCATTTGACTGGCCGCTGACAGCGGACCATTTTGCGGATCACGGCGAGCACTTACAGAGGGACATGGCGGGACGGGGCCAAGGCGAGCATGCTGAAGCATAGCCTTTGGGCGAGGTCGAGTTGGTTACGCTGCGGCCAAGGCGGAATAGGCCAGTTGGAGATCAATCATCGGATTCTCGAACACCGAAACTGACCCACTTCTACAAAGCCATCGCCGGGGTTGGGATTGAAACAGAAGATGGCAAACTGCTCGCCTTGGAATGTTCCAGCCCGCCAATCGAATGCCAGGTCGAACTCCCCACCCAGTGGCGTCCAGGCTTGTCCATCGAGGCTAAAGGAGCAGGTCCCCTTGTTCCGTTTGAAATCCATGTCTGTTCGGAGAAAGACATCAGCGGCTTGAATTGGTTCGGCGACGACGCGTGCGTCTGATTTCCCGCCGTCCACAGTCACATTCATGCTCAAGGAGTTCTTCCCGTCATTGCCGCAATTCACAGCGATGTGACCATTGACTTTCCCGAGCGTACCAAAACCGCAGATATCTCCGGGCTTAAGGTGGCTCAGATCCAGATGCACCTCTCCGCGACTGCACGGCCCCTGTCCTTTTTGAGTGAGCGTGTTTCTTGCTGTCCAGAAATTCGCAGCCTTTGTTGGTCTGAGCCTAAGAAAGCCGGGGCGTTCAGTGAGCGACCAACGCGAGTCGTCGGGATTGTGGTTCCACTGCCATTGAAGGCCGAGTGTCGCGGAACTGAAGTCGTCTGACGTTGCGGGCTGGCAAATCGGCTTTCCTTGGATCGGTTTGCGCGCCACGGCAGGAACCTTGCCAGGCTCCTCCGGCGTGCCCCAGACCGGCCAGTCGTCCTTCCAGAAGATCGGGCTGATGTAGGTCATGCGCCCAACTGCGCCGCAGTCCCTCATCACAAAACCGTACCAACTGCCATCCGGCAAATCCACAATTGCGCCTTGGTGTCCCCCGGTGCGGTCATCAATCTGGTTGATGGTTTCGTAGGGTCCGAAGATGCTTTTCGCTCGCGAACAAGTCAATCCGAGGCGGGAGGGAATTGCGTTGAAAATGTAATACCAATCACCGCGCTTCACGACCTTTGATCCCTCAGCGCCTTTATTATAGTGAATCTTGCGTTCCTCGATGACTTGGGAGAAGTCCGCGTTTAGCTTCAGCAGCGTGACGGTGCCATCCCAAGCGCCCGAAGTAGCGATGTAGCCCGTACCGTCGGCTTCGATAAAGAAACCGGGGTCAAATGCGACGCGGTTCAGTTCGTTGAATTTCCACGGCTCGCGGATGTCCTTGGAATAATAGACGCGGGTTCTTTGGCCCACCGGAGTGACGACGACGTAGAACGTTCCGTTGTGGTGCCGCAGGCTTGGCGCAAACACCCCAGCGCGATAAGCGTTGCCATTCCTCAGGTTGTATTGCTCGCGACCTTCGAGCCTCGGCATAACGTGTGAGACGATTCCCCAGTTTACCAGATCCTGCGAGTGCAAGATGGTGAGTCCCGGCGAATTGGCGAACGTAGTTGTGGCAAAGAAAAAGTCATTGCCGACGCGAATGATGTCCGGATCGGGGTAATCGGCGTAAAGCGGCGGATTGTTGAACGTGCCGTCCCCGTTGTCCGACTGCCAAGGGCAAGTGCCCACGCCTTCACCAGCCCTTCCAGCCGGAGGAGCCAAAGGGGAATCCTGCGCCTTATCCGCGCCAAAGCATGCGGCTGCACTAAGGCACATCAGGCTGGCGAACAGAAGCGAGACATGGCGTTCGCTATGGGGACTCATTCCCAGTCCTCTCTGAAGGTCGGAAGATCCGCTGGACGAAGTGATACAAGTTGTTGCCCCACTCCGTAGGGTCGTGTCCATTGGAATCCACATTCCAGACGTGCGGGACATCCTTTTCCTTGAGGTAAGCGTGCACGCCCTGGCTGATGCCGATCAGATTGTCCTTGTTGCCGCAGGCGAGCCACAGCAATTTCAACTTCTGCCTGGCGGCAGCGGGGTCGGGCACGAGCTGCGCCGGCGGCTTCGTATTGGGGGCGGAGGAGAATCCACCCACCCAGGCGAAAGTGTCCAGATGCGCCAGCCCGAAGTTCAACGACTGGCCGCCGCCCATGGACAAACCGGCCAAGGCGCGATGCTCACGGTCTGCCAGGGCCGAACACCTGGCCTCGATTGCCGGAATGACATCGTTGAGCAGATCCTGCTCGAATTTCTCGAATGCCTGGGCGTGGCTGTAGACGTTTCCCTCGGCGCGATCATTGGGTTGCGCCCGCCCGTTGGGCATGACCACGATCATCGGCGCCGCCTTCCCGTCCGCCAGCAGGTTGTCCAGGATAATGTTGGGGGTGGCGAAGCGCTGCCACTCCGTCTCGTCGCCTCCGATGCCGTGAAGCAGGTAGAGAACCGGGTACTTGTGGTCCGGTGCATAGCCGGGCGGGGTGTACACCTGCATCTTGCGCCGGGCGCCGACGGTCTTCGAGTTGTACTCAAGCATCTCCAATTTGCCGTGCGCAATTCCGTCTCTCTTGGCGTTGAAACCCGCCGGCGGATCGGGGAACGCCTGCTTGTCATCCGGCCCCAGCTTGATTGGTCCACCGAATCCGCGCGGCCCACCAGGCCCGCGGCGAGGAGGAGCGCCTGCGGCAGGTGCAGCCGCCGACGACTGGAACAAGCGAGGTGCAAATTCCTTGAGGCACCGCCGCCAGGTCTGCCACTCGTGCGCCGTGCCCGGAGATTCATAGAAGACGGTCTTGATGCCGCCCTCCTCCAGGGCATCCCGATAGCCCTTCAAGCTATTGTAGAATCGCTCGCCTTCGGCCGTGCCGACCCCGATCCAGACCAGGTGGACCTTCTTGTTGAATGCCTCGGCGTCCGCCATCACGCCATTATGCGCGGTCTTCGTGTCGGTTGCGCCGCCGCGGAACCCGCCGCCGGAGCCGCTGAACCCTCCGATCCAGGCGAAGTTGTCGAGGTTGTTCAGGGTAATGTTGAACGTCTGCATCCCGCCCATGGACAACCCGGCCATCGCCCGGTTCTCGCGATCGGGCAGTGTCCGGTACGTCGAATCAATCATCGGGATCAGGTCCCGGATGAACACCTCCTCCAGGGTGCTGAACATCCGGCGCAAGTCGGGGGGCTGAGCGCCGGCGCCGGACGCCGGAGGACGCAGGGGCGCCTGGGGTTCGCCCGGTTTCCGGGCGTAACCTTTCTCCATCACGATGAGCATGGGGCGTGCCTTTTTTTCGGCGATCAGGTTGTCCAGGATGTGGTTGACCCGTCCCTGCACCACCCAGCCCCTCTCGTCCTCGCCGGCGCCGTGCTGCAGGTACAGGACCGGATATCTGGCATCGCGGTTCGTGTCGTAATCTGGCGGCGTGTAAACGAAGATGCGCCGCCAGGCGGCGGTCGTTTTGGAGAAATACCAGCGCTCGCGGATTTCGCCGTGGGGCACGTCCCTCGGGTCATAGAAGTCCACGCCCGCTTCCGGCACTTCGATGCCGCTGCATTGTTTGCCTGTGCCGAAGAAGGTCTCGCTGCCTGGATCGCATACGTTCACACCGTCCAAGATGAACCAGTAATAGTGGAATCCCGGAACCTGCGGCCCGGTGGTGGCGCTCCAGAGGCCGTTGGCATCGCGCGTCATGTCATAGTCTTTGTCCACGTGCACTCGCACCTTCTGTGCTTCGGGCGCTTTGAGCCGGAAGGTCACACGGAGGTCCGAGTGAATCCGGGGATAATCCGCGCCGGAAACGTTGGACGATGCGGGTCTGGAATCATCGGCTACTGGCTGCGCTGTTTGAGCCCTACACAACGGAGAGCTCGTTAACGCGATCAGAACGCTGAAAATGAAGGAGTGTTTCATGGGATGCTGCTCCGAGATGAGGATCTCCTCGACTGCGAATGACTTGACCGCCGACGTACCTCGCCGACGTTCTCGCGGTCACGCTTGGGCGTGGTCACGTTCTCCAAAGATCGAAGCTGCCGGACGAAGGCAGGCGCCGCATCTGGGCCAACAGCCGCCAACAATCGCTTGTGAAAGGCTTGGCTCTGTGTCCATAGTGCGCTGTATGTTCTCCGCCCCTTGTCCGTAAGCGCCACGCAGCGAGCTCGACCATCGGTCTGATGGGGCGGGCGTGACACAAGGCCGCTGCGCTCAAGTAGAACGAGCATTGCCCGAACCGTGTTGGCATCCGAGCTGGCTCGGCGCACCAGTTCCTGCTGGGTGAGTGCCTCGCGCTCGGCAATAATGGACATGAGGGCAAACTGGTTGGCCGTCACGCCATGCGGTTGGAGGAGGGCATCGGCTTCCCGGTGCATGGCCCAGTAGGCCGCACGCAATGCCATCGCGATGTCGTGGCCACCAACCACGTCGACCTCCGCAACAGTAATACGTACACGTACAAATATTAGCACTGAGCCCTTGCAGAGTCAAGTCAGAACCAGTGCCCGTCACGCCACCCCCAGCCTCCCCATCCGCTCCGGAGCCCTCAGCCCCGTCTCGCCTCGCTGCGCTGCCTCATGGAGTTCGCTGGTTGCCCGGTCGAGCATCCCCCGGACGGCCTCGGCCGACCGCTTGGCGTCCAGGGTCAGGAACCCCATGTCCGTATAGTGGGCGCGGCCGACGATGGACCACGCCGCCTTGAGGGCGGCCTCGCCGGCCGGGGAGGAGTGACCAAGCTGGCGGTCAATGAGGATCTCTGGGACGCCTGCGGCCAAGGCCCAAGTGCGGTGGGTCATTCGCAGGCAGTACTGGTCAACGCCGCGCATCCTCGCCCGACCCGCTGACGGACAAGGGCTACGTGAGCCGGAAACTGGCGTCTTACAAAACGTCTTCCGCGCCGACCCCATAAGTCGTTGGCCGGCAACGGCCCGTTCCCCCGGCTCGGGCGCCTTACAAATCGTTCGTTTTGTGCGGCTGCCGGCGCCCCACCCCCTGGGGCCACCCCCGTAGACTCGAAATACTTGAGGACTCCCCCGGACGAACGAGGCTCCAGGGGAACCCCAACATCCGCACATCCCGGCCCCATGCCATCGTCGTCACACCGACATTCCGTCAAGTTCGAGTGCGCCCCTAAGCGCGTCCTTAAACGCCCCGGCGTTCGGATACCGCAGGTCCGCGGGCGTACCGCGCATCCTCGCCTCGTCTGCTGCGCCTGGTTTGGGACCAGGAGGTCGTGGATTCAAATCCCGCCGCCCCGATTTTATCGCACGATACGGATTGGTCTGGATTTGGAGTTTGGACTGTCAAAAGTGTTGCCGGATCGTGCGTATCAGGAGAACGCCCAACCGGTTCACGGTCCTTTGATATCGCGATAGGCCGCCTCCAAGCCTGCCTCTGTTGCCAGCGCCTCGGAGAAGCTAGGGGCGCCCGGCTTCACGTTGAACGTGTTGTCGTGCTCGCGGCATGTCTTCCGCCGGCCCTGAGCGTTGTTGTTGTAGTTCATAGGCGTGCGAACGTTGTAGACAGCGTTCCCCGTCACCTCAATCTCCGCACTTCCCTCGTCCAAGTAGATGCCGCCAGGCGCGCCGGGGTTGTCGTGAATCAGGTTCTTGCGGATGACAGTGCCGGGTTGCCGGGAAAGCGTGTAGATGCCACCGCCGTCGTGGCGTGACTGCATCACATGGTGAATGTGGTTGAACTCGACGAGGTTACTGCAGGCCGTCGTGAGCGTCTTGAAGAGAAACGGCTGTTTGTACGCGCCGCCCCCCTCGTCCGGCTCACCCCATCCCCACCCGACCGAGATGCCGGAGTACGGGAGTTCGGCAACTTCGTTGTGAGCGATGACGGTGCCTTCCGTATACCCGGCGAAGACGCCAATGCTGTCCTGGTACTCGACACCAATGCGATGGATGTAGTTGTTCTCAACGCGATTGTTCTTCACGACCAGACGTTGGTCTGCGGGATGGTGGTCGTCGCGCAATACGTCGCCGACCTGGATTGCGCTTCCCGAGATATCATAGAAATGGCAGCCGACAATCAGGTTGTCCTGCGAGCCGCGCTGGATATCCACGCCTGCTCCGCCTAGCTTCGTGAACGTGCAGCGCTCGAACCGCACCGACTTCGCGGCGTCCAATACGACACAGCCCGGACTCTTGATGAACTCGTTCTGGACCATCACCGTCCACTCATCGCGCTGAAACAGGTCGCCCTTCTGCGTGATGAAATTCGCCTGTACGTCAGGATGGCCAATCAGGCTGGGGCGAAGCCAGTTGGCGTGCGCGAAGGTCAGGCCTCGGAAGCACAGCGACCGTACCGGACGGTCCAACGTCCCCGTGACTCGGAGGAGCATCTCCAGCACGGGGGCCACGATGTCGGCGGCCTGCATGTCTTCCCCGTCCCGAGGGAGGTAATACACGGTGTGCGCCAGCCGGTCGAGATACCATTGGCCGGGCTTCTTTAGTAGCTCCAGGGCGTTCTCTACGTAGTCCGGCAGGCCTGCCTGGACGCCCTCTTTCTTTAGCAGAAAGAAGAAACAGGGCTGCTGCATGACAAGCCGTGTGCTGCCGCCATCCTTCTCGATGCGTTCCACCTTGCCGATCATGTGGGACCACGAGTTGAAGAAGCCGAGCTCAATGTCGCCGGGGTTGCGCCAGCCCGCCATGGCCGTGTCCGTCGTCGTAAAGCCCGCTACACCATCCATCTTCCCGGTGTCGCCGAAAAGCCGGGCTCCGGGCAGCTTGCCCCCGCGCGCTCGCGGTGCCCGTGTGCCGTTCAGGTACAACTGACGGAAGTGGTCGAGTGCCGTGGTCGCCGTCCACCGTCCCTCGGCCTCTGTTTTCCAGCCCGTGATCTTGCGGCCCCCACTGAGCACCGGCTTCTCGCCAGGATACGCTGCGAAAACGACATGGTGCTGCTCCGTTCCTCCGTCCTCGGCCCCGAAAGTCAGGGGCTCAGCCAGTTCATACGACCCTTCGCGAAGGAACACGATGAGGTCTGCCGGCATGCCGCCCTCTTTCTTCCGGCGCACCGCGTCGCGCGCCTTGGCCGGCGTGGCGAACGGCTTCTCCAGGGTGCCGGGGTCAGTGTCGTGTCCTGTGGGCGCGACGTAGAAATCAGCGCGGGCTGCGACCGCGGGAACCACCGGCGCCTGCTCCTCGGATCGAGCCGGGCCAGGCGCAAAACTCACGCACAACACCAGTGCGCTGACCGCAAGAAGGATGCGAACTTCGCTCGTCTGAGGCATGCCTCGCGTGGTCTCCTTCTTTGAACCCGTCCGTATGCTCATGCGCCGCCCAGTGTAGCCGCCGCAACCGTGCGCGCCAAGCGCGTTGGCGAAGCGGGCGACAGGGCGGCCACCTGCTCTTGGGCCGCCGAAGACGCAAACGTCGCCGACCATCCCGCCGGCCAATCGCCCGACTGGTGCCTTCGACGATACGCACGCGTTTCCCATGCCAGACATCCCGTTGGTGGGCTTGACCTTCGGGCTCGCCGGCACTTTGACCCAACAGGCCTTTAAGCAGCGCGGCGAGAAGAAGTACCAGAACGCGCCGGTAGGGGCCGGGGGGGGCAAGGGGGGCAGAGTAAGATCTGGTTCCATCCGGAGCCGCAGGGGAGTCCTCACGGGTTCCCCGCGGGCGTCCTCTGCGAGTCCACGAGTCCACCGACTTGCGCGGCGCCGTTCTGGCGGCGCCATTCTGCGAATTTCCTGAAGTAGAGCGACCTCCCCAGCCCCGTCCTGCACTTCCAGATGACGACCCTTTGCCCCGGCTCGACTTTCTGGTCGCCTGCAATCTCGCCGATGATGGACCTGCATCTTGCGGTTCAGCCAGTCCTTCCAGTTCCGGCCGTCCCGCTTCTCCCCGATGGATTACTGGTTACTATACGTCGTCTTCTCACCAGGCCGATAAGCGGCGCGTATGGACTCCATGGACGACTGGCTCAGTCCATCCTTCTCAATGAGAAACTGCGCTGCCTTCGCATAGTTGTGTCTGTAATGGACGATGGACGGCTCCGAGAACCCATATTTGTCCGCAAACCACTCCGCAAAGACTTCCGTATGTTCCCGATAATGACTCCGTAACGCCTCCTCCCGCTCCTTGTCATCCTGCTGAAGTGCCTGGCGATATGCTTCCGCTGTACAAGAACGGTAGAAATATACTGCATGCCCGCATTCATGAGCTACCTTGTGTGCATAGTAGGCATCCCGCCCAGTAGTAATCTCATCCCATTCTGACATGTTGATGAGAACCAAGCATGCCGCATCAAGTACCTCGCCGCTGGGCAGGCGCTTTGGGAGAAGGGATTCACAACGTCCAGCACTAAGACCCAAATCCCTTACCTCTATTGCTTCCACTGAGGAACCTGGGATTTGGCATGCCTCAACCGCCCCAAGGGAAGCAAGGCATATCTGATTACCTAGCCCCGTCAATACGAGGGAGAGTTGCTGTCTCTCTGCGTCCCGTATCCTTGCCCACAAACGTGCGACCATTTGCTGTATGGCTCGCAGGGCAGCCGGGTGTTTGTGGCGCACGACGTTCATGCCGCCATATAGAGTTCTGAGGTAACCGGTCGGATCCTCATCAGCCCATCTTACTACCGGTACAATGTGCTCTTCCATCCTTCTGCCTTCCTCTTCCTTGATTCTGAAGCCCTGTCTTGTCCTCCCTATCACCGCGAACCCGCGGGCGACGATCCCTTGTTGTCCGTCAGCGCGTCCAGGCATAGGCCCAGCAAGCCCGCTTCGTCACGGGCCTCGCGCTCGTCGATGACGGCATCGGCCAAGTCCATCGCGTTGGACACCGCCTCGTCGCGGCTGGCCACCGGCTCTTCCTCCCCCCACGGCTTGCGCTTGTCCTGGTCGCCCAGCCATGCCCTCCATTCCCCGTTCCCGAGATCCGTTACCCTCACCGCATCCGAACGCGGGAAGCCGGCGCCCCAGAAAGGCCGCCCGTCGACGGCGACCAACGTCATGCCGTTGTCGAATTCGTAAGTCCTGCCGTTCCTCTCTTGCAACATCCGTTCCTCCTTCCCGGCGGCCTCTGCCGCCTCACATGCCTGCCCCTCCTAAGCCCGCATCCCGGCCATTCCGGGCTTGCGGGTCGGGGCGACCCTCCTGCCCTGACCGATTCCGCTGCCATTACTGCTGCGGCAGCCCTTTGCTCAGCGGTCACGGTCGTAGTTGACGTTCACGCCGGCCTCCAGCAGCGCCCGCAGCGGCACCTTGAAATGCCTGCTGCGTATGAGCCATAGTCGGTCACAAGGACTGAAGGTGGACGGCGGGAAGCATCCGAGAATTCGCTCCGCTGCGCGGGTCGCCTTTTTGCTGGTGGCGTATATCTCAATGTCCCGGTCCAGACAGTACCGATGTTCCTCATGGTCCTTCCGGACCCATCGGGGCATCCTCGCCCATGCCCTGTTCAGTTCCGCGAGCGTAACCGTCTCCGTCTTGCGCCTGAGCCGCACATAGAACCCGCTTGAGCAGGCAAACAGCTCCCCGTACCACTTTTTGAACGCGCGCTCTATCTCGTCGCCGAGCCGCTCGACTTTCTTGGCGACCGAGCATGTGCCGCCGCACTTACACTGCATGTTGCCTCCCTGGGCCTTTGCCCAAAACTGACCGCGCTGCGGTCTACAGCCTTTCAGCCCAGGCTGTGGGGGCATCTACGTGGTGGTGGTGATTGCGCGAGGGGGCAGGGTCCGCTCCGGGTCCTGCACCGCAGGAGAGGAGTAGACGTATGCTCACGGGCACGGAGAGGGGGAAGAGTCCCAGGTCCCATAGCGGCGTGAGGGCATGCCCTATTGCCGCTGAGGGGGGAAGGGGACTAGGTCCTACTCCATGGGTAAGACACGGTCAGGATAGCCGTTGCTGCAAACAATTTCAAAAAAAAGGGGGGCGGCTGTTGCCGCCCCCGGTCTTCCGTCGCCTTCCCGGAGTCCTATCCCACTGAGACGACCCGGATGTGCTCGTCCTTATATGGTCTTCTGCTCACCACTGAGGTCATGAATAAGGCTCCCCCCCCCCAGCAGAAGACCGGCGACCCCAACGCGCCCTTGGCATACAGCCCCGTCGCACGCAGGCAGGACTGCTGTGGTGCATAGACCGTGTACGGCAACGGCTGCTTTCCCCCCGGCACCATTCCCAGGATCGGCGGCAACCTTTGGTTGTGGAAGTGCGGGCGGGGCAGTGTGAACTCACCCCCGTTCGCCAAGGTCACGGTCACGGATTCGGCTTTGACGGCGATCTTGCGGATGGTGACCCGGAGGGCACTCTTGAGTTGGGCACCGTCCAGGAGCGGGATGCTGTACACGGTTAAGAGGGCAGGGTTCAACGGTTGGTGGAGGGTCAGGGTGGACGGCTCACTGGCAGCGGCAAGGGCGGCTTCCGTCGTTTTCAGTTCCTCAGCCACGCGCGTCAGTTGTCGTTTGACGGTCTCTGAGGACAGGTCAGACATGTCTACCAACTGGTTTCCCTTTTTCAGCAACTCCGCCTTGCGACTTTCAAGCCGCTCCCTCTCCGTTTTCCTTTCCTTCTCGCTCGTCGGCTTCGGGAGGAAAGCCCCGGCCAGCGGCAAGAACGCCTTGGCGAAGCCGATGAAGGGCTGCTCTGCGATCCTAGTCTTCCGGCAGTCGCTCTTGGCGTGCTCATAGGCGTGGGGGCAGACGTATGCGAAAGTCTTCTTCCCCCAACCGAGGGCGGGGCGTATCTGAAGTGGCGAGCCGCAGTACCCGCAGAAGACCAGTCCGCTAAGCGGGTGTGGCTTGCAGGGCGGTCTTCCCCTTCCCCGCTTGTGCCTTGCACGGATAGCCTGGATGCCCTGCCAATCCTCTATTGTGATTCCCATAGGCTGGTAGACCTTGGACGGTATGAGCCTGCCGTTGCTGTCCCGGTCGTAGCCGCAATACTGTGGGCGGTCGAGGATGGCGAGGATGGCCAGATGGTTCCAAACGTGGTCAACCTGCTCGTCCCTGGGCAAGCCGTTTATCCGCTTGACCGTCTCCGTGACTGGCATGCCATCCAGCGTCAAGCGGAATCTGCCCCACTATCGCGGCCTCGGCTGGGACGACTTCAAGCCGCTTGTTCACGACCCTGTAGCCGAAGCAGGCACTG
>Ga0209777_10008681_pt1 | contig 11084 bp, 4 predicted proteins | sample FrelakmetHBP12HB_FD_187147 | JGI IMG/M metagenome (GOLD analysis project Ga0209777, IMG submission 187147) | Freshwater lake sediment microbial communities from the University of Notre Dame, USA, for methane emissions studies -HBP12 HB (SPAdes)... | ecosystem: Environmental > Aquatic >...
GTTGAACTGTTTGAGGTTTAGTACCGCGTTGTTGCCGTTCGTCGCTTGCCCGTCGATTTGTGTAACATTAACCGCGCTACCAACCATCGCCGGAACCGCTGAGCGCACAAATATTTCAACCGTTGGAGACATTGCCGTTACAGTTGCAGGAGTATAAGAATCAAGCATTACGCAAGTAAGTCTTGACATATCTGCGAGGCCATTTGTAATAGCTGCCGCGCCATCATATTTCCACAATTCACCAGAAGTTTGCAAAGTGGCGGTGGGAAGAGTTGCTAGAGCGCGAGTTTTATATTCGCCGCCATTTGAAGTAGACCATACGGCGTCTGAATCTGCTTTGGTAATTAATACGCTTATGGTTCCAGCCAAAACAAGACCACCAGCATTGGCAACCGGAAGCTTTAAACTAAAAATGGTATTTGCAACAACTATCATGGAAACTCCTTATGATTTTAACGATGAAATTTTTTATTAACCCATCGCTCCTGTGGCACCGAATCCAAAGATAACATAATCTATTTCAAAATATGGTTGTAGATAACTGGCCGCGGGAGTATTTGAAATGTCCAGACAAACCTGCGGATCATTCGTAAAACTCACAAATCCATTATTAACATATCTTCCATCTCGCCATCCCATGAACCAATCCGGATACAGATTTGCGTGACGAACATCCATCCCAGCATAATTTGCCGTACTGATAGATGGAGGTGATGCATCAGCAACGTAATCAGCTGAACTAAAAGCAGCGCCACCCGCCCAGTGGGTTGTCGAAGATACACGATAATTCCAGGACGATGATCCTGCCTGGTATTCCCAACCACCTGTGCCTTGAACCCATGTAGAAGCATCAACAATACGATAATAATATACCGGTTGATTATGCACATCTCCAGAAGCCACCCCAATATTTCCTGTTTTGCTGCTAAAAAATCGCGCCGCAGCGATTAATCCTTTGGGAATAAGAGTCGAATCATTGATTTTTACTAGCCAGGCGGTACTTTTGCCGACCCACCAAGAATTATTTGTACCACAAATATATCCGTGGCTATAACCACCTAGGTTTGAAGAGGCATCGCCCTCAAGTATTGAATTACCAGCTATACCATTTGTTGTCGATATTGTTGTTGTTGGGTCAATGATTATAGGATAAATGGCTTTTACCAAATCTTCTGTATTTGGCGTCAAAGTTAATATATTCTCATTCATAGAAATATCTATATCAATAGTTGCCCCTTTAGGACCAATAGATAAAATTCTACTATCTTGCCCCCAAGGCGCAAAAGTTGATAATACTTCATTATGCCTAGAGTCATAAAACCGCAATATTCTATTATCTAGTACAAATTGCATGCCAGTTGCAATTTCAATTTTAAAAGAAAAGGACGCTGGGTGACCTGGCTCGGAAAGCGTAATTAATTTTTGACATCTGGCTGGACCGATTTGCCATTGTAAAATGCTGTTTTTCCAAGCCGCAGAAAAATAATTAACAGAATCTGTATTGATTGAGCCCAAATCAATATTTAATGGCGTATATCTAACCCAGACATCGGGCCGATTAGAAAGGCGCAATAAAACAGAACCTCTGTCAAAAAATGCTTTTAGTCCTGAACGCAAACAATAATGAGACGCACTTTCTTCAAGAGAATCAGTTGCAGTTTTGGCAGAAACTATTTTGGCATCGGTAGGAAGCCAAATGCCTGCAGATGTCTGATAATTCATATGATTTTTTATAGTGCGGTGACGTAATTTACCATCCAAAGTCTCATCACTATGATGTTCTGAAAAACTCATTATTTACTCCTGATTATTTTATCTTCCTAATTCTAATTATTACCCAACTTTTAATGGATCCGGTACCGCGGGCGCAGCAACCTTTGACATCGGCGTTGCAATTTGCGTAACCGGATCAATAGAACTAACAAGTCCGGTAGCCAAATCAATCTGGCATGTCGATAAATCTATGCCTAATCGTTCGCTTATATCAGCCTGAAGTGCGTTTAGTTCGTCGGTCAGCTGAGCCTGTATTCTATCTAAAGTATCCTGGCGAATCTTTAATTGTTGTAACTGTCTGGCATCATCACCCGTTATTGTCATAACGTTAGGATCGCTTATAAGTTGCATAATTTTCTCCTTATTTATATTACAAAAGTCTGTATTTTAATAGATAAATTATTAGTAATTTGCCTATCCCGTTCTAACCCAATCAACGGATGAAATCAAACCACCAATACGATTAATAGTTCCGGTCATGCGTTCATTTTCACTTCCAGCGCTATCATATTGTATTACCGCAACGCTCGTAATTACTCCTAAACTTCTGGTAATAGACACTTGACGAATATTGGCGTCACCGGGTGTTTGATAAAGAATATTGCTAATATACCCATCTGTTCGAGATATTGTTTTGGTACATGATACATTTATATTACATGCTAAATCATAAGCATCTATCTGCCCTAATATATTAACATTTGATACTGTTAGTCCGTGAACGCCAAGGTTTACGTCGGTAGTGGCACCAACATATGGAACGAAACTAGAATTATTTGTTAAATTAGTTTCAGTGTATGGAGCAATCCCACTTTCAAAATACAAATATCCGTCTGACTTAGAATATAGTTGTCCATATCCGGAAATAGCAGTTGGCAAACCAGAAACATTTTTAAACGCCATATATCCGTCTGCTTTTATTGCGTTACCAGAAGCACCACCAACAAAATATCCACCGTAATTTGTTCCGCCGGCAAAAGAACCGCCAACCCCAATAACGCCAATTCCCGGGTTTAAAATAAACTGTTTAATAGTCCAGTCCCCAGAATTGATAAAATATCCATTAGAAGCATCAATTATAATACATTGTGGATTATTTTGTCCGGACAAAATCGTTTGTATATTACCACCATTAAATTTGTTGGCTTTTAGAACGGTATTGCCAGCATAGTCAGTCCAATAAATATAAGTGGCATTTACTGCAACTTTATAGGGAGAGTTAAGACCAGACATAAGTGTAGTTGAATTGGTGCCATCAATTATACTTGCTTTCATAATTGAATTGCCGCTGGGACCGGTAGACCAATAAACATAATTATTGTCTATGGCAAAACCAGTTATCGTATTGGAAACATCGGTAACAAGCGTTGTTGTTATATGACTTCCGTGTATGTCGCATTTTCTAATACAATAAATTGATACTATAGAGCTTGTAGTCCAATATACATAAGAGCCGTCAGAAACAATATCTATAGGATGCCACTGAGAAGAGGCTAAAGTAACAACATCACTACCGTCGGATTTATTTGCCATCCGAACCGTTCCAGAAGTAGTGTAGTCTGTCCAATAAATATAAGCGTCGTCTACAGTTATGCTATAAGAATACTGTCCTCCTTGCGGCGATGATACTAAAAGAATCGAGCTACCACCACCAATAGGGGTTTTATAAACTCCTGGCTGACTACACCAATAGACATAAGAATCATCAGATGCTACCCCGCACGGATAGGTTTGTGAAGACGCGAGAGTTATTGGCGCCCCACCTCCTATAGGAACCTGCATAACATTTCCGGAATTAGAATATGTTGCCCAATAAATATTAGAGGAATCCGCAGATAAATACGCCGCGCTAGTTTGCCCAGTAGACAGCGTAGTTTGTATCTGGTTTCCTCCACCAGTAAAATAGCCACCGCAACCATCACCAGCTCCAGTAGCATTTATCGCATTATTTCTCCCATTTGAAGTTAGTGTTAAATAATGCGCACCAAGGCTAACATCTGATTTTGCCCCAACGTAAGGAACATAGCCGTCCAGAGCGTTTTTAAGCGGCGTGTTTATTATATAACCATCAACAGTTAAGTCAGAATATAGTCTTACGGAAACAGGATAAGCCGAACAACCAATTTCCATTTGGTTAATAGCAATAGTTGTAGCACCACGACCAAGTGCTATGGCATTATCGTAGTCAGACTCTGCACCATCACCTATAGCAATTGAGTGGGCTCCTTTCGTAATGGCGCTACCTATTGCTATACTATTAATTCCTGTAAAACCTGGCTCACCTGCGTGAGCATAGGCACCAAGCCCAACGCAGCCATTCCCAAGGGCAGCACCTCCGACAGCAACAGCATAGTCGCCCGAAGCTGACGCGAACGCACCAATTCCCACGGAGTCCTGACCAATGGAAACACTAAATCCAATTGCGGTCCCAAACCAAACACTAGCACCAGAACCAACACCTACAGAAAATTGTCCGGCAGTTATACCATTTCCTATTGCTACTGAATAAGTACCACTAGCAGTAGTATTATAACCAATAGCAGTACTAGAGTTTCCTGACGCGTTGGAGCCAGAACCAAATTGTTCTGAACCAGCTCCACCAGAACCAGGACAAGAAATATTTCCTCCAGCAACATGGAGTTTGGCAGTTGGGAGGAGTATTCCTACACCAACATTGCCGCCATAACCATTAATTATAAGGTCTTTTGCTGTAGTGCCATCGGTGGAAACGGCATCTATAAACGCTTGGTTGGTTGCTGTTCCCACCAAAACACGAAAACCGACTGCCGCCGAACCAATTGCGCTGGCACTATCTGCAATCCACAACTGTCTATTGTCTGTACGATTTATTCCAAGCCTAAATACAATTCCGTCAGTGGAGGAGTGTCCAGGTTGATAATATTCTTGTCCACTTAGTCTAATTCTGTCCTGAAGCTGCGTTGAACTAAATATATCTATGCTGGCATTGGCATTAGGGCTGGCTGTTCCTAAACCAATATTCCCCTGAACCAACAAACCATTTGTTGGGGCAAGATTTGTTCCAGCGTATGCCACTCCCACAACAGCTGCGCCGTTGATATCTAATTTGTTTAGTGGAACGGAAAAACCAGGACCAATTCCCACATTTCCTTCGTCAATTTTTAAACACCCATTAAGTGTTCCTGGTCTTATATAATTATCTTGATTGGCGCCATAATAAAAAAATGAAGTTAAGGTGCTGCCATGAAGTTCCATCCCACCCTTAATGGAGAGACTACTCTGTGGGCTTACTATTCCTATGCCCAATCTGTGACTTACATCGTCCCAATGTAAATAAGCATCATCAGAAGAAAGTTTTCCTGCGCCATTGCTGAATTGTATGGCACCAAGCACGCCGGATGCGCCGTTGGCATAACCATCTAGAGCAATTTTGAGAGGAGCGTTTATTATGTTTCCGCCAATAGTTAAATCGTGTGCGCCAATATCTATACTAGTGGTTGCCCCAACGTAAGGAACACAATTAGCAAAAACATAAGCGTCCATTATAGCAGAAGTAACATATCCATCGCAAGCAATATCTATGGCATTTATTTGTAGTTGATAACCATCACACGCATGTTCTATGGCAGCGAATGATTTCGGCCCAATAGCATCTATCTGTACCTGATACCCATCCAAAGCAGTTTTAAGAGGAACATTTATTATATTTCCATCAAACTTAACGTCGCCCGATATTTCTTGAGGGATACTTCTGCCAACAGCTGGCGTATTTCCTGCCAACAACAGATATTGAGTGTGGTCATCACTACCGGTTAAATCAGCAAGTTCATTGTGCGGCAATACAGAAGGGTCGGCATATAAAACATTGCCGCCATTAAGTTTTAAACTATCGTTATCAAAGCTCAACGAAATATTATTGCTGATCAAATTTAACGGTACGGTAGCAGTATTAATAGGTATCCCTGGAGCAGCAAGACTGTCAACTATCGCTGTTAAATCTAATAATTTTTTATCAATTTTTGAAAGTATTAGTCGTTTATCATTAAAAGTTCCCGTTAGTTGCTGTAACGTTCCATCTGTTATAAACTCCACAACAAGAGCAACATCTCTATTGTCTCCATAACTATCTCCGGAAACCAAGTCGGCCAATGAAAATCCAGGATCCGTTTCATTTTTTATAATCAACTCGCCGGTCTTATCAATTAATAATAACCAATTAGTTTGAGCTCCTGTTGAGCCAAAGTTATTTACTGTAATATTTTGAGTAGTAATATCAAAAATATTGCCATTTACTAATACTTTTCCGCCGCGAATCTTAAACGAAGTAGTGGTATTTGATATAACATCGAGCCCTTCAAAAATGCCGTTGTTTCTTAAATCATTAAGCGCCACACCGAATTCTTTTGGTAGCAGGGTGTCGTTAGAAATATTCTCTGGAGTTCCGCCAAACTGTCTCTTATCCGTAATATACTTTAGAGTTTGCGGGCCAAAGTTTCCGCCATAATGTACCGAAGATAGATACAAATAGTTTTCTGATTTAAAAAACGGATATACTGTAACAGACCTTGTAAGATAGCTTGGCCCACCAGATAATTCAAAAAGAGCGCAACCAATATTGTCCGAGGCAAACGCTTGTAAGGAACCAACATAATTTATTGGAACATCAACAGCTACGCCCGATTGTGATTGGCTATACAAAGTAATCGTATTACCAACTGTTGACCAAGAGTCCGCAACAAAATCTTTACTAATACTTCTTATTGAAACAAATGGAATTGTGCCATATGAAAGTCGATGTTGCTTTGCAATTTTACCATATCCGTCTAAACCAGCCTGCAAAAATATATCATAGATTTCGCCATTCGCGCTACTAGGAAAATTAATCGAATCAGCAACTATAGATATGTTAAATGACGCACCGGCAATAATATTAGTATTTATATAAAATGAAGAATGGTCTGGAGTAAAAGAAGTAATGTAATACGTTCCATTTACAGAAGACGGTGCAGCATTTGTAACATTACATAGCACACTGCACTCTGGAAATGAGGTTACCAGACCATATGCATCCAAAGAGCCAAAATTAGGAGAGATAAGATTTCCACCAACATAATTATAAACGTAAGCGTCTAGTGTCGTCTGCACATCTATAATTCTTTGACCATCAACATAGGCGGCATATCCATCTGAAGAACAACTATATACGTTGTTCACTACATTTCCAAAGCCCAATACAGAAGACGCATCTAACGCAAACGAACTTAATATTTGAATTGTATTTCCTACACCAGGAATATTATGAGCAATGGTTAATTCGCCATCAGTATTATATGCACTAACAGGATAATGGTTTGATGCTGATCCGGCCACAGAGTTTATTTTAGCAACCACATCATCAATATTCTGCGTTGGAAGTGCGGACGGAAGAGAGCTTAAGTCTATATCTAAATAAAGCATTCCACCAACTTGAACTCTAAGAACAGAAGCCAAACCAGACTGTAACCCGCGAAGATTTATTCCTTCACTGGTTATACGAGCAACATTGGGCCGCATGATGCGTAATATATTAGTCGCTAAAGTTTTATCTGTTTGAAATATAGTGCTGGCCAAGGTAGATTTTGATAGATTGATTTGGTCTAATTCATTCAAAGTATCACTTTCTACAGCATTTATATGCGCGCGGGCCTGATGAGACTCTATTTGCCCGGCCTTAGATGTATCAAGTTCATTAAGGGCCTCTTGCACATTAGTTGCAGAAAAGCCGGCAAAATCATTAACAACAGAAATTACACTTGCGGTATGAGCTACTTGAGTTAAACTTGTCTCATGATTTACTAAAGCATTATCAATATCGTGTAACGCTGCCTCTACAGTCGTTCCGCCTCTAATAGGAGAAACAACATCTACATCGTATCCGTCGTGGCGAAAATGCACTGTCCCAGACAAATGTTCCGTAAATTGATTATTTATATTAGTTAATTCTATGTTAACGTCATTTATTTGAGTTTGAACAGATAAGATTCTGGAATTAAGACCGGATGTAGTATAGGTTAATGCTAGCTTGGTTTCCTGTATATTTGCGTTTTCAGCTATTTGTGCGTCATATATTGGAAGAGTGACTAGCCCGACAAGCGCCAAAGCATCTGGTTTAATATTGCCGTTTGAATCAATGCTGATACTAATCCTGGCTGCTAAGTCTGAAGTATTCCCCTGGATATTTATGCCAAGGGCTTTTTCTGTATTAAGAATCGCGTCGCGGATAGAATTAATAGTATCTGCCGTAATTTGAGTTACGTTATTTTCCGCTACGGGAACCGTAACGTCTGTATCAATTTTTTCAGGATATGAAGACATCAGTTAATCCTTTTATTCATTAAGATAAAAAACAACATTCAAATTAAGCGCCCAAGAATGAAATAAATTATTAAACGGAGTAGAGACAGATGGTCCAATACCAAAATTCCAAGAATCAAATGGCGTCCACAGCAAGCCTAAAGATTGCGTTGAGTTTTTTAATGTTTTGTCAAATGCCGTATGAGATTCTAGACCAAATCCTCGCCAAAAAATAAATTGGGCTCCTATACCTGCTTTAATTGAATTAAAATCATAGCCAAGCGACAAAAATAAACGCGGGCTAAAAATAGATTTTGACGCCGGAGGTTGATCGGTATATTGAAATTGCGAATCTACAATATTGGCAGAAGAACCAGGGACCGTTTTATAATCTTTGCCATCAAGATAAACTTCTTGCAGTTCCACTCTTCGTGTTTCTAAAAATCCGTTTTTCTGTTTATAAACCTGGCCTTTTAAAATAAAGCTTTGATTCGCCGTGAAAGTCGCAACACTCGGCTTCGCAAAAACGTCAGGAACTTTTAATTCAAATCTCCCGAAATCATCTTTCCAAGAATAACTAATAACGCAACCGGAAGGCAATACGCAAGTTGAATTAGAAGAAGATTGCCCTCCTGTTATTTGCGATTGGAGCGTGGCTATAATTTCATCTTTGCTTTTTAATATCAGCTGGTTGTCTTTTTTGAATTGCTCGAATTCTTTTGTTAAAACATCTTTATCCGATAGTGCTTTTACTAATTTAGAATTAGCCGTACCCAAATCTTTATTAGCAGTCTCCAAGGCGCGCTCTTTATCAGATAGCAGCCCGGCCAACTGTTTTTGATAATTAGATAAATCAGAATTATATTTACTAGATTTATGATAGGTAAAAGAAACTGTTCCAATTGCTAAAACCGCCACTATTAACCACGGAAACCATTTTGTATTCAAAAACTTCATATTAACTCCCTTAAATTGTTTTATATTAAATTACAGAACCAGAGCTTGGTGCTCGGCCAGCAGCACCAACAGCAACAAATTGTCCGCCATACCCATATACGCGATTTAAATTGGTGCTGCTCCCAGTTACTCTTTGTATCCAATCTATTCCATTAGAACAAGTTATCGCGCTGGTTCCTCCCACCGCACAAACCGCTCCAGTAATTGGATCGTATGCAACATCTGTAAGTGCGCTAGCTATGTCATTAATAATGGGGTACCAGTCTATTCCATTTGAAGAAACATTAATTTCGGCGCTGGCGTCACCGCCCACACAAACAAATTGCGAATGCATAGTATCATAACATATAGCCTTAATTGCATTTGAGGTTCCACTAGTTTGCGATGACCAAATATCTCCAGTTGGCGAGGTCCAAATATATCCGTCGGCGCCAACAGCTATAAATTGTCCATTTCCATAGGTAGCATCGTAAAGAGTAGGGGCTCCCACTGGTTTGCTGCTCGGGGCCGCCCAATTTGTTCCATTGGTAGACCTAGAAATGGCTCCACCGCCGGCTACAGCAACTAAGTTTCCTCCTCCATATGCAATCGCATTTACCCCAGCCGCTAATGATAAACCTATCATTGCCGACCAAGTTGTGCCGGTTGGCGAATAATAAACGTATCCTGCGCCAAACGAATCGCCGCCAACTACATAATATCCGCAACCATATGCAATTGCTTTTCCGTTATATCCACCAAAGTCTCCAAAAAATCCGCTAGCTCTTGCGGTCCAAGTTTTTCCGTCAAGTGAGGTTGATATTTTTCCACTTGCTCCGGCTGCAACAAACAAAGAAGAGTTTAAATAAGAAACAGCATTAATGTTAGTAGAAGAAAACCCGCTTGTGCGAGAAATCCAAGCTTTTCCCGCTTGAGATGTAGAAAGATAACCAGCTGAACCAACAATAACCCATGAACCATAACCATAGGTTGCGGCCGCAAGATTTTCAGATGTTCCAGTTGTTTCGGAAGTCCAGTTCGCAAGACCCAATTGTGTTCCAGTTGGCGACCAAATACCGGGCGTGCCGGCAACAGTACAAACATAAATGATTCCATAACTAGAAATATATATGTCTCCCACAACAGATGCTCCAGTTGGTTGAGAAGAAGTTCCGAATCTCATCGGAGCAGTTAAAGTATTTCCAACAGCCAATTGAATTGCGGGACCGGAAGTACCTCCGCCGGTGAATATCCCGCCCGCGCCAGTTGCTCCGCCCGAACCAGATATTCCTGCGCCGCTTCCAGCGCCCTGTCCAGACGTTCCTATTCCATTTGTTGCCCCGCCAAAACCAGAAACCCCACTGCTATTTAGTCCGCCATTTCCTCTAACACCGGCCCCAAGGCCAGAGCCAATTCCAACAACACCATATCCGTTAGTGGCACCAGCATAAGCATCTAATCCGTTTCCGGTTAAACCACCAATAAAATATCCGCCAGTATAATTTCCTTTTCCTACACCGATTACGCCATATCCATTCGATGCTAAAGAAGAACCATAAACTCCGGAGCTGCCATTTACCGAACCACCTACCCCGTAAACACCATATCCGTCCCAAGCTCCATAGCCATCTACGCCGTTGCCGTATGTTGCGCCAACCCCACAAATTCCATCGCCGCCGATACCACCGCTATAGCCAACTCCTTTAACTCCAAAAGCAGAAATGCCGCCGGACAAGCCAAAAACTCCATGCCCGTTTATACCACCAATGCCACCAGAACCATAAATGCCTGCCTTATCACCAGCACCTTGTCCATAAACACCATATCCATTGTTATCGGCATAAGCACTGACACCATTGCCAGTATCGCCGCCAAAAAACTGGCCGCCGTCTCCTCCCCCAACACCCTCGGCGATAATTCCTGCTCCGCCGTCGGATCCACCGATTCCATATATTCCAGCTCCAGGTCCAGCACCATAGCCGTCTACGCCGTTTCCATTTCCTTGCCCGACGCCACAAACGCCATCGCCGCCTTGCTCTGGATTGGGATAGTAGTCATGGCCG
>Ga0209777_10008682_pt1 | contig 11084 bp, 16 predicted proteins | sample FrelakmetHBP12HB_FD_187147 | JGI IMG/M metagenome (GOLD analysis project Ga0209777, IMG submission 187147) | Freshwater lake sediment microbial communities from the University of Notre Dame, USA, for methane emissions studies -HBP12 HB (SPAdes)... | ecosystem: Environmental > Aquatic >...
CATCGGCTCTATGACATTTTTCTGAAACATAAGATTTTCACAGAACAAACTCTAATAGATGCGCCTCCGATTATCAAGGGCATTCGTTCTGGCATCATTTCCAAAATACACAGCGACCTCACCAAAAAGCCTAAAAGGGAGGACTAAACTATGCCCAGGATTAGCCGCGAGGACTATTACGAGTTCCACGAGAGCCGGGAGGAACTGATGCGAGACAACAACATCAGGCCCAGAGGCTGTCTCAGACCGGGCCGGCAGTTCGCCAACTGTGAGGCTTGCGGAGTCACTCTTGATATCGATGACCTCGATGAGCGCGGCCTTTGCTACGAGTGCTCGCCAGAGGTGAAACGTCTAGAGGAGGGAAAGGTTATGAGTGAGATTGTCAAGGCGCACAGGGTCTACAGCCTTGTGGAGTGGGCGAAGATTTATCTTCGTCGGGCTCAGGAGTCGCTGGCCGAGGCGGAGGAAACGACCCGCAAGCTCCAGGAGAAGGTCTCCCAGGCCTCCATCACGGCCGGCGAGAGGTGGGAGGAGATGTCGGTGGCCCGCGACGAGATGACCGCTATCGTCCAGGCCATCCTCCGCATCGACTTCGAAGCGCTAGACCATTGCCAACTCAAGTGCTTTGAGGGCTGGTCCGCTAGCCGAAACAGGCCCTGAAACGGCACAGGATGCCTGCAGAGCTATGAACATGGAGGGGGTCGCTAGAATCGATAGGCCTAAAACTATCGTCTAGCTCCTGCGGCAAAAGAAACGGATGGCAAGAAGCGCAAGAAATAACTTGCCTTCTTTGCGGAGATAAGGCATAATGAGTGGCGAACGGAGGAAAACATGACAGAATCTGAAAAACAACTAATCCCTCCCCCTAAAGCCGCCACCAAGAAGTGCGAGTGGGAGGCCTGCGGCAAGGAGTTCGTGCCTCGGAGATACTGGCAACGGTTCTGCTCCAACAGATGCCGCGAGCTCCAGTGGGTCAAGGTCAACGCCAAAGCAATCAAAATCCAGCAAATTGAGGCCAAGCTGTCGAACCTCAAGAAGCTGGTGAATTCTATCAAGGAGTGCGAGGAGAGAGAACATGTCAGAGGACAAGGACAAGGGGAACAGGGACGACTCGAGTTGTGCTCTGGTCCCAAGGAATGAGGGCATTCTCGACATCGAGCCGGGCCGGGCTCGCTCGAATCTCCTGGCAATCAAGGCATTCCAGGCGGTCGTCCGGGAGGTCTTGATTGAGGGAGCCGACTTCGGGAAAATACCAGGGTGCGGTGACCAGCCCACCCTCCTGAAGCCTGGGGCGGAGAAAATCGCCAAGCTCCTCAATCTTTACGAGGAGTATGAGTTCGTCGAGAAACTCGAGGACTGGGACAAGCCGCTTTTCCACTACCTGATTCTTTGCACCCTGAAGGACATGGCTTCGGGGACAAAGGTGGCCAGCGGGCTGGGCGAGTGCAATTCGAGGGAATCGCGTTACCGCTTCAGGTGGGTCCCAGAGTCTCAGGCCTCAGAGGAAGAGAAGAACACCTGCCGAAAAAAGGGTGGCAAGCAGACCTTCTTCGAGCCGGTGTTCGCTCTCAAGGCCAAGGAAACTACCGGGAAATACGGGAAATCCATCGAGTACTGGAACAAGTTCGAGGCCGCTGTCAAGGACGGCCGGGCCAAGCAGGTCACCAGGAAGACTCGCGAGGACAAGGACCTCCCGGGCTATGAGATTGAGGTCGACACGACCCTCTACCAAATCCCGAATCCCGAAATCTTCGACCAGGTCAACACCATGGTCAAGATAGGCAAGAAGCGGGCCCTCGTGGACGCCGTTATCTCCGCCGCCCGGCTGGGAGAACTTTTCACGCAGGACCTCGAGGACCTGACTGACGAGCCCATCGAGAAACCATCGACACCATCGAAGCCATCGAATGGCGTCAATGGCGCGAGCGCTACGCAGGCCCCAGCGCCGGGAAAGGCCCCTAAGACTCAAGCGGAATATGAGGCCTACAAAGCAAAGCCTCTCGTCCAGAACAAGGATGAGTTCACGAATCCTGAACTCCAGAAGCCTCTGCCGGATGACACGGAGCCCGAGGCCGCCGAGCCGGGCCCGCTTTCTCAGGCCGTGCGTGGGCCGAGCGAGGCTCCTAAGGCCAAGGTAGCTTTGGGGCAACTAGAGCGCTTCGCTAAACTCAAGGCAAATCTTGCCACCCTCGATGTCAACGAGATGGTGATGTGGTCGGGAATCCACAATTTCTCAGAGAAGACCTTCAAGCGCCAGGTGACTGAACTCTCGGAGTTCTCTCCTCCTGAACTCGAGGCGGTCCTGAGCTATTTAGGCCGCTGGGAAAAGGCCCAGAGAACCATGAAAGAGGCTTCGGCCGCCCGGAGGGAGAAAGACAGTGCCAGAATCCCCTGAGTTCTATCAAGACCCCCCGGAAATCCAGCTGGAGCAGAAGGCGCTGGCCCTCAGCAATGACGTCAACAGCCTCAAAGTTTTTGACCAGCCTTCTCTTTCAAGAGCCCACGATGTTTTGGTGGCCGCAAAGTCTTTTCTGAGAGCGCTTGACGAGGAGTTCGACCCTCTCATTAAAGAGGCTCACGACCATCACAAAAACTTGCTGGCCAAGAAGCGCAAGTTCGCGGAGCCGGCCCAGAGAGACCTTTCGAAACTCAACGAAATGATAACCGACTACATGGTCGAGCAGGACCGTATTCGGTTCGAGGCGGAGCAGGCGTCTGAGAGGGCCAAGGTAGCGGCCGCTAAGTTGGCGGAGAAAGCCAGCAACGAGGCTTTCGAGCTGGCTAAGAATGGCGAGATATCAGAGGCCGAGGCTCTTGTCAGCAAAGCTTCAGAAGAGGTTCAGGCTATTCAGGAGGCGGCTCCGCCCGTGCCAGAGAAGCCAATAGCGGATGGCTCTTACTTGAGAGAAACCTGGGATTTTGCTATCGAGAACGAAGAACTCATTCCCAGGAAATACCTCGTGCCCGACCTGGTAAAAATCCGCCGCTACGGGCAAAACATGAAGCATCAGGCCGTCATCCCAGGAGTTCGGTTCTTCACGAAGAAATCTCTCTCGACGAAGATAGGCTAGCCATGAACTCACTGTTTTTGAATCCTACTCCCGTGGACGTGCACTACCTAGATGGCATTTGCCTAGGCGTCAAGAGGGAGGATATGTGTCTCCACGGAGACCCTCGGGCTCCGCGCCTGGCGAAGTTGAGAGGCGTTTATGAGCATTTGCGAAAACTCCGTCCCGAAAGGGTCGCCGTGTGCGACACGCGAATCTCCCACGCCGGCTGGGGCGTCTCCTACCTTTGCCGAATCCTGGACATTCCCTGTTATTGCTTTTACCCCAGGCTCAAAGGGAAAACTGAAAGCCATCAGCAACTTATGAGCGAGGACCTAGGGGCTAAACTTATGCCCCTCAAGGCCGGCCGGCTAGGGATGGTTTACAACAGGGCAAAGGCTAAAGCCAAGGAACTCGGGGCCTACATGCTACCCCTGGGGCTGACCGTGCCGGAGACCCTCCACGCGCACGCGGAAATCGCTAAAGACCTCTGGGGCTATGAAACCGTCGTGATGTCGATAGGTTCAGGGATGATTGCCGGAGGGGTGCTCCTGGGATTCCCTCGAACAGTTATTGGCATCTCTCCAGGAATGACGCCGGCCAAACAGCGGGCTAGGATTGCGGCCCGCTACGAGGAAATGAGAATCTTTGGCATGGAAGCAGACGGCATGCTTCTCCGGCTCAGGATAATTGTGGACCCTCGAGGATATTACGAGCCAGAGGAGCTCGTCCAGGCTCCTTTCCCCTGCTCGAAATGGTATGACCTCAAGGCCTGGGCCTGGCTAGCCGACCACATCCGCGAACTGAAACAACCTGTTCTCTTCTACAACATAGGTGCCTAATGGAAGAACAAATCATCGAACAGCAAATCGAGGCGCTAGAGGAAGAGCTAGAGCAGAAATTCTATGAGCAACCTATAGCGCCTACGGCTCAGTTCGTCTTCTGCGGGAACTGCTTCAAGGCCGACACCTACAGAGGCTGTAACTTCGGGTGCCGCTACTGCTTTGCTAACGCCAGGACGAACAACTTCAAGCCTAACGACGCTATAGCGAAGATAGGGCTGGTCAGGCGCTGGATGGACGAGGCGCTCAACAATAACAACAAGCAGAACATGGTCCTCGAGTTCCTCGCCCGGCGTGTGCCTCTCCACCTCGGAGGAATGTCGGACCCGTTCCAGAGCCGGGAGTGGAAGCAGGGCATCACGAAGGAGTTCCTCAAGATATCGCGTGAGTTCAACTATCCTGTCAACATCAGCACAAAGGCCGCTCGGCTCCCGAAGGAATATTTCGAGATTCTCGACCCGGAGATTCACACTTTCCAGGTCAGCCTGATAGGAGTGACCGCTGATTACCTCCTCAAGTTTGAGGGGAACAGCCCAGCGCCGGCCGCAAGGATGGCTTTCGTCCAGGAACTCCACGAGCGCGGATTCTGGGTCAGCATCAGGATTCAACCTCTCATCGACATCGAGGAGGCCCTGACTCTCGTCCAGGCGACCGACCGATTTGTTGACTACTACACCGTGGAGCACCTCAAACTCTTCAAGACGAATCCCGAGCTAGTCAAGCAAATCATGCCTCTGCTAGCGGACAAGGCCTACCCTTTGATGGACGACGGCGCTAAGTGGGCCTTCGAAACGCGAGCTAAGCTAGAGAACATCAGGGCCCTCAGGGCTGTGACCAAAGTCCCTATCGGGTGCGGAGATAACGAGATTCATCAGTTCTCTGACAGCCTGAATTGCTGTGGGATGGACCTAATGCCTCCGGCCTTCGCCAACTGGTTCAAGTATAACTCAATGTATATCAAAATGACCGGGGACAGGACTCAGTGGTACCCCACCGGGAACTGTAACCTTCTTCTCAACTCAAATCTCACGAGAGGCGGCGCGGGCCGCTACGCCACAATAAAGGAGGCTGTGGACGACTATTACCTGCAAATCTACGGGCCTGACGAACAACTAAGGCTATTTGGAGACGAAGGGTGAAAGTTCTCGGAGACTCCTGTGGCAAGGATTAGAGCGTTGAAACCAGATTTCTTCACAGACGAGGACCTCTCGGCTCTTGATTTCTGGGTGAGGATTCTGTTCGAGGGCCTTTGGTGTCACGCGGACCGCGAAGGCCGACTAGAGGACCGGCCGGTCAAGTTGAAGGCGCTGATTTTTCCTTACGACGAAGTTGATATCGAGGAGGGGTTGACTATTTTGACTAGGCCTAAAATATTCAACCCTATTCAACCTTTCATCAAGAGGTATAGCGAAAATGGTCAACTCTACATTCAGATAGTCAACTTCACAAAGCACCAAGTTCCTCACACCAGCGAAAAAGCGAGCAAAATCCCCCCTCCTCCTATTGACGAAAAGGCTCCCGTGGGGCTCCCGTGGGGCGGCATTGAGGTAACTCCATGTAAAGGCTCTCTCTTAGTAGAGGGGGGAGTTAAGAGGGGGGAGAAGGTAGAATCGTCAACCTCAAATCATCATGACGTCAGACTTGTCCAGCTTTTGGTGGAGTTGATGCTCAGGAACAACCCTAAGTCACATATTATCAAAGCGCTGACGCCGAGGAGACGTTACGAGTGGGAAACCAGCTGTCGATTGCTTAGGGAGAAGGACGGGGCGACCCCTGAACAAATAGAGGCTGTCATTCGCTTTAGCCAGGACGACCCGTTCTGGAAGAGCAACATTCTCTCGATGTATAAACTGCGAGAGAAGTGGGACAGCCTGTGGCTGAAGGCGAGGATGATTTCGCAAAATGGACAGCGGCCGGTTTCTCAGGTCGGCTTCCAAAGGCCGGCCGTCGTGACCGAGGAGACGATAGCTAAGTATCGCCCCATTGTAGAGAAGGAAATTCGCAACTCATCTTTCTTGCAGACGCTGGCGCTTGAGGAAAGCAGGGAGGCCTGGGTTAAAGAGAAGCTAGCCGAGTGGGAAGCTGAGCAGAAGAAAAAAATCAGATAGGAGGAAAGAATTATGCCGATTATGTGTGGACTGCGAGGATGGAAGATGATGCTCCAAGGCGAGGAGGTCATCGAGAGGGAGTGGTTTCCTGGATTTTGGAGGCGGCTGTTCGGACCGAGGAGCCGGGCCGTCAAAACATACCCTGACGGGCACGCCTCGAGGATAAGCTACCGTGACATCGTGCTCGTCGAGCACCAGCCTCTGGCCGAGCTGAAGGAGCAGGAGGAGAAGGCCAAGGCTCAGGCCGAGGCGCAGGAGAAGGCCCAGAAGGAAGAGGCCGAGCGCCGGGAGAAGGCTCAGGCCGAAGCGCTTGCTAAGGCCGCTAAGGACTTCATCGCCGAGCACGGCCCGAATCCTGGCAACTGGCCGACCCTCCAGCCTCCGAAGAAGCGCATCGTGACGTTCGGGTGAAAATATGCTCTGGCGCTTGTGGTGGGCGTGGTTAACCTGGTTGGCGATTGTGCTGTTCGTCATTCGGGCCGGCTGGCATGCCTCCAAAAAGAAGCAGAGGCTATACTAGTGACCACGTTCAATCGTATTTGCATCGAGGACTGGGAAGCAACGGCAGAAAATGGAGACCACTTCAAGGTTGAGCGAGGGAAAGAATACCTCACATCATCCGCCAAGGGTGGCCGGGTGATTGTCTTCTCGTACTTTTGGGTTTCTGCTCCTGTGGGCATTTTCTCCGGGGAGAGGAGGTTCACATGATTGACTCGGCGCGGGTCGCGGAGTTGGAGAAGGCCATCATCAGCGGAGTATCCCTACGACAGGATGAGGTAAACGACCTCCTTGCTGCCCTTGACGAGCTGGAGCGGCTACGGGAACGGCTGAAGAACACCGAAACGTGGTGGAGGAACGCACAAAACTACGCCGAGAAAATGCGGCACTCGCGGGACAGCCTTCGCGGTCCATTGACACAGATGAAGGCCCGCGCCGAGAAGAGTGAGGCCAAACTGCTCACGGCGCAAGCAGTCAACGCAAAGAACGGGGCAGTCATCGTCGAGCAAATGGCCGAACTGGAGCGGGTCAGGCCGCTGGTCGAGGCCGCAATGGAGTGGGACGGAAGTTCAGAAAACGAGGACGGAGTTCTTGGTGCCGCCCTCGCCTATAAGGAGTCCAAGTGAAAGACAAGATTAAGCCGTGTCCGTTTTGCGGTGGAACTAAGTTGAAGGTTTCTACGGGGCCACTATTCAAAGTCTGTTGCGAAAATTGGATGACATGCGGGATAGAGGGGCCTCGCTGGATGAATCGGGCCGAGGCCATCGCCGCCTGGAACAAACGCGAAGGGGGGAAGAAATGAGACGCCAGGCGCTCCGCATCCTCGTGCTTCTAGCTGTCGGATTCCTGCTCATTTGCGTTGCTATTGTAAGGTTCGTCGAGCACGAGAGTTACCTGCAGGACGCGGCCGCCGAGGGCCTAAACACGGTTCAATCGGGAGGGGAAACGTCTGGTTACAATATCAGGAGATAGGAGAGAGAGATGAAACACAACACTCAGACGGTGGAGGCTGTGCTTTTTGGCTTCCTGCGGCTCGGGGATATAGTTTATCCCCCAGCTTTCGGGAGGAAGTTCGCCATCCCCAGGGCCTACCTTCTAGACAAGGTAAACAGGAGCCTGCGGCCTTCCTTCTGCGGCGAAGAGGACTGGGAGCCTCTCACACCAGAACAACTACAGCATTGTTACGCCAGGTCGTCCATCGGATTTTGTTGTTGCGACGATGGCATCTACCTGCCGGATTCGCCAGAGGACATCAGGGCTGTCGAGGAATACCTGCTCTTGAAGATTAAGGGCATCGGCCGGCGTGTCGCCCGCATCAGGAGGGCCTGGCCTCAGTTCGGCCCTTACAGGGAACAGCTTATTCTTCCGGGCCTGGACGAGCCGGACGGCGAGGTGGACGAGTCATGAACATCTTAGCCATAGACCCTGGGACTAAGTGCGGCTGGGCCTACGTCCAGAACGACAAGTTCGTGGCCAGCGGCGTCGAAACCTTCGAACTCGGCCGGGGAGATAGCCGTGGTATTCGATTCTTCAACTTCAGGTTCTGGTTCAAGGGTATGCTCTCGAAGGTCAAGCCGAATCTTGTAATATACGAGCGGCCTTTGCTCTACGGAGGCGCGGCCACGGATTTACTGGTAGGTTTTGTCACCCGGCTTCAAGAGGAGTGCGACCTGCGCAAGATAGAATACCAAGCTGTCTCGCCAGTCACGCTCAAGAAAGAGGCCACCGGCTCCGGCCGGGCCGACAAGAACGCTATGAAGCGGGCCGCTGAACTACAATGGGGCAGACATCCCGTCAACGACGACAACGAGGCTGATGCCTTAAATCTTCTAGCCTACGCCTTCTTGAGAAACATAGACGAGGAGGCTCCCGGTGAATGAGGCTATCGCTTTGCTTCCGCCGCACATCGGGCCTGAAAGAAGATGCCTCGAGGAGGAGTGCCGTTTCCTGTATCACAGGGAATTAGAGGGATATGTATGCACCTGGGGTAGCTACCCTAATCTCGAATGCGAAATCCGAAGGAAGACTATCGAAAAATATTACCTGGACACCTGGCGCAAGATAGGGGAAGAATGTCCTGCTCCGCTAGGCGACCGGCCGAGGGCCTGTGCTGAGTTCAAAAAAGACTTGCGTATACCGGCTAATTCCGCCAGGGCTGTGCTGTCGGCCAAAATGCTCCTGATAGTGAAAGACTACTTGCCTAAACGCCCGAGGCAGGCGGAGCCATCCAAAGCCATGGCCGACCATTACAAGGACTTTGACTATCTTCGCCTTGAGGCCGAGCATTGGATATTCGGTGAGCAAAGAGAGGAGGATGCCTTTTCGTTCAATTACATCTGCGAACTTATAGGGGTAGACGCAGAACGCGCTCGCAAGGTTCTCTTCCAGCTGGCGCAAGCCGGCGTTTGCCCTGATTACGGTCTTCTTGTCAGGAAATTCGAGGAATCCAGGGCACAACTAGCGTTATACGAAGACAAGTATGACGCAGATTTCAATCAGGAGGTATAGTATTATGGACAAGGCTCTCATCGTTGGCATCTTGGCGTTCATCTTCCTCATCGCCTTCTTCATCGACAATCTGAAGGCGGCTAGGGCGTTGAGCGCGGCCGGGCCCAAAATGGCCAAATCGAATCCGCTCCAGCGGCTCGTCTGGAAGCTGACCGGCTCCGAGGACAACTTCTTATTCTCTCTGTTCATGGTCGAGGTGGTCCTGCTCATGCTCGGAGGGTGGATTACCAACGGCTCCAAAGTCGCACAGCCACTCACGGTCAACCTATGGGGCGCGGTCTATTTTGGAGTTCTGGCGGCCGCGAGCATCTGGGACACGGTCAGGCATTAAAGGCAATCTGAAAACAGAGAAGAAGGCTGACCGAAGCCTCAGCGCTAGTAGTCTTGTTAGCTCGAAAATCGGCGGAGAGGGGGGAGGGGTCATGGATAACCTGCGAGATTAAAAAAAAATATTTCCTCGAGTCCTACGCAGAAAAAACTTGACTTTTTTTCGCCTAGGCGCAAGATGATAATCGAAGACCTAGGCATGCACGATGAGAAATGAAGGTTCTCTAACCTCTCTCTCCTGGCCGACCTCTCTTCCATCGGGGAGGTCGGCTTTTTTTATCCTCGTGAGGCATGTAATGTGATGCCAGGCTCACTTCTGGCGGGCGAGGTGAGCCGATGAACTTTCCAAACAAAATCATAATCCACGCCTCGGCGACGGATGACGACCCGAGCTTCTCCTGGGGCGCAATCCGCAAATGGCACATCGAGCATAACGGCTGGCTCGACATCGGCTACAACGCCGGCTGTGAACTAGTCGGCGACCACTACGAAGTAATCTACGGGCGGCCGTGGACTATGGACGGCGCTCATTGCATAGGGCAAAACAGCCAGTCCATCGGCTTTTGCTTCGTGGGCGATTTCATGAGTAATCCACCTCCCCTGGCACAGCTCCAGGCTAGCGCGAAGTTCCTGAAAGAAATCATGCGGCTTTACGGCATCTCGAAATCGGAAGTCTACCGGCACAAGGACTTCAACGACACCGATTGCCCAGGGGATGCCTTTGACATCGAGGCCTTAAGGAGTCTACTGTGACGGCTCAACTGAAATGGCATAATGTCAACCTAGCCATCCGGGTCAAGGTCTCCACCGGCGCGGCTTACCTAATCGCAATCTTCGTCGCTATCCTATATGCGATTGTATCCAAGTGGGTCAAGCCGATGGCCGACAACTTCCTAGGCGGAGAAGCGGCTGTCTGGGCGATTACAGCGACCTATCTCACACAGCAACACGGCTCTAACAAGCTCGACGCCGAGGTCGCCAAGGCCGGCGCGGGCGGCCAGCTTAACGAAATCAAGATGGCGGCGGCCGGCGTCAAGATTCCTTGTGGGGAAACTAAGCCATGAAGAAACCATTGCTTTGGGTGATAGCGGCTTTCCTCTTCGGAGCCGGCTGTGGCCTCTTCGTGGCATTCCATTTCTTCGGAGGCGTAGACCCGGCCTACTGGGTGGCTCGGGCCAAATACAACGCCGATGTCAAGAATCAGATGGGCCAAGTCAACGCCGCAATTATCGCGATAGCCGAGCGCGACAAAGTCATCACATCCAAAGAATCCCTGATAGCAACAGCTGAATCCCAAGTCAAGATATACAAAGCCAAAGCCGCTGAACAAGCGCAAGACGGGAAGGACTTAGCGGCCGAAAACGCTCGCCTCAAGCGCGATGTCCCGGCCGCTATAGCCGCAAATCCCGCTGTCAAAGCGCTCATAGACAACTTCGAACTCCGATGCGCTAATTACGATTCCCAAATCCTCACTCTCAATCAGACGGTCTCCAAGCGCGACAGCCAAATCGAAGACTTTGGTGTAGAGGTTATAGCGCTTAAGTACCAGCGCAACACATACGAGAAGATGTTCGGCGATGAGCATCAGCTCCGTCTCTCCGGCGATTCGCTACGCCTCGGGCTGGAGAAGAGGCTTAACACTAACAAGTTCTGGTCATGGATAGGCAAGGGGGCTCTTGTGGCGGGGGGTGGCTTAGCCATTTATCTCGCAACGAGGAAGAAATGAACGACCAAAAAATCATCACCGAGCCTCC
>Ga0209777_10008683_pt1 | contig 11083 bp, 13 predicted proteins | sample FrelakmetHBP12HB_FD_187147 | JGI IMG/M metagenome (GOLD analysis project Ga0209777, IMG submission 187147) | Freshwater lake sediment microbial communities from the University of Notre Dame, USA, for methane emissions studies -HBP12 HB (SPAdes)... | ecosystem: Environmental > Aquatic >...
CATGGCGGTGGCGAGGGACTGATGGGCTTTGGCGCTCTTGCCGCACGCCGCCGGGCAGCCGGTGGGCTGGTGGGGCGGAAGGGGTATCAGGGTGACGGGGCGGTCACGGATGATACGCAGGATGGGGCGCAGGATGCGTCACAGGGTGTAAACCCTAACGGTCCATCTCTTTATGATAGGATTATTGGGCGACCGACGCGGCAAGAGATAATGGAGCGTTGGGCTGCTTCGCAAGGCGCGACTAACCCCCTTACGACCGGTTTTGATATGGGATTAAATCAAGACCAACTAGCAGGTCTGATCGCGCACCATCCCGATGATCCAAATTCCGTTCAAGCCATGAAAAATAGCAGACAAGCCGAAGTGGCTTGGCTTGCTACGAGACCGTGGGGTAATACTGCTGAACCAGATCGCAGTGGATTAGGCGTATTAAGCGATCCTTATGGGACAAATGTTCCAGAAACCATTGTCAATTCAGGACCCGTATCTACACCTGTTGCGGGTAGAACGGGGTCTTATCCTCCAGGTGATTATCCTTTTAATGAGCCGTCTGTTGCAGGTGGATTGGTGCCTGCAGGATCTTATCCTCCAGGTGATCGTCCTTTCAATGAACCGCCTGTTGCAAGTGGATTACCTGCAGGATCTTATCCTCCAGGTGATCGTCCTTTCAATGAACCGCGCTTAAATATCTCTCCGGCTGATGCCGCAAATGCTGGCGTCGCGGGTGCGGCGCGGCTGCCGGCTGGTGCGGCCACCCCGCCGGGTGGCCTTCTTCCAACATCGTCCGTTGCGCCCTCTAACAATGCCGCACCTACGCCGGTCGGCGGCGAGGGGCAAACTCCAGCAGCAACGCGACAGACGCCTGAAGGCCCTGGCGCATTTGACAAAGGCGGTTGGATGGAACGCAACCAAAGCTGGTTGGTTCCCCTGCTGTCTGGCATCGGTGGCATGGCTTCGTCGAATAGCCGTTATCTAGGATCCGCCCTATTGCAGGGACTTGGTGCTGGCGCGCAAGCGTATGAAGGCGTGCAAGGCCAAATGGCGCAGAGGGCAAGGTCTGAAGCTGAAACAACCGCCATCCCGCAAAGGCTGGCGATTGATGTGAGAACGCAAGATCAACAACTACTTGAAGCACTTATTCGACGTAAACAAATGTATGGTTTGACGGGTTCTCCTCCTGAACTTGATAATCAAATCAACGCACTTATTAGTAAGATTGGTTCACAAGCTACTCCAGGCGTCGCACCATATAAAATACCACCTTCTCAAGGGGGTGGCGCTTTACCCGCATTGCCTGGAGGGCCGATTGATTACAGTAAGCTGCCTTCTGTCACGGCCAATGATCGAGATCAAATGATCCGAACGGTTCTGGGGGAAGCGGGTGGCGAAGGGCCTGCTGGCATGCGTGGTGTGGCGCACAACATCATTAACAGAAGCGCATTGACAGGTGCGTCTTTAACCGATGTCGTTCATGCCCCTGGGCAGTATGAACCTTGGGCGACTAGGGCGGACCAACTAAACCAGATTGATCCTAATAGCCCAGAATATAAAAACGCTGCCGCTGAAGTTGATGCGGCTTTGGCTGATCCTACTAAAGATACGACTGGTGGTTCTCGTTATTTCCTGGCACCGCATGTGATGGCCCAGCGTGGTCAACCACTTCCTGCTTGGGCCAATGGGGCGCCATCGGCAGTAATTGGTGGGCATAATTTTTACGGCGCTTCCCTGCCTAATGAAACACGACCTCAGCAGGCGGCGCAGGCGCAATTTGCCGCGCCAATACAAGCGGCTCCGTCGCCTGATGTATTGCGTATTATGCAAGATCTGACGCCGACTGGCACTAATGCGCCGGGAGCGCCAGTCATTACGGCAAGTGACGTGCAGAACCTTCAAATCGCCCGTAATGCCCCGAATTATAATCAAGCGGCTGATCCCGCTCGGTTGACAGCTATGGGGAACAGCGCTGCGGCAAATGGTAATCCTGAGTTGGCTACTCAAATGTGGAGCCAAGCGCATGCTGAATTAAGCCGCCTGACCCAAACCGGTGAATATTTAGATACTAACAATCACATTCAAACGGTCCCTGGGTTCTTTGAACGACAAGCAGCATCACTTCGCGTTCCTCAAAATGCTGATTTCTTTAAAAATATGGCAAATAATACACAGGAAAGAATTGGAAGACAGGGCATTTTGGATGCGGCAAAGGCTCCTCTATCCGCTTTCAGAACCGGTTCTTATGGCGAATTTCAATCATGGCTTAACGGTTTGACAGGAGGGGCGTTGTTTCCTAACGCAAAAAATGCCGTAGAAGTAGTTAATAAAGAAGCACAAAACACTATTGCTTCTAATTTAACTGGTCTTGGGTTGACGGTTGGTTTAACAGATTTTCAACAAGCAAGTGCGGGTAAATCTACAATAAATCCAACTGCCGACCCAAATACAAACCGAACGATTTTAGCGCAAATGCAAGCGGTAATTGATTATCAATCTATGTATACAAGAGATGCTCTTGCTGCCGCAAAAGCGGCCGACCACAATGGTGTCCCTTTTGACCAAGCAAGATTTGCTACAACTTGGGAAAGTAGTCACCCTGGTCTATTTAGCCAACTGATGAATGAAGCCAAATATAAAATACCCATTCGTGGTGTTGGTATTGATAATTCGGCTCCTATAGGAAGTATGTTCGTAGCAGAACCTGGAACAAGAATTAATGGCCAAGACATAACAAGGCCCGGTATTATTCAAAAAACAGATAAAGGCTGGGCTTTTGTCAAGTTTGCGGGAGAATAAAATGGCAGATAATCAAATTGCCCCCGGAGATTTGGTAGAAAGTTTTGCCCCAGGTAATGAGCCTATTAGCACAGAAAATAGGCCCGCTGCTGGATCTCTTGTAGAATCATTCCCAGAGCAAATATCCACATTTTCCCCTGCGGGAATGCAGGATGTCGCTACTCAAATTGGGCATGGGTTAGTTTATGGAGCAGGCGATATAGCGTCACTTCCAGCCACTTTATCGCAGGTAAAAGATATTGGCGCTTCCCTTGCCAGACAGGGATATGGATATACAAAGGAAATGCTGGGATATGAACCACCCGGCAGCACAGCATTGGCTGAACGCAAGCGTCAACAGCAAGCGTATCAGGCGATGTCGCCCAGCGAGCGTGCTGGCAAGACAGCGAGTGTGTTTGGTTATCAACTGCCGACATCGGCGGGTATGGAAGACATCCTCCAGCACGCCTTAAATTTGTCTGCACAACCCGCTCAAACAACATTGGGGCGGTATGCTGGCGCTGCAACTAGGGCGCTTCCTCTTTCCGCTATTGGTGGTCCAGGAACCCTTTTGCCACGGCTTGCATATGGTGCTGCCTCTGGTATGGGAGCACAAGCAGGTGAAGAATTAGGGCAAGCGGCTAATAGTCCCCTTTTATCTACTATGGGAGCATTTGTAGGCGGGTTGGCTGGACCAGCCGCTTTATCAAAAGTTCAAGGCTTTTTGTCCCCAAGCAAACAGGTTATTGAAGAATTAGCAAAAAAAACAGCGCAGGATGTGGCAACAACAAAAGGATCTTTATCCCAAACTGTAGGGCCAAACGGCGTTCCAATTTCTCCCGATACAATGATTGGTCAAGTTGCATCTGGGCCTGCTGCACGGAAATTTATTGGAATTACGGTTGGTAAAAGCCCCCAGTCAATCAATGAACTACAAGCCTTAAATGAGGGACTTGTTAATAGAGGCGCTAATATCAACAGCAATCTTTCTGGCTTCATTAAAAATTTGGGCGGATTGCCATCTGATGTTTTAGATGCCAAAGCCGCGAAAAATGTATCAGAAGCCAGAAATGTCAGTAACCTTTATAATTCGGCATATTCGGCTCCTACTGCACAGGCAATTTCCGATCCATTTATCAACAACCTTATTAACAGTAACAACACGATGAAATCTATATTCAATGATGTTCAAGATATATCTAGGCTTCCAAATTCAACTATTGTATCGCCAGTTTTTGATAACGCAGGCAATCTTGTAACGCCTGGAAATCTTGAATTTTATGATCGGTTTGGAAGAATTTTGCGAGATAAAATTAATTCATTAAAAATGAATGGGTTGACCGATCAAGCCCGTGCATATCAAGATGTCCACAACCAATACATCAATAAACTTGATACACTTTTCCCTCAATATCAATCGGCACGAGGAGCCGCTTTTGTGCGGTTAGGGGCAGAAGATTCATTTGAGGCTGGTCGATCTGCTTTGGGGCAAAGTGACCCACAAAAAATCAGGGACTTAAAAAGCGCTTTCAATTCATCTATACCTGAACACCAACAATCATTCAAAGATGGGTTGTATTTTGAACTCCAAAATGCCGCCGAAAACAATGGACCGAAAGGTGTTAACAAATTTTTTTCAAATCCAGAAAGAGAGAGATTTGCCCGCAGCATTTTAGGGGATGGATTTGTAGATGCGATGAAGGGCCGTGCCTTGGCCGATCAAACATTATCCAATGTAGCACCATATAATCTCCAACAATCAAAATCTTCTTTGGGAACGACCATTACAGAAAGTAGTGCGCTTGGATCTCAGGTTAATGATGTTGTTAATAATCTTTCTCAAGGAGCGTATGGGAAAACAGCTTTATCCGGGCTGAAAGCTGCTACTATTGCGGGAGGCATTCAGGGGCTTCGTTGGCTTTCTGGGCTTCAAAATGACAAAAAAGCCACGGCTCTTTTAACGTATTTGCAATCCAATGACCCTGCAAGAATGGCTGAGTTTTATAACCTTGTGAATAAAAACAAAGATGCCCAAAATACTTTGGGCCGAATAACTGATTATGCAAGAAGAACTGCGGCATCTGCTCCCGTTCTGGCCGCGCCGCATTATGAAACCGTTCCTGCACATCCAGCGCCAGATGGATCTGGAGCCTGGACCAATCTAAAAGACGAAGATTATAGGGCTTTTAGAGGTTCCCAACACGCCACTGGCGGTCGGATCGAGCGTGCAAGTGGTGGCCGTGCCGGTCTGGATCACAAATCCGCCGCAGAGGCGCTCATGCGGGCCGCAGAACGGGCCAAGAAGGCCGAGAACGAGACGACCGAACCCCTGCTTAACCTCCCCGACGAAGCCATCACGAAGGCATTGTCGGCAGCTAACGAGGCCATCTGATGACCAGCACCTTCACCGGCAACAAATACCTCGAAGAACCCGCCAACGGCGATTATGTTAACCTCTGGAACATCCCAAACAACAACAATTTCACCGTCATCGACGCGGCCCTCGGTCGGCAAGCGACGATCACCGTTACCGGCGTTTCTACGACGCAGACGCTGAATGCGGTTGTCGGATCGCCGATCACCAACGGTTCCATCACAATCGGCATTTTCCAGTATCAGTGCCAGACGCTGATCTTCACCGGCACGCTGGGCGTCAACCTGACATACCTGATCCCGTCGGGCGTTTCCGGCATGTGGAACATCTATAACGCCACAAGCGGCGCATACACCCTCACAATCGCCTCTGCCGGGTCTGTTGCTGGTGGCGTGACAATCCCGCAGGGATCGAGGGCGCAGATCCTGTGCGACGGGGGCGTGTCTTATGGGGTGACGAATGTAGCTACCACCTTTTCCTTACCCGTTGGCACCATCAATGCTTTTGCTGGCACGACAGCGCCGTCGCAGTGGTATCTTTGCTACGGTCAATCTCTATCAACGACCACTTACTCCGCGTTGTTTTCTGCCATCGGCTATACGTATGGCGGCAGCGGTGGGTCGTTTAACGTGCCAGACCTGCGTGGTCGAACCTTGGCGGGTCTGGATAACATGGGCGGCACAAACGCTAATCGCCTATCATCGGTCTTATCCAGCACAACGCTCGGGGCTGCGGGCGGCGATCAGAACCTTCAAGCGCATGCTCACGGCGTTAATGACCCCGGCCATACCCACGGACTCTATGATCCGGGTCACAATCATAGCTATAGTGTTATTTCGGATGGTGGTTCTGGTAATGTAGCTGGTGGCAGACAAGGTCCAGTTTCAAACACAGAATATACAAATTATTCTGGAACAGGCATTTATCTATATTACTCATCCACTGGTATCAGCATTGCCAATACAGGTGCGGGTAGTTCGGGCAACGTCCAACCGACTGCAATCATTAACTACATCATTTATGCGGCGGCATAACCCGCCCCATCGTGATATTCGTTTGCGCCCGCACGTCGGGGTTCTGGTAGGTCCAAACCTCGCCGGTATCGTCCTGAAAGACGACCCACTGCAAGTGCGTCTCGACGCCATTGTCAATCAGGAAATGCGCCAACCCCTTGCCGCGAGGGGTCATCAACGGCAAGGGTGGGTCAATGCGAACGATCATTTTCCTGTCCATGCAGCAGAATTGCCATGTAAATTGTCATGGCAGCTTCTACAGACGGATTTCAAATCCCACGCCGGGGGTAGGCAATCCAAACCATACCGTTGGTGATGGACGTCTGTAGCCCCGGCGCTTAAGCACGCTTGGCATAGAAATCGGTCGCGGATAAGAACGCGCTGGCGAAGACATCTCCATTCATTCGACCATAAAAAATTGTTACGGTAATTTTTGCGGGCCTCAATATATGCCTTCCTTCGCTCTTCTGCGTATTTTTCTCTGTCTAGGTGTTGTATCTCATTGTATTGATATCGCAGTTGTTCATTCCAATCTGGGTAATCATCTGCCCGAAAATGCTCAATACGCTTCATTGAGCCAATAAGGGATCGACCGCATGTCTCGCATTGGATATGCACCGTCAACCCCTTACCCTTATTGATGAAGCGTTTAGTCATGCGAGCGCTGTCGCCACCGCAGTAACAGCCTCCATCAAGAGCCTTCTCAATTTTTAAACGGGCGTCTTCGGAAACCCTTGGGAATGGATGTGAGAGTTTCATTCGCGCTCGTCGTGTGGGCGGAAGCTATTCTGAACCTGCTTGACCTTGCCGATGACGGCGGTATTCAATGACAGAGGGCCAACAGAATACCATTGGCCTTCTTTGTCACGATACAGTTCTTCTACGACGATAAATTCCCAATTGTTCATCATTTCGGTAAAAGTGTCAATATCTTCAGAATAATGCTCGCACGTCACTTGATGAACCATCTGACCGGATCGTGCTGGCATATTAAGGGTAAGTAAAAAACGGGATTTCATTTAATCGGCTCCAAGAAAAAGGGCGGTTGTTACACCGCCCTTCCATCTTATCAGCCGAAATCGTCTTCGTCTACTTCAACAACAGGCGGCGGCGCAGCCCGTGAAGACCCCGTCGAAGGCGGCGCAGCACGAGCCGGTGCTGGTGCCGGGGCAGCCTTGGCAACCACCGGAAAACCATCCGGGCGTGATACCCAGCTTACGATCCCAAAAACCGGCTGCTTGTTTTTCACCTTAACACGTTCGCCAGCTTCGTTTGTCACTTCTGACGTGATTGAAATTGTCTCTTTCAACACGACAACGGGCAGTTTGCCGGGGTTGTTTACCCGACCAGCATCATATTCATCTTGCAACGCATCAAACGCCTTGCAAAGCAATGCCGCAGATCCGGCTAATTCCCGAATGTCTCCACCGCATTCCTTTGACAGTTTGATGTAGATACGAAACCCAGATTTGAATTTACCTTCTGGCTTCTCTGGCGCTTGCCACCCACCCGGCGCGTAGTATGGGGTCATGCGATATTCAGGCGCTTGACCACTGATAAAGCGAGCAAAACCACATTCCAGATTTTCAAAGTCAAATACGGCTTTGAATGTTGACGTGATGTTTTGATCGCCGGTTTCTTTGTCCGGGCGAATAATTTCTCCAAACCGTGCATCATATTTAATGTGCGGCAAGAAGCTGCTGCTTTCGTTGTTACCAGCTTTATTATAGAAACCCATGTCCATTACCTTTTACCGTTATGTCCGCATCGAGGCTGCGAACGGTGCCTTAAACACCCCAAACATCAAATACGTGCTGCCGTGTGACGGGATCGCCGGTCACGTAGAACGATTCGGTATCAGGGGCGAACAGGCCGACCAGTTCCATCGGGTCGGCGCTGATGGATAGAAGCCGCTGAATGGCGTATGCCATATTGATTAGCGACTTCAGATGCTCTTCGGGGTTTTCCAACGAATACGTGGCCGACTTCTTCGGTGTCACATACGTCAGACGGCAATCAAGATTGCCACCCCGACCGGCGTGATACAACGCAACCTGCCGAGCGTGCGCGGTGCTGATCCGCGACGGCAAAGCGTGCGTTGTCTTAATGTCGATCAAGATACCCTTCTTTTCCCATTCAAGATCGTAGTAGCCCAGGATTGGCACAGCAAGCCGGTCAACGTGATGGACGACCTTGCCCTGCGTCGAAGATGGCGGGCCATAACTACGCAGTTCTGCAAGGCCAACGGCGACCATATCCGGCACCGCCTTGGTTTCCTTATCGACCTTGTCGCCGGATTGCAGGGCAGTCAGAGTGGAAAACTCCTTCCTGGCTTTGTCCTGGCATTCACGCAAATCCGCGCCGGTCGAAAGCCCGTGGACGATACCATGCTCGACCGCCGTGCCGCGATGAGCCGCAGGACCCACACCACCACTGCGTTTCTTTAGAACCTTCTCTAAAAGAAAAACGGCAGGTGCGGCGGCGTAGAGGTTGATCGAGGATGGCGACAGATGCTCGATGCCGTGCGTCTCAAACGGGTTCTTCATTAGACGCCCCCAAGGCCGCCTCGAGGACGTTCACAGAGGGCTTCGGAGGGATACCCTGCACCGCGACGCGCAGGGCCTCCAAGACGCTTTCAATCGCCTTCTCGCCGGCATACGGGATTTCCCGCAGTTCGTCGATTGACAGTTCCGACAGGTCGCCGAGCGTGGCATCAGGACCAAGGCGTTCGTAAAGCGAACGCTTCATGGAGTTTTTGATTTTAGTGGTGGCGATTTTGATTTGCTTCCATTCAGACATTGGGGAATCCTTCATCAATATGAGCAATGTCATGCGCTTTTTCGGGAAGTAGCGCAAGATATTCGTCGGGCAGGTCTTGCGTGAAAAAATACACCATTTCACGTTTAAGCGGTATTTTCTTTCGACCGATAAACCCGTTCAAATACATGACTGACAATAACGGGCTGACTGATGCTTCTCGCACCCCTAAGCCTTCAGCGACTTGCCGGAAATTCTCCCCTTCGGGTTTTTCCTTCAAATAATTAACGACAGTCATCATCCGTCCCAAATTACGCGGCGGTGATGCTTTTCTTTTTTCGTCCTGCGTGTCTTCGCTAAAACTATACGGCATTAACGGAAGAGACTTCTGCTGCACCGGCTCAACAATCACCGACTGGATTAATTTCAACTGCCGGTGCGCGGCATCAAGCTGCTTCAATGCGGCTTCATATTCGGCTTCTGCTTCTGCCAACAGATTGGCTAATTTGTCTTTCAGCATCATGTGTTCCTTCCATTTTGACGGGTAGATTTCGGCTGCGACTCGGGCATCTTCCGCGCATACAGCACGGTGATGTTCGTATCCGGCAATTTGCCGGTCACGCATGAGATCTTCGCGTGGCGAGGTTCGCGGGGAAAAGCGAGCGACATAAACAACTCATGCTCGTCCTTGTCCGCCAGATCGCCGTTGAAATGCCAGACGTAGAACCCCTTTGAATTGACCGTCCGGCGGGCGACGATGCGCCAAATGTCGTCAACGAGGTCGTTGATCGACTGCGCTTCGACTGTCGTTTTAATGCGTGGCATGATTTTCATAGCGCGATATTCCGAAGCTGCCGCATAATCTGGATGGGTATTTCGACCGTCGTCATGCAACCCGGCAACCCGGCGGTTTCTTCGCATACTGATAAGCGAACGGTGTCGCCGTCACTCTCGACCGACACGTATGTGTGGCGGTTCATGTCGATCAAATTGGCTTCGTATGTCATGTCAATCTCGATCAGTTTCAACGCTCTGACTATGACCAAAAGTTTTTTCGTTGTCTCTGTATTTTTTCTGTTGACGGTGGGGTGGGGTTACCGTAGAAGGGTGCCACGGCGCTGATGCCGGTTTTGACCTGATGGAGATCGAAATGTCGGAAATGTTCTACAACCTCATCCGCGACGACGTCGAATATGACGTCGTCATCGAATATGACTGCGAACTCAAGGAAAAGGGTTATGCAGGCACCTACTACGACCCGCCGATGGCGGACGAGTATGAGTGCGAAATCGTGGACATCGAGCTGTATCGCTACGGCGAAGATGTCCCGCCGTTGACCGACGCCGAGAAGGCCCAGATCAAGGCATGGTTCGAACTGAACCACGATGAAGCCGTCGATTGGGCCATAGCGTAGGGGCTTCGGCCCCTGCAAAAATATCTGAAAAATATCTGTTGACACCCCCGACGACCTATCATAAAACATTCCTACCGGCGCAAGACCGGCAACCTGATGGAGATTGACATGACGAACGCTTCTAACCGCACCCTCGCCGACCGCTACGCCGCCGCCAAGGCAGCAGAAGCCGAAGCCGCCAAGCTGGTGGCAGACCTGAAAAAGGAAATCGAGGCGACCGGCCTCGACCGTATCGAGGGCGACGACTGCGATGTCGTCATCGACCTGCGCGAGCGTAAGGGATCTTTGGACGAAAAGGCGCTGCTGCGCCTGATCACGCCAGACGAACTGGCGGCGTGCCGCAACAAAGCGACGGTCTATACCGCGCTCAATATCAAGGCCAAGGTCAAGGGGGCGTAAGCCCCCAAACCTTTATCTATAGGAGATCATCATGATTAAAAGAGACGTCGTTCTCATGCTCGACCTGCTCAAGCGCACCCCGCGCTTGACCTACACCGAGATCGCCCGGAAGACGAACATCAGCCTGTCGCAGGTCGCCACCTGCGGCAAAGTCTTTGCCTTCCTCGACATGATACCGTCGCGGACAGGATCAGCACCGCCGTCGGCATACGCCGATGCTGTGCGCGATCCTACGACTCAGCAAATCAAACGCTGGAAGCGGGTCGAGAAGGCCCGCAATACCGGCACTACCTGGGATGAGATCGCCGACCGGGAGGGCTGCTCCAAGGCAGCTATCGTCGGCTTCCACCGCCGTTA
>Ga0209777_10008684_pt1 | contig 11080 bp, 9 predicted proteins | sample FrelakmetHBP12HB_FD_187147 | JGI IMG/M metagenome (GOLD analysis project Ga0209777, IMG submission 187147) | Freshwater lake sediment microbial communities from the University of Notre Dame, USA, for methane emissions studies -HBP12 HB (SPAdes)... | ecosystem: Environmental > Aquatic >...
CCTCCGGAGTGTTGAATACATAGTGCAAAGCTACCGCAATCTCTACTGCACCAAGTCCTGCACCGAGATGTCCACCGACTTTTGAGATCGTATCGATGATGAACTCCCGTAACTCGCCGCAGAGAATCCGCAGCTCCGGTATCGATAATTTGCGCAGGTCTGCCGGGGAATCGATTCCGGACAGGAACTTGTATTCGGAATCAGCCATTGACGCTATTCTTCCAAGCCCTTATCGAGCAATTCAAAATTTCCACTGACGTCTTTGCTAAGGCGCTTGAGCTTCAGCTCCGCCTGAGTAAGCTTCTCGAGGCACTGCTTGGAAAGGTTGACTCCTTCTTCGTACATCGACATTGCTTCGTCGAGCGATACATTTCCTTGCTCGAGGGTTTCAACGATCTGCTGAAGCCGTTTCAGAGAGAGTTCGAAATTATTTTGTTTCTTTGCAGCCAATTTTATCACGCTGTATGGCAGGTCTATTGGATTTTTGCCGGTACTTTTCCATCATGAAATCTCACGTGTACGACATCATCGCGGTGAAGCTTGTTTGCACTTCCTACTGATTCTCCGTCGCGCATCACAATTGCGTAACCGCGCTTGAGAATAAGCTCCGGATTCACCGAAGCCATTCGCTGATCGAGTGACAGAGTATGTTGCTGAACGAGATTGAAGCGGTGTGTCATAGTGCGGGCGAGAGTTTGCCTGAGGTCGTCGACTCGCTGTGATTGCTGCCGGACGAGGTCAAACGGCCGGTTGAATGAATAGCTCCCGAGCAACGCTCGAATATTGTCTCGTTCTGAAGAGAGTTTGTCGGACACGATTTGTTCGGAATTATAGTAAAAATTACGCAGAATTCCAATTAATTCGGAGCCATTAGGAACAACAAGCTCTGCCGCTGCCGACGGCGTCGGAGCTCTCAAGTCCGCAACGAAGTCCGCAATCGTAAAGTCTATCTCATGTCCCACGGCGCTGACAATAGGAATCCTGGAATTGAAGATCGCACGCGCGACAATTTCTTCATTGAATGCCCACAGATCCTCCAGCGAGCCTCCGCCTCTCCCCACGATTATCACATCGACTTTCCCAAACTTGTTGAAATCCTCAATCGCCGCGGCGATTTCTTCGGCGGACCCGACTCCTTGCACTTTCACAGGATAAAGGATCAACTCGACAGAGGGAAATCTTCTCGATATGATATTGACGATATCGCGAATCGCTGCTCCGGTAGGAGACGTGACAATCCCGATACGCTCCGGATACTCAGGAATGGGTTTCTTATGGTCAGCATCAAAGAGTCCCTCGGTGGCGAGCCTTTGCTTCAGGCGCTCGAATGCAAGCTGAAGCTCCCCCACTCCGAGCGGTTGAAGCCGCACGACATCGATCTGATAGACGCCTCTGACCTCATAGACCGTGATGTTACCGTGGGCGACAACCTTCATCCCGTCCTGCGGTGTGAAGAACAGGTTCATCGCCCGGCTGCGCCACAGAACGGCCTGGATCTGAGCCTGCTCGTCCTTCAGCGTGAAATACAGATGACCGGAGGAATGCTGCTTGAAGTTAGATATTTCTCCCTGCACGGCAACGTTCGTGAATCCCCGTTCCAGCACGCCTTTGATACGGCGCGTTAGCTCAGAGACTGTGAGGATAGAAGAGGCGACTGGCATGGCTAAATATATTGATTGAATGGCACATATTCAACCGGCGGGCAGTGTTTCAGTTAAGATAATATTTTGAAACGCAGAGACGCAGAGCACGCCGAGGAACCCGGAGAATTTGTTGTCTTTGCGTTTCTGCCAGCGGCAATTTGCGGTCTTCGCGCCTTTCCGTTAGAGGATTGCCATTCAGACTGAGACATTACCAACCGGTGGGCAGGCGACGATGCACGGCTCAGGGTTTGGGAAATAAGCCTCCTTGTCCGTTTATCCGGGATATTCGAAAAAGTGGTATGACCTTTGACATTTGACCGAAGTTTCTGTATAATGCAGCGTTCTGATAAGCAGGAGTCTGGATGGTCTATGATATACGAAGAAAGCGAGAGCATCCTTCACGCAGATCGTTATTCCCACACACAAAGGAAGTAATGACGCAATATTGCGTCATTACAGATGTGCAATTGCCCTTGACAACACATAAGGAGACCTAAATAATGAAGAATGCCATGGTTTGTATTCTGCTTGTTATCAGTGCTTTTGATCTTTCAAGATCACAAACACATCAATGGTTAAGATTTAATACGGGAAACTCTAAGCTGCCTAACGATGATGTTCATGCAATAGCCATCGACTCAGTTGGTGTCGTCTGGATTGGCACTGATTCCGGCCTCACGAGATTTGATGGCGTAAGATGGAGAACATTTCGTACTCGTACGGAGGGTGCTCAGTTTAATCCGGTTAGAGCTATCACCATCGACGGAATGCGGAACATATGGGTTGGAACACGCATGGTCCTTACTGTTTTCCTAGAAAACATGACAGGACGATGCAATTTTTTTCACCTTTTTAATGACGACCAAGACGAATTCGGCTACAAGGTCGGTTCACTTCATGCGGACAAGAAGAATAACATTTGGATTGGATACCCACATGGTATTGCTAGAATGAGCCTACCTCAAGTTATGGATTCGATCAAAGCCTCACGTGGTTCTATGACCAATCCATTCTCCGAAAGGGGTTCTGATCATACAATCATGCGATCGTACAATCTCAACACACTTTCATCGTTACAACACAGCGACTCACGCAATCCAGATATTCCAATCATAGAAGACAATTGGGGCGCAATTTGGATCAGCGATGGCATGAGTTTGAAGAGGATAAGTGATGAGGTACTTTTCGATTTTGATTTATCAGATATTGATTTCCCGCCCACGTCGATGGCAAGCGACCAAAAAGGTAATCTGTGGTGCGGCAACAATATCGATGGTGTAATAAAATTCAATCGAGGAATCACGAGACCATATTTCCACATGTCCAAGCTTGATCCCGATATCTGGATAGGAGGAATCCAAGACATTAAGGTGGATTCTGGAGGCGATGTCTGGGCTGGTGCGAAGTGGGGACTTCTTCAATTCGACGGAACTATCTGGTATGCCTATGATTTGACGAACACTGAAATTCCCTACACCCATCCTCGTTATGATCCATCAAATTTTATCAACGCAATAGCCATTGACCCACATGACGATATTTGGATTGGAACAAAGAACGGGATTGTGATAAGTGAATCAAATGTCACCATTGCTAACCGAACTATTTCAGAAGAAAATGGATGGGTTGAAACACCCGGGCTTTCGTACGATGATGCAAGGCATCTTGCGTCTAACCCCGAGTTACCTGGAAGGATCTTAGTAGCAGGATCGCCTGGGGGCACTGATGCGGCTGGCAGCGTTTTTGTTTCGAGTAATAACGGAACAAGTTGGACACATATCAAGAATCCGCCATGGCGTTCACCGATCGCATCTATTTTCTTTAGCGGGAGTAATTTTCTGGTTGGCGCTATGGACGGCGTGTTCCTCTCAACGGATAATGGAGTAAGTTGGTCATCGCTTACGTCCGCCGCCGCTCAAACTTTTGCCAAGAGCGGTAAGAGTATTCTTATTGCCGGACCGGACGGCATATTTCTTTCCATCAACAACGGTGTGGATTGGGAACTAATTGATAGCGGCTATGTGGTCACAAAGAAGATAGTCACCGCTGTGGCAATCAAAGACAAAATACTCTTTGCGGCAACTTCATCCGATGGTATCTTTCGCTCCAACGACATGGGTGCAACTTGGATCTCTGTGAACAATGGACTAATAAGTAAGCAGACCACCGCACTTGCCGTGTTAGGAACAAACCTGCTTGCAGGTACTTCTCATGGTGTATGCCTTTCAACGAATAATGGAGAGGACTGGAAGTCTTTCGATGGATGTCCCTATGATACTCCTATCAGTCGCTTTGCAGTTAAAGATGAGAATCTATTTGTGGTCACGCAAAAGAGCGTATTCCTTTGTGGCAAAGACGACCTCAGATGGTCAACCACCGATATTGGTGCAGCAAACATAGAAATCGTTGAACTTGCTATTGTGGGTTCCGATTTGTTTGCAACAACTGCTGATGGCGGAATTTGGAAACGCTCGTTATCAACTATAATCAAATGAACGGGCAACTGCACATAACAACAGGCATTACGATGCTCACTCTTTTTTGAAAAAGAAATTTAAGTGTTCGCTCCATTTGTTTTGCCGCAAAAAAAAATGTCATTTGCTAGCGGCAAAGCAAACGACGTAATGCCTGTACACGTTATAGCCGCCTGCAAAAGAGTTATTTCAGTACCGCAAGCACATTGAATGAAACGAAAACTCCTCATACTTGATATCGACGAGACACTGATCTTTGCAGTTCTTGACAAGTTGGACAGGAACGAGGATTTCCGCATTGGTGATTACTTTGTATACAAACGACCATGCCTAAATGCTTTCCTTCAGTCTGTGGCAAGGTCATATGAAATTGCAGTTTGGACTTCTTCGAGTTCGTCGTACGCGCAAGTCGCCGTCAATGCTCTTTTTGAGAACGTTAACCTTTTGCGGTTTGTTTGGACTCGCGAACGCTGTACCCAACGGTTCAACCACGAAACACGTGAGCACTATTGGGTGAAGGATCTGAAGAAAGTTAAGAAGTCGGGGTTCAGTCTTGAACAAATCATTGTCGTCGATGACAGTCCTGAGAAACTTGAGCGGAATTATGGCAATCACATTCAGATCAGACCATTCCAAGGAGATGTAAACGACTCCGAACTGCTTGACCTTCAGAAGTATCTTGAATTTCTGAAAAACACCGATAATGTGCGTTTCATCGACAAGAGAAATTGGAGACAAGTTGCTCACAATGGATGCATCTATTTATAGTTCGCATCAGCATTGCGTTATTTTGCAGGTCTATGAAAAGGCAAAAGTCAAGAAGAAAATATTTATCCTGTTCATCCCGTGGTAACGGGAATCGGTTCATGACGTTTCGCTTAGAAAGCAAAACGCCGGTTAAGTTGTTCTTTCTCAGTGGCTTGTTCCCGCAACTGACTCTATGTTGCGTTTAGTCTTCCCGGCCCTTGCGGGGTGACTATCAATCTATTCAACCTGTGGACGTGTAGCTGCCACGGTTATTTAATTGCATACAGTCAGCCTGAGGCGCATACTAAACGTTTCAACCTGTTCCATCATCCGATAGCATCGGAACGGTTACTCGGCTAAAGGATCCTGTCTCGGGCTTGTGTTGACGATGGAGACGCTTTGCTTTGAGCGTGGTTGTCTGCTGTTGTAGATACTGTGGCTGTACTTTGCGAATCCGATACGGTGTCGAGTTCCGCAACATAAAATAAACCGACCGGGCCAGTTTCCGTGTTACACCGCAGATTGCACAACCGTGACCTTTCTGTGCACGAAGGTAATCGTAAAAGGCACGGAGCCCGGGATCATAACGAATAACAAGGTATGCAGCTTCGACAAACGTGGTGCGGAGGTATTTGTCGGCTTGCCGACTCAGATGTCCGTACGTCATACGATCAGCCGATGCGCGCGTATTGACCGACAGTCCGCTATAACGGATGAAGCCCTCGACTGTTGGGAACCGTCTGATATCGGCGACACGAGCAATGATGCTGGCTGAGTGAAGAACGCCAATGCCATGTACGGTAACCAGGAGCTTGTAGTACGGATGCTGCTCCACACGGTCCTTGATGCGAAGGTGATACTCCTCAATCTGTGGATTGAGTGTGTCGATGGTTTTGAGCAAGTCACAGACAATCTGTTTGATCGGCTTCGGGAAATCGCAGCCATCGAGCCATTTGATGCCGTGTGGACCAAAGATGTAGTCGTAGGGCGCTTTGAAATTGTATTTATCGACCATCAGGTGGACGCGGTTCTTGAGTTTTGTGCGCATATTGACTAACTTTGTCCGATGCGAGATCAGTTCGCGAAGATGCCTGATTGGTTGATCGGAGATATAACATGTTGCAATGAGCTCGCACTGGGCGAGTTGAGCCAAAGTACGGGCATCATACTTATCATTCTTGGCATGGACGTGAGCGATGGCGCGGTCTAAGAGCGGATTCGAGAGAATGCAATCGATATTTCGGTCGTGAAAGTAGTCAGCCAACCAATACCAGTTCCGTGTCGATTCGAACGTGACGCGCACCGAGCCCGTGATTTGGCTGAAGTACTTATCGAGCAACAAGGGATTATTTTCTAGCTTGTCGAACCGGAGACATTCTCCCTGTCGATTGAGCAGTCCGAGCATGGAAAACTCTTTATGGAGATCAAGACCAACTTCATAATCGTATGTTGACATGGCAACCTCTGTTTGTTGTTTAACATATTTTGCGTATGTCCAAAACGTACGAACTCAGGTTGCCTTTTCATAATATAAACGTTATGCGAAATGCCACCTCTCTGTATCAAGTATGACCGAGCCGAGAACAATTGAAGAGTTAATCCGGGAAGAAATACGCATTGGTCCTTACGATCCAACGTGGCCAGTCCAGTTTGAGCGAGAAGCCACTTTTCTGCTTCATCGGTTGCCAAAGAATCTCATCAGAAGAATCGAGCACTTTGGCAGTACGGCTGTACCCGGACTTGCGGCAAAACCCGTTATTGACATTCTGGTTGAGGTAAGCGACCTTGAAGAAACGAAAAGGGTCATCGTTCCGATTTTGCAATCTGACGGATATCAGTACTTCTGGCGTCCAACAATCGACGATCAACCTCCTTTTTATGCTTGGTTTATCAAACGAAATACCGATGGACAACGGACACACCACATTCACATGGTTGAAGCAGATTCTGCATTGTGGGATCGGTTATTTTTCAGAGACTATCTTCGGTTATTTGCTGATGAGGCAGACCGGTATGAGAGATTGAAGCGTTCACTCGCTGATCGCTTCTCCGACGATCGAGTTGCTTACACTAAAGAGAAGTCTCAGTACATCATTTCAGTTACGAAGAAAGCGAGGGTGTATTTTTCACAACTCAGACCTGACGGTGGCACTTCGCCTAACACGCAAAACAACGGCGCTGGAAAATAGAGCCAAGGTTAGTGGAGCCTCGCTCAATACTTTTGCTCACGATGAATTTGTCTATTTGTGGTTCACAAAAGTATTGCGTTGTTTTGCGAGACGTCAATGCGTGCGCCTGCAAGCGTCGGCAACGGAAGCTCACGATTGCGGGCACTCCATTTTTCCCGCGCAACGATGTGCGCCATTTTTCAAATTACTTCCGTTTTTGCGGTCAACTATGAATCGTTCTCCATTGTCTAAATGGTAAGTCAATCAGAGAGGAATTGCATAAAGGAAAAGATTGTCATGAAAAACAAATTTCTAATCTCAATTCTCGCACTAGTTTATCTTATTGATACTCATGCTCAGAATTCAGCAGAACTAAGAATCGATCCGTTGTTGCTGGTCTCATTAAAGGAGTGCCGCAACATTACGAATGACCTTGGCAATGAACTCTTCCCGGTATGGGATTTTCAGAAAACTCCCGTCCTTTTTTATCGTCCAAACGTCCAAGAATTACTTATCAACTATCCTCACAAGCCGAAAGGATTTTCTCTATACACAGGTTTTAATCCACTGGGTGATGAGACGATCTATGTTCGAAATGATACAACGCTCGTTCCGTACGATGACCAAAATACTTCAACGGAGGTTGAAAGCATCCGTGTTCTCGTTGTCGCCGATCCCTTTTCCACGCTGCGCAATCAGTTACAAGATATGCTTGGGAGACCCAAAGAGTGGGCAAGCGGTTGGTTGAAGAATTGGGAATTCATACCCGATCCTTACTTCAAGCTGCAAGTCATGCTCCATGAAGCTTTCCACGTCTACCAGAACGAAAAGGCACCCGACAAAGGAGCGAATGAAATGGTCGTTGCGCAATACCCGCTTCTTGACCCGGAGAACAATGCCCTCTATGTCATGGAAGGGAATATTCTGAAGGATGCACTCTCTGCACAAGAGTCGAAAGCAAGGCTTGAGAAAATCAAAGAATTTGTGGCTGTGCGGAGTTATCGACAGTCACGACTTGATAGCAGCTTCGTGGAATACGAGAATCTGAATGAGTATTCGGAAGGACTTGCAAAATATGTTGAGTACAAGTTCATGAAAATGGGCGAAGCCATCGAACCAACGAAGGAAATGTACTTCCATCAAGGGTTCAATGGCTATCGAGGAATTCTTTCAAAGCGATTTCGAGATGCGATGAACAATATGGTAAACATTGTCGCTGTCAATGATGACCGTTTTGGAAACAAGTTCGGTTCTGGACCGCTCCGCTTCAGGTTGTACGATCTGGGTGCATGTCAGGCATTGCTGCTTGATTATACTATGCCTCGCTGGAAGGAAGAAATATTCCAACCAACCACATATCTTACCGACTTGCTCAAACAGTCTGTAGCACTCAAAGCGGATGAACTCAAGCGGTATCTCGATCTGGCAAAATTAGAATACAAGTACGATGAGGCCTATCGCAGCAAGGTGGACTTTGAAAAAGAAGGAAAGCGGAAGATTGAAGAGAAAGTTGCCTCAATACTCAAGACAGAAAAGACTCTCGTGAAGATTTCTTATGGAGGAGTGGCAAAGGAAGCTAAAGTCGCACGATACACACCATTCGGAGTAACGCAGGTCGGCAAACAGTCAGCGATCTACGAAATGGTGCCGGCTCTCATCGTGTTTAAAAAGGGAATGATGTTGGATTTCAGACAAGCGATTCCTGTTTTGGTCGATCAAGAGAAACAGCAGATCATCTTTTCCATCGACACACCGCCTTCGAAGCTTGTCGCTGATTCTCAGAACAGGCTCGACATCGCTGAGTTTTCGCTGACTACTCCCATGGATATTCAGTATGAAGCAAACACAGTTCATATTCAGCTAAAATGAAAAACGGCGCACAGCTACGATGCTTTACGGCGCTCACATTTTTTATAGGTCTGGATGCAAGCCTAGTATGACTCAATGTTTTGAGCTTGCTCCAGCCGTTCCGCAACCATTCGCATTGGCGTCCCGAAAATTCGGAACGGGACAAGTTGGGAAGCACGTCAATGCGTGAGGTCGAATCGCGCGGGACAACATTGCACGTTCACCTCCCGATACGTCGGGATACTTCCCGCGGAACCGTGGGAATCGAGCTTGTCTACGAATGCCAATGCACGACTGGGGCTATGTCGGGCAATGTAATCAAGAATCGATATGAGATCTTCTTGCGCAGCAGGAAGATATCTGAGTGTATACTTAACGGGTCCGCCCGTGGCGGAGTCTTTGCCGCAGTTTGGCTATCATTTGTTTGTGCGTGATGCCCTTCTTCCCTGCTGCAGATTGAGCTTGTGCAACGCCGAGTTTTTCAAACAGGTCAACCTGAGCCTTTAACTGTTCATAATGTTCGATGCTCATGACAACAAGATCACCTTCACCATTTGTCGTCAGGTAGACAGGTTCATTTTGATCGTGGCAGATTGTGGCAATTTCTCGAGTGCGGTTCCGCAGGCTCGAAATAGACTTAATGATAGGCATTGCGAGCTCCTATAATTCTTACGAACAAATTAATACTACATTTTGATATAATCAAGTATGGCTGTGCGGTGCACTTCACATATCAGAACCTATTCTAAATGAGAAGTGATCACTTCATGACACGTCGTAAGTTATATTAGGAAACAGCGTTTCCATAACCTACGGGATCTGTGCCAGAGTCACATCAGCCTCTGGCTGAGAATGCCTCGAATCGATTAAATGCAGATAGATATTTTGCCTGAACTACGAATAGCTCCAAAGGAGTGGCTTCACCACAGGCTGGTCGGATTCACGTATACCATTTTCACTTTGAGCAGACTTGACTTTGTACATAGCAGCTGCAATTTTATGATGACCATCGAGCCATTGACAATCTCAATGAGATAACTATGAAAAGGACAACCTTAGTACCGACCTCAATGATCTGTTTGTTGCTTTTTCTAGGTCTTATTGTACGGGACGATATTCCTGATAAAAGATTTATTGAGCTTGCAAAAAAGTATCCTCAAACCTGTCATCTCCCAATGGGTGAAGCAACACTCATTGATTCCTCCTGGATACTTACAGCAGGACACATAGGCAGAGATTTGATTCGCGATATGAACAATGGCTATTCTCCAACGGTGAAATGCAATGAAAAAAAATATCCCATCGAGAAAGTCGTAATGCATCCACACTTTGATGATACTCCAGATGGCATTGTCAATGATATTGCTCTTGCTAAAATTAAGGTGACGGTCAAAGATGTTGTGCCTGCAAGAATTTATTCTAAGCTGGACGAAGTGGGAAAGAAAATTGTGATCGTAGGAATGGGTGATGTTGGAACGGGATTAACAGGGCCTCAAAAGTGGGAAAAAGTCACGCGCGCGGCGACGAATATCATTGATGGTGTAGACAGCGCTTGGATACATTTTACATTCGATTCGCCCGATTCAATAAATGTCACTGAATTGGAAGGAGTAAGCGGACCCGGTGACAGTGGAGGACCAGCCTTTTGCGACATTGATTCCGTTAGATACGTTGTGGGAGTGAGCTCACACCAAATCAGCCAGAACGGAAAGGGACGATATGGAGCTATTGAATATTACAGCAGAGTAAGTTCTTACAGGGACTGGATATTACATACCATCGGGCAAAAGTGAAAGTGCAACCAACAACACTTATATTGAATGAGAAGTGATCCGGAAATGACTCGCCGACTGGGGGGCGTCGACGTTTCTCGTTCTTCTTGGCCTCATTGCCGGCGCGATTCCTGTCGGTATTGATGCTTATGCCGGCGCCTGGTACTCTTTTGATCAGTCCAGTGTCAATGCGGTTTTGGAAAAGCGACGGTAAACCGATTGACGAAGTGAGAGCTTCGCTTGACGTTGCGTGTTCCGCCTGTTCACCTCCCCGTCTTACAACATGTCACTCAGTCGCTGTTTCCTTCGTGGGAATTCCCTCATTGCGATTTTACATGAGTTTGTCTATATTGCTTTCTAAAATGTCAGGACGACAACATCGATGATTATTTCGCTTGATATTCTTGCCGTCGGGGCACACCCCGATG
>Ga0209777_10008685_pt1 | contig 11080 bp, 8 predicted proteins | sample FrelakmetHBP12HB_FD_187147 | JGI IMG/M metagenome (GOLD analysis project Ga0209777, IMG submission 187147) | Freshwater lake sediment microbial communities from the University of Notre Dame, USA, for methane emissions studies -HBP12 HB (SPAdes)... | ecosystem: Environmental > Aquatic >...
GGGAAGCCGCTCATCAGCCCGATGAAAGCGGCGAGCTTTACATCTCCATAACCCATGCCGCGACCCCGCGTAAGCAGATAAGGCAGCAGCATGAGCACGAATCCTACCGCCCCTCCCAGCAGTGCGCTGAGGACAAAACCGGGGCCAATCTTGGGCCAGAGCTCCTCGAATCCTCCCCAGAAGAACGAGAAGGCGAAAGCGAGTATCATTGCCGGGAAGACCACTATGTTCAGTATCAGCTCCTGCTCCAGGTCGATGGCGAAGATAACGATGAAAATGCTGGCGTAGACGACGGCGAAGGCAAGCTCGAGGCTGAGGCCATAATGCCATGCCAGGAAGGCGAAGATAGCAGCGGTGGCAAATTCCACAATGGGAGAGCGAAGAGGGATGCGGGCCCCGCAGTAGTGGCAGCGCCCCTTCAGCCAGATGTAGCTGAACACAGGCACCAGATCGACTGCCTTAAGGCTCTGATTGCAGCTGTCGCAATGTGAGCCAGGCCTGACTATAGACTTGCCCCCAGGCAGGCGGTCGATACATAAATTGAGGAAGCTGCCTACGAGGAGGCCGAAGAGACCGAGACAGAGTGTTATTATTGCAGACATTGCAGAATCTTATCTTCATTGCAAAATGTAAATATCAAATTGAAAAGTGAAAATTATTTCCTGTTCTTTGCTGTGACTATCGACTTTGCTATAATATTTGCGAGCTCATTTGCTTCTTGAATTTGCTTCTCCAGATTAGAAGATGAGATAAGGTCCGCTTTCTTAATCAGCCTCAACCAGTAGATAGACTCCCTCGACTCCTTTAACACCAGTTGCATTTTATGTATGAAATCTGCACGGCTTTCAGCGCCACAAGCCTCTTCATAATTGGCACCGGCCGATGTCGCCGACCTTCCTAATTGCATTCCAATATGCTGACCGATAGAAGTCCTATTGAGACCAACGACCAATTTTATTATGCTTGCCCCAAAACCTAGAAATCTCTCTGATAGCTGTTCTCTTTCACTACCCATATTTTCATTTTGCATTTTGCACTTTTCAATTTGCAATCTGCAGCCGCCCTCCGACCTACCACTTTTCCTTGAGCATCAGCCCCACGTTGACCAAATACTGCTCCAGTGGGAAATTCGGAGGACACCCCGGAGGAGGCTCAACGCGGGCCACTTTGCGTCCGCTAACCTGTGCCAGCTTTGCAGGCATCTCAGGGTCGAGAGCAAGCCCTCCGCTTAGATAAATAGGGGTCTCAGCGGTTATGCTGGAATCATTATGGCTGCGGTTGTAATAATCTACAGTGAAGGGAAGCTCCCGAATAAGGTTCTGCCAGGCTGCCTCCAGGCTAGGGTTAGCATCCTTCACCGGAATGTTGCGGAACAGGCCGGGGAAGGACTTATCCACAATGACGATCTCGATGGTATCGACCTCGCCATGCACAATGATGCCGCTCTTACAGTTGACGGCTCGGGCTAAGGCGAAAGGTCTAAGCTCCAGCCCTTTTAGCTTTAGCCCCGCGGTGCGACAGGTCTCCACCATATTGATGACGTTGTTTCTGGGCACGGCCAGGGCATAAACCGCCTGCTTCTCCTTTGTTACTACCCCATTGGCCATTGCCTGCCAGTAAATGTAGTCTGCGTCCGCAGCACCCGGCATGAGCCTCTTTACCTCCCGGACCACCACATTTTCCAATTTCCCCCCTTTAATCCGGGGCAGTGTCAGCACCTGACCGGCGCTGCCCGTGCTGGGCAAAGCAGAAAGCACGCCGCTGCGCGGGACTCCCTTTTCCTGAACTGCCTCGGCCATAATCTTGCCCACATCCTGAGGTGCAGAGACCAGCCCATCTTTCACGAAATTGGGATTCAGGGGAACACTGTACCAGCTTTCGATCTTTTTCCCGGCAAAGGTAAGCATCTTCAGGGACAGGCTTTCAATCGTGAACGCCATCCCATGGCTATTAAAAAGCTCCATTTTTGCCCTCCCTCCAGCCTCTTGACACTATCTTTATGTCATTGCTGCGTCGTCCCTATGTCATTGCGACCGTAGCCCCTATGTCATTGCCGGCCTTCGTTTTTCTTATGTCATTGCGAGGCCATCCCCTAGAGGCCGTGGCAATCTCTCGTGCCCCGTTTCCTAATTTACGAGTACCAAGAGATTGCTTCGTCGTCCTTCCTTAAAGAAGGACTCCTCGCAATGACAGATAACTCTGTCTCCGCCATAGATAATAACATATCTACAGCGCAATATGTTCCCTCAACCAATCACCGTGTCAGAACGACCACAGTAAACGTGCCGCCGGTGGGAGTGAAAGATACATTCTCAAGCCTCAGGCTGATGAATGGACCTACTTCCAGGTAGGTCAAGAAGGAGTTCATCGCCTCATGATCCCCGGTCACCTGCACGCCGGCACTAGCTGCGCCCCTGGGGGTCAGGCTAACAAGCTCCACCCCGTATTTGTCCGCTGCCCCCGCTATGTAAGCGCTCAGCTCAACACTTGAAACCGATAGTGGCAAACTGGGACTGTATGTCAAGCTAGCCTGCTCCGTCTGCAGCTTCGCCAGGTCATACTGATCCTGCGCATTAATCAAACTCACTTTGGCGACCTTTACCTGCGTCTCAAGCGTCGCCTGCTCGTCTGCGGACGATTGCGAGCCTGAGTAAAAAATGAAGGTGACTACTACAAGGATAACCACTACTGCGATGAGAGCAGCCAATCTGGTATTGCGTTTAATTAAGTCAATTATCTGCGTCATCTGCCACCCCCTGTCGCAACACTTATAGTCAGCGAGAATGACCCGTCCTCCTTAAGCGATGGCAGCCCCGCCAGAAAGAACCTGGGGTCGTTATCCAGGGCACGCCCGTAGTCAGAGACATCGGTGTAGCTTGAAGCGTCCCCTGCTATCACCAGGGCATTGCCTGTCTGAGTAATAGTAGTGATACTCACCCCCACAGGGACAAGGGAGTACACCCCGGCCAGGGCATTCCCCCACATCACCCTGGAAGCCACAAAAGCCTCATAACCCTGCTTCGCTGCCTTAAGCTGGCTGATTGAGCTGATGAGGTTCAAGGCCTCAGGGTTACCTGATAGTGTCGCGGTCTGCTGCTGGGTGGTCTCTATCTGACTCCCCAGGTTGGCGATCCCAGCCTGGCTATCGCTCTTGGCATTGAAAAAGTAGAAGCAGCCAAAACCCAGAAGCAGAATGACGGCTACCAGGGCAAACGTCCTGGTATCTATTAAAGGCTTAGGACGCAGAGCCGCTGGAAGAATATTGATATCAATGTTCATTTTTCTCTTTCCCTCCAACCTCATAATATCATGGATGTGCCTATATAGATATTAGATGGCCTGGCAGCCTTTTTTCAATCCCCCAAATTCCCTATTCCTGGTGGTCTTTTAGTTCCGGACGGGTACCTCAGCCGCTTGTGAGGAAGTACCCCCCCTCACTTTATAACCCTGCTTATTCCATCACTACTTAGCTCCAATCTCATATTGATAGGTAACAGAAGCTACATTAAAGGAGTAATCCGGTTTCGGCACCATGTTGGTTTTGAATGAGAGAATCTGATAGACCAGATACCATACGTCTACTTGCGTGCGGAGTCTTACGTTAGCACTAGTATCGGTTCCTACATCACCTGTTATATCGAACGTATCCAGGTCTATCCCAACCTCTCCTGTAGTAGACAAGCAGTTCATTACATTGTTCACAGGGTTGTTGGTGCCACTTAAATTGGCATACAAACTCTGAGAAGCCCCTTTGAAACCCACGTAATCATTAAGTAGATCAATGTCACCTTCACCCACAAAATATGTCAGTCTCCCATCTACCGTTCCCTCGGGCGGATAGAAGTCTTTCAGCGTAAATTCGACATCGTGGTAATTGGGCGCTGAGACCTGCGTCATCATGAAAGGAACGCCATCAGGATGTTCTACGGGGTCGTAAGGGTTGTGTATTGGGTCATAAAGGTAAAACTGGTGCGCTGTCTCGCTTGGGCTCTCGTAAAGGACAATCAGCGACCATCCAGAGTAGCACCAGTCCCTGTAGGTATAGCTAGAAGTTCCGGGGCTGGAATTCACATTGCCGACGGAATACTGCCCCCTGCCGTTGACATCCGTGTATGTCCCATTGCCGGTGAGCAAATCTGTCACATCGTTAAAGCAGGCGTAGGACCAGCCCACATAAGTGGTGGTCCCAGACAAACTGTGTGCTAACGCCGGGGGCAGAGCCGCGCCATATCTGTCTTGGGCTGCGTGCGTTACCGTTGTCCAGTGCTTGGCGTAGTAGTAGTCTATAGTAACAGTGCCTTGCAGCTTACCCCCGGTGATGTCAGTGTTGAGGATTGTGAAACCTTTATATCTGGTGTCCACACTACTTACTACATCATAATCTATCCTGTAGTCGGTATTCCTGACCAACGTCTTCGAGCCGGGTACACTGTAATCTATGGTTACCTGCCCGGCTAAAGCAGTGTTGATAATCGTGACATTGCCCGTGGTGTAGTTTATCGTATAGTTACCGCTCTGGGATGTTAGGTTACCCCCCACCTTGACAACAAGAGATGGACTAATAGGCTTGTGAGCGGTAAGAAAAGTGACATTGCCATGCGGCAGAGTAAGAGTGCCTAACGATTCCCCCAGGTATCTCATATTAGACAGGGTTAAAACAGGCTCATGCGCCAGCAGGTCCATAGGCTCCTGAGAGGGTAACTTGTATGAACTGACTTGATATGTCAGTGATGTCTTGTTTCCCGTAAAACTCTCAGAGCCATACCGCTCGGGGTACATGAAGCTCACATTCGTGTCAGGCTGTTGGCCATAACGCTCCCAATCCGTTTGCCCGGAGAAATGATTCGTATCATCTATGTATGCAGACCAGTAGAGCCAGCCTGCCAGAACCTTGGCATCAGAGGGTATGGTCGTGTTCCCAATCTCGTCCCTTCCGTCGTAGAAAATATTGGGAGTGGCGTGCGTGTCCCACCTCCATGTGCTGGGATTGCCAGGGTCTACAGGGTACTCCTTATAGTCATCCCCATCTACAGATACCAATAGCGGATTGCCTGCTGCCACATAGTCCCCGTAGCTCGCTGCATTTTCCTTGCTCACCTCGCCCTGCGATACATAGGCTGCAACCTGGGTATTGGTGCCGTATATCTCGCTATGCGCCTGCGAGACAGCCTTGTAAATCTCGTACCCCTTGTCCCACGAGAGATAAGTCCGATTGCCAGCTCCATGGGCTTTGATCCAGATGAACATACCCTCCACAACCTGCGTTGGCGGCGTACTATAACTAAAGGTTAAGTCCCAGATGATAGGCACCGCCGTCCCCGTACTGTTACCCAAGTTGGGGGCAATAGGAGAGAAATCCCACTCCAGGATAGTGCCGCCAGCATAGGTTGCGGGTAGTATATCCGGTGGTTGAGGTAGGTACTGGCTAAGTGAGTATGGGGTTTGGTTCCCCACAACAACACCTATGTACTCGCAGCCGGGTGGCATCCACACCCCAATCCTGTCGATATTTGCCGGATCATTAACTCCAGAGCTACCTACTGTTGTGTCGAAATCCTTGTTGGTGTAGGCTATCTCGATGTCAACACTATTGACCTGGTAGCCAATCCACAGGTTATCGACAGAGAAAGAGGCACTCCCGGAGACGCTTACATCATCGAAATAGAAACAAGGAATATTGCCGACAACGCTAATATCGTCAATGTAGAGGTAGTCACCGGTATCGCTCATGGCTGATTGGAAACGAACCCAGACTGTGCTGGCTCCAGATACCTGTGATGGAAGGGCGATATCATAGTATGTGTAACTCTGTGTTGCAGTCCAACTCTGAACCAGGTACCAGGGTCCGCTAGCGCTGGTCCCTACATAGCAGTATGCTGTATCGTTACCTTCGAAGCTCCTGGTCCTTGCCCAGAATTGAAGTCTTTGCGCATCGTAAGCGGAAATGCTCACAGCACGCTGTGCCACACCGGTATTGCTTCTAAGTCTCAAGCTATACGACGAACCGCCATAAGTGTACTCAGCTACTACAGCAGATTCCCCAGAGTGGCTCCAACTGCCAGCCCAGCTCCCGCTGCCCCCGCTCCATTCGCCGCTCTCAAAACCATCCGATGCCAGCGTACCTGTTGTCCTCATATTACCTAAAAAAGAAATCCAGATGGTTTGTCCCGCGTAAGCGGACAGGTTGTAAGTGTAAGAAGTGTAAGAGGAAGAGGAGGAGCTGTTCCATGTTGGATTAAGTGTGGTCCAGGTAGTAGGATTCGTCTGAGTGCTCACCCTGAGGGTTACGGTATCACTTGAGCCGAAACTGCTCGTCTTTGCCCATAAGGTGATCTGCGGATTCGTAACGGAAGAAAGGTTTACCCGCCGCATTACGCTTCCGGTCGCACCGAGTTTGACATCATAAACAGGGCTGTGAGCGTTTACACCATCATTCGTAACACTGGCACTTCCCGTAGGCGTCCAGTTGCTGGACCAGCCTGAGCCTCCGGCCCAGTTGCCGGTACCAAAATTATCCTGCGCCACAGTTTGTGTTGATAGGTTGGCATCGAAACGGACCCAGAGCGGCGTGGCCACGCTATAATTGCCTATGCCGTATGCTGTATAGAGGTTCTTACCGTAAACAGTGTAGGTAGTATTGCCGGGAGGCCAGGACCATACTGTAGTCCAGTCAGATTCGGTAGGATTAGCTTCTGTGCTTACCCGGCAAACAACGGTATCGCTACCCGCAAGAGACAGCGCCTTGGCACTGAACTTAAGCTCCGGTTGCAGATACCTGGGAAGGATCGTTTGCCTCATGGCAGTGCCACTGCTACCCGTGAAGTTGAGACAGTTAACGCTCACTCCGCCGCTGGCAAGGCTGGCGCTCCCTGTAGTAGTCCAGTTCCCTGTCCAGCTGCCTTGATTGACCCCATTTATCTGACTGACTCCATTAGGCCACCCGTGATCGAAATCGTCGGCCCCGGCTGTCGCCTGGACAGTTTGAAGCATCCCCACCACCACCAACTTGTCGGATTTGTCCGTATCCAGGGATGGGGTCGTGTCGTTGTTGACAGGCGCAGGGATAGTCCTCCAATCTTTAGGGGGATTTGTAGGCTTGTTAGGGATAGCCGCATTTGCGGGCAGGCCTTCAGGAAGCCAGACCTTCTGCACACTGACATCCATAGTCCTATCGTTCATCCCCGGCGTGCCGGGATTGTAGGCAGAGGTATTACCAAACCCGAGATTCGCCAGGTCAGTTCCCTTTTTTTCAGTCTTTATCTGGTACAACGCATCCTCTATGCCAGCATCGGAGGCGTAGAGCTCCAGCGTCCTCTCTTCACGTATCTTAATAGAGCGATGGCTTGTGAATGCGAAATCCATAAGCGGCACAAGGATAAGCGCGGCCAGCATGACTATAATTGTAGTGTAGAGAAGAATCTGCCCGGACTGGCCTTTCCTCAATTCTGCCTTATTCCTCATATCCGCCTCCAATCCTCTACTCGATTATCATTTGCTCCTGGGGTTAATCTCATATGTCCTTGTCGCTACCTTGCCGTCAACATTAGCAGTCACATCCAATTTCAATACAGCAGTCACATTACCCGCCACCTTCTCACACACGGTTCCAGCCGGGTCGAGAGATTCGCCCACCACAGTCGTGCCATCTCTTCCTGGGTCCGCAGGGGTGCTCGTGCTCGTTCGCGTGAGAATCCATATGCTGCTATCCTTCGGATCTTGAGCAAGCCTGTATTCGATATGGTGCGCTACACCACCCCACTCCTTCCAGTCTATGTTGAGTGGATATATGTCGAGTGGATACTTTAGCCCAATTTGCGCCCCCTCAAGGTTGGCGGTAGTGCCAAACGAAACTCCTTCAGGCCGGGCCTGAACCACATCCTCGGTGATCCAGAAGCCCACATACTGCACCTGGAGTATCGCCATCGTGCTGGCTCTATTATGGGCAGTGGTTACCACCATATGGCTCAATATCTGCATGCTGCCAACCATAATCATGGCGCTGACTGCAAGAGCTATCATCAATTCAACAAGAGTGAAACCTAGCTGGCTCCTCTTTTTTCGCTTCTCAGACAGTAAAGCTTTCACTATCCCCCTCAGCGGTCCACCTTATAGTTCTTAACAGAAAGCACCAATTTATCTACGTGGTAGACTTCAACCGTGATCTCCTGGATGCCCTTATCTTGACCCGAGGGTAAGGGCGAGTGTACCCGAGTTCCAGAATCAATTTGGATAGGTTGGACTATAAGATCGATACGGTAGCCATCGCCGGGAACTGGCACCGTCGTATAAACAGGGTTTGGCACCGTTGCATTACCGTAAATGTATGGACTGCCCTTGATATATTCAATCTGGGTGCGGACCAGGCTCTCGGAAACGGTTTGCTCGTTCCATTTAAACTGCGAGTTGTTCAAGAGAATGAGGACAGGAGGTACAGAGGATGTTATCAGGCCCAGAACGACAATAGCTATTACAACCTCAATAAGGGCTGCACCTCTTGAACTGCGATGAAGACTGTTACAACAAATCCGCTTACCGTGCTTCCACATGTCCTGCCACCCATCTTTCTCCCTTTTGCCTATTACGATTCAGGAAGTGCGCCCACCAGCGAGTAGATAGAGCTGAATATGGTTACGGCAATGAGGCCTATCATTAGCCCCACGCCGATTGTCAACGCCGGCGTCAGCATCCCGGTAACCTGAGCTATGGCTGCATTCGATTCCTCCTCGTAGAATGCAGAGACTTTTATCAGATGGCTTTCCAGGTTACCTGATTCCTCGCCCACACCTATCATCTCCGACATCAGCCCGGGGAAAATAGGGTCGGAGGCTATTGCCTGAGAGAATAGCTTGCCATCACCCACGTTAGAGCGCACGTTAGCCACTGCTTCAGCCAGCACAAGATTATCGGTTGTCTCTGAAGCAAGCTTGAGGGCCTCAAACAGGGATACGCCTGCTGCTACCAGCATGCCCATATTTCTGGTGAATCTGGCCAGCCCTCCTTTGAGGGTGGCACCCCCTATGACAGGTATCTTCAATATAAAACGGTCCTTATTCTTTTTTCCTGACGGCGTTCTAATATACAACGTGCCTAAGATACCTATGAGCACCACTGCCAGGATCATATACATAAAGTTGGCACTGAAGAAATCGCCCACTGCAATAAGCGCCCTGGTCATAGGCGGCAAATCCGACCCAAACTCCTTAAACATAGAGGTCAGCGCAGGCACCACAAAGGTTAGCATCACAAATATAGCGCCGACTGCAAGAAGCATTACAAACGCCGGATACGCCAGGCTACCTTTGATTTTCTTAGCTGTAGCCTCGTCCCTCTCCATATGAGTAGCTATATCCTTTAGCACCTGGGACAGATTGCCTACCTCCTCGCCTGTTCTGAGCAAATAAACATAAAAGTTAGGGAAGACTTTAGGATATTTAGCGCATGCTTCGGAGAAGCGCGTTCCCCTCTCCAGCTCCTTCATCACCTCGTGCAGCACAGCTCTGAAACTTGCCCTGCCGAAGCGGCCTTGTATGGTCAGGGCGCGCAATATAGGGATGCCAGCTTCAAGAAGGCTGGCCAGGTTACGGCTGAACAGGATTACATCATGTTTCTTCACTCCGAAGAGTGAGGGCAGCATCCGGTACAGAGAAGGTATCTTTATACTCTTTTTCAAATCGATGATGGTAAGCCCTGACTTCCACAATATCTCTTCGGCGATCGTCTCTGATTCAGCCTCAACGACGCCGTTAATCAGACCCCCCTCGGCTGTACTGGCGGTATACTTAAAATCCATGGCTTCACCTCCACCACAATTCTATGTTAGGCACCGTGGTACAGACTGTCCATAGTACTTTGGAAGAAATGGCATAGTGATTTAGTTATATTTTGAAGCAACCAACTATATAAGGAATAGAGGTTGCCGGTTGTTTTAGAGGATGGTGAACACGTTGCGCAGGATCTCGCCCGGGGCAGTGAGCCCGTCCTTGACCTTTTGCATGCCATCACGACCCATAGGGATCATGCCTTCTTTGATCGCCTGCTCTTTGAGCTCGCCAGCGGATGCCCCTTTCATTAGCGTTTTCCTCATAGGGTCACTAAAAGTAAGCAGTTCATACACACCTATCCTGCCTAAGAAACCGCTGCGCGCGCAGAAGTTGCATCCTCGGCCGACTGAGAATTTGTCCCTTGTCTCACCCATCGCTGTCCCATAAGCCATAGCTTCAGCAGGAGGAACCCCTGTCATCTGGCGGCAATAGGGGCATACCTTTCTCACCAGCCGCTGAGAAAGGCTCCCGATCACTGCCGAGGTAACCAGGAAAGGCTCCACACCCATATCTATCAAGCGAATCAAGGCACTTACAGCGTCATTGGCATGGATAGAACTCAGCACCAGGTGACCGGTGATTGCTGCTTGAACAGCGGTGGTAGCAGTCTCGGCATCTCTGATCTCACCGACCAGGATGACATCCGGGTCAAGTCTCATGATCGCTCGTAACCCTACCGGGAAAGTAATGCCCGCCTGCCGGTTGACCTGTATCTGGTTGATACCCTTAAAACCATACTCTATGGGGTCTTCAATGGTCATTATGTTGCGCTCTTTGGCATCGAGCTTCTGCATTGCAGAGTAGAGAGTAGTGGTCTTGCCTGAACCGGTAGGACCGTTTACCAGAATCATGCCAAAAGGCGATGTCAAAAGCTTCTCAAACGGCTGCAAAACCGAGGGGGTCATTCCTAGCTCAGGGAGTTTTATCAGGAGCATGGATTTGTCCAACACCCTCAGCACCGCCATCTCACCATGAGCCCCTTCGATAGTAGCCACCCGGAAATCCACCCTCTTATTGCCTACGGTAGCACCGAACTGTCCGTCCTGAGGACGGCGCCGTTCGGCGATATTCAGATTAGCCAACACCTTAATTCTAGTGAGAATCGCGGTGTGCACCCCCAACGGAAGACGGACTGCATCATGCAGCACGCCATCTATCCTATTTCGTACCAGAAGGCTATCCTCTTGCGGCTCGATGTGTATATCTGAGGCTCGATCTCTTACCGCTTGAGTAAGCATCATGTCCACGGCTTGCACGAC
>Ga0209777_10008686_pt1 | contig 11080 bp, 12 predicted proteins | sample FrelakmetHBP12HB_FD_187147 | JGI IMG/M metagenome (GOLD analysis project Ga0209777, IMG submission 187147) | Freshwater lake sediment microbial communities from the University of Notre Dame, USA, for methane emissions studies -HBP12 HB (SPAdes)... | ecosystem: Environmental > Aquatic >...
CATCCTAAAGAGGATCAATATTGAGAGTTGAACTCTTACCACGTAGAGCGTGACCGCCGAGGCTAACGATGTTAGCCGAGCATGCCACCAGTCTATTTGACTGGTGGTGCGGGCACGCATATTGACACTGTTTTTCCTGCGGGTTTTTAAGTTATGCTCTGTAATCCCTCTGCGGGATTTTATTTTCGAGGGTCGTCAACAGGAGAAAAAAAGCTGAGATGGCCGCTGGAGGGCTTTATGATTACCTACTATTCAAGCGGGAACAAATATATCTATCCACCGGAAGTAACCTGTAATATGCACAGCTCCTGATCATCGAGTAAGATATAATCAACTGGGATGGGGGATTTGTTTTTTAACACGACGAATGCACCAGATTTTAAATTTATTTTTTGTAACAGATCTGATACGGTTGAACCGTGTGCAACGTCGACTTCTTGCAGTACGTTTCGAGGTAATATCTTAATTTTTATCTTCATGGAACTGATATCGATATATAAAAAAGTCGTAGATTAAACTTTTTACTTGTTTACTCTGATGATTGCTTGGATGGGGATCATTCGTTACTCTAATTCTGTCAGTGCCGGCAATATAAAAGCAAAGTCTACATAAACTAAAAAGCTAATGCACCTCACTGCGCACCTATGGATTGGAAAAAATTACTACCCATTATTGGTATCATTCTTTTCGTCTACATCCTCTGGAGAGTTAACATTGAAAAAATCCTTTCTGTGTTCTCTGCCATCAACCCCCTCTATGCAGCCCTCTGCCTTCTTGGAATCCCCATCATTTTTTTTCTTTTTAACATCCAATGGCAAATGATTTTGAAACGACAATGTATACATGTCAGCTTCATTTACTCACTCAAAAACTTGTTCATCGGCTATTTCTACGGAATTATTACACCTGGTGGCTTTGGTGCCTACTTTAGTGCCCTGTACCTCAAAAATGAAAGCAAAACACCCCTCCCAAAATGCATCTCTAACATCATCACCTTTAACACCATCGACTATATCACCATCTTTATCTTAGGCTCCATTGGTGGTCTGTTTCTCCTCGGACAATACCCCTATCTTTTTATCCTCATACTTATCTTACTTTTCACCGTCACCTTCCTTTTTATCTTTTTCCTCAGACAAAAAACATCAAAACATCTCTTCAAGAAACTCCTCCATACACAAATCTTCCAATTCATACAACACTACATGAAAGATCCAATCGAATCTTTCTATGAAGACCTCCCCAGCTTTACAAGCCTCCTCTTACCATTCCTTGTCTCTTTTTTCAGCTGGATTGTCTTTTACACTGAACTGTACCTTATCGCTCAACTTTTCAACATCCATATACCTTACATTACCTTCATCTTTATGCTCGCCATAGTAAGCAGTATTGCCATCATTCCTATTTCTATCTACGGTCTTGGTACACGGGACGCTACCCTAGTTGCCCTGTTCTCTCTTTATAATATACCACCAGAAAACAGCATCAGCTTCTCCCTTTTCTGGTTCACTGTATTCTTGATCACTCCGAGTATAATCGGTGCTTTTATCACTGTATTCGAAAATAAGAAACTCCCTTCAAGAAAACAGAGATAAAAATTTATTAATCGCTTTTTTTTTTGTATTTCTACTTCTTTAAAAACATCTCCTTAGAAACCAAGGTTTTTCATGAACAGAATTCAATTACTGATAAGCTCAAAAAATATTTCATAGTTAAAAATGGATGTTGAATTGTCTGGATCTCTCACATCCTCCTCTGTTATTCCCAATGTAGATATCATCGCTGTCAAAGTAATCGAATTTCCACCAAATGTTCCACTTTATTCTCTCTATTATCCTGAGTCGCTTATTATCAAGAGCGGTGAATTACCGATTCTAAGGCGTCCTTCTTTACGGGCTCTCCATCGATATATCACACCTCTAACTTTGTATGTGAAAGACGTTAGTCACGGCATTGCAAATTTTGTAGTAGAACGGAAGGTTCACATGATAATTATGGAAGGTTATTGGGTTGCAAGACGTAATGGTTTTCTCAGCAAGGAAGAGCGAAAATTCGCAAAGACGGTACCCTGTTCTATTGTTGTGACGCTACAACGCTCAACATCTAGATAAAATATATTACTTCATTACCCTTTTTTCATTTTTTACAATATTAAGAACAAGTTGTGTGTTTGTTTTTTCAACATTATCCATCGCAAGAACTCCTTTGATAAACCCATTTAAATCTCTTCTGTCTTTAAAATGTGCAATGATTAATGAATCCCACTCTCCGGTGATGTCATACACACCACTGACATGTTTATTCTTTGATATTTTTTCTTGTACCTCGATCAGTTTTCCATGAGATATTTTAACATTTATTACCGCTGTTAAATCGTAACCGATTTTTTCTTGGTTTATTAACGGAATGTATCTTTCAATTACTTTTTCGTCTTCCAATTTTTTAATTCTGTTGGATACTGTCGTTAACGATACGTTGAGTTCCCTCGCAATTTCCCGATAGCTTTTCCGAGCGTTCTCGTTTAATTTTTCTAAGATTTTATCATCTAATTTATCCATACATATCTGAATACTCAGTCAATTTAAATGTTTTTGCACTCTTTCCTTGTAAATTATTGAACAAAGTAAATTTTTTTGATAAAATATTGGTCAATTGAATGAATTTTTAAACAAAGGATATATTAATTATTTTTCGTATAATATTATTCGATGGACGAAATCTGTTTAGAGTGCCCAATCCCCGATAGGATGATGAGAAATTGTTGGGAATGCAACAAAATTAAATTAGTCCATAGTGAAAATGAATAAGAGAACAATACAATAAAGGAGGAAAAAAAGAATGAAAACTGTTGGGTATTTAGAAGGAACAGACCCTGAGTTTTTAACGAAACTCGTATGTATGGGGTACAGAACGTTGCCGATAGGAAATGATATTGATAACCATGGGAAAAACATAGCCTTTATCTCGATTGCAGACAAAGTCGATCTCATTGTAGGATATCTACATAAAGTGTCTCCTCTCCCGAATATGACCAAATCACTGAAAGAATTCTTAACACCAGGGATAATTCATCGCATACCAATTTTACTCTTAGCTCCAAAAGAAACCTTAGCAGATGCAAAGAAAATAGTATCGGAAGCGACGACCAGTACCTCTATAAAAGTTATTGATTATAAAAATCTCATGGATGAATCGATGAAAATTCTAAAATAACATAATCTTCTTCATGAAAATAAAAGCATGGATAGATTTTATAAGGGGTAAATTCGAACTATTATACTGATAAAAAATTTGTAATTCTACTCATCAATTTTACAATTCATTTCTATGAATTTTCAACGAAAGTTTCGTATGAAATTTTTTATTTCACTTCCTTTCATGTAAAATCCTGTTAATTCTGACGCTGTGCGCTTATCTAAACCTTGTTTTATCAACTCCGTTCTAAAAATCTTTTCAGCTTTTTTTGCTCCTCGTTTAAATCGTAGGAACGTTATACTAAATTTGAACAGTAACTTGGGGAGAAAGGGAAGAAGAACACCAAAGATTTTCATTATTCTTCCCTTTCGTTTCTCATGTAATTCTTCTTGCATGATTTTTCCTTGAGTTATTTTAATTATTCGTGTTCGTGGTGATTACCGAATTTTCCCATCATCTTCCCAAGGTTTAAGGTTGATAAATACTGGCTTGTAAGTTCATATGCTTGTTCATCGGTCATCCCTGCGTTCTTTAACTCTTTATAGAAGATAGCGGCTGCTTGTGCATATTTCTTTGCGCTTTCAGCACTATAGAGTAGGCTACTTAACTCTTTTAATAGCCCGGGGATTTTTTCGCTTACAATATCCAATATTTCCTTTATTTTTTCTGGGTCCGGCATTCTATCATGTTCTGACATGTTTTTTATTCCTCCATTTTTTCTTATTGAACATGTGTATAGTGGTCATTTTATATATGAAAACCGAGCAGTTGTGACCACTTTTTAATCACCGTTTCATTCAAACTATACACATACAGTGATCCTTTCAGCTGTTTTTGGATGATATTTTTTTCTTCTAAATAACGCAATTTTTCTCGTATTATCCTTCTTGAAGCAGTGCCTCTTTTACTGCGTACCAACTCTTCGATTTGTGAAATATTTTGATTGGTTTTTTCTAACAGAGCCCTCACAATATCCTTGGATATAGGATCTTTCACATCAGGAAGTGTCATATCAGGAGTAAGACCACCTCGATCAATCAAAATACCAATTAATCTCATGTAATTTTGAGTGACTTTACGTACATCTTGCAATGGTGCGATTATTGTTGAGAGCATTTTTTCTAATTCACTAATTCTCTTATTAAGCTCTTTGACTTCTTCAGCTAAATCCTTTTTTTCCACAAAAACAGAATAAGATATATAGTAAAAAGAATTTTTCATAAAACAATACTCATGGATTAAAACATATTCCTGTCGTTACGGAGCGATTCCCGCATGCGTTCTGGATACTGAGACTGCTGCTAGGATATTAGAAACCTCCCCTTTTTTTCTTTTTTTTCAATATAAAAAAACTTTAAAAAAGAGTTAAAATGCTTTCTAATAAAAAAATCATAAAAATCTTTTACGATAAGAGCTGGTATGAAACTGATAAACAGTTCGGCTATGTCCATAATATACCTACCAATTATTATTTGAAATTATTAAAAGTTTCTATGAAGAAATTTATAAAATTTTTAAGATAAACTACTCCTTCTTCAAACAATTAATTACCTCTTTTGTTAGCGACATTGCTCTTTTTCTCATCGGATGGTATACAGCGAAGACAACTGTAGGATCCTTGTGGAGATCTGGGTTGCAGATGGCGGCCATAGGTTTATTCGCAGATCTTCTTTGGTTTTTAATTGGTCATTTTATTGGAACAATTCCAGTATAAAAAAGTGTAGAGGAATGGATTTGAACCCTCTGACTCACGCAAGACAGGATGTCTCATAACACGAACTTTTCTTCTCAGAAAAACAATTATACTGTTAGTGAATAAGGACTCTTATAAGTTATCCTCAATATTAAAATTTCATCAGATTATGAAAAAAATAGCGATTGTGACACGAGATTGTGCAGGAGTTAATGCTGCGTTACGAGCTGTGGTAAGAACGGCATGTAGATACCATATTGAAGTTGTTGGTGTTTTGAAAGGATACGATGGTTTGATTGATGGGAAATTTATTACACTAAATCGAGGCTCAGTTTCAGGGATTATTAATTTAGGGGGAACGATACTTAAAACCTCTCGTTCGAAGCGATTTCTCACTGATGTTGGTCAAAAACAAGCAGTAAATAACATCCAGGAACAGAAAATAGAAGGAATCATTGTAATCGGTGGGAATGGCTCTTTAAAAGGGGCACATATCCTTACAACGAAATATAAAATTCCTGTTGTTGGCATCCCAGCGACAATTGATAATGATATCACTGGTGTTGACCTGTCGATTGGTGCCGACACGGCAGTCAATGTTGCGCTAGACGCAGTAGATAAAATTCGAGATACTGCAACGAGTTTGGAACGAATTTTCATTGTTGAAGTTATGGGTCGTGAAAGTGGATACATTGCATTGCAGGTTGCTTTAGCTGGAGGTTGTGAGGAAGTCCTGCTCCCTGAAAAAGAATTCACTATTGAGGCGATGTGTAAAGAGATACAACAAGGGAATGCAAAAGGAAAATCAAGCTGGATTATTATTGTGGCCGAAGGAAAAGCAAAGGCTCATGACGTCGCTCGTATTATTACCAAAAAAGCGGGTAATGAAACCCGGGTTGCTGTGTTAGGACACATTCAGCGAGGAGGTCATCCAACTGCTGTTGATAGAATTCTTGCGTCTCAGCTTGGAAATTATGCTGTAAAGGTTTTACACGATGGTCAAACTGATCTTTGTGTGAGTATGAAAAATGACAAGTTAGTTACCATTCCCTTGTCCGTGGCTATTCAGCCGAAAAAAATCAAAGTATCAAAGACCTATAATCTGATAAAACTTCTCACAAAGTAAAAAAAATTGATTCAATATGAAAATGTATTTATCTAAAAGTCCATAATCAAAATTTGAAAAAAGGAACAAGTTATGCAAAATATTAAAACTACATTATCGGAGATTCCGGAGAGAATATCCGGTCTTTCAGAATTAGCGTATAACTCCTGGTGGAGTTGGCATCCGGAAGCACGAATGTTGTTTAAAATGATAGATAGAGCCTCATGGAAATTAAGTGTTCACAATCCTGTTAAAATGCTGCATTCTATCGATAATACCATACTTAAGAATGCAGTGAAAGACCAAAAATTTTTACGGCAATATGATTCAGTTATTGCAATCTTCCATGAAGATATGAAAACAAACACTGGCTGGTTTCGTGAAAATATTACATCCCTGGATGATCTGTCACTTGCATTTTTTTCTGCGGAATATGGTCTGCATCATTCCCTTCCATTTTATGCTGGAGGGCTTGGGTTTCTCGCCGGAGATCTGCTAAAAGAAAGCAGCGACCTCGGAATCCCTGTTGTCGCCGTCGGATTTATGTATCCAGAAGGGTACTTACAACAACGAATCAACTCTGACGGATGGCAACAAGATGATAATGAACCTATTGAGAGAGAATCAGCTCCCATCATCCGTGTATTGGATGCAAAAGGGAAACATCGAGTGATTAAAGTTCCTTTTATTGAGCCTGCTCTTTTTGTGGAATTCTGGAAGGTTCAAGTTGGTCGTGTTGAACTGTATCTCATGGATACCGATATCAATGAGAACGATCCATGGAATCGAGGGATCACTTCGCATTTGTACATCGGTAGCCCTGAACAACGTCTTCGTCAAGAAATCGTCCTTGGAATCGGTGGCGCAGAAGTACTTCGGCAAATGGGAAAGAAGCATTCAGTGCTTCATTTAAACGAAGGACATACCGTGTTTGCTATCTTGGAACGAATCAGGGAGAAAGTAGCAACAGGCATGAGTTTCCATGATGCATTTGAACAGACGCGGTCTACAACGATTTTTACCACACATACACCAGTTCCCGCAGGAAACGATGTCATTCCGTTCCCGTTTATGGAAAAATATTTTTCTGGTTATTGGCCTGCTCTTGGTTTAGATCGGGGCTCTTTTCTTGCTTTAGGTGTTGACCCGAAGGATCCAAAAGCAGGGTTTAATATGACTGCTTTTGGGTTGAAAGGATCACTCTACCATAATGGAGTCAGTAAACGTCATGGGGCAGTAGCTCGGAAGATGTGGCATTCGCTATGGCCCGAATTACCAGAACAAAAAGTCCCTATTGATTCAATTACCAATGGAATCCATGTTCCGACATGGATAGAGCCAAAAATACAGCTTCTATTCAATAAATATCTTGGGCCAGATTGGATCTCAAAGCATGACGACCCTGAGATTTGGAAACATATTGACGATATACCAGATAAGGAACTCTGGCAGACCCATTATTGGCTCAAAACAAAATTGGTGATACGCATTATGGATCGCGCACGTCAACGATGGATGAATGAACAACCAGACCCTAAGATTATTCTCGCATCTGGTGTATTACTAGACCCGAATGTTTTGACGATCGGTTTTGCCCGCAGATTTGCTACCTATAAACGAGCGACCTTGATTTTTCAGGATATCGAACGTCTCAAAAAAATTATAAATGATCGTTGGAAACCCATTCAAATCATTTTCGCAGGAAAAGCACACCCAGCAGATGACCAAGGAAAACGACTCATACAACAAGTGTTCGACAGTGCAAAAGATACTTCCTTCGGTGGACGAATTGCGTTTGTTGAAGATTACGACGAAAACTTAGCCCAATATTTAACACATGGTGTTGATATTTGGTTAAATAATCCTCAACCTCCCTATGAGGCATGCGGAACAAGTGGGATGAAAGCCTCACTAAATGGCGTCCCGAATCTGAGTATTTTTGATGGATGGTGGATTGAGGGGTATAACGGTAAAAACGGATGGGCATTTGGAGATAAAGAGGGAAATCAAAGTGATAATGAAGATGCATCGGCTATCTATGAACTCCTTGAAAAAAGAGTCGTCCCCATGTATTACGATGTTGATGATGACGGATTACCTGGTGAATGGGTAAAATTAATGAAGGAAGCAATAAAAAGTACAGCTGCGCCTTTTAGCGCACGCAGAATGATGAAAGAATATGCCAAGAAATTTTACCAACCTGCATTACAATTTGCCTCCGATATTCAAATGCTGAAAAAAATCACATAAGGCATCGTTAAATTATTCTGCTCCAATAGTAAGAATTCCAAATGAGTCTGTCCCACCTGGTTTTTTCGAAAATCTCCGCTGAGTGAGTATCACCTTATCATTCTTTTTAACAAGACAAGCATCATTTATAAAGTTAAGAATGGGAGCATGCCAGCTCTGAGTCTTGTTCGCCATACAAAAAGGATACACACCATAAGAGAGATTGAGAAACTGGCAGGTGCTTTTCTGTCTGCTAAACGCTAATATCCAGCATTCGGGTTTAAATCGTGAAATACGTCGAGCGGTATTTCCACTTGCAGTCGGTGTGAGAATATACCTTACTTGTAAAGTCTCCGCAGCTTCCGCAACATTCAGAGATATAATATCTGTTACGCTGCGATGATCATCGCTTACGGTACGTCTCAAGATATCCTGAAGATTACATGATGACGTCGTAGCTCTCCGTTTCTGTTCCGTTGCATTAGCGATTTTCCTCATCATCCGAACAGTCTCAATAGGGTATTTTCCAATCGCGGTTTCTTCAGAGAGCATGACTGCGTCAGTACCGTCAAGAATGGCGTTTGCAACATCTGCTACTTCTGCTCGTGTCGGACGGGTGTTCTCTTTCATCGACTCTAACATTTGTGTAGCAGTAATGACTGGACAACCAGCGAGATTCGCTTTGTTGATAAGTTTTTTCTGCACAGATGGAACGTCTTCTAAGGGTATTTCAAGCCCAAGGTCCCCCCGAGCGATCATAACCGCATCTGAAGCAAGGAGGATTGGTTCAAAATTTTTTACCGCATCTTTTCGTTCGATTTTCGCTACCGCATATATTGTTTTTCCTTTTTTCTGAGCATATTCTTTTACTTGGAGGATATCATTTGCATTTTGGATAAACGACACACTGAACGTGTCAACTCCTTCTTTTAACCCGAAATCAATAAACTCACGATCTTTTTGTGTTACAGCATCTAGGAACAAGTTTGCTCCTGGTAGATTAACTCCTTTTGATGAATACAATGCTCCACCGATAATTACCTTGCATCGAACTTCATCGTTTACAACAGCCTGGACTTTTAATTGAATAAATCCATCGTTGAAATAAATTGTTTGTCCTTTGGAAACACTTTTTATTAATTGACTGTATTTGACTGGAATGAGCGTGTCCGTCCCATGAACATCTTGTGAAGTGAGTGTAATTTGTGTATTTTTCTTAAGGATGATAGGTTCGGATTCTAACGTTCCTATTCTGATTTTTGAACCAGGAAGATCAATAAGAATTGTGACTATCTGATCTAAATCTGCTGATACTTTCTTTATCTGTCTGATATCGTTTCTATGTTCTTTGGGGTTACCAAACGAAAAATTAAGCCGAGCAACGTTCATCCCATTTCTAATTAAATCTTCTAAAATAGATTCTGATCGAGATGCCGGTCCTACCGTACATACGATTTTTGTTTTATGGGATGGCAATTTTATTTTTCGATGAGCTTGTTTGTTGATCATGTAATTCATGTTACTCCATAATCAAATATTATTATATTTAAATATAATTTTGTCCTATTTGCATCGTATTGTATATTATTTCTTTGGATATATTTTCCTATGGGGTAGTCTATATTCTATATCTAATTTGTTAATATATTTACTCATATTGATGTTGCAGAATTTCTTTTAAGAGATTAGTAACTAAAAAATAGGGAAATGCTCCTGTCGGGATTTAGAACTCACGGGTATAAAGCCATGGCTTTTCATCTTCGTGTCATTTGTCTTACGTTCTGTTGAAAAACACAAACCAGAATGGATCTTTTCCTATGCACATCAAATCATCATGTTTGCTGAAGATTTTTCCCAAACTAGTAATATTACCTATCAAGTAAAAAAGACGACAAGGAAAAAAATAAATTGTCCTTGTGAATACGATAAACCCAGTGAATGGCAAAGAATTCAGATGCATAGAGCACTAAACCAAAATTAGAATATATGGTTTGCGAAATATCCCTTGTATTGTGAACAAACCTGAGGAAAAAACAAAAAGACTAAAAATATACACGATTATCAGTATTTTGATAAGTCTTCTTGTTATCGTTGGTATTCTCTACTTCACCGTTAATACGCAAACTATTTACTATTTATCACATGTACAAATTCGCTATGAATATTTTCTCATTGCGATACTCTTGAACATATTTTCTTGGATACTTTGGGGTCTCAGATTACAAGTACTCAGTAATGCCCTCGATGATAAACTCCATATAGGATTGTGGGAATCAACAAAAATTGTCATCACCAATCTTTTTTTAGCGAATATTACTCCTGCTCTTTCAGGTGGCGAACCATTACGAATTTATCTCTTAAAAAAAGATGGTATGAGCCTTGGCAGCGCAACCGCAGCCATACTCGGTGAACGACTCATTGATGCGATATGTGTCCTTATCTGCGTACCCTTCGCATTATTTATCTTCAAAGATTATCTCCACAATACAACGTTGACCATTGGATTATCTATAGGAATACTTTTATTCGTTATCTTTCTGGTAGTCTTCTTTTATGCACTTAAAAATCCAGAAAAAGTGAAAGCGTTTTTACTTTTTCTAAATAAAAAGATATCTCACTTGTTTAAAAAGAAAGATTCTCAGGAACCAAAAATTGTGAATTTCATAGAGAACGAAGTCGATAATTTTCATTCAAGCATGTTGTTTTTTATTGGGAAGGGAAAAAAAACATTTGCCGTTGTAAGTATATTAACAGTTGCATTCTGGGCAGTAAGTTTTTTGATTGCGTCCATGCTTCTGTTAGGATTAGGTCTTCCACCTTTTTTCATTGAATCCTATGCAGCACAAATGCTTCTTCTC
>Ga0209777_10008688_pt1 | contig 11079 bp, 12 predicted proteins | sample FrelakmetHBP12HB_FD_187147 | JGI IMG/M metagenome (GOLD analysis project Ga0209777, IMG submission 187147) | Freshwater lake sediment microbial communities from the University of Notre Dame, USA, for methane emissions studies -HBP12 HB (SPAdes)... | ecosystem: Environmental > Aquatic >...
TCGTTGAGGATTCTTGAACGAAATTCGGAACAGGGTTTTTTGGATTGCCTTTCCATGACATATTGTTAGCTTCCTACCACCAAACCATCGTATTGTCCATCGCCAAGATAGAGGTCAAATGCTCCGTATGACTTGGCTATTTTAGTCAGGTGTTTTCCAATTTCTTTTGATTTTTCGTTCCAATTTCTATCCCAAAAGCCAGCACCGTGGCCATTTCTTGTTAGCCAAAAGTCGTGGCCAGCCTGTGCGTCGCTCCAACCACCTTGCCCATACAAATCTCTAGCTTTTACTTGAAATGATTCACAATCCTCAATCATTCTTTTTAAGGTTTGTCCCTCTATATCATTTATGTCGTAGTTTTTGTCCAACGGTTCTCCGCCACTAGGTTCTTCTCCCGTTGTGGAACTCCACAAAGCAGCAACAACATAAGCGGTTGTGAATTCGTCTAAACTTTGCCTGTGGATACGATTCATTTTTGCCGATGCCTCCGGTTCGTCAATATCGTGTGGCAGACCAAGCTCCGTCAACATTTTTTTTAGTTTAATCATGGATTATCCTTGTCTTTCTACAAAACTCAACTTGCTCAATCGTGAGTAATGAGTATTCACGATGATAGAGTGAGATTTATCCTCTATTCCGCCCAAGAACTGTTCTTGAACTACGTTGTCAATTTCGTGGTATCTCTCGTTGAATCGGATAATGTCTCCCACTTCTGGATACAAATTGACCAATTTGAGAACATTCTCGCGGAATTTGAACACCACCGTCTGATTACGGTTGGGGCCGAATTCGTCGTAAGATGTATCAATATCAGCACGGTCAATAAGACAAGTTGCCTCAACTCCGGGGTAATAGAGTTTTCCAGTTTCAGGTGACGATTCTCCATACAAGTTGGATTTCATCTCCGAAGGTGCCATCTTGTAAATCAATACTTCTGTTTGAATGATGTCACCCATCAATTCCCCGTTAAAGGAGTTAATGACTTTCAAATCTCTGACCGAAAAATATCGTCCCAGTAATCCCATATTACAATGTTTCCTGTCGGTTCATTTTCATCTCAACACAACAAGTCATACCCTCCGGGTAAATCCTGAGAGTGCTGTTGTATTTTTCTGTGATGGCCATAATCCGCTCCAAAGCGTCTTGACTGATATATGTGAAATAGTGATAAAATGTCACCTGTTTCTGTTCCGCTTCTTTGTGTCTTTTCTTGATGTATTTCCTATCCTCTGGATGGAGAAACATGGTAAACAAAGCCAGAAACATGTTGGGGAAATCCGTGATTCCCTTGCTGGCCAAACCACGTTTGATTTTCTCAATGTCAATCGTCATTATTTGGCTCCGTGCATTTGAATTAGTTCATTCGCCAATTCTCGTTTTTCTTCTGGCGGCTTCATCGTGCTCATTTAGCCCATGCACGCCCATTTTTTGGTATTGTTTTTCAGCGTTAGTTGAAACTCTCCTAATGTAATCCCATCTCGACTGCTTACCTTCAAGGTTAGAAAGTTCTGGAATTTGTTTTATGATGCCCAATAGAATTTTGATGTAATCTGTACCAGCAACCGCCGTTTCTCCAACATTTCCTTCTGGATTGGCCATGACGGTTTCATCGTGTTCAGATACCGTTCCATCGTTTAGAGCAAACTGTTCATGCTCGGTATCATCCCAATAACCAAACTTGTCAGCAATTTGAACCGCTTCGTGGTATGCCACTTTTTGAGCCGTAGAAACATCTTTGATGTACCCCAACCCAACGGCTTCAATTCGGTCATAGGGGATGGTTCGTTGGCCAGTATCGTGGGCGTTGGCGAACACCTTTTTAATACCAGAAGCAACTAATTGTTCGCCGCCGATATCTTCTTTGAGCAATTTGAATTGATTGCCCACGATGTTTTCAAATAGTTTTTTCATATATTTACGCGATATAGATGAAGAGCGGAACTCTCTTCAACGATTCTTGGAGGTATTCAGCTTCACGTGCCCTATCCTCCATTTGTTGTTTTTTGCCTACGGCTTCAAGAGTTTCCCGAAGCTGTGTAATCAAATCTGTCTTTTCCTGCTGGGCTTCGTTTCTCAACTCCGCACCGTCCAATGTAACTTCGCCACCCGGAATAGGAATGGTTTGATATTTTTGACGAATGCAGCCCAACAACTCTTTACAGAGTGCCAAAAAGTATTTGCGAATCCATTGACGGCCAACAGCATTGATTGTGTTGTATGGTATATTCTGATAAGGAATGTTAGCATAATCTGATACATAGCTTCCGGTGTAACCACTTCCCGATGAAGAAGTCATTACCGAACCGCTATAACGGTCGTTTGCTACTAAATAGTTGAAATAAACCCTGAACCCGTAAGTTGGAATCGGAAACAGTTTCAGTTTGTTATTGACCAACTCAAACGAATAAGCCGATTTACGAACCATATCGTTGAACTTGATGGCCTGACCACGGAGTAAATCTTCAAAAATTGGGCACATCAGAAATTGAACGGCGGGAGAATACGCTCCAAACCCCATTTCGTTCAAAACATTTGAGTAACTCATTCCCGTCATGGAGAACGGGTCGTAAATACGGGCGAAAGCCGGCGGGAAATCGTGGAAAATTCTCATGATTTCAATTCGATTGAAACTTTCAGACACATCGCCCCACAATGTCTGTAAATCGTAAGTCTGTTGACGAGCATTGGTTTGGATGTAACCTTTCTTCCAATCAACATTACCGCCCACGCCCACTTCCGTTCCGTATGCCTTTGAAAGTTGAATGAGAACACTCATAGGTGTTCCAACCACAGATTGCCCGGAAAGATTGCCTAAATCAGATACCTTTTGACCTTGAAAAACCTGTATGTAGTTACGAATGTTCCACTGATTGACTTGAGCGCCGTATTCATTTACTGACTCTTCAAAACAAGCATAGAAATTCAAATCTATCAGTTCAACATCAACAATTGGATATCCCAAACGGTAGGCGGCCCAAACGGCAGATGATTGGGCATCCATTTGAAATACATAATCAGAGTCGTAAAACCCGAATGGAGTGCTACCAGAAACAACAGACCCGGACCCCTGCCACCGAATCCTGTCTTGGTCTATTAGTGTAGTTGCATTAGTTTGCTCGCTCATATGCTTCAATCTCTTTGAATAAATATAGAAACGATAGGTCATTCTTCTCCTATTTATTACATATGATTCAATTGAAAGAATTACTATCCGACGGCATACAAATTGTGTCTGCTAAAGGCATTGATAAAAATATCCTCGAAAGTATGTTCACGGATGCGTTCCCAAAGCATGCCAACCTGTTTGAGTATGTCTTGGATGAAGCCAATCTTGACAAAAGCATCGTATTGCTGGATAACGGTGATTATGTTGGATTCTACTTCGTTGGAGATAGACAAGTTAGAGACGTGCTGCACGGAATGAGACCGTTGGTGGATACCCGAAAATATGATACCCTGAAAGGTATTGAAGGCGTAGCTTTGGGAGTACGAAAAAATACAAAGGTAAAGGATACGGAAACAAACTCAAAGATGAAATACGAAAATCGTCCGGTGCTGATTACATATGGGGGTTACAGTTCAAGGATTTGGGAAATCTAAAAGACTGGCTCAAAACAAGAATATTGGTTGCAGAAAGTAACAGTTTATATCTCACACTCCAAGAATACTAATATGATTAGACTCGCGGATATCATAAAAGAAATAGAATCTCCACGCACAAAACTGGATGAAGTGTCCTCTCCCAATATTGTTGTGGGGTTCGTGGATTCGAATTGTGAGGTAATGTCTTTTAACAATGTTCCATCACATGAATATTTGGAACAGTGCAGTTCAGACTGGAAGCAGCGAAATAAAATCAACTGGAGATATAATGCAAAATATCACACGGTTTATTGGTATCAAGAACCGTCAGAAGAACAAAAACAGGCTGTTAAAGATGAAATCGGTCGCAAATATAGGGGGTTTACCGTTCGTTACAATGTATCCATTGGAGAGCGCTTGGGGGATTTATATCAAAAACTTCAAGGAAAAGCTCATGGAATATCCGAAATGGATGTACCACCACCAGCGCATTATCAAGCTGCATCGCAATCCATAACCAACTCGGAGTTTTTGAAGTTTATGATGAATGTGGAGAATGCTGAGTTGAAAGGTCGTGACTCCAAAACGGGAACATGGCATCCTCGTGTGTCTCCAGAAGGAGGGTTGGAAACCGTGGGATATGGTCACAAATTGAAAAGTTGGTCAGAAATCAGGAAATACACAGGGATTTCTGACAAGGATGTTGTCAAACTCCTTCGTGATGATTTGGCGGAAGCTAACAAAAAAGTCCATGATTACATTAAAAATCATTACGGAGCCAAAATTCTGTTGAGCCAGAAACAAGAGGAAATGCTTACAGAATTCGCTTTCAGCCTTGGTGGGTTGGATAAGTTTCCAAAGTTTACAGAAGCAGTATTGAGAAATGATATTCCAACAATAAAGAAGGAATACAAAAGATTCTACCGAGACAAGAACCAAACTCCTATTGAACTTGAACGACGAAACAAGTTGTTTTATGATAGATTTTTGAAGTGACATTTGACTCCGAATATGATATAATGCTAACGATGAACCATATACCTACAAAGTTTATCATATGAACATAACCCTTAAAAGCATCAAATTTCGTATTATAGAAGGAATAAAAGAGAGGACCGCTATGGATTTTTTAAGTCAATCCATAAAAAATACTGAATGGGAAGGAAAAGTATTTTTAGCTGGCGGAGCAGTAAGAGATGAACTTATGGGCAAAGACCCCAAAGACCTTGACCTTCTCGTAAACGCTCCAAACGGAGGCATCGAATTCGCCAAGTGGATTACCAAGAAGGTTGGGGCTTACAAAGGTGGAGCATCCGACGAGGATACAAGTTCAAACCCCGTCATATTCCCAAGATTCGGAACAGCCAAGTTCAATCTTCGTGGCGTTGTTCATAATGGGGTTGACATTGGAGACATGGATATTGAGGCGGTAATGCCTCGTAAAGAACAATACACGGCTGGTTCTCGTAAACCCACCGTTAGTGGTGGCGAACTCAAAGACGATGTTGAACGCCGCGACTTTACTGTAAACAGTCTATTGAAAGACCTTTCATCAGGTGAAGTTCTGGATTTAACAGGCATGGGTAAGGACGACATCAAAGCCGGCATCATTAGAACGCCGTTGAGTCCTGACAAGATTTTCACCGACGACCCGCTCAGAATGTTGCGGGCTATTCGTTTCGCTGTCAAATACAACTGGAAACTCCCCATGTTCATGTTGAGGGGGTTGAAGAAGAATGCCGCTCAACTCAAGAACATTTCCAACGAACGGGTTCGTGACGAATTGGACAAGATGTTGATGACGGGCTCTCCATCCAAAGCCATCAAATTGATGAAAGTGGTTGGATTGCTACAGTATGTTATTCCAGAACTCATCCCCGCTATAAAAATGACCCAAAACAAGCATCATAAAACAGGAAAGTCTGGAACCGTGTTTGGGCATACTTTGGATGTGTTAAAAAACACGCCACCGAACTTAATAGCCCGTCTTGGAGCTTTATTTCATGATATTGGGAAAACAACTACTCGGGAAATAATTAACAATGAAATTCATTTTTATTCACATGAAAGTGTAGGGGCTGATATGACAGAGAAAATTTTAACTAGATTAAAATATCCACATAACATTATAGCGCCTGTTGTTTTGGGTGTAAAAAATCATATGCGGTTAAAACAATCTGGAAAAGAAGGAGAAATAGTTAGTGATAAATCTTTGAGAAAGTTATCAGTAGATTTGGGAGAACATCTTCAAGATATTCTTTCAATTATGCACGCGGATAATATTTCCCACTCATCAACCAGTTCAATGCCAAATCAAATTCCAGGTATTATTGCCCGACTCGAAAAGTTAAAATCATCCATTCCGCAAAAAGGGCAAAAATTACCAGTATCAGGAGAAGACCTAAAACAATTAGGTTTGACGCCAGGTCCTCTGTATAAAGAACTTTTAGATTTAGTTAAAGATAAACAATTAGAAAATCCAAATACAACAAAAGACGAGTATTTGGAGTTAATAAAAACCCACTTGAAAACAAAATGACGAACTATATCAGAACATGTCCTCAATGTAAAACCGACTATACTTGTAAAGATGGGTCGGCTCGATATCGTTACAAAACAAGAATCTGTAGGCCGTGTTGGAAATTACAAAAGAAAAATAACAAGCGGATATTGATGCGAAACTGCCCAATTTGTTACACCGAACTTTTCTATACCAATTACAAAAATTTTTGGCAAGCAAAAAAGGACAATGTAAGATGCCGAAGTTGTTCCAAAATTGGCAATCCATCAAGAAAAGGGCAAAAATGTTCAATCCAGCACAAATTGAAAATTGGATTGGCGCATAAAGGTAAAGTCATATCTAAACAATCCAAGATGAAAATGCGTCTAGCCGCAATACGAAGAATGGATAAATTAGGAATTACTCAATATAGAAATTACAATCCAAAAGCATGTTTGTTTTTTGACAATCTAAATATATCAAATGGGTGGAATCTTCAACACGCGTTAAACGGTGGCGAAATCCAAAAACTGGGATATTTTCTCGATGCGTATGACAAAGACCGAAATGTTGTTGTTGAATATGATGAACCAAGTCATAACAGACCAAATAAAAAACGAAAAGATATGATTCGCCAACAAGAAATCATAGATTTTCTACAATGCGGTTTCTATAGATATAACGAATCTGATGGTCAATTAACCAAAATATGATTAAATTGAAATCGATATTGTTAGAGGGGGTATATGAGTATTTTTATCATGCTACCACACCGAATGCGTTACCCAACATAGTAAAACACGGTCTTCTACCATCTAAAAATCCAAATTGGGGCGGAGCATTAGGGGACTCGAGCATAGGGAAAATATTCGTCACTAACAAGTTCAAAAGAGCAAACTATTATGGGAATGTTATTTGGCGAAACAATCCAAAAAGATACAGGCCGATACTAAGGTTCAAATACAACAAGCTCGGTCTTGTCCCAGACAAGCATTCAGCAGACGATTTTTATGTTGAATCCCCACTAAAAACCGAATTTGAAGTATTTGTGTATAATGATACAACCAAAATAGACCGTGATAAGTTTGGTGATGATATGAGATTTCATGAAGAGACGGGAAACTGGAGAGTGTTAACTAAAGATATCGCTGATAGCATAGTTACTGGAGAGTGGGATGCTGAACCCGCCGGCGAGTTAAACGAAGTCATTGGTGATTGCCCACGATGTATGGGATGGGGCCACCTATACCTGCGGGCAGGAATTCCAAATCTGACTCAAAAATGCCCACGATGTAAAGGAACAAGTCAAGACCCAAAAAACCCACTTAAAATGTTGACGGTTTATCAAGGGCAATCCGCTCATAACAAAGGCAGTCAATACTATAGCCCGAGCAAAGAATTCGCTCGAAACTTCACTCAATCAGGGTTAGACAAAGAGATAAAAAGAGTCAAGATAGCCGATGAAGATGTTTACAGGGCTAAAACACTTCCTTCTGGAACAAATGACAGCCAGCTCAAAAGAGCCGAAGAAGAAGCCAAAGCTGGCCATTTCAAAGCGCTTTGGGTTGATGAAGGTCAGAACAACCCGCCTTCTATTTATGTATTTGATAGGAAGATAATTCAATGACCATCAAACTCAAATCGTTGTTAAAAGAAAACGGTTCGGCGTCTTCTATAAAGAAAGAAATAGAAGCGTTTCGTCAAACTTTATTAGATGAATATCCTCAAATACAAGACCTTTTTCTACATGGAACAAGTCAGCCCGATGTTCTTCACATTGCTCAAATCAGAATCAAGCCAGAGTTTAGGAAACAGGGTATCGGAAGTGAAATCATACGAAAAATCAAGAAATTTGCCGACGACCACAAACTAACCATAACATTATCACCCGAACCACAATATGGGTATAAGAAAAAACTGGACAAATTTTATCAAAAACACGGTTTCATTCACAATAGAGGAAGGCGGAAAGATTACCGGCTATCCAGTTTTTTCGGTCGTAATATGATTCGTAGGCCCGATATAAATGAAGGGATGTGTTTGTTGATGCCCCACAAGCCCACTATTTCAGAAAGCGACACCGTTATGGTTAGTTTGTTAACACTATTGATTGAAAGTAGAGTTAGCGATTTCAAGGAGAAATACGAAACCCTTCCTGATGAAATCAAGGACCGACTTATTCAAAACGACCCCAGTTCAAATTACAAATACTTGGATTGGATGGGAAGGGTTGCTACCGCCGAACCCGATGTAAAAGTTGATGATTTGGTGAAAGATGTCAACGAGTTTGACAAGTTCAGAGCCACATTGGGAGACATCTACAAACTTAAAGGTTACAACGATTTGAAGTATGCTTTATCCTCCCGGCAAAAGAGCAAAAAAGAAACCACCAAGGAAGGGGCCGAAGTTCTAATTGATAACGACGAATTCTTGGTTGTTGCTCCCACCACCCACGATAGTTGTCGATATTTCGGAAACAACACAAGATGGTGTATTACAGGTACCGAAAGCTGGTGGAATAAATATTATTACGAATCCACAATCATCATCGTTTTGGACAAACGAAACAATGAGAAATATGCCGTTATTGGCAGGCCTGATTATGGCGAAGATGTCTATGACAGTCAGGACCATACGTTGAGTTATAGTGCTTTTCAGGGTGATGAAGATGATTCTTGGCCGGAATATGTTCATGATGCTATCTCAGAATACATGTCAAACGACGATGTTGAGTCAAGAAAAACTAAATGGCACGAAAAACTGATTGACGTGTTCGTTAAAGAATACGGTCTTAACAAAGTATGGGAAAACTATTTGGAAGCAATTCATTCCGAGGCAGGAATTGAAGAACAGACTTCTTTGGAATCGTTTAAGGAAATAGCCAATTACAACGGCATCACAGATGAAACTCTTGCCCGCTGGGCTACTTCTTACCTCTATTACAAACTCCAAGAAGGAACAGAAGAAGGTATAGAAGATGACATCGGAATATTAGGAGACTTGGACAACCGAGCCTCGTTGGAAAGCGCCTTGAGAGATATGGGGGAATATGAATGGAATGACAAAACTCCGGGCGGAGTTTCCGGAAACAAAACGGTGCTCGAAGAAACAGCGGCAGACTACATCCATTCCATCAAAGGAATAGACAAATATCTACAGATAATTGAAAACGCTATTGGCACCCAAGCCTACGAAAACTTACCTACTATTGCCGATGACCTGTTTAACGCTGTCGTAAAATACAATAACATATTGGATGACCCACGACAACAAGCACTCAAAGGCATGGAAGTCGGAAGACAATCGGTTCGGATTACAAACATCCGAGATATCATTCATGTTTTCAAACGAACGGGATATGAACACATTGGCCACCATTTGGAATCGTTGTTGGGCATTGTAGTGGAAGAAGAGGGTATGATAAAATTGTCACCGATGTTAAAAGAAGAACGAACATCAACGGTTGACAAGGGATGTCTCATGGCTAATATTCTTAAACCCTACCAAAAAATGTTGGTGGATTTTGGAAAACAATTAGTTAAAGACGATGACTTGTATATTGTTGGAGATGAATATGGCAGAGAAAAAGAAACGCATGTAACCATTCTTTATGGATTTGTCCCAGAACTAAACGAATTGCAAATAAGAAAAATCCTTCAAGGTGTAGAACCATTCACCATAACATTAACAGGTATAGATACATTCAAAAATGAAGAAGAAGGGTTTGATGTGGTTAAGTTTACGGTAGAAAGTTCTGTTTTAAGACAACTCAATGAGAGAGCGAAAAAATATCCAAACCAAAACGATTTTCCAAATTATTCTCCCCATTTAACTATTGCCTATGTGAAACCAGGAACATTCAAAACTCCAATTTCCAGATTGAAAATCAATATACCCGTTCATCAGGTTTTTTATTCAACGGCTAATACCGATAAATCCTATTTTGATTTATGATTAAACTCAAAATGTTGTATATTTATAGCAAATGAAATTTCGTTGGACAAAAAATCGGTTCGTTGAGCAATCTATTTTAACACATGGAAATGTATATGATTACTCAAAATCTAATTATTTGAATTATCATTCAAAATTGGAAATAATATGCCAACACCACGGTTCATTTTGGCAAACTCCACAAAATCATATTGCCGGAAGAGGGTGTAAGCGATGTAATCGTGGGGAAGTATTTGACACAGACGACTTCGTAAAAAAATCAAAAAAAATACATGGAAACAAGTATGACTATAATGAAACTAAATATACTGAAAATAGAAAACCTGTAAAAATTGTTTGTAAAATTCATGGAAGATTTTTTCAGTTAGCTAACACACATCTTCGAGGAAGTGGATGTTCAAAATGTGGAAATTTAGATTCTTCAAAATCACAAAAAAGTTCTAAGTACAAATTTTTAGAGGATGCCAAAAAAATTCACGGAAATACATATGACTATTCAAATGTGAGTTACAATCAAACCCATAAAAAAATATCAATAAAATGTAAAAAACATGGCAATTTTTTTCAAACACCACACAACCACATTACAAACAAACAGGGGTGTCCATATTGTGTTCATACCGTTTCTAAACCCGAAATCGAATTTCTCGATTTCGAAAAAATACCAAATACAACAGAAAATAGACAAAAACACATATACGGCTTTAGAGTGGATGGAATAAATAACAACACCGTGTATGAATTTTTTGGAGACTATTACCACGGAAACCCATCCGTTTATTCACCAAATAAATACAACAAGACTTGTCACAAAACATTTGGAGAATTACATCAAAATACAATACGTAAAATAAATCGGTTAAAAGAAATTGGATATGATATAAAATATGTTTGGGAAATGGATTGGCGGGATTTCAAAAGAGGGATAACTACAACCCCAAAAATAATTACCGTATGAAGCTAAAAACTATACTATTTCTAATAAAAGAATCTTCTGGATATGGAACTCACGGTGGTTCTTTAGGCGGTCCTATATCGTCTCA
>Ga0209777_10008689_pt1 | contig 11078 bp, 12 predicted proteins | sample FrelakmetHBP12HB_FD_187147 | JGI IMG/M metagenome (GOLD analysis project Ga0209777, IMG submission 187147) | Freshwater lake sediment microbial communities from the University of Notre Dame, USA, for methane emissions studies -HBP12 HB (SPAdes)... | ecosystem: Environmental > Aquatic >...
TCTAACATCTACACGGAGCAGCTCACTGACAGGTGGGCGGCCTTCTACGGGAACATCACCGGCAGCATAATACTCACGGACAAGGAAGGGGCGAACAACGTATACCAATGGGGCTGGACTCCTACTGACGGAGGAGTAGTGTGCACATCCACCAACTCATCCGTCACCGACCTGACGCTCTACCCGGCAGATGGGGATGACATAGACGCGGCATGGGGCTTCGCGCCCACCGAGGCTGACTCCGGCAGGAACACGTTCAACCAGACTGGTTGCGGCCTCACGATAGGCACCACTCCGATAACCAACGCCGGCTACGCAGACACCGGGCAGGCGGGTGGCTTCGTGACCTGCTCGCTGAAGGCGGAGATACTAGCCACTAAGCCCGACATGTTCTTCTGCACGAACATAACGCAGAACGGTGTTTTCTGGAACAATGAGACCGGCGATTTCGAGCTTATGGTGCCCACCGCGTTCGGGAACAACGTTTACGAGACGTATTACTTCTATGTGAACCTGGACTAGCGGCTCGTTGGAAACGCTATCGAAACCTTTTAATCGTCACTGCCGATGCGGCATCAGAATTCCCGGTATCCGCATCCCCTTTGTGTGCCTCAGAGAAGCGACGAAACCCATCGAAAAGGGAAAACATAATATTTTAAGCGTCATCTTCCCATCCTCATCCATGAGCGGCAAGAAATTCGTCATAGACACATCGCTTTTCGTGAATCCGTACGCGCGCGCCAAGTTCGGGAAGGACCCGCCGTCCGCGGTCGCCGGCTTCATAAAGATCGTGAAGAAGATGGACCTCGAGATATTCATCCCCCCATCGGTGTTCATGGAGCTCAAGAACTTCATCGGGACCGAGAGGTCCGACGAGCTCGCGCTCCATGTCAGGAAGCGCGCGCCGAACACATTCGCGCTCTACCTGCCTGCCGCGGTGTTCTACGACTTCATAGACGACGTCCGGCTCCGCGTGAACAAGGGCCTGCGCCTGGCCGAGGAGTTCGCCAGGGACAACCACCCGGACAACGACGTCAAGCTCGCGAAGCTCCGCGACAAGTACCGCGACAGCATGAGGACCGGGATAATAGACAGCAAGGAGGATTTCGAGCTCGTGCTTCTCGCCAAGGAGCTCGAGGCCGCGCTCGTCACCTCCGACGAGGGCGTGATAAAGTTCGCGAACAAGGTCGGCTGCCAGTGCCTGGAAGCTGACAAGTTTTACGGGCTGCTCAAGGCATTGGGGAAAAAGAAATAGCCGCTAATCAGTGGCTCCTTTCCCGCTGATCGCGTCGTGCAGCTTTTTCGTCGTCTTCTTGTACACTTTCCTGAAGCGGATGCGCCTTCCGCCGCGCTCTTCCCGGTCGGATATTATGTCCAGCTTCACTTCCTTCGACATATGGTGATGGACGGTCTCCCAGGTCTTCGGGTCCTTCACCAGTATCTCGAACACCTCTTCCGCGCCCCTGCCCTCTTCCACGCCCTGGACTCCTTTCATCAGCCCGGAGTAGAACGCCTCGCCGAGCTTTTTCGCGTATTCCCCGCGGTCCAGCCCGAAATCCCTGATGAACAGACCCGAGCGGAACATCCTCTGGATGTAGAAGCCGAGCGGCATGTCGAACATCACGGGCGAGCACTTCGCTATGTCCTCTATGTCAGCGTTCGGGGTGACATACTTTATCGCTGCCTTGCGGTCAGGGGACTTTATCACCATGCCCTCCTTCCCGGCCTTGTTCACGAAGAGCGCGAGCTCGCGCATCTTCTTTATGTCCGAAGTCTTGTATTTCCCGAAAACCGGCACGCTCTCGATTCCATATTTTTTAAGGATCGCATAGCGCTCCTCGCAAGGCAGGTAGTCCCCGTTCCCGGAGTCTATGTCAAAAACGTATAGCTTCACGTCGAACTTGTCCGTCGGGTCAGTATACGGGGTGTTGCCTATCATCTCCCCGCAAAGCACATGATCCGGATGATCTGAAAAGAACCTCTCGAAGCCCATGCCGCGCGCCTTTTCCGTGGCGAACGCGTCTATGTACCCGCCGCGGGAGAAGGCGAATATCCTGCCCTCGACCTTCGCGACGCGCAGGTTGAATCCGTCTATCTTCTCCTCTATATGAACCTCATCCGATTTTATGTTCCGGGCGATCCCTTTCTCAAGCGTGAAAACCCTCTGGATGTGCTCATAGCCCAGGATCACCCTGTCCTTGGTTATTACGGTCCCGCGCGCCACCTTTCCCGCGGCCTCCCTGAAGCGCACGTATTCGATTTCCTCTTTCAGCCTCTCGGCCTTGCCCCTTTTTATCGCTTCGAGAATCTGCGCCTTGGTGAGTTCCATCCCTATTCCTCTTCCAGCTCCTTCAGCTTCGCCTTCGCCCTGCCCCTGAGCACGCCATCTACCATCACTTCGACGCGCTTCTTGTCAGGATACACCCAGAGCTTGTAGAACCCCTTGTGCGTCTTAACGAGGATCTCGACCAGCCCGTCCTTGGTCTCTTCCACGTAGGCCTTTACCCACATGGATGGGCTATCGGAGCCAATGTTTATAATCGTGGGAGTCGAATAACGCCACATGCGCGCGATAATATTATTGTTCCTGACATGTGTGCTGTTCCAGCTCGCCAGCGCCCAGGTGAATCCCGCCTACCAGTGCCCGGGCAAGGAGGCGGACTGCATCATGATAGGTGGGGCTCCCTGCTATACCTCAATCGGCCCGGGCTGTACAGGCTCCTATCAGGAGTTCGGCGGCGTGACCCAGTACTGGGCGTGGATAAGCGACCAGTGCTACTGCCCTTATACGGAGACACAGCAGCCCCAGCAGGCGCAGAGCAGCTGCCCTGCCGGAAGCGGAAGCGACTGCATCGATTGCAGCGGCGTAGCCTGTATGAACACCTACGATGCCTCGGTCTGCCAGGGCCATGAATACGTCCAGAACGGGCAGACATATTACCTGAATTGGCTGGGCGGGAGCGAGGGATGCACCTGCTACTGCCCGTATTCGCTGCTCCAAGCGAAACAGCAGCAAAGCCAGCAGCCTCCCCAGCCTCCCAGCCAGCCGCCTTCACAGCAACAGGGGAACCAGCAGCAAGGAACCCAGCAGGCCGATAAGTGCCCACACGCGCTGTATTGCCCGAACAAGTGCGAAATCGACCCGAGCGATGCCGCGCTGGACGAAGCCTTCGGCATATTCAATCCGGACAAAACACTGTTCTCTTACGCCGGCCAATGCGACCCCTCGACAGGGCAGTGCGCATACAAGTCCGTCACCTGCAAGGACGGCTGCACCGACAGCGGCTGCAACAACGCGGCAGACTACTGCTCAAAGCACACGTGCGCGGACAAATGCGTTGGCGACGCGTATTATTCCGGCGGCAACTGCAACCCGCAAATAGGCGCCTGCGAATACACCCAGACAAAATGCCAGTACGGCTGCGATCCGGACACGGGCAGGTGCGTGGACGGGACGAAGTGCGCCAGCAAGACCTGTGGGGACTACTGCGACGGTGACACGCTCATGGTGAACGGCGATTGCGACCCGGAGACCGGCAAGTGTTTCTACAGCCCCGTTAAATGCGACAACGGCTGCGACAGCGGCGCGAAGAAGTGCGTGGGCGCGGCCGGCCTGTGCAAGGCAGCGACCTGCGGCGACGTCTGCATGGATAATGATTTCTCTCCCGTCGGAGCGGCGGCGACGCTGGGGACGAGCGGCCCGTGCGACCCGCAGACGGGAAAGTGTGAGTACGCCTATTCTGAGTGCCCGATGGCCTGCGATTCCTCGCGGACCAAATGCGGCCCGCTCTTCGACTGCAGCAGCATCGTCTGCGAGAGCTATTGCGAGAACGACGTCTCTTTCACCGGCGGCAGCTGCGACCCGTCGAAGGGTTGCCAGTACGCAGAGCAGAAATGCGACTATGGCTGCAACGCCAAGACCGGCGCGTGCTTCCAGGCCCCCGGGCAGTGCAATGTGGTGGGCAAGATAGTCCTCATGGAGGGCGGCGCCATCCTGAAACACGCGGACGACACGATCGCGATAGCGAAGGAGAAGATGGACTACTGCATAGGCGACGAGATCAAGACCATGGGCGGCAGCAGCATGGTGAGGATACTCTTCAATGACGGAAGCGTGCGCGAGGTCGGAGACTCCTCGACATATGTCGCCAAGCTGAGCGGAAAGGAGCAGAAGAGCGCGACAGAGCGGATAAAGGGCAAAATCTACATGCGGGGAGGCAACGTCGTGGATACGAGCGGGGGGCCGGACGTGATACTGGACGCCGACGATGTCAAGTCCTTTGAGGAGGCGGAGATATTCTCCGATGTCCTTTTCGTGTACGACAACGCCAGCCACAGGGTCACGGTGCTTGACGGGAAGGCGATAATAAGCAACCCGGGGAAGAACCTGTCCGTGACGCTCACCAGCGGCGAGCAGTACCTCGGAAGCCCGGGCCAGGTGGTGTCAAAAGGCAAAGTCGCGAATGTGGACCTGTCTACTTTCCAGAAGCCGGACCTCTCGTCCCAGGCGCAGGAGGGGCTATGCGGGCCTTCGATGGTGCTCCTGGCGCTGCTGCCGCTTTGTGTCCTATCGATTTGCAGAAGGACGGGCTGACCAGCTAAGATTCGCGCGCTTATTCCTCTTTCCTGAGCTTGTGGAATTTTATCGCGCAGTCGAAGCACATGTCCGCGAAGCCCCTGGCGCTCCCGACGTACAGCTTCCTCGTGTCCCCTTCCATCCCGCAGAGAAAACAAACCGCCATGCCTTGCTTACGGAGCGAAACTTTTTACGCGTTGCGGCTGGCTGGGAAGAAACAAGCGCCCGCCTGGGTCGCCCGTCGTTCATCTCCTTGAGAACATGAGCGCACCCACGAAAGCGAATGCCATTATGAACGCGCTGCCGCAGCAGCCCCCGCCCTCACTGCCCGCCGGTGCCGAGACCCCTGCGGGTGGCGGATAGCCGAAGTAGTAGGCGAGTTGGCTCGAATCCGCCGTTGCCACGTCGCCGGTTGTTGGCGGGGAGCCGGGCACGAGCGTCAACGCCTGGCCCTTGCCCACGTAAACCGAAGTGTCCATGGCATCCGCGAGCGCCGTGGACACCGTGCCTTCCATGACCACTACGCTCTCGGGCTGCGAGGCGTCCTCCGGCACAATGACCTTGAAATGCGTGCCGCGCGCCACGTAATGTCCCTGCCTCGTGAGCACCTCGTAATCGTGGTTGACCTCCACTTCCACGGCGCCATAATCCACATAGATGCCCCTTTTCCATATGCGCACGCGGGCCGGCGCCTTCAGGACCACCATCGTGCCGTCCGTATACGTGAGCCACAACGCGCCGCTCTGCGACAGCTGCAACGTATCGCCGTCCTGCATGGTGTGCGAGTTTCCTGTGCAATCCACAGGCTGGCTGTTCCTGAAGTACACGACCCCCCCGCTGCACCTGAACTGGATGGTGTCCAGCTGGGGCGCGGGGTACACGACCACGTTCGCGGAACCCAAGGTCTTCCCCCTGTTATCCGCCGACGCCGTGGCCGTTATCCTCACGGGCCGGCCCTGCGCTATCCTGATGTCCTTGTATGAGAAGCTCCCGCTCGCCTTGTCATAAGCGGCCGGCTGGGGGTAGTCGAGCCCCGCGTTCACCAGCACCTCCTCCACGCCGTATTGCTGGCCGTTGGAGACCGTGCCGGTGACGTTGATGAACGCCACTCCCGATGCCCCGGTGTCGATGGAGGCGCCGTCCGCCGGGCTCGTTATGCTGATTTGGACCGGCGAGACGGTCACACAGCCGTCCATCGTGGCCAGGCAGCCCCACGGGCACTCCTTCTCCGAATAAACGCACTGGTAACCCGTCGGGCCCGCCTCCACGCACGTGCCGTCGTAACTGAGCGTGGCCACGCCGCCCTTCACCTCGCACTTCTTTCCGCACACCACACCGGTGCACGGCCCTTGCTGCTGGGGCTGCGGCGGCTGGGCGGGAGGCTGCTGGGTTTGGGTGCCCGAGCCCCAGCTGCACGCGAGCCCGGATCCGTACTGCTGCCTCTTGAAATCGTCAAAACATTGCCTTAGCGACGGGGGGACCGAGTCGCAGTTCTCCTGTTGCGTCAGCCAGTCCTTGCCCGCGACCTGCGTTAAATACCCCGGGGCGCACGCCACGTCGCAGTCATCAAGCTTCTTTTCGTCGCCGGCCTGCGCCGTTGCGCCGTTGGTGAACCGGCAGTACGCGTTGAAGCCCATCTTTATCGCCGTGCCTCCCGCCACCTCCTGCTGGAGCGACGCGTCGCATGCGCTGTCGAGCGTGTCATACTCCCCATAGCCCGCGTTGGGGTCTCCGCATGTGACGACCTCGCTGTCAAAACCAGGGGTGATTTTCTGGCAGCACTCCCTCATGCAATTCGACACGAGGTATACCCCGTAGGGATAATAGCATATGTCGGTACCAGAAGCGAAGCAATACGCCTTGTTGGACGCGGGGTAATATTCGCTGCCGCCGAACAGGCAGTTGTACGCCGCCGCGCTTCCAACGAGAAGCATGGCGAAAAGCAGTCCGGGCAGATAGCGTGGCGTTCCCATGACAGTTGGTTGGCATCCGGAATTTAAATATCTTATATGCGCGCACCGTTTCCCGGCTTCGCCATGAGCCTCCTGGCGAACACCACGAACAGCGCGACCGAGAGCGCCAGTATGAAGAAGAGGGGCGCGTAGCCGAACCTGGATATCACGAACCCGCCGAGGCTGAGGAAGAGGAATTCGCATATCTTGTTCGGGGCGTAGAGAACCCCTATGTCGGTGGACACGTCCTTGCTGCGGTAGACCTGGTCGAGCAGGACATATTCCCCTATGATCGCGTTGCAGCCCATGCCCACAGATATGATTAGGAGGGGCAACAGAATATTCCCGCCCACGAACGGGAACGCGAGGAGCGCGAGCACCGCCGGGATCGCCAGCAGGGTCAGGGTGCTCTTCCTGAAGTTCCACCTCATGGACACCAGCGTGGACACCGCTATGGCGAGGGACAGCAGGGCGACCATGCCGCCCGTTTCCAGGTAGCCCATCTTCAGCGACGATTTCAGGTAGACCGGCAGCAGGAACCCGAGCATCATGTTGTAGGGCAGCCAGGCGAAAAGCTGGAGCGCGGCCGCGTACCAGAACGTGGCGGGCCTAGGCTTGAATATCCTCTCCCTGATGCTCCTCCTCTCATAGGTCCCCCTCCGTACGATGTTCTGGGTAAGCAATATGACGCCGAGGAGCAGGAGGGACACGATGAAGAGCAGCAGGAAGGACCCCTCGAATGCGAGGTATACTATCATGAGGCCGACGGCTAGCCTCCCTGCGCCGTCCGCGAGCTGCCTGGCCCCTGAAAGGAGCGCGAAGGTCCTGCCAGGGTCGTTGCCCGTGGCCGAGAGCGCCTCCGTCCTCGTTATCGCCCAGAAGCCGGAATTCCTCACTCCCTCGCCTAGGTTCGCGGCTGCGAGCCCTGCGCCGCTCGGGAAGACGGCGTAGAGGGCTATGGACACCAGGCTGGCCAGGCCGTATATGATGCCGATAATCTTGGTCCCGACCTGGTCCGCCACGCTAGCCAGGAATATACGTATTATCGTGAACGATATCGGCCCGAGGGACAGGAGCATGCCTATGTATGCTATATCCAGCTTCCTGTCCAGCAGATAGAGCGGCACCATGACCGCCATGGCTGCGTATATGAAACTGTAAAGCCCGCTGCTGAGTAGCAGCTTCCTCATCGCCCCGCCCCCGCGGCCGCAGTTCCGGTTATTCCTCCTCGGCGAACTTCTTTATCGCCTCGAAGTTCTCCACTATCAGCCTCGCCTTGCCCTTGCCGAAGCTGAACGGGAACTTGTCGTTCTCGTCCCTTTTCAGTATTATGAGCTTGTTCCCTTTGTATTCTCCGAATTCTACCATTGACAATGGATCACCCTTTGCGATTTACTATTTTCGGATAAATCTTTAATGCTTGGGCACGGACTATTAACCGATGCCATGAAAGCGCTCATAATCTACATGTCGATGCACCACGGCAACACCGAGAAGGTGGCGAAGAGGATGGCAAAAGCGCTTGGTGCCGATCTGATGAAGGCGGCAGAGATCGCCGACCCGGCGCTCATCAAGGGCTACGACCTCATCGGGTTCGGTTCGGGCATATACTTCGGAAAGTACCACCGGGCACTGGATGCGCTGGCTGACAGGCTCTCCGGCATGGGAGGGAAGAAGGCGTTCCTGTTCTCCACGAGCGGCGCCAGCAAAGGGAGCTTCTTCAACAGTATGGGCGCGGAGGGCTTGGGCAAAAAGCTCAGGGCGAAGGGCTTCGAGATAATCGGCGAGTTCAACTGCCTCGCCTTCGACACCTACGGGCTCCTGGGGCTCACGGGCGGGCTCAACAAGGGCAGGCCGGACGAGAGAGACCTGAAGGCGGCGGAGGAGTTCGCGAAGGGGCTGAAGGAAAAGGTGGCGTGACCGTGGACAAAGCCATAATCAAAAGGGCGGCCCAGGTATTGTTCGGCCTTGTACTTATGGCGGTCGTTTTTTTCGTTTCCGCTGGACGTCTAGACATTCCGCGCGCATGGTTCTTATTCGGCCTGGTACTTATCCAACTATTGAGCAACTTCGTGATCTTCAATAAATACGCCCCGGAAATCATGCGCGAGCGCAGTGAGGTCAAGCCAGGGGTGAAAACCTGGGACATTGCTTTCTCCGTTGGATACTTCCTGTCAGCGTATGGGATTTATGCCGTCGCGGGGTTGGACCTCGGCAGGTTCAACTGGTCGTATCTGGGAACGGAATACCTTTTTCTCGGTGTTGTGCTCTTCGTGATGAGCTCTGCCCTTATCGCCTGGGCCATGATTTCAAACAAGTTCTTTGAGACGACCGTTACGGTGGTGGAAGGCCAAAAGGTTATGGCTGGCGGACCGTACGCTTATGTGCGGCATCCCGGCTATGTCGGGTTTATTTTGATGTACTCTTCTTACTGCCTTGTGCTCGGTTCTGCCGTTTCGCTCATCCCGGCAGCCATACTCGCAATTCTTTTCGTGGGCCGCACGTACATGGAAGATAAGACATTGCAGAAAGAGCTGGCTGGATACGTGAAGTACACGGAAAAAGTCAGATACCGGCTGGTGCCGGGAATCTGGTAGTCCTGTTCTCCCTCATCTCCAGCCGAACCCCAGCTTATACAGCACGAAGTGCGCAGCAAGAGTCCAGACCGCAGCAACCAGCACAGCCGAGGCCACGACCTGCGCCAGCAGCCCGGAAACCAGGGCAATCACCAGCGCGACCAGCAGCCACACCGTAACGAAATAAATCGCGTTCGAGGCCAGGAGCGCGGCCATCGCCACCGGGAAGCCGACCTTGTTCGCGGCAGCAGCCGCCGAAGCGTCGAAGTTGTGCGCGAGCATGTTCGCCAGGAACACGGAGTAGAAATCCCCTTTCTGCTTGTACTTCCCGATGACGTGATACGCCTTGAACTTCTTCGCATACTTCCTGAGCATGAAGAAATAGACCGTGCATGAGACCAAAGTCGCGCAGAGGTACAAAACCCCGAGCTGGAACGCGCTCAAGCCCAGGCTCAGCCCCCATGCGACCGAAGGGGCGACAGTGAACGGGAAGTCCGCTGCCATGAGCGCCAGAATCACCAGGATTTCGACAATCATCCCATCACCTGTCCTCCTTCTTATCGCCCTCTTTCAACGCGCCGGCCACGAATTTGAAAATCCACCTCAGCACAATGACCCCGATTATGATAATCGCGAGCACGACCAGGTACCAGTAATCCATCGCCTGCTCCAGCAGCGTCTTCGTCTTCACATTGAGCGAAAAGTCCTCCGTGTCCGTGAACGGGTTCCCCTGCGGGTCCTGGTAATCGAAGAGCATGCCGGCTATCTGCTCGCCTGCGGTCGCCTCCTTGTCCACGTGGACCAAGTAGGTCAGGTTCGCGGTCTCGCCCGGCATCAGCGAGTCGATATACCTCACCGTGCCGTCCGTGCTGAACGGGAAGATGGGCCGTATCCTGACCTTGAGCTTCCTCGCCTCCTGGCTGCCGCTGTTCTTCACGCTCACCGTGATCTCCTTGTCCTCGTCCGCGTTGAGCACGGTGCCGGGCTGTGCTGCCGGAGTGAACTCGGCCTTCGCCTTCACGGGCATGTCGAACGAGAACGTCTGGTTTCCAGAGCCGCTGTTCTCGCCCGCATAGTCCAGGACGACCGTCAGCTTATAAGTCCCCGGCGCCGTGTTCTTGAGCGCCTCTATGTTGAAGATGGCCGAGGCGCTTCCGCGCGCAGGTATCTCCCCCAGCGCCTGGTCGCTTCCCGCCCACTTGACCTCTATCCCGTCCGGGGCGTACATCCTCGCGCGCGCGGATTCCGCCCTGCCGCTGCCGTTGTTCTGGAACGTCACTGTCACAGCCGCCTGGTCTCCCGGGTAGATGTCGGTGGGGTTTGAGGATGTCACCGACGCGCCCAGCGACGGGGTCCCCGCCACCTTGACGTTGAACGTGTTGGTGTTAGAATACTTGTCGAACTGCCTCTGGTAGTTCGTGATGACTGTCACTTGGTAGGTGCCGGACTGCGCGAGCGAGTCGACCGGGATGTCGAAAGAGACCGTCCCGTTGCTCCCGTCGCTTTCGCAGATGGAGCCCAGGTACTTCGTGTCCATGCCCTGCACCGAGAGGGGATAGGACGTGATGACCTGCACGTTGGTGAGGTCGCCGCATGTCGCCCATTCGGTATCGTGGATGTGCAGCGTGAGCGTGACCGTGTGCCCAGGAGCGGCCGGAGACTCGCTCAGGGAATAGCCGTATATCTCGAGGTTCGGGATCACGGCCGCGAAGCTCGCGGCGCAGAGGGCCAGCAGGAATATCAGCAACAATCCATTGTTCACACGCCACGTCATCTCATCATCTCCACATTCATGGTTATATCTGTGACTATATCAGCTCGCGCTTGAACAGCAGCACGCTGAGTGCCAGCATGACCAGGGCGAAAGCGCCGAGGAACACAAGGTCCGGGACCACCATCCCGAGAGTGAAGCCCTTGATCACAATGCCCCGCAGGGCATCAGACGCGTACGTTATCGGAATGGTGGTCCCGGAC
>Ga0209777_10008691_pt1 | contig 11078 bp, 8 predicted proteins | sample FrelakmetHBP12HB_FD_187147 | JGI IMG/M metagenome (GOLD analysis project Ga0209777, IMG submission 187147) | Freshwater lake sediment microbial communities from the University of Notre Dame, USA, for methane emissions studies -HBP12 HB (SPAdes)... | ecosystem: Environmental > Aquatic >...
TTCTGCTTCCTGTCATACCCTTTCTGACCGATACCTCAGAATTGCTCGAGCAGACCGTGAACAAGGCTAAGGATGCTGGTGTGGACTTCGTCATCTTTGGAGGTATGACGCTGAAAGAGGGCAGGCAAAAGGATTATTTCTATGATGCGCTGAAGAAGACTCATCCCGAACTTATCGCAGAATACCAGAATATATACAGAGGAAGCGAGTGGGGAGAGGCAACCAGGGAATATTACAGCCTGATCAGTCAGAGATTCAATAGCATCGCCAAAAAGTACAATATGCTCAAGCGTATGCCGCCCGCGCTCTATAGAGATATCCTGGAACGAAATGATTTAGTAGTCGTGATACTGGAGCATATAGACTATCTCTTGAAGCTCGAAGGCAAGCCCTCGTCCTTCAGCTATGCTGCATACTCCATCTCGCAATTAAAAGAGCCCTTATCGAATATGAAAGGTGAACTGCAAAGGATAAAAGGGGTAAGCAAAACGGTGGAAGCTGTTATACTGGAAATACTCGAGACGGGGAGCTCATCCTATCACGAGAAATTATTGATGGGGTGAAAGGAGATTCAATGGCTAGTAACAGGGACTTGATTTCCTACTGCGGCTTGTACTGCGGGGATTGCATGAGCTACAAGGGGAAGGTTGCTGACCTTGCTCGGGACCTCAGAAAGGAGCTGAGGGCTGCCAAGTTCGATAAAACGGCGGAATTTTTGGCCGCTGTTCCCTTTTTCAAAGCATTCGAGCATTACGATGAGTGCTACGATGTGCTGGGCGCCCTGGTTAAGTTCCGCTGCAAGAAGACCTGCCGGGGCGGCGGCGGCCCTCCTTTCTGCAAAATGCGGAAGTGCTGCCAGAAGAAAGGCATCGAGGGCTGCTGGGAATGCGTTGAATTCGAGACCTGCGAGAATCTTGACTTCCTCAAGCCCGGCCACGGCGATGCCCACCTGAAGAACTTGAGAACACTCAAAAAGAAAGGTGTCGATGCCTTTATTGCAGGCGCAAAGTACTGGTGACTCCTCAACTGCTGTCGGGGCGCCACAGCCAGCAACTCAAGTTTTACTCTCGGTCGTGCTATACTAGACATAAAGCGCAAAGCATAAGGTCATGCGGTACCGAAGGTTTGCCAGGATAGGATATCAATTCATTGCAGCCAGTGCTGGCGCGTTGACCATTTGGGCGCTCTTCGCCGCGCCGCTTTACTATGTGATTCACGCTGCCGTTCACTTGGGCGACGAGCAGGAGATGAACGTCTTTGCTCTCCTCACTAGTGCTGGCATTGGCTTTTTCGTCGGTGTTCCCCTGGGAGCGGCTGCGGGAGTTTTTGTTGCCCGGAGACTTTTTAAGGAGAGAGCTTCTTATCGCAAGGCGCTGCTAGGGGCAGTTCAAGGGATGGTAGTGGGCGGACTCTTTGGCGGGGTGCTCATCCTCTTATCGAACTCCTTCGGAATGGACTGGTGGGATCAGAATACAGAGATGGCAGTCTTTCCCGTGATACCATTCGTAGTGACCGTCATCGCGGCCGTCAAAGCTTCTGATTGGGTTGAACGGTGGAATTCTCGCTCAGCGAGAAAGGATCCCGCCTCTTAGCTTCTGTCAGTGCTCTGACAATTGTATGCACATAGGGTCGGTGCTCCGCCACCGACCTTTCGGGCAGTGGTCAGAGCCGCTGCCCTATAAGTCTCTTGACACTGTTGATGCTGGATTCTGTTATACTACGGGGTAGCTTGGAGCAATCTGGAGAAATGCTAAGTGAAATGTGAGTCTAGGCGTGGTTTCGGAGGGGTAAGTGCTGAAGACAATAAAAGGTTTGTAGAATATGAAAATGGTAATATGTACAGTCGAAGAACAAAAATTTACTATTGTTGATCCACAATCGTTTTTCGATCAAAATATAGACAATTACAATGCTCATAACTGGTTCTTCGATCAGTTCACCACTATTTGGAATTTCTTTCTAAATCAGCGACGGTTTAAAAGTGCGGAATATGTCTGGGAAAAAGCGCTCAAATTTTCCTATGAATGGCAAGAAAAGAATCCAAATAAAAAAATACATAAAGGGACGCCGTACTACTTTTGGGGTGTAACTTGCATATTAAATGCGGACTTGGAAAAGGTTTTTTTGCTAATGCATCAAGCATTAGAAGAAGATAAGAGAACTCTCCAGTCCGATGCTCCCCAAACTCCTGCATATTACTTTGTTACTCTGGATTATGAAAATCAGAAGCAATTCTTCAGGCCCAAAGTAGAGGCGATTGCAAAGTTCGCGGATGAGAAATTAAATGCATACCGCTCTTTGAAGCGAGGGGCATTAACTTTGAGTGATTTTAAATCAAAATTTTTAGAAAACCTCGCTTTGCGGGAAGTGGTCTTTTACTTTGTTTTTACGATATTCAATCTCAAAAAATTGACACAAGAGATTGATAAAAAATTGACTGAGAATGTCTTTAGTTCTTTGTTGCAAACGAATACGTTGTTTGATTTATGCCTTATTGTTGAAAACACTATTAAGAAACAAAACATAGACAATAACGCAAACTTAGAGCAAGAGACTATGGGCTCCTTGCTAGTAGAATTTCTTTACCCTAAATCCTTGTTAAATATAGATGGCTCAAAAATAAAGGAATTGAGTGGTGCGTTCAAAAGCCCTAGCGATTTCTCTAATGCACTACAAAAAATGCTGAACTCTCAGTATTGCTTTAAAGATGGAACTACACTACAACCGATAGAAGAGGATTTTGCAATTACTTATGGCTTTAGGAATTTTGGTGCTCATAAAATAGAAGACCAGCCCGTTGTTTATAAAAAATTTGATGAAATCTCAAGAAGGATTCTAAATGCCTTGTTCTTTTCGGTGGAAAAACTGTATAAGTAAAGGAATCACACAATAATCATGCCAATTCGTATCTTATCCCATGATGTAGCCTCCAAAATCGCCGCTGGCGAGGTTGTGGAGAGGCCGGCGTCGGTGGTCAAAGAGCTACTGGAGAACTCGCTGGATGCCGGCGCTACCCAGATCGCCATCGAGGTACAGGGCGGCGGCGTGCGCCTCATGAGGGTCGTGGACAATGGAGCGGGGATACCTCCTGAAGAGGTCGACCTCGCCTTCGAGCGCTTTGCCACCAGCAAGGTCGCTACCGCCGATGACCTCGAGGGCATCTCCAGCCTCGGCTTCAGGGGCGAGGCCCTGCCCTCCATCGCCGTCGTCTCCGAGGTCACCATGGTCACCCGCAGCAGGGACGAGCTGTCGGGTATTTTTGTCAACATAAAAGATGGCGCAATTTTAGAGAAAGCCAAGCGCGGCTGCCCCATCGGCACCACGGTCACCGTGCGCAACCTGTTCCGCAACGTCCCCGCCCGCCTCAAGTTCCTCAAGTCCAGCTCTACCGAGAACGGCCACATCAGCAACCTGGTGGCACAGTACAGCCTCGCCTTCCCCGAGGTACGCTTCACTTTGCTCATAGACGGCCGCACCTCGTTTCGCTCCACAGGCAGCGGCAATCTCAGGGAGGTGCTGGGCGCAGTCTACGGCCTCGATGTCGCCAAGGCTATGCTCCAGATAGAGACTAAAGAGGGCGCTGACCCTCTGCTGCCTGGCGTCACCGGCTTCGTCAGTCCCATCACCCTCACCCGCGCCAGCCGCAGCTACCTGAGCTTCTTCGTCAACCGCCGCTGGGTGCAGAACCGTATGCTCAGCTACGCTCTAGAGGAGGCCTATCAGGGCCTGCTTATGGTGGGCAGGCATCCTATAGCCGCAATCAATATCTCGCTGCCTCCTCAAGATTTAGATGTAAATGTCCATCCTACCAAGAGCGAGGTCAGGTTCCGCAACGAACGCGATATCTTCTCCGGCGTGCAGAAAGCTGTCCGAAACACCCTCACCGCCCAGGCCCCCATGCCCACCCTGGATACCTTGTCCGAGCCGCCTCAGCCCGCATCTGCTTCCCAGGCAGAGCGACTCCCTGCCTTCGCTGCCAGGCCCGAAGAAGCAGTAACCAGAACTCCCCTCGCCACCCCACCCCACAGCGCGGAGCCTGTCGCTAAGTCTCTGCCCATTCTCCGCATCGTGGGCCAGATGGCCAACACCTATGTCATCGCCGAGGGACCTGACGGCATGTACCTCATAGACCAGCATGCTGCCCATGAGCGCGTCCTTTTCGAAAAAATCCGCAACGAGCGTTCACGTAGAGCCGTCGAGATTCAGGGCCTGCTCCAGCCTGTGCCGGTGGAGCTCACGGTGCGCCAGCAGGAGCTGCTGGAATCTCAGTCGGAGGCCCTCTCAGAGTACGGCTTCGGCATAGAGCACTTCGGGGAGCGCACTTATCTGGTGAGGTCGGTGCCTGCTTTGCTCCAGGGGAAGAACGTGGCGCAGTCGCTGGTCGAGGTGCTGGATTTCCTGGCAGAAGGGGAGAAGGGAGATAGGCGGGAAGAGATTGCCATCTCGCTGGCCTGTCATGGCGCGGTACGGGCAGGGCAGGCATTGAGCCACGAAGAGATGCGGGATTTAATAAGGCAACTGGAGCAGGCATCTCAACCCCGCACCTGTCCGCACGGCAGGCCGACCATGATCCACCTCAGCTCCTCTCAGCTTGAGAAGAACTTCGGCCGTAGATAGCCTCTACAGCCTCAGATACCCGTGGGCATAGAGCGTCTTGTTCTGCAGTATGTTGATTGTCTTGGCTATATCCTTTAGCTCGGGATCGCTCATGTCCACCTGGCTGATGTCGTACTGCTCCATGGCTACATACGCATCGTAAAGCCCCACATAGAGCTTGCCCTTCGGCGTGGAGGTATCCCTGGTGTCGATGATGCGTATTGCCTCCATGGTCTCTTTGTCCAGCGGGTCGAGGATTGCCGAGTCCAGGCCAGCGCCGGCCATCATTATCATGAAGACGCGGTTGATCAGGTGGCGCCCCTCAGCGGGACAAGTGTTGGACACATTGGACAGCCCGCAGGTGGTCTTGGGTGGTGGGTCCGCCAGTTGTTTGAAGAATCGCACCGCATTTATCGTCTGCTGCGCCTGGTCCTGGTTGCCGTTCACTGTCAGCACCAGGGGGTCGAGCCAGATGTTCTCGATGGGCACGCCGTACTTTGCGGCTGCGGTGAAGGTGCGCTCGGTGGCTAGTTCGACGCGGGCGTCGGCGGTGGTAGGGATGCCGCCTTTGGCCAGGGTGAGGGCGATGATATTGGCGTTATATTTAGCTGCCAGAGGCATCATTGCGCTTAAGCGTTCTTCCGTAGCATCGGTGCTGTTGATCAGCGCCTTCTTCTTGCAAACCTTCAGCCCTGCCTCTATGGCAGCGGCATTGGAGGAATCCAGAGAGAGGGGTAGGTGCGTGACCTCCTGAATGGTATGCACCATCCAGGGCATGACCTCGTGTCCTGCCTTCTTCTGAGGGCCGATATTGAGGTCCAGGTAATCGGCTCCCTTCTCTGCCTGGAGCTTTGCCAGGTGCTGGATATATGCTTTATCGCGTTGCTCTACTGCCGCTTTCACTTCCTTCGAGATAATATGGATGCACTCACCGATGGCGATCAGCTTCATCTAATTCCCTCCTTTTTATCGTTAAGCTTCGGCTTTCAGCCTTCAGCGCCTGAAATTTCCTGTAGTTGCCTGATTCATCAGGCGGAGTAGGGCAATTCATGAATTGCCCCTACCTAAACTAGACCCAGTTTCTTGGCTATCTCCGCTACCCCTTTTTGTAGCGCCGAATCCGGAGGCAGCTCGATGAGCGGCGCCCCTTCCGCCTCCAGCTCCCTGATCTTAGCATCCTCCGGAATTGTGCCGATGATCTTGAGTTCGGACTCCTCTATCGTCTGGGCAATCTTGGGCGGTAGAGGGCTTGAGGCGCGATTGACTATCAGATAAATCTTACCCACGTATGTCCTCAGGTCCTTGATCAGCGCCTTCATGTTGGCAGCGGTAAGGATGCCCCTCACCGTGAGGTCCGAGACCAGGAGCATTATATCTATGTCCCGCGTGGTCTGGCGGCTGATATGCTCCATGCCCGCTTCGCAATCGATTACCACGTAGTCGTAGTTCTTCCCCAGGCGGTCGATGCAGGTGCGAATCATGTTGTTGGCAGCGCAGTAGCACCCTGCTCCCTCGGGGCGTCCCATGGCCAGCAGGTCTATTTGCGGCGACTCCACCAGGGCCTCACTTATCTTTATATCGAGGTAGTCCTGCTTGGCCAGGCCGGGTTCCATGGTTCTGGCCCTCACCTTGGCCGCCATCTCTTCTCTGACCTTGCCCACGGTATCGCTCAGGGGCAACCCCAGAGCCAGATTAAGATTGGTGGCTGGGTCAGCATCGATAGCCAGCACTGCACCCTTCTGGGATAAAAGCTTGATGAGCAGGGCGGCTATTGTAGTCTTGCCGCTGCCGCCCTTGCCGGCGATAGCTATAGTAGTAGTCATTTCCCAATCTGTAGCGGTGTCTAAAACTGTCGAAGGGGTAGAAGGCCAAGTATGTTCCTGTCTACCCCTTCCCTCTTACAAACTCTATGTTAAGTCTTCCAGTGCTCCTTGAGGAAGCCGCCCACAGCCATGGCCTCGCGCGGCCCAACCATTATCTTCCAATCGGGCAGCGCCTCTTCCAGCTCGCCTCTCAGCACAGCCACGCCGCCAGGGATAACCAGGTTCTTGTGGCTTACCTTCTCCGCGGCGTTCTGCCCCTTGACTGTCTTGGCGATCTTATCGGCATCGAATTTGCCTGCCGACCAGGCAGTCAGCACCGAGAGCCCCTCTGTATCGCAAACCAATAGCCATGAGGCCCAGCCCGCTGCCTCCAGCTCTCCGGCTATGGAGAAATAGGTCAGCGAGAAGTTCGTGGTAACGCAGAGCGGGCTTGTCGCCTTGGGCTCCAGGATTTGATATAGACCTGGTTTCATCTGTATCGGCTTCTGCGGGTCGGTGTACACATTGAGCCGCAGAGTGACCAGGGCATACGCTGTGGCAGGGGAGAAATGGTCCATGACAATGATGCCGCCGTACTTGGCGATGTGCTGCCCCGCCAGGATCGCTTCCTCGTCGGGTGATGCTGCGCCCTCTCCGGGGAAGGATATTAGCGGATAGCCCACCGGCTCGAACCGCTTATTCAGGGCCAACCTGCGCATTTGCGTAAAGGTGACCAGCGTGTCCCCGAAGCCTCGGACGCCGGGGTCGAGGATGAGGTCTTCCACGCCGGCCTTCGCTGCCTTATCGGTCAATTCCGCAAGCTCGTTCAATCCGTCGGAGCTTCGGATGGCCAGGGGGCAGGCGTATTTCTTAGCCAGCTCAATCATTTTGTCGATGTTGTCCTTGGTTGCAGCGTAAATAGCTGGTTTGGACTTGGCTACTTTGTCCAGCGCTCCGCTCATGGCAGCCGGGTCGGTCGCCATCAGTACCAGAGGCAGACTAGTCTTCGAGGCAACCGTCTCCACGCACTTGGCGAAAGTAGCGGCGTTTCCGGAATCGTTCTGGATGGCGATCCCGTCGATGCCGAATGTTAACCCGACGCGGTCTACCTTATAGTTGCTGACCTCTTCCACCGTGTGGCTGACCTTGTCCGCAGGGGCCGAGTCTTTAACCCTTATCACAAGGCCGGGGCGATGGAAGAAGGTCTTCTCGTGGCGGAACATTACCGTCTCGTTCCCCACCTCGATCTTCTTGTCTCCAGTGCCCACGGTCACCAGGCGAATCGGTGGCTTGGACGCAGCCTCCAGGGCTTTCTTAGCCTCGTCGCTGACATATTTGCAGGCTGACAAATCGGCCTGACTCGCTGCCAGCTTCATAGCAAACGCCAGACAAGTGGGCTGGCCGCATTCCTTGCAGTTCGTTTTGGGCAGGAACTTATAGATTTGAATACCTGTCAGTGCCATTGTTCAGCTCTCCTTTCCTCTATTTCTTCCCCATCAGCTTGTGGATGGTAGCCTTGATCCGTTCCACAGACTTGGGGTGCAGCAAGGTCACTAAGTTTGAGCCGGCATTTATCACAGTTAGAGCGGTCAGCTCCTCCCAGATCAATCCGCGCTCCTCCACGGCGCCCCAGGCCGCCGGTATTCCCTGGCTGGCCTTCGCTTCCTTCTGGCGCCAGGCCTCTGCGCCGGAGTGGCTTATCACAGGCATGTTGACCATGGCATCGCCGCCCAGGGCAGCCAGTCGCACGCGCTCACGAATAGAGAGAGCGTACTCCAGGCCGTAGCCCAGCGCTCCGGTATCTACGTCCATCAGGATTGAGTCAGCAGGCACACCGATATCGGTGAGCAGTATGTTAAGCTGTTTCGCCAGGTTTATGTCGAGCGGACTCTTGGCGATGGCTACGTGTCCATCTGAAATACATACAGCAGCAATAGTGCGGTAGTTTTTCTCCTCGCAGTTGCCTATAGCGATACGCTGTCCTTTCGCTGTCTCGGACACCGCAATCAGAACGGCGTTATCCTTTTCCGCTATGCCGGGCCCTATGACAATGAGCGGCAGGTCAACCGCTGCGAGCACCTTGTCCACCGTTTTCTTGGCTTCAGCAGCGCCGGTATTGCCCATCTCAGGATGGGCGCTTACCAGCCTCAGAGCTATGACCTCGGCGCCATATTCCGCAGCTTTCTTGGCCCAGGTCGCCGGGTCCTTTACTGCATCGCCCCAGGCATGAAGCAGGGACTGAGACCAACCGGTTGGCTCCTTGTCCTGGATTTCTACACCTACCTTGGGTGGATGGGGGAAAGAGCCTTCGAAACTGAGGAAAGGCAGAGTACTTTCGCCGCCGAGGACTATCTCTTTTCTCTTACCCCCTCCCAGTTTCACCTCTCGAATTTTGCCAGTCCATTTTTCTATAGGAATTTCTACAGGCATAGTGGAACTCTCCTTTCTCTAATGTGGAGCACAAAAACTACGAAGCATAAAACAAGGGTCGCTCTACTCGACCCTTGTTTTATGCGTTAAACCCTTTTTCATGGCTCAGCCATTTTAGCCGATAATCGAATCCATACTCAGAGCGGGATGTCCTTTCTGCTCAAGGAAGGGGAGCAACTGCTCCACCGTGGTAACCTGGCTGCCATCGGCGACCTTGTCCATGAGGTCAGGCACACCCTCGCGCTCGCAGGCTGCCTTTAATTCCTCAGCCAGTTCCTCTTTCAGGTTCTTGGACATCCATACTAATCTCTTGATGCCGCCCTCTACCGGGATGAACTTTTTGCTGATGACGTAAGTTTTGCCGTGGCCCATCATGCCCGGCGTCTGCAAGCCGCCGCCGACCGTGCTCATCAGTGTGGTGAATGTCATGCCGCAGGGGGTCATACCGTAGTCATCACGTGAGACGACCATAACACCGTTGGCCTCGGGGATGACGGCCATGACGCATTCGCAGCAGCCGCAGGTGGTCAATGGGGCATCCATCAGTGAGTAGATGGTGAACCTGGTCAACTTCTTTTGTGAGTGCTCATGGATGAACTGGTTCACACCTTCCCACTCGCCGGTTTTCTCGTTAATTACTTTGCCCTTGGGCACCGGCTGGTTGGGGCCGGCAGGTTTCATCTCGAAAGCTGCTCGGCAGTCGAGCCAGCTATAAGCGCCGCACAGGCCCACACGCTCCGGATTGATCACACAGACGTGAGTGGGGGCGAAGGACTGGCACAAAGTGCAGCTATAGAAGGTGTCCACAGCCTCATCGCTAAGCCCGGCCATACGGGAGTTTCGCTCTCTGTACACAGCGCGTGCCTGCTCGAATAATTCTTTTACCTTTGCGGGGTCGCTGTATACTGTTACCTGCACCTTGTCCACAATAGCGCCGAAATCATTTTTCAGGCAGGTATGCAGAATGTCGCCTAAGTGCCGCAGCTTTACTCCTTTGGCGACAGCGTTCTTGTGTATTCGTATCCAGGTGATATCTCTCTGTCCCTGGTGGGACACACCCTCGGCACCGTTCATCATGTGGTGAATCTGGCGCTCCAGCACCGACTCGAAGTCCTTCTGCATCTTGCGCCCGGCTACGTCCACCACGATGCCCAGCGGATTCTTGGAGCCTACGGCGAAGCTGTCTATATCGGGGCCGACCACTGTAATCTTGCCGTCCTCGACCTCATCCAGCTTCTTCATTCTCAACCATTCGAAGCACATGCCGCCCTTGCCGCCGAACTCACATGCTAAGTCAGCCTTGCGCACTACCTCGCCCTCGAAAGCAGCGCCAAAGGCAACGGGTATGGGGACCTTGGCTATCTTAAGCTTAATGCCGCGAAGCTCGATGCAGCGCTGCACCAGCCTCTCTGCTCTCTCCAGGTCATCCTTGCCCGGGATGTCATCGAAGGGCATGCTGACCACGTGCTCGAACTTAGTTATTCCTGTGGGCAGGATATTGGGTATCACGGTGTCGGCGAATGCAGGGAAGCCGTAGTTAATAGCTCCGGCTGCCGCTGCATACTCCATGTCGGTAATCGGGCCCAGGGCTAACACAAATGCAAAGCAGCGGAACTTGTTGTAAAGCAGTATGCGGCGGAAATCGCCCGGCTCGATACCGCCGAAGCTCAAGGCCGCGCGGGTGGCGAAGCCCAGAGCGTAGATAGCCGAGACGATATCGGTGCCGAAGGGGATGATGAAAGTATTATACCCCATCTCCACGCCGGACTCTCGCAGCTGGTCGGCAACATTGCGACCGTTTCTGTTGCTGCAGATGAAGATGAGCTGTCCCTTGGACTGCAATTCGCGTACAATCTTGACCGCTACCTCGTTGCTCTTGGCGCAGCCGACCAGGGCAGCGAAACCTGACATTCTGCCATCGACGAGCTGAATGCCCCAGCCTCTCATTTGGGCGTCATTGATGGGGCCGTTGTAAACGAAGCCATCCTTCTTCTCGGGCTGCTCGCCCTTGGTGAAGCGTATACCCTCTATGGTTTCGAAGGCGTATAGTGTAGCTGCTCCGGCGTCCAGGGTCTCACCGAGGTACGGCAGCCACATGTTCTCGCCGGGCACCGGGGGCAGCAGGCCCTTGGCATATTCCACAACAGGTTTAAGCTCACCCAGCTTCTGTACCTTAATACCCAGAAGCCCCCAGATGGTGGGGAGATGGAATGCGGTACCACCGCCTGCCGTATCCTTAAATACGATGGG
>Ga0209777_10008692_pt1 | contig 11077 bp, 11 predicted proteins | sample FrelakmetHBP12HB_FD_187147 | JGI IMG/M metagenome (GOLD analysis project Ga0209777, IMG submission 187147) | Freshwater lake sediment microbial communities from the University of Notre Dame, USA, for methane emissions studies -HBP12 HB (SPAdes)... | ecosystem: Environmental > Aquatic >...
CATGCCTTTCTGGCAGGGTCGAGAGCTCTCAAGTTGAGTTAGCGGATATTTCGTGGTTGATATGCATGTTATAATACGCTCGGCGACTTTTCACATGTAAGCGGCGGTCTATTGACAAACAAGGGCAGCTCAGTTGTCTGTTGTTTCTCTACCACCGAGGCTCTGATTACCCAGGAGAGTCTACCTCATTATTACCGATGATCGCAGTGCTATTGAAATGAGCGTGTGACTCAGGGGGGTGTTACTACGGCTTGGTGACGGCGGGTATCGGACCCTCTGGCTCGGCGCTAGGCGCACGGCCGCGCGCTTCCCGCAGGTTGTAAAAAGGTTGGTACAAAGCAATTTCAAGCGTAGAGCACGACCATCTACAGTGATCCAAGATTATGCCACTAGAACGTGCAATCGACATAGGACTTGTGATCCACGGTCCTGAACTTATAGATTCTGGAAAAATCGCGGATATCTTGGAAGCTTTGCGTGCGCTTGGGCCAGTATATGCGCTCGTAGGAGGGACAATGGCTCGCGTCGCTGCCTTAGATCAGCATCTGACATTCATCGATACATCTCAAAACATACACACGAGCGATGCGTTGAACCAGGTCTCAGACAAAGAGGTTCTAGTTCTTGCCAATTTCGGCAAAACGTCTGAAACAGGAACCGTCTTCGGCCAGATTGTATCGTCGCGCGTAAAACGTTCTGTTATCCAGGTGGAGCGACCGGGTTTGGCCGATGGCAGTGTTATCCTTTGGCGGGGCGCTGATGGGGTCAAGTCCCGCACCGTTCAGTATGTAGCAAGGCACTTGTCCAGTTACCTACCGCTTACTCTCATTGAAAAGCAAAAAAAAGACTTGTGTGTCGAGCATACTGGCGATGTTGTTTCAAGGCATGTCCACGGCGCCAAGCGAGGAGAGCCCGTTTTCGTTCAGGGAAAGGTTGTGGGGACAGTGGTAAATGACGATGTCGTGGTCATCGCACAAAGAGGCAGTATCGTCGATATCAGAGGGGTTGCGACGAAAGCCCACGGGCTTGAGAAGATTGGGAGCATTAACTTACACACTGCTTACATTAAGACAGGATGCCTCAGAGCGAGTAATGAAGCTTGCGATCGAGCCTCTTTATTACCTTCGCGCCCGCTGAAGCGCGGCGCAGTTACGTTTGTCAACCATTGCGCAGAGAGCACATTGGAATCTGTCAACGAAAAAACTATCTGTGCTATAACCGTCGGGGACGATACCACAGCCATATGTGGCGACATTTTGTCACGCGCCGGTATTCCAATTATCGGCATCACTGACGGCGACAGCGACGGCCTCTACATCGGCGCATGCAAGGCCGAAGGCTCGATCGTCCTGCGTCTTGCAAACGTAAGTGACGACGATGCGGGCATCTTGCTCGAAGGAAGTACGGCGTTAAACCGGAACGATTGCACATTAGACGACGTTGTCGAAATTGTCACGGACTTATTGCAGCAATCTGGCATAGAGTTTGTCGTAACGCCAACAATTCAAGCGAGAAACCAGCTGCCCTGAGAAGAAGGGCAACGGGATGAGTTGGTTTTTCGCGAGCGTGTGAACTTCAGGACTACGCCTGATCGTACGCAAGATGGATGGAAAAGCATCGATCATGTATTCAATGTGATAAGCAGGCAAACGTCTGGTCGTCAGTCTGCTCCAGCAAGGTTATATGTCCACAAACGAACCTCCTCTGCGGTCCTGTAGCGGTTTTTAACGGGGAACGATAAGCGGAAATAAAAGAGTTTATTCAAATATTCAAACATGGTGAGAACGATGATCCAAAAGAACCCTAAGAACAGCTGGGTGGATCCAAAAACGCCACAAATAGATATCTCCTGTTACGTTTATCCTTCGGCGGTTGTAATCGGTGAGGTCGAAATCCGCTCAAACGTGTTCGTTTGACCGAATGTCTCGATACGTTGCGATGAAGGAGCGCCGATAATCGTCGGCAGCGGCTCCAACGTACAAGATAACGTCGAGATGCACGCCTTGAAGGGAGAAGCCATAATGATACTACATTTTAATCTTTTATAGTATGAGCGGCAATAAACTTTGACTATCTGATAGATCACCAAAAGGAGGTTAATAGTTTGGCCAATGTAGTTGAAATGGCACCTGTGACTCGTGTCGAAGGGCACTCCAAGTTAGTTCTAGAGACAAACGATGACGGCATAGTGGAAAAAGGAAACTACTTCAGCATAACGCCGGTCAGGAATTTTGAAAAGTTCCTTATCGGAAAGCCGATGGAGTTTGCACCACTGGCAACGTCACGAATCTGTGGGATTTGCCCCATCACTCATGCTTGCGCTTCGACAGAGGCCGTCGAGGACTCAATCGGTGTTGAGCCCCCAACTGACGGCATGTTGTTACGGGAACTCGCTGCCGTTGCTAACAAAATGCACAGCCATCCGCTTCATAGCATTTTGATTTTCCCAGATTTTGGGTGCGGAGTCGGTTTTGACAAAAACGTCTACGCAGAAGCCATGAAGCGCTGTCAAGGGATGAGAAAAGTCGCCCAGAACATCATCGATGTGGTCGGTGGAGAAGGCTTACACGCGCCTGATATTGTTATAGGTGGGATGCAGCACAACATCAGCGATCTCGCAAAAGCTAAATTGCAGAGTAGTCTGCGAACCTATGAACAACTTGCAAACGAACACACTGACTTCATGATGGGCCTGTTCAAGGACTCTGAATATCCGTCTGATATGGGGCTGCACGACTACAACGTGTTTGCTTCGGACTTGACGTACGGCGACAGAACGGCCTTCCCCTGGGATACGTTTAACGAAGAACAGCCGAACAACTGGTACAGCTCGCTTGAAGTTGGGCTAGAGGCAAACAACACGATATGCCTTGTTGGCGGCGAACCGGTGGAAGTCGGCCCCCGTGCACGAGCGGTGACGTTCAAGGGATTCGCTGATAGGGGCGCGATGGGTATCCACAGGGCTCGGATTCGCGAACTAGCCACGCTTGTTCATCGAGCAGAGAACATCCTCGACGAACTCAATACAAGCGGCGTAACAAAAGTAAATGTGGCCGGTCTCGGCGATAACGGGCTTGGAATCGGAATCAACGAAGCAGCTCGCGGCGCGAATGTTCATATGGCGCGGGTCAAGGAGGGCAGGATTCGTTACTATAATTGCCTTGTTCCGACGACGTGGAATTATCCAACCATTAGCAAAGCACTAGAAGGGGATCACTACAAGTTCGCAGAAGTTATAGTCAGAGCGTACGATCCTTGCAACTCATGTGCAACTCATATGATCGTGATGGATCCGGAAAAAGCCATCATTGAGAACAAGATGATCTGAAGTGAGCGAATCGATTTGCGATGCTGAGGCGGTTATCGCCTGCTGTGGAAACCCACTTTATGGTGACAATGGCTTCGCGACGTCCTTAGTTCCTATTCTAAAGCAGACATTGAACGGCGCAAAGCGACTGAAGGTCGTCGACGTCGGCAGAGGGTACTTCTTGTTTGGAATTCTTGGATGCAAGAAGCTCGTGCTGGTTGATTCGATTGACTTCGGAGGCGCTCCTGGAGAGCTAAAGAAGCTTTCGACAGACGACGTCGACGAGAACCGCTACGCCGACTACCAATGCTGGCAGACGTCAACACCACTTAACGACTTGAAAGAACGATGTGATGTCACCATCATTGCGTGCCAGCCGAAGAGTTGGAAGCAAATCGAATTTGGACTTACAGAAGAAGTTAGTGGATCAATTCCCAATGCTATGGAGTTAATCAAAAAGGAAGTAGAGGATTTTTATGAGCCCGTTTTGGAAGAAAGAGAAGAAATCTGACGCTGACAAAATCTCAGAGAAGGAGAGGGCCAACCCACCGGCTGCAGAAGAGAAAATTGAGGCTACTCAACCGGAGATAACAGCAAAGCCCGCGGAAGCGGAGGCGGAGGTGAAAGAAATGGCTGCTGCAAAGCCGAAGGTGCTAACGGCAGTGATGAGCGGATGTACAGGATGTCTTATATCGCTAACCGATAACTACGACATTCTTCTTGATTTGCTCGACGCGATAGACTATCGTTATGAGACCACGCTTGCGGATGTACGAGAGATCCCCGATGACCAAATGGATATTGCCATTGTTCACGGTTCTATTTGTCTGCAAGACAAGAGACAGGTTGACGACATACGCAAGATTCGACAGAATTCGACATTTTTAGTCGCCATGGGCGGTTGTGCCAGCTCAGGCTGCGTGACTCGATTCAGTGTAGGTGGACAATCGGCAACGCCAGCGCACGAATCGTTCGTTCCCGTCGCGAGTCTCGTTAAGGTCGATTTTGCACTTCCTGGATGCCCTACAGGTCCTGAGGTGATCGCAAACACCATACTCGCGGCGATCGGGGCGGACTTAGAGTACCTTACGCCCCTTGCCAAACTCGCTGGATTTGCTTGCGGCTGCGACCTCTTGGTGAAGATTATCGGAAACGGACTTTGCATCGGGTGTGGCACCTGCGCCATGGCGTGCCCAACGCGGGCGATTGACATGGACTATGGGCGCCCGCACGTCAACCAGGAGCTCTGTATAAAATGCGGAGCGTGCTATGCGCAATGTCCGAGGAGCTTCGAGCCGAGCTTTGAAATGATCGAGAAGCGCCTCATGGGGGTGGAGTAAATGGTTCTTGGCAAATACCTTGACATAATGACGGTAAAAACGACGGATAAGACGCTCCAGAGACAATCGCAAGATGGGGGTATAGTGAGCACTCTTCTTATACACGCACTTGAAACAGGCGTGATTGAAGGCGCTATAGTCGCCATGCCAACCGAAGAACCTTGGAATCCAGTGCCATATGTAGCCACAACACCTGAGGAGATTATAGCGGCGGCCGGCACCAAATACGTAGTGTGTCCGCTGAATCACGCGCTGAAAATTGCGGCACGTGAGAACGCCCTCGATAAGATCGGGATGGTAGGAATGCACTGCCTGACCTATGCGGTTCGAAAGATGCAGCTCTATCCATTTGGAGCGCGCCATCTGCCCCAAAAAATGGCATTGCTTCTCGGCATATTCTGTACTGAGAACTTCAGCTACACGGGAATCAAAGCGATCGTCGAAGAAATTCACAAAGTGAATATTGAACAAGTCCAAAAGATGGACGTTTCAAAAGGCAAGATGATCGTCACGTCGTGTATGGGCGAACGTGTTGAAGTCCCAGTGAAGCTCACTCACAACTACGTTCAGCCGGGTTGCTTTTTATGTCCCGACCTGACTGCGCGGACTGCCGATATCTCGACCGGTTCGATCGGTTCGCCTGATGGGTGGTCGACCGTAATGCCGCGGACTCAGACTGGGAAAAATCTTTTCGAGAGCGCGGCTGAGGTAGGACTGTTTGAGAGTAAGCCAATCGATCCCGGCAAGTTTGGCATGGAAATGCTCACAAGGCTCGCGCAGAGCAAGTGGGATCGCTCTGAGAAGACCAGGGCGGAAAGAGCGGAAATTGGGCTTCCAAATCCGTTCTAACCCCCCTCTTTTTTTATTTTTTGGCAAACTTTTATATTTTTTAAACTATAATACTGGTTAATGGAATTGCCGCGCTATAGATAATCATGGAGCTCCTTGCTGATGTGGGGGGGAAGCCCGGGATTGACTGTCGCGGGTTTTGCAGTTATTGCTACTTCAAGAAGGTAAAGGACTTTACGCCGTTCGGCTGCCGTTTCTGTTCGCCTCTCAGCGAGGGCTGTGACTACTGCGGGAGAGCAATTGCTGAGAAGTACGCGGGTTTCAAACCACTTTTACGCGTAGCGCAAGATGTCCACGCCACTCTCAAGATGAGTGCAAAAGACCCGGAAAAGGTCACGATAAGTGGCGGAGGGGATGCCAGCTGTTATCCTCACTTGGTCGAGCTAGCCGAGTTGCTCTCTAGCCTTCAAGTCCCGCTCCATCTCGGGTACACAAGCGGAAAAGGCTTCGACAGCCGCGAACCTGCAGAGACGTTAATCGACTGCAACGTGCGTGAAGTCTCGTTTACCGTTTTTGCGACCGACGCCGGCTTGCGCAAACGCTATATGGGGGACTCCTCTCCTGAGGCATCACTTGAATGTCTTTCGACCTTTTGTGCTTCGTGTGACGTTTATGCAGCCGCGGTCATCATACCGGGGATTAACGACGGCGATGTTCTCAGAAGAACGTGTGACGATCTAGAGGCGCTGGGGGCACGGGGGTTGATTTTGATGCGATTCGCGAATCAAACTAAAGAGGGGCTCATTCTTGGAAATGCACCCATAATGCGCGGTATTGAGTCTCAGCCAATTGAGAGCTTTAGAGAGCTCGTTAGCAGCATCAACGACCATTATAATCTGCGAGTGACTGGCACTCCGCTGTGGGACCCGGAAATCGGGTCGCCCTTTTACGTGGCAAATAATCCTGAGGCGTTCCTGCCGAGAACTGGAAAACGCGCCACAGTGGTCACCGGCGCCGTGGCGGGGCCTTACCTTCGTTCTATATTTAAGCGTATAGCGCCGAACGTGAACGTCGTGAACACCGAAAAAGAGATCGCTTGTCTCATCACGCTGGACGACATTCAAAAGCTGAACTTAGAGGACATCGACGAGACTGTCATCATTCCTGGCCGGGCAATGGTGCATGATAAGGCTGTTACAGAGGCGCTGCGTGCCGACGGAGTGTATCGAATCGTGCGGCGCGGACCTGAACAACTTACAGTTGATGGCGAGATGAGCATCGGCCTACAGCGTGAAGAAGTGCTGCAACAAGAAATAGAAGGTTTCACAGAATTGATACGCACGATCAATGCTATAGGCACATAGTAGCTTCGAACTCCGCATCGCTTGGGCAGTGCTTTTGTGTGGTTTGCTACTGGAGAGGCTACAGCTAAAGAGCAAATCCTGCGACCGATTTCGTTTTGATTTTTAGGATTAGATATTCACGCATATGTGATGGTCTTACTTCTGCCACGTCAGATAAAGTGGGACCTTCAATGAATTTGACATTCCGTACTCTCTCACAATACTCGTCATATGGGAGCTTGATACGCATACCGTCTAAATGCATCGTAATCGGCGTGGGGGATAAGCTCTCACCAACTTCAGGAATTTGTTGATTAATCTCGTCCATAAGGCGAAACGGACTTACCGATAGTGGGTCCTTTTCAAGCTCTTCGCGTCTTTCATCGAGCGCTTTGCTGATCTTTTCAACGATGCTATCTAAGATCGCGAACTCAGACGAGCGGTGAAATCCCTTAGCGCGCCGTCCTATTCCTCCGATGTAGGCGTACGCGTAGGGAACTGCATCGCATTCTGGGCCTCCGGTTACTATTATCGGAACTTCAAGGTCCTCGTAGAGCTGATATTTAACGTCCGTTATACAACTTAGGAAATCTCCTAGAATAAACAACGCTAAATCGTGTTCGTTAATCAGCCCGCGTTCGCTCTTGGTGAGCTGTGCCGCGCGCCGGCCCACCCCTCGAGCTAGGCCAATGATATTTGTCTTTGCTCCATTTCTTCGGAGATATTCTGCGATATCGCACGTTGGGTGCGGCATATGGTGATACGCAAGACTTGGTGCGACTACGGCGATTTCGGTGCCTATGAGTGGGGCCCTGATGATCGTTCCCAAGAGTTCCGCTGCTTTTTCCTCTACAACGCCGATATCGTCAGCAGGTACGAGGATCAAGAGCACCACCTCGAGCTGCATGACGTTTTTTTGCAGTATATGGCCGCCGAGATCCTCAACAAGCTCCGTCAATTCGTCATGGCGGTACACGCCGCCAGTGTACATGAGAGGCTCCAACATCGTTATGCTCCCGCCTCTTTGAGTAGCTTGTGTCCCCGGTTTATCCACTCGTCTTCGATTGGCTCTTCTGATGCTATGAACAAAATGTAGCTTTCAGAGATTTCGTGCTTTATAATCCTATAACCTTCGGGAGCGACGCGCCGTATTGAATCGATGACTTTGCGCCTCAATTCCGTAGCAGGTTCGTAGACGGTCTCGTCAGGAATATCGTCGTCGGTCGCGACAAGAACCGTGTACCGGTCGAGCTGTAAAATGTTAGCACTCCCATAGAGCGCAATAAGTTTGTCGAGCAGATCGTTGACATATCGTTCGTTCTTGATATCTAACTTCAATCCATCGTCGGTATGTGTCATTGTCGCGACGTCGGAGATCTTTATATTTGGAGGTGAGACTGCAAGCTTGCCGTACAAGATGAACACGGGCTCGTCGGGATCGATGTAGATCCTGATGTTGTTTAGTGATTGCGCGACGTCGAGGTCAGATAAAACGTCAGACGTAAGCTCTTCAATCAAGCACGCCCCTTGCTTATCGGGAGACTCTACTGCTACTTTTTCGGAATCTATCATGCTTATATGCGGCTTCTTCGTGGTGGCTCATCGAGATGGAGAGCTGAATCTCGCTTTGCCTCGGAGCTCATTCTACAAACCCGCTGGCAAGTAGCGCAGATCCGACAGCGCCGATGTACTGCGAGTACCTCGGTACTATAACGGTCGCTCTGAGTAAGTCTTGCATCGCTTCTACCAGCCCGCTGATGAGCGAGGTCCCGCCGACCATAATAACAGGCTCTACGATTTCTAATTCCTGCAGCTGCTGGTCAAAGACCTGTTCTGCCACGCTGTAGCAGGCTGCACTCGCGACATCTTCCTTGGTTGCGCCAAGCGAGAGCGCGTTTACGAGGCTTTGCGTTCCGAAAACGATGCAATAACTGTTCATGGTCAACCGGTTATGATCGCCTTTTGATGCCAAGGGACCTAGCTCGCTGATATCGACGCCCAAGCGTCGCGCGGTCATATCGAGGAATCGGCCTGAAGCCCCGGCACAAATGCCGCCCATAGTAAAGCTGCCTGGAATACCGTCGATAACTGAAATTGCCTTGTTATCCATACCACCAATATCAATGACCGTGGCAGGCCCTTTCTGCTTCTCTGCGAGGTAAACTGCACCTTTCGAGTTGACGGTAAGCTCTTCCTGGACGAGCGCCGCTTTCATAGCCTCTCCGACGAGCAAGCGACCGTAACCCGTCGTTCCAAGCGCTTGAATTTCAGATTTATCCACTCCCGCCATGGTCAGCGCAGTCGTGTAAGCGAGTTCGGCACTCTTCAGTACTTCGGTGGTATCGACCCATCCAACCCCGATAATCTCATTGTCTCGCATTATCACAGCTTTAGTGGTCGTTGAACCTGAGTCTATGCCGGCAGTCAGCCCTGTCTGTTTTTCGCGAGCGAGCAGGGTTCGTCTGAGCGCGGTGGTGACGAGAGCCTCCATTCGCGTAAGAAGTGTTTCTGCGGTGGTCCGTTCCGTAAACGAGTAGCTGATCACCGGCAAATGAGCGCACTCATGAATATAACGTCGCAATTCGCTGCGAGTTATCGCCCCTTCGGCGCATCGGAAGCACGTGGTTATAAATACCGCATCGACGGGGAAACCGCCATCGACGATAGATTTCGCGCGCGCTATCATGAGCTGCAAATCAGGGCTCGCGACTTCCAACCCCCAGTCTCTTACCGCGTCTTTGATCGTGTCCGTATCAACTTCAGGATAAACAATTTCGGCATGTACGGCCTCAACCGCATTTTGAATTTCCTTTTGTATCCCACTGTATTCAGATCCACAGGAGAGGTGCGCTATCCTTATTCTTCGCGTCACGTGAGTGCCTCCGCTTTTCGCGTCAAGGACTCGCAGAAGTCGCGTATCTTTCGCACGAAATCGCGCGCCTCATCATCACAGGTCGGATATGCGAGTTCCAGGCGGGGTATGTCTTTATTGCGTATGATGTACTTGGCAAGCTCATTCGTTCGTGCACACCCCATACAGCCAAATGAGTAATCAGCCTCGTGAACGATTATGGCAGCTTCAGACTCTTCGATCAGGGGATCAAGCAGTGCCATCCGCCCGCGCACGCCAGAGGGGACGTCGACGGCGGCATATTTGAGGCCTTTCTTCGGGTCTTCGGGTGTAACGTTTATCGGTGGGCTATCTATTCCGACTTCTTTGATTTTCTGGCGTATGACGCGCATCAGCGTCAGCGGCTCGTGACCGAACCTCGCGACCAAGTCAGAAAGAATAAGACTATTTGACGGATATACGAGTATTTTAACCATTCACATCCTCTTTGGACTGCTCGTCAATGATTTCGATGAACCGGCCGATCTTGAGCTTTTCGCGCTTTTCTCGTCCCTTGGCGTCCAATGGCTCATCAATAGTCTCTAACCCATAGGAAATACTCGGAAGAATGCATGATTCCCGCTCAAGTTGGTGGAAGCCTGGTCGGGGGCCACCCCCTCGAACGGCGCGACACCGTCTTGAATCCCCTGGAGGAAACCCGCGATCTTTAACGAAAATCCCTGACGGGTCGAGTCTCCTTAGTTCTTTTATGGTTTCATTGACTTCTTTTTCCGACCCAGTGACGATGAGCCCAAAGCACGTCTCCTTCACTATAGCATCCGTAGATAATTCATAGGCTCTTAGAGCCAGCTCACTAGGCAAGATCGGGCTTGAATCTGCAAGAACGACCATCTTCGTAATCTCATCTGATACCATTGCACCACTCGTTCATGAAGTACGTATGTTAGCGATTAATAATATAATTATCAGGTAATATTAATTACAGAGCTTCTTGAATGTATATCGTCTCATTTTCGCGCACATTTTGAAGCGGCGTCGTGTCCAGAATCCTCCCAACAATATTAGTGCTGTTGAACCGCTCACCAGTTGGCCCGTACTTTTCGTTATCCTCTAGGCGGACCCCGATTAATCCTGCGTACTTGGAGGAGCGACTTGAAACACCGATTTCGGCGGCGCTCACTTTTGCGATCGGTGTGTTTTCCGGTACGATGTCGAACTTATTTATGGTCTGAGCGCGGAACATGACGGTCTTGCCGTACGTTACGTGCGTTTGCAGTGAACCCACCGGATTGTCTCTTAACCCCGCAACCGTCCTGAAGTACGCTACTGTTTTAGGAGCATTATCCTCATAAAGCTCAATTTTGACGAGCTTATCGTGCGGAATTGCAAATGTTTTCACACTTCTCGCTTTAAGAATATCAACCGTGGTGAGGGGTGATTGATGGAC
>Ga0209777_10008693_pt1 | contig 11077 bp, 10 predicted proteins | sample FrelakmetHBP12HB_FD_187147 | JGI IMG/M metagenome (GOLD analysis project Ga0209777, IMG submission 187147) | Freshwater lake sediment microbial communities from the University of Notre Dame, USA, for methane emissions studies -HBP12 HB (SPAdes)... | ecosystem: Environmental > Aquatic >...
TATTGTTTTCTTCCGGCAACTGAAAATTCTCTACCAGCGCATCTATATATAAACCAGTACCACCCACCACAAATGGCACCTTGCCACGAGAAATAATATCAGCAATCGCCACCTCAGCATCTTTTTTAAACTGTCCCACATTATATCTTTCATTCGGATCAACAATATTTACCAGATGAACCGGCACACCCTGAATTGTTTGAGATTTAGAATTTTGGGTTTGTTTGGGATTTGGGATTTGGGATTTGGGATTTACATCCAAATTTTTGGCCGTTCCAATATCCATCTCCCGATACACCTGCCTCGAGTCTGCATTTACAATTTCCCCATTGAATTTTTTACACAATGAAACCGCCAAAGCAGTTTTTCCGCTTCCCGTCGGTCCGCAAACCACAATAATTTTTGGCAATTTTTTTTTCATATTAATAATGTAACAATTTAGCAATTCAACAATGAATATTTCCCCTTAATCCCCATGAATTGGCTTCAACGATTTTGATGTTTGTAAAATCTCCTATTTTTGCAGTACCCTCAATCCTCACATCTTTTAATCCCTCTGTCTTCCCAACCATAAACCCCTTCCGATCTTTTTTATAAACCAAAATCTTAACTTCTTTATCAACTAATTTTTTATTATTTGCCAAAACGCTTCGGGCGAGAACTTCATCATTTAGAAATCTTTTTCTTCTTTCTTTTTCCTCATGAGAAACACCATCATCCATTTGGAAAGCGGCTGTTCCGGAACGGGGCGAATATTCCGAAATAAAAATCATATCAAAAGAAATCTTTTCCAAAAGCTTAACCGTATTTTCAAACTGTTTTTCAGTTTCTCCCGGAAAACCCACAATAATATCCGTTGTTATGGCGCAATCGGGAATTTCAGTTCTAATCTTTTTGATAATTTCCAAGTATTGTTCCGCCGTATAATGTCGATTCATTTTTTTCAGAATCTCGTCATCACCGCTTTGCAAAGGCAAATGAATATAATGGGAAAAGTGTTTGGAATTTTTCAAGAAATCGATTAATTCATCATTAAAGTCCTTGGGATGATTGGCGTAGAAACGGATCCAGTGGGAACCTTCAATAGCGTCTATCTTATTGAGTAAGTTTATAAACTTAGATTCGGTTTTTGTAGTATGTAGTAAGTAGTATGTATTATGGTCTTTTTCCTTTTGGATTTTGGATTTAGGATTTGATTGGTCATTGAGATTTGGGATTTGGGATTTTATTCCGTAGGAATTGACATTCTGTCCCAGCAATGTAATTTCCTTATAACCTTTTTTAACCAAATCCTCAACTTCCCGCAAAATATCTTCTTCCGGACGGCTAACTTCTCTCCCGCGCGTATATGGCACTGCGCAATATGAACAATAATTATCACAACCGGTCATGATGGGCAGGTATGCCGATACTTTTGAAATATAATTTGGTTGAATATTTAAATAATTTGTTTGTTTATGATCATCCTTGAGACGATTGGGATTTTTGGGATTATTGAGATTATTGGGACAAATACTTTTATTTAAAAAATTTTCCAAAACACTAATATTATTTAGATCAAAAACCAAGTTAAATTTCTTTCCCAGTTTTTTTCTGTCTTGCTCTAAAATACATCCGGTTAAAATGGTTTTTGGCTTTGATTTCATCTTGCTCCATTTATTTCCAAGTCCAAGAATCTTATGCACCGCTTTTTCGCGCACTGAACAAGCAAAAGCAAGAATGATATCTGCTTCCGATTCGCTTGAAGCTAAACTAAATCCATGCGCATTCAAAACACTCGCGACCCTCTCGGCATCGCTTCGGTTCATATCGCATCCAGTTATATAAAGATAATATTTCTTCATTCGTATATTCGTATTGATTCGTAATTCGTAGTACTATTGATTTTATCAGAAAAATAGGCTAAAATAAAGTGAAACTCTGTTAAGACAGAGCGTAAATTAACAAAGGAGGTGATTTTTATAAGAAAGAAAAAGGAAGAGTTAAAAGATAAAAAAGACAAAGCAATAGCCATGATACTTGCTCTTTTTGAAAAAGAATGCAAAAGCCTTCCAGAAGTGCATCGAGCCCTGCAAGAAAAGCTCCGCAAATGCGCTAATGAAATAACGGAGCAAAAATTCAAAATGCTCGACAAGCAAACTACTCTTTCTTTCCGGCAAAGAGCCTTCGAATTTCTTTTTCACCGCGAAGAATCAGTAGATAAATTTATTCTGCGCGGAATGCTAAGCGATTTAGAAGTCACTGGTTTAGCCCTGGACTTTCTCGAAAGAGAAGCCGGAAGGGAATTTCTAAAACACGGAAAGGGCTTTAACCCCTTCCAATCTTAATTTTCAAATAGAGTTTTATTTCCCCGTAGTAGATTTTTGAGAATGCAAATAAATTTGCGAAAGCAAATTTCTCAAAAATTCACTACGGGGTTTTCTCTTTTATCTCTTTTTCAATTCTTTCGATAAAATCTTTGAGATCTAACGATCCAAGATCTCCGTCTTTCTTTGAACGCACGGAGATTTTTTTATCTTTCAATTCTTTCTCGCCAATGATAATCATATAGGGAACTTTTTCCATTTCCGCATTGCGAATCTTTTTGCCCAATGATTCCGTTTTATCATCTATTTCAACTCGAATATTTTTTTCTTCCAATGCTTGTTTAATTTCTTGCGCATATTTAACTAATGAATCATTGATGGGTAAAATTTTCACTTGAACGGGAGAGAGCCACAGCGGAAATTCACCGGCATAGCGTTCAATGAGAAACGCCATCACTCTTTCCAGCGCCCCAATCGAAGAGCGATGAATCACTACCGCTTCTTTTTCTTTGCCATCTTTATCGGTATATTTTAATTCAAATCTCTTGGGCATGACAAAATCATATTGAACCGTAAAAGCCGTGTTTTCTACACCGGCAAAATTTTTCATTTGAATATCAATTTTGGGTCCATAAAAAGCCGCTTCGCCCTTAGCTTCAAAAAACGGTGCTTTCCTTTTTGTTAAAACAGCTCTCAAAACATTCTCGGCAAAATCCCAAGCCTTATCATCTTTGTAATATTTCTTTTCTTCCTTCCGATCACCAAGGGATAAGCGATAGCGATAATCAGTTAATTTATGAATTCCTAATGCCTCGGAGGCATATTCGATTAGATCGAGTACTCCATTAATTTCAGCCACCGCTTGATCGGGCCGGCAGACAATATGCGAATCCGCCAGACAAAAAGCACGAACCCGCATTAATCCGGTCAATTCCCCGGATTTCTCATAACGGTATTGTTTGGCCAATTCTGCAATTCGGACCGGCAACTCTTTATAGCTTCGAGGTTTGCTTAAATATAATTCAAAATGATGCGGGCAAGTCATGGGGCGCAAAATTAATTCATCCTCGTCAATTTTCATTACGGGATACATCGTATCTTTATAATATGGATAATGTCCGGATTTTTTATACAATTCCACCTTGGCTAAATCAGGAGTATAAACATGCTTGTAGCCGCGCTTGATTTCTTCATCCACAATAAATCTTTCTAGCTCTCTGCGAATTACCGAGCCTTTTTCGGTTAAAAGCGGCAAGCCCTTCCCCACTAAATCCGAAAAAACAAAAAGGTCTAATTCTTTGCCGATTACCCGATGGTCTCTTTTTTTCGCCTCTTCCATTTTAGTTAAATATTCAGCCAATTCTTGCTTGGTTGGAAAAGCCACCCCGTAAATGCGCGTTAGCATTTTATTTTTTTCGCTCCCCCGCCAGTAAGCTCCCGCCAAGGACATTAATTTGAATTCGCCAATTTTTTCCGTATTATTCAAATGTGGACCGCGGCAAAGATCGGTAAAATTATCCAGTGTATAGATACCCATTTCTTTCTCGCCTTCTTTTTCCAAATCAGAAATCAATTCTAATTTGTAAGGTTGCTTTTTAAATAAATCTTTCGCATTTTTAATACTTACCTGCTTACCGCTTATTTCATACTTCTTGTTTTTTATCTCAATCATTTTTTGTTCAATCTCTTTCAGATTTTCCTCGGTTAACGGTGTACTAAATTCAAAATCATAATAAAATCCATTCTCAATCGCCGGACCAATGGCGAATTTGGTATCGGGGTATAATTCTAATACCGCCGCCGCTAATAAGTGGCTGGCCGAATGGCGCATGGTTTCTAAATCTGAATTGTTTTTTTCCATAATAATGTTTTGCCTTTCTAAATAAAATTGCTACATTGTTATATTGTTGCATTGTTATAGAAACCTGAAGATTCACTTTAGCAATGTAACAATTTAGCAATTTAACAATATACCTCTATCTTATATTATTTTCTATCATTTTAAAATATCTTTCTTTTGGCAATAAAAAAGCCCGACGAGATCGAGCTCGTCGGGACTTGTAAAGTCAGGAAAATTTAGTTGTCGCATATGTCGGTTGCGGAATCGCAATCCTTCATCTTTTTGATCTTTGCTTCCTTCATCGGCGGACATCCCGCTATATCATAAAGCGCGAGAATAGCGTTTCGGTCGCTATTCTCTTTTGCCTTAATGTCTGTCATATTGCAAATCGGAACATTAAAAGGCTTGTCATTGCCTTTGCTCTTTACGTCGAGAATAACGCCGTCAGTGTCAGTGAAACTGACTTTCGTCAGAGATCCCGAATCGCTTTCCTTGCGCTCCTTGACCTCGGATGATACGGACGATTCTTCCCGCACAACATACGAGAAGTAGATACCGACGCCGTTTTTCACCGTTATTCCCTCGCTCTTAAGCTTGAGAAGAGCAAGTTTAATTTCCTTGAGAGTAAAGACGCAACCTTGCGTCAATGTTTCGCCGGGAACAGAAGATCCGAAAAATTGATAGCGCCTCTTTTCTTTATCGGTCTCGACTGCGATGATTCTTTCCTGAACATCCGTCGAATGAAATATGGCGATGGTATCGCTTTTGACGGAAATGGCAAATTTTATCGCTTCGCCAAGCTCCGGAGTTTCGATCATAGAGCGTAGAACATCCGAGCAAGGCATGTCGAGCTTTAACGATGTGTTGCAATCCGCTGCGGCCGATTTGGTTTCCGGTTGCGGCGATGATGTTGAAGAAATCGGCTGCGATCCTGCCGGGGGAGCTGCGACTACTGAGCCGCTTGGCGGCAGATTTGCCGCGGCCGGAGCTGCTGCTGGAGTCGGAGCCGGTTGGACAACAGTCGGCTGAGAAATAGCAATGATTTTAGCCGCTGTTTTTTCCGGCGCGGACTGAGTTATTGGCGCGCTAGGCTGAGTAATAGCAGGAGACGCTGCCGGAGCCGGTTTTTCGCCCCATTTTAATTCAACCTTTTCAGGCAAATAGGCGAAGTAATTATTTTTCAGCTCTTTTTTGCCCTTTTGGGGAAATCCCACCACTATCAGAGACCCACCTTGCCATTCCGTTTTGTCGGCTGAATTGATCCATTTGAGATTGTACTTCCAGCCATTATAGGGGAATCTTTTATCGCAGTTCGGATCGACACTCGCTATCTTAGGAAAATCCTGGTTGTCAGCGAATTTCGGCAATGTCGACAGACAGAAAAAAACTTCCGTCTCCTCCATCGCAAAGTAATTCTTCGCATTGAGCGCAAGAATGGGATCTTCCGTCCCCAGATACTTCAGCGTCAATGCTTCGCTCTTCACAGCGAAAAGCCCCATAACCAGAAAAACAGTCATGGTTAATACCAAAAAACTTTTCTTCATTCTTCCACCTCCCAGTGGTTTTGTATTTTTATTTTAACCCCGATGAATATGGGGTATCAAATAACATTTTAAAAGTACAGCAAAAAATATTTTTGCGATTATGTCAACATTTTAGCTTATTTTAGCCCTTTTGTCAATGGATTTATTATTTAAGACCAAAAGGTTTCCCTTGGCGCCAAAAAAATAAAATCCTACCTTAAAATAGGATTTTAGAATGGACCCGATCAGATTCGAACTGATGGCCTCTATCACGTCAAGATAGCGCTCTAACCAACTGAGCTACGGATCCCTAATATAATAGTAAAAATTATACCAAAATTTTTATATTTTTTTAATCATATAATTATCTTCTAACCCATAACCTAGCTTTCGATAATATTCCCTTGCCCCTATTCCCGCAATCACCGCTATTTTTTTATAGCCATTTTTTTTGGCGATTCTTTCGGCTTCCGCAATTAATTTTTTTCCCAAGCCTTTATGCTGCCATGCCTGCCGGCAGGCAGGCTTTGCCCCAACAATATTTTCGCCAATCTCAAGCGCTTCTCCATAAGTATGCGCTTCGCGAATAATCGCAGTATTCGCTAATCGTAATCTTAACAATGCATATAATTGATAATCATTATCAGTTAATTCTAGGAAGATTTCTTTCCCCTCTGATGCATTATATTCCATTCTATTCAACTTTATAACTTTATGAACTTTATAACTTGATGAACTATTTCTATCCCTTATTTCCCGGCATCTAATGCACTGACACTTCCAATTCTCTTGTTGCGAACGATTCTCAATAACTTGTCTTAAGTTCGTGATTTTATTTCCCGCTACTATGCTCTCCTCCGGAATATCGCGGATGAGGCGGCTGATTCGCACATACGGCGGAATAATCTTTTTAATCTCGCAAATTAATTTGATTAATTGTTTATCCGTGTACGGTTTATATTTTTTCTCTTTCCAAAGCTGGTAGAGATCCGAATCTTTAACAACCACACAGGGATAAATTTTGATTTGATCCGGCTGAAATTCCGAATTCGAAAAAATTTCTTTAAACATTGCTAAATCTTTTTTCAAATTCGAACCATAAAGCTCCGGCATCATGTGATAAGCAACCTTAAATCCAAAATCTTTCATTAATTTTGTCGCTCGAATCGTTTCCGCCACATCATGTCCTCGTCGGTTCTTTTTTAAAATATCATTATAAATACTTTGGACGCCAATTTCAATTCTAGTACATCCCATCTCGCGGAATTTTTTCAATTCATTTTCATTAATTAAATCAGGACGGGTTTCGAGGGTTAGTCCAATGATTCTACTCTTGGCTTTTTCATTTTTAGTTTGTTGAATTTTCAACTGCTGTTTTAATTTTTCTAAATTAACCGCAATACCCTCACCCTTTCCGACTGCCCGTCGGAAGTCCCTCTCCCTCTGGGAGAGGGCAGAAAGCGAAGCGCTTCTTGGGTGAGGGAGTCCAAATTCATTGCACGCCCGATAACATTGTTGCACAAACCAGTACTGATATTTTAGCGGCAAAGCTGAAAAGCTTCCTCCCATGATGATCAATTCAATTTTATCCGTAGAATGTCCGGCTTTTTTCAAGGATTCCAAGCGCATTTTAACTTGTTCATATGGATCAAAATTAGCAAGTATCGCGCGCATCACCGCCGGTTCATTTGAAAGGTAACTCTTGGGCATATTTTTTTCGGTGGGACAATAAAGGCAATTCCCCGGACAGCCAAAATCAGCCGTTAAAACTGAAACCACTGCGACGCCAGAAAGCGTTCTCATTTTCGCTTTGCGCAACAATTTTTCAAGCGCAATATTCTTTTTAATGGTTTTTGCCTTCAACAATTTCTCATAAACTTGAGTTAATCCATAATTTGGCAATGAATCAATTTTAAATTCCGTACTAATTTCATTTTTAAGCATCATAAAATCGCGCAGCTTGGTGATGCCCCTTTGACTTGCGCGTAAAATCAATTCTTTTCTGGCTTTTTCCAAATCTTCCATAAGATATATTATAGCTTATTTTCATATTTTTTTAAATCTGTGCTAAAATAACCCCAAATATAATTAATTTCAAAAGATGAGCAAAATTATAAAAAATAAAATTCTCCCCGAGAAAGCTATCACCTTTGATGATGTATTGCTTCTGCCCGGATATTCCGATTTTAAAAGAAGAGAAGTTGATCTTTCCGTGAAACTGCACAAAAATATCGTCCTAAAACTTCCCGTTATTTCTGCGCCGATGGATACTGTCACTGAAGAGAAAATGGCGGAGGTCTTAGCCCAAAATGGCGCGCTGGGAATTATTCATCGCAATCTTTCGGCAAAAGAACAGGCCGAGATGGTAAAAAATATCAAAAAAACCAAGGTGATCGATGTATCGCGAGCAGCAACGGACTCTAAAGGAAGATTATTAGTCGGAGTAGCCGTCGGAGCCAATAGCGACCTGGATAAAAATATTGAGATGCTGGAAAAATCCGGAGCCGATTTGATAGTTTTAGATTCCGCTAACGGATTTAATTGTTATGTTCTAGAAGCACTGAAAAAAATTAAATCTTTAACAAAAATTCCGGTGATGGCTGGCAATGTGGCTACTTATGAGGGGGCAAAAGCTTTGATCGAAAACGGCGCCGAAATGCTAAGAGTTGGCATGGGTCCCGGCTCTATTTGTACCACTCGCATTGTTACCGGAATGGGTGTGCCCCAAATAACGGCCATCAGTGAAGCTGTCAGAGCTGCCGAAGGGAAAGACACCGTAATAATCGCCGATGGCGGCATCAAACAAATTGGCGACATGGCAAAAGCCCTAGGTTTTGGTGCAAAGGCAGTAATGTTGGGTTCCTTGCTGGCCGGATTTGAAGAATCTCCGGGAGACGTCATTATGGCTAATGGGATTAAATTCAAACAATATCGCGGCATGGGATCTATTCCCGCCATGAAAAAGGGTTCCGCCGAAAGGTATGATCAGAGCAATAAGAGAAAATTGGTAGCCGAGGGAGTGGAAGCTATTGTAAAATACAAAGGGCATGTGGAAGAATTTCTTTACCAAATTGATGGCGGTTTGCGCGCCTCTTTTTATGATATCGGCGGAAAAAATCTGGAAGAATTTTACAAAAAAGCGCGTTTTATTGAAATCAGCAATAGCGGGCTCAAAGAAAGCCATCCGCACGATATTACCATCACCGATTCAGGGGGAAGCTATTTTGCTTAAAAAAATGGATGTAAAATGTAATAGATTGCTATATTCTTTTTATGGTGATAGAATAAAATAAATTAAGTATAAAAATAAAAAAGGAGGAAAAATGCATAAACAAAAAATCGCATTGATCGTCGCAGCGGCAATAGGAATGTTATCAATCTTTTTGCCATGGGCAAATGTACCCTTACTTGGTTCGATAAGCGGAACCTCGAGTAATATTGGTTGGATAATGTTTGTCTTGTTTGGCATAACGCTAGCAGTTATATTATTTTTGGGTGACAGAAAAAAAGCTGTTGATCAAAAAGACCTAAAGCAAATAGCTGGAATTATTGCCCCAGCTGCAATAGCCGCACTTATAGCAATCTGGCAAATGATTAGTTTTAATTCTTCAATGAAAGGTCTTGGAGCAGATAATCCATATGCCGCATTATTGTCATCATCAGTATCTCTAGGAATTGGGCTATATATAGCGATTATTGCTGGTATTGCAGTAGTTGCGATAATATATTTAATGAAAGATAAGGAAAAAAAGAAGACCACAAAATAATATTGAAATAGATAAAAAAATATAAACGACCGCCATAAAAAATGGCGGTCGTTATTTGTTTCGGATGTGAAAAATTGATTACGGAGGCTCCATCTCGGGTTGCAGTTCTTGCAGGGCCTCCGAGTACGTTTCGCGGAACACTTGGTCAGAAACGGAACAGCTTCCTGTTAGATGATAAACTCGCATTTCTTCTCGCTCGGCAATATGTCCGGCGCGTATTCCAATGTCAGTCGTTCGGTGATGTAACATGGTCTCAGACCTCCTGTCGGTTTTGGATGGAACAATTCAGAATTTAATTCAATTTCCTATCCCATCGAGCATTTAGATTGCGGGTATCACCCAGTGCGGATGTTCCGTTCTTGATAGCTCTTTTTATACGTTTGTCAATTTCGCAAAGATGTTTTTCTTTTGCGTCATTTATCGCCTCTTCCAAAGTCAATTCGCGCAATTCTGCTTCTGTCCCCTCAAAGGTGGTATAAGAATCGGTAATTGTGGACCAGATCCTGAATCGCAATTCGCCACTCTTGTTTCTCCGAGCATGAATTTCGTCTCCCATAGCTTTCTCCTTTTTGTTAAGGTTATCAATCTTTTAATTCTTATGTTATTAATCTTACCACAAAATCGTGACTTTGTAAAGCCAATAATTTTTAAGTATTTTTTACATTAATATTAAACCCGAGCCAAAAGGCTGATTTTTTGGTATAATATTATCTATGCATAATAAAGAAGTAAAAGAAAATATTCGCAAGGGCTACGATTTGATTTCCCGCAGTTTCTGTCATACCAGAAACTATCTTTGGCGTGAAATGGTGCCACTTAAGGATTTGGTAAAAGAAGGCGAAGTGCTTGATCTGGGTTGCGGTAATGGCCGACTTTACGAACTTTTCACTGATAATCCCAAAATTCAATACACGGGAATCGATTTCAGTGAAAAACTTATTGAATATGCCAAATCCCGTTACTTGGAAAATTTTAAAGGAAATGGGCCAAAACCAAAGTTTGTGGTTGCTGATATCACTAAAACATACGCGATAAATCGCGGCTCTACATATAGCGGGATATTTCTTATTGCTTCATATCATCATATCCCGGTGAAAAAGGAACGTCTTGAACTGCTTAAAAAAGTTAATATTGCCCTGAAAGATGATGGCATCGTCATTTTAACTGTCTGGAATCTTTGGAGCAATAAAACGATTAAAAAAGTAACTCAATCTTGGTGGCGTAAGATTTTAAGACAAGAAAAAGGCAGTTTGTTTGATATTTTCTACCCTTTCAATGATAATGGCACCATTGTTTACCGTTACTATCGCATGTTTACAAAATGGAGCATTGAAAGAGAACTCAAAAAATATTTTCAAATCACTAAGCGAGAAAAATGGCAAAAAGGCCAAAATATCGCTTATTTTCTAAGAAAAAAGTAGGGATCTCTACAAAAGATACGCCATGGCGTATCTCTACAATAATATTTGTAATTATTCGTCTTAAATTCGTAGCGATTCGGATATTACTTCTGCCCCCAGTCCACTCTTACTGTCGGCTTGCCTGATTTTTTTTGAATATAATCATAAGCTGACAAAGCCGCTAATGCGCCTTGGCCAACCGAGATCGCGATTTGCTTGTAAGGAATTTGCGCTAGATCTC
>Ga0209777_10008694_pt1 | contig 11077 bp, 9 predicted proteins | sample FrelakmetHBP12HB_FD_187147 | JGI IMG/M metagenome (GOLD analysis project Ga0209777, IMG submission 187147) | Freshwater lake sediment microbial communities from the University of Notre Dame, USA, for methane emissions studies -HBP12 HB (SPAdes)... | ecosystem: Environmental > Aquatic >...
CGCGCCGCGGAGCCATAGAATCGTGTTGCGCGAGTGCGTGCGAGGGTCGGGAAATGCAACAGAAGAGCGCCAACATCGCGGTGTTTCCGGGGATGTTCGATCCGGTGACTCACGGCCACTTGGACATCATTCAGCGGGCGTCGAGATTGTACGACAAGTTGATCCTGGCGGTCGGCGACAATCCGCTGAAAACAGAGGTGTTCACTCTGGAAGAGCGGCGGGAGATGCTCGCTTCGCACACCGCGGACCTGCCCAACGTCGAGGTGAGGATCTATTCGGGTTTGACCGTGGAGTTCGCTCGGACGGTCGGAGCGCGGACCATTCTGCGGGGCATTCGCGATACGGTGGACCTGCACGCCGAACTGGAGATCGCCACGACAAACCTAATCATTGGCGGCATAGAGACCGTGTTTCTGATGACGACCAGTCAGCACATCCTCACCTCCAGCACGCTTATCAAGCAGATCGTTGAAATCGGACGCTACAACCCGGATCACCTGGCGAGACTCGTTCCCCTCGATGTGGCCAAACGCCTCGAAGAGCGGCTGCGAAAGACGCCTAAATGACCGTGCGCATTGTGCGACAGCCCAAGCCACGGGCTTCAGCCGGCGCGACCCATCCGAACCCCAAGCGCAAGCGCGGGGCCATCCGTATCCGAACCCCAAGCGCGAGCGCGGGGCGGTGGAATGACGAATGGCGAATTCAGAAGAGCGAATGGTGACCTCGCGCCCGCGCCGGTCTTTCGATCTTCGACATTCGCAATTCGTCATTCTGTTGCCGCCCGTCCCCGGCGCGCCGGGACTCAACTAGCTTCCCCGCGGAAACAACCCGCCGGGCGAACGCTCGGCGAAGAGCTTCGCAACGATCGGGCGAAGAAAGTAGGTGACTGTCCCGCCGCGATTACTGCCACTGATCGGGACGCAACTCACGGCGCGCAGAGCGCCGGCACGCTGGGAACGTACCGAATTGTGTCATTGCCAACTCGGCGCTCGGAGCGAAGGATACAAGCGATCAAGGATCCCTCGATAGCTGTTCTTCTGCGTGACCTTTGACCTCCTTGCACCAGGTAATTACCTCACTGGCCAGTTCATCCTCCATCTCATCGTCCAGGAGCGATGCGATTCGCGTTCCATCGCGTTGAGAGTGTGTGTCCCGCGATAATGTGGCGATCTTCCGACAATGCGAGTTCCTGTCGTCGAACTTGGGAACTCGCATGAATTCGAACACGGTGGTCCCGATTTGCTTTCCTAGCAGAAATCCCCCAAGCCAGGTACGCACAGGCCGAGAGTTCAGAAACCCACAGACGTAATGGGCCTCCTGATTCGATTGAAAGGAGGCGAAATAAAGCTTGTGATCGGGTACTATCACTCTATTCGGAACGGTCGATTTCGGTTCCTCGCCGACTACCGCCGCGCGAAATGCCATCGGGTTCTGTTGTTCCAACCAGACAACCTTGAAGGGACTGAACGTGTAACTACCGACACAGTAGATCACGTAAAACGGGAGATGAGACTGATACCGTTTGTAAGTCGAGCGGTTTCGCAAGAGGTCTTCAAAGTTCCTCAGGTATGAATAGGCAAGCGGATACTTGTCTGCAAAGTCTTCCTCCTTTTCCACGTTTTCATAATGCTGATTGGGCACTAGGTGATACCATCCCTCAGTTTGGGCGGCGTACCTTCCGACATCCCTGCCACGAATAAGCGGGTAAAGAAGATCCGCTTCAATCCATGCTCCTTCGACTGGACTTACTAATCTGGCTCGCCGGAGTTCGATGTCGGAGAGTGTCTGGATGAGAGCGCGACCGGTTGCCGATGAATACTTCCGGACCTTGACCCAATAAACTCTCGAGCAATCCGACACTGTGCCGCGATGCGATTGCTCCAGGTAATCGCTCTGGCCGCGTAGGAATCCGGATTCTCGAAAGTGACCAATATCTCCTGTAAAAAGCGGCGATCCCCATTCTCGTACAGGACAGGCGGTCCCGTCTGCTATGTCGCACTGTCGGTATACTTCCGATAGAGGCATTGTTGGGTGTATTCTTGCTCTTCCCGGCTTGGGATGCCAAATCTTGCAGCTTGTGCGTGAGAATCTCGCCTTCGCCGCTGGCTGAACCTTCCGAGCGACGTATAGCGCCGTTTGATTCGATGCGTCGGGAAACGGCTGTAAGCGCGTCATATCTTCAATTCGGTCAATCCGCAGACCTCGGTCGCTCGGAAGCTTGCCGATGCGAAAGCCCCGGGCTGAGGCTGTCTTGAACACGGTCCATGTAATTAGGAAGGCGATTGTTCCATCGTCGGCAAGCCAGTTATCGGCGGCACTGAATGTGATAACGGTCGAGATATCGGTTTCGATCCCGCCAGAGTACCCGCGCCCAGAAACGAGTCCGTAGTGATTGCAGAACGCTTTCACCCTGTTTCGATATGTTGCCGGGAGGCGGCTCCAGCGAACCCACGGGGGATTTCCCACAATGTAATCGAACCGCGAGAATCCGCGCGGGCTGAAGCTATTTCTTATGATGCGGCACCAGATCGTGTCCCACTCTTTCAGATCCAGAGACCTGAGCGCACCGAAGAAGTGCTCAAGACGGTTGATCACGTCTTTGGACAAGTGCGGACACACCTGCGCATCACCGCGCAGCGTTCCTATGAAGCGGTCGAAACCCTGATTGCCTTGTACGGCGTCCTCACAGGCGACTAGGACTTTCCCCAGCACCTGGTTGGCCACCAGCACCGATGGCACTTCCAACGTAAACGCATCGACTTCGGTGTCAAGGGTGTATTCGAGATATCTGTCACCCGCAAGGTCCGTTTTCTCAACGGGAACATTGATGGAATCGGCCAAGTAAACGGGGATCTCAATGTCATGGCCAAGGTCTAAAACGAGGTCGTAGATTGAAAGAATGTAGTTGGCCCGCGCGGAGATAACGGCTAGCGGGTTAAGGTCTAAGCCCTTGACGTTATCGAGAATGATATTCAGCGTTTCGAGCGGCGGAAGCCCCCTCCGGTTACATTGTTCCCGAAGACGCAGAATGCTTTCAACAAGGAACGTTCCCGAACCGCAAGCGGGGTCGAGAACTCTCTTAGCGGGATCCCCATCATATCCCGCCTGATCAAGCACGTGCTGGGCGAGCCAATCTGGGGTATAGTATTCACCTAGATCGTGTCGAACCTGTTCGTCAACAAGCGAGGAGTAGAACTCTTTCAGGAGGTCTTGCTTGGCTTCCGGGAGAAGAATTGCGCTCGCCGGCTCAAAGCCGAGGAACTCCCGTGCTACTGCACGGATAGCCTCAGCCAACGGACGAGATTTCTCATGGAGGTACCAACTAAAAAAGTCACCTTCGAGAAAATTGCGGACGCCGTATCGTTTGTAGTATTCTCCGCTTTCGATGTAGGCAAGAACAGCGAACAGATCGTCAACTGTATTGGCGCATAGGATTTTCTCGCACACCGACGCGTGCGTCGAGATGGACAATAGCTCTGAGGTTAGAATCTTCACAATTAGACTGTAGTAACTGTGCATCGCAAAGAGTATTTGAGGGGCGTCCTTAGTCGCCACGCCGTTCTCGACTGCCCAATTTCGCAGGGATGGCAGTTGGTCCAAGCCATAGGTTGAAACCTGCTCAAATAAACGCTTCCACTCGCGGAAAAGCATATTCGTTCTGTGGCGGGGCTTTCCAAGGTGGGCGCACATGACACGGATAACCTCTTGCGCAACCTCAGAGTTCTTGCCGAACCCAGCGCTCAGAAGCTGGGCAGTAAGAGGTTTACGACGTAGGGATCTGTATGCGTGCACGAGGAACAACAAAGTACTCTCGGTTATTGGGAGGACCTGTGACCAGTACCAAGCTCTGCGATTCGAACGACAATAGACTAGGGAGTGTCCATCCCAAAGATATCCGAACCACTTCGCGCATTCGGATGTGTTGTCGGCATGTCCACCTGTTATGCCGTCAAGGTATTTCTCCAATTTGCCTTTTGCCGCATGGAGATCTCTTGGGTTTGATAGCTTCCGAGGTGCCTTGTAATCGTACACGATGTGGCCGAACACACCGTCCGGACGGTCAGCGTCGACTTGACTTAGACCCATGCTCTTAAGCGTCTCATTGACATGCGGATCAAAGCTTATGCCGAATTCGGCGAGGCATTGTTTAAGAATTTGGTTGAGCTCTCCTTCGAGCTTAGCCTCAGAACGTGCGCGTTGGGCAACGCCCAGGACGCGGTCGACGTATCCCTTCAGATTCATTCGCTAACTCGGGCCCGTTGCCAGCATCTAATCACACCTACGAAAAAAGCAGACCGCAGCCTCAATCTAATAGGGCGACCTCGTTCGGTCAACGTTCGGACGGGAAAACGGCCTGATCCTCACCCCGGCCCATCTCCCTCGCAGGGAGAGGGGGAAAATCATGGGTGGCGTGGCGGACCCGGTACTTAAGTGGCCGGGCTACTCTCGAGCGTTCCGTTGAGGACGAGGTCGCCGAAACATTCGCTACCCCGGGGGATGGCACGCTTCCTCGCGGGTGCCCGCTCGGCTCCCGGATGAACTTCGCGAGCCGGGCGGCTCCGGAACTGGCTCGGGACGGGCTACTCGCAATTCGGGCGGAGCTTCGTACGATCAAGGCGCGGCCCTGTGGGGACCCGGACCTTAACAAGGTCTTGCAGCTTTCGCGAAACGGTACCGGCGTTGCCCCTGGCCCCGCGAAACGGCATTACGCAATCTCGGCGCGGTGCTTGCCGTGTTCCCGGCGCGCCGGGACTTGCCCCCGCCTACTGTCTTCACGCCTTTCAGGCGGAATTCCCGTCTGCTTTTCGCCTTTCGGGCGGGATCCCCGTCTGCTTTACTCCTTTCAGGCGGGATTCCCGCGTTCTCCAGAGATTCCCGGAAGAACCCATCCTTTTGCCCCCTAGCTTGGAGGTTTCGGCGAACATCCGCTCTCTTGTGCTCGCGGGCCGCATAAGTTGCAGTCACCCCTCAGCCTTCAGCATTCGGCGTGGCCGCACTATTTAGTTGCGGCTACGTCGCCTTGAGAGCTTGTTTGGAGATACACATCGTATCGGACCACCCGTCCGCGGTGGCTGACCGAAACGCCGGAGGCAAGCGGCGGGGCCTTACGCTGGCGCTTCACGACGACTCGCCGGCGGGCGACGGCGCGGGCGGCGTCGAGCAACTCGGCGGCATCGGAGTCGTCCCCCACCAACATCCGACATATTCGCATCTCTTTTTTGGCCAACGCGGACTTCTCGCGCGGCGTGAACATGGGGTCGATGTAGACCACGTCCGGGGCGTCGGCGCTGACCAAAAGACGAAGCACCTCACGTGAATCACCGCACACCAGCCTGATCCGATCCAACGCGGCGCTGAGTTGCTTATTGCCGGCCGCTCGGCCGCGCTCCAACGCGTCGCAAAGCAAGGCTTCCAGTACAGGCGACCGCTCGACCGCTGTCACGCGACATCCGAGGCACGCGAGCAAGAACGAGTCCCGACCCAGACCGGCCGTGGCGTCAAAGACGGCGGGGCGACCGCGCTTCAGTCCGACCGCCAGCGCCAGCGGTTGCCGCCGACCCCCCGCGGCCACACGCCGGTACGCAGTCGGTCCGCGCACGAAATCCACGCGCAGCGCTCCGCCGCTCGCGGAGTCCGTCGGGGCGACGGCCAGACCGTCTGGGCGAACCATGAGTAACAGGTCAAACTCACACTGCGTCCTTGTGGGCGATTCGATCAACGGGAGATGCAACTCTCGGGCGACCTCGCCCGCACGGTCGCGCAGCGCTTCCGCGGCGGCTACGACGGCGACTTTGCAAAGTGGAGTCGATTGCACGGGAGAATCGAAGTTCGGGACCGTGGCGCTCACAATCGCGTCGCCTTCGGCGAGCGCTTCTCATGCGCAAAATCGACGCTTCCCGCGGCACGCAGAAGGTCCTCGCGCCGGAAACACACCAACGCCCAGATCACAACCGGTGCGATATAGGCCGTAACCGGCGACATACTCAGCACCTTGACCAACACGACCACAGTTCCCTTCCAGAACGGACCGAACGAATAGACCGCCATCGCGTCCGAATTGCTGAATACGTTGACGAGTCTCAACCACAACTCAACGCTCACAAAAACACTTATCAGCGCCATGCCCCAGAGAAGCCCGATAGTTCTTCGCTTCCAGGGCAAGGGGGCGGCGACGATCAAAGCGATTGTGAAGCTTGTCGGAAGGTATCCCATCGAACGGCTGTTCATTTCCATGATACCCGCGGCGCGCGTTGCGATGTTTTCCAATCTGGCGCTGACGTCCTTATCCTTGTCCTTTGCGACAGTCTGCTCCTTGGGCGTGAAGTAGACGCGGCCAGTGCCCCCGAGCGTGCGAAAGAAGATGTTGCCGCCCGCGCAGTACGCCGCCCGATACGCCGCCATAACGCCCGGCCACGGAATCAAAAGAATGCCGTAGACGATCGCGAGCTTCAGGACGAAAAAGTAGAGCGGCCTAAGTGACGGCATGAACGAGCCGCGCTCCCGGTTTGGTCGCCCACAAGGCCCAGACGACCCAGAAGAAAAGTGAAAGCACGATAAACGCAGGCTGCCAGACGTCCTCGTGCATGGTGTCAAATGCCGTCTGCCAGTAAATGCCCACGTAAAACAAGGAGATGATGCGCACTAGATTCATCGCCGTCAGCACCAGTACGCCGATCAGCAAGCCGGGCAGCTTGGCCCGAAACCGCGAGGGAAACGCGAGCACCGCCGCGATGAACAGCGCGATCGGCTCGATCGCGTCGCATCCGTGAGCAATGTTCACCGAGTAACGCTTCGAGGCGATCGTCGTGTCCGACGCCGTCGCCCCTTCGCCGAAAACGTTCATGATCGCCGCGGACGCCTTCGCGTTGACGGCCTGCAACCCCGGAAGCACTTTCTTGTTGAGATATGGAATGAACGTGACCGCGTAGAAGACGGCCATCAACACGACAAAAGAACCCACGAAAACGAAAATCGGCCTCTTGGGGCCCATCCCTGCCGCCGACCCGCGCGGTCTCTCCGGCGGATTATTTCGTCCCGTTTCTCTATACCGCTCGCTCATCGCTCGCCCTCGACTTGCGTCGCGCCCATTCTAACCTGTCGGCTGCGGATGTACCACCATCCCTACGGTCCGCTGAACGCGCGCAGGAACAAAGAGAAGTCTCGAAGATCGACATCACCATCGCCGTCGGCATCGAAGACCACGCACGCTCCCGTGTTTACCGAGACGGTGTACTCCGCCTGGTTGTGGATCGCGCCGTTGCAGTCCAACGCCGCCTGATCGGTGACCACCAATCGAAGCGTGTACGCGCAGGACGGAAGTGCAGTCGTGTTCCAACTACCCAGCGAGCCGTTGATCACCCGCGAATTGCCTGACGCGATTGGCACCCACGAATGCGCTCCATCTCCGCTGTAGTAGAGCGCCCAGCCCGCGAGGTTCGCATCGTTCGCCGTCCCGCGGATGTCCACCTGCCCCCCAACAAACGAGCAGGCGATCGGCGAGGTGATGACTGCCACCGGTACCGTGTTGTCAATTACGACGTCTCGTGTCTGGGGAGCCGTCGAGCGGCTGCACTGGTCAATAGCGTCCAGCCGGAGTCGGTAGTTGCCGTCCGGGATGCCGGCGCGGGTGTTCCAGGAGGCCAGGGGATCATTGAGCACAGTTCCCGCATAGGTCGGGTGGGTCGGATCGACGGGGTTGAGCGGCGAGCCGGCGGGAAGCGGAGCATAGCGCACGGTGTAGCTATCCGCCCCGCGCGCGTTCTCGTCCCACACGGTGCCGTCGATGCAAACGCTACCGCCCAGGACCGCGCCGTCCGCCGGCGAGCGGATCGCCGCGGTGTCATATTGTTTGTCCACAAAGAGCCAGGCGACGACGGAACTCGACCGGCCGCATACGTTAGATGCGCTGAGCCGCAGGAAATACCAGCCCTGCGAAAGACCGCCTGTGTTCCATGTCCCGCCGCCCAGAAGGTTCCCGTTCACCACCGGATTGGGGCTGGAGTAGATTGGAATCCAGGTGCTCCCGTTGACCGGCAGATACTCGACAGTATAGCCCTTGAACGTTCCGTCCGGATCGTAGGCCGAACCCAGGACAGCAACGCTGTCGCACACGACTCCCGATGGCGCGGGCCAGGACAGCGGCGAGGAAATGACCGCGATCGGCGGGGTCGTGTCTACTTCGCACTGATCGACTATAGTGAGCTTCGTCCCCAAGCATAGGTCGCAGTTCGCTGCGTTGTTGTTGTAGGCCCCGACCTCGAAGAAATATTCTTGGCCGGCGTCAGCGTGGAACGAGACGGTCGATGCGCGGAACGTTCCGCATTGGTTGCTGCAGGCCGGGTCGACGGTGTCATCAATGCACTGCACGTTGAGCATCGGCCCGCCGCAATTACCGCTCCAAGCCTGGACGACAGTGTCGAAGGTAGTGTTGGGATCGCAGGTGCTGAACGTCAGCGGTCCACTGACCGTCGGCGTCGTTTTGAACCAGACCGTATGCCCGACGTTCGAACCGCATGTTGGCTGCAACTCTGAGGGCAGTACCACGGCATCCGCCCCATCGACCTTCGCCTCATGGGTCCCGGGAGTTCCGGGCAATTCCCGCGCCAAGCTACAGGCGAGATTCCTCGGCGGATCGCCGCAGGGCTGGCCTATCGTGACGATGACACCCAAGCAAAGCGGGCATCCGGCAGAATTGCCATTGTACGAACCGACCGCGAAATGATAAGGCACGCCCGCGAACCCCTGGAAGGAAACGGTCGAGCCGTAGGCCGAACATCCGTTGGCGCATTCCGGTTCGTAACTGTCGTCGCCGCACGTCCAAGGTGTCATGAACTCGCACGAGGATTCGCCGCCCTGCCAAGCCTGCACAACCGTGTCGTAGGTGGTCGCGGGATGGCACGTGCTGAAGGTCAGGGGGCCGGTCACCTGCGGCGTGACCTCGAACCATACGCTGTGCCCGGCGTTGTTTCCACAGAGGTTTTCTTGAAAGGCCGTCGCGTTGTGGACATCCATCAGGACGACGTGTTGGCCGACGTCCCCGGGGATGACGCGCGGCATGGCGCAGTAGTCGCTCGGCGGCTCGCCCACGACGCACTGCTGACCGTAGGTAGCAAACCTATGGCCCATGACCGCGCACAGAATAATCGAGAGATGTCTGACTTTGAACATGGTTCTCTTCCCTTCCCAAGGCGGCCTTCGGCCGCAACCGAAAGATACGCGTAGTTCACCCGCACATTGCGATGTAAACGTCCCACTCCGTAAGCGGCTAACGCGCGAACGCGTTACCACTCGCCCAGGCGGAACATGCAATCCTCCCAACAACAGCCGAAACTCGCGCGATCTTGCGAGTGTCAAGTGCGCACACCCTTCACCCCGACAAATCAATCCGTGTAGGAAATACGCCTCGGTGAAGTGCAGCGGTCTCCGGCCCGTGTCGGCCGTCGCCCCCGCCGAGGCTAAGAGCCTCAACTACGTCTAATATGAACCAAGAAGCAGTTTACCGAGCTGGCGCACAGAGTGCAACCCCTGTCGTACAGTGCCAGTTATACGACGATCACGTCCGATCCCCATTTCTGAGAAATGCGTCGGACGGTACGGTGCGCCGTTGTGATTATCGCACATGTCGTTGCGTCCTCGGCGTTCTCCGCGAGCCGTTGATTTTACCGCCGAATGCCGACTACGCCAGAATCAGCTTCGGAGCTATCCCATTGCCCCTCTCCCCCGCCAAAAGGGGAGAAGGCAGGATGAAGGGATTTCGGAATCGAATCTTTGAGCTTACCCGAGAGACCGATTTCGGAGAGTCCGCGCGGGCATAAAGCCCGTGGCTCATTTCGATTTTGGAATAGGCTTTTATACGCTTGACAGGGATCCGAACAGGTGTTATCCTATGGTCGTTCAGTTCGGATGCTGGAGAGAGTATCGCCCTATCGCGAGCGTTCGCTGTGGGTGTAGGGGATGCTCTTGAATGCTTAGTGTGCGCCTGCCTGCCCGAGGTTGTATATCGTGGACTGCCTCCGCCCGACGTGGATCACAGTCCGCGCCTTCCCCATCGAGTATCTGTGCTTTGCCTCCACTTCCTATTCGTCAACACGCGGCCCATCCCATCATCGGGTGCTACGTCCTTGGATTCCAAGGACTTAAAGGTGCCAGGTCAAAAACATCTCGCGCCTCCGAGCGCAGGTCAACGTTTGTTTGTACGGACAACATTTCTAGGAGAGGACCATGGAAACACGATCGACATTGCAGCTATTTCCATCCGAGCATCGGTTTGATTTTCTGGCAAAGGGCTCAATTCGAGTAATACTCGTAAGTTGCGCCGCCGTATTTGTGGCGACGCTTGCCCGGCCAACTCCCGCTTGGGCTCAGTTCTGCCCGCTGCCCTTGGGCAACCCATGGTGTACGCCTTTTCAGACGCGGGATTGCCTGGCAACTACCGCTGGCCAAACCTGCCTTCCACGGGAAATCATGTTCCCGACGCCGACGGCGCCGCCGAACATCCTGCTGTGCGATTGCTTTGACAATGTGCCGGGTTGCGGGCCGGTGAACATCCAGCCCAATGCAGGCGGCATCGGGTACACGGTTTCGTGTCCCGGGCCGTGCCCGGCCCCGCAGGTCTGCGAACTGAACTTCAACGGTGCGCCGCAGGGGATCAGCTCAATCGACTCATCACAGATTCCGCCGGGCGCGGTCGTCACCTGCGCTTGTGTCGTACCGAGTCCCAATCTTTGCCCGCTCACCGATTCCTGGTGCTTGGCCTTGCAATCGTTGGATTGCCAGTCGACCAACCCGCTCAACGAGACCTGTCTTCCGCGGGAAGTGGGGTACGATCCCGCCACTGGGCAACCGATCGTCATGCTGTGCGATTGCTTCACCAACGTTCCCGGTTGCGGACCTGTGACCATCACGGCCAACCTGCCCCCGCCGGGCTACACCGCGTCGTGTCTGGGGCCGTGTCCGGTCCCGCAAGTCTGTGAGGTGCACCTCAACGGAGTTTCGCAGGGTGTGAGCTCCATCGACCTGTCGCAGATTCCTATCGGTGCCGCGGTGTCGTGCGCCTGCGTGGCGCCCCCCCCCCCCC
>Ga0209777_10008695_pt1 | contig 11076 bp, 6 predicted proteins | sample FrelakmetHBP12HB_FD_187147 | JGI IMG/M metagenome (GOLD analysis project Ga0209777, IMG submission 187147) | Freshwater lake sediment microbial communities from the University of Notre Dame, USA, for methane emissions studies -HBP12 HB (SPAdes)... | ecosystem: Environmental > Aquatic >...
TCGGCGATCACGACCCGCCTCACTTTGACCGGTTCCGGCCCGGTCGTAATCCGGCAGAACGGCGCGTAGTCGTGCTCGCCCTGAAAGACGCGGGCCGCGCGGCGCATCAAAGCCACGTCCAGCGCCGAGTCGAGCTCCCAGGCATGTCTTGCGAGCAGCGGCGAGCGTCGGCGAACCAGGGTGTAGCGGTAGGTCTTGTTCCGGGCGTCGTATCGGGCATGAAACGTATCCGGCACCGCTTCTGCCGCGTGCACGCGGATGTCTTCCGGCAGGCGCTGATTCAGCGCCGCCACAATCGCCGGGAGTTTCAACTCGCGGGGCGCAGTGAAATCGACGACATAGGCAAGTGCCGAGACGCCGGTATCGGTCCGCCCGGCACCGGTGACGCGCACCGGCCGGCCATAAAGTCTCGCCAGGGCTTTCTCAACCTCGCCCTGGACGGTTATCCGATTGGGCTGGTACTGCCAGCCGAAATAGCGGGTACCGTCGAACTCGATTTCCAGCTTGATGTTGGGCATTGCGCGACAGGAGGGGCTCTTTCTTGAAGTCAGAAATCAGAATACTGAAATCTGAAATGAGAATTCCGGATTCCACTCTGACTTCAGTATTCTGCCCTCAATGTTCTGCCCTCGAAGTCTGTCCGCTACCGGCGTTTGCGCTTCCGCCGCGCGACGCGTCGCTTGGGCTGCGGCACCGCGGTCATCCGCTCGGACTCCCGCTTCTTCAGGCACTTCATGTCGTACCGCGTCTGGGGTACGATGTCAAGCCGTGCCCGGGGAATCGGCTTGCCGCAGATTTCGCAGACGCCGTAGGTCTTGAGCTCAACCCGGCGCAGGGCCTCGTCGATTTCGATCAGCAGGTTGGTCTGGTTGGACGCCATCCGCGACGCCAGCTCGCGCTGGTAGGTATCATAGCCTTGCTCGGCGCTGTCGGTCGGCGTGCTTGCATTCAGGTTCGCGGATTCCTGCTCGGGACGAACCAGCATCGAATCCGTGAAACCCCGCCCCTTGAGAATCACCATCTTCTCGTCGAGCAGTCGCCGCTCGTACTTCCTCAGGTCCTTCTTGGTCATAGTCCTGTCTTTCTCCTTAGCCGCAGAAGAAGAATCCGAGGGTTCCGGGATTCGAGGACCACCTTTGAAGCCTCGGCGTCCTGATTCTCCTGTTCCCTATCCCGCAATCTGCGTAGTCGGTGGCTCAGTTCCAAACTCTTCATTTCCCGGTTCGGGTGAGCGCGACGCTCACGGTCTCACCGCTGATCTTGAAGTCCTTGCGTGCTTCGCCCGCCTCGGCGTCGCCTGCGGTCATCTCGGTCCCGAGGACTTCTTGGCGGATGTAGTCGCCGAAAGCCTGGATGGCCTTTTGCATGCCCGGGCTCGCCTTGTAGGATAGCCGAATCCGGTCCGCCACGTCGAACCCGGCTTCCTTGCGCAGGTTCTGGATGCGGCGCACCAGGTCACGCGCCAGCCCTTCGTGCCGCAGCTCTTCGGTCAGCTCGGTATTCACCGCCACCAGGTGATTGCCGTCGGTCTCGCTCGCGTAATGCGGCGATTCCAGCACGCTGCGCTCGTGACCGGCCGTGGCATACTCCACCCGTTTGACGTTGAGTTCCTCGCGAATGACGTCCCGGTACGCATCGAGCATCCCGTATTCATGCCCGGTCGCCAGCTTGATGAACGCCGAGGCTAGCGGTTGGCGCACCTTGGTCTTGGACTTCTCCCGGGCCGAATGCCCGAGCGAAACCAGTTTGCGCACCAGCGCCATCTCGGTCTCCAGTCTCTCGTCGCGCTCGGCGGCCTGCGCCCGCGGATACTCGTTGAGATGAACGCTCTCTGGTGCCGACCGGTCCACTCCCCGCACCAGGTTCTGGTAGATTTCCTCGGTCAGGAACGGCATCACCGGCGCCATCAGCTTGACCAGCGTCACGAGACATCGGTACAGCGTCTCGTACGCCGCCAGCTTGTCCCGGTCCTCGGATGACTTCCAGAACCGCCGCCGGCAGCGCCGGACGTACCAGACCGACAGGTCATCAATGAATCGCTCAATCTCCCTGGGCACCGCCGCCGGGTCATAATCCTCCAGCCGCTCGGTCACGGTCTGAACCAGCGAGTTCAGCCGCGAGACTATCCAGCGGTCCATGACATTCGACAGGACTCCAGGATTCTGGGATTCCGGGATTCGAGCCGCAGGCCGGTCCGCCCCTTCCTCCCTTCCTCCCTTCCTCCCTTCATCCCTGTTCCTCGGCTTCCACCCGTCAATCCGCGCATACGTGACGAAGAAGCTGTACACGTTCCAGAGCGTGAGCAGCTTGCGCTGGACGTCCTGGCCGAGCGAAAACCCGAAGTTCAGGTTCAGCGCCGGGTTCGTGCTGGCGAATATCCAGCGCATCACATCCGCGCCCATCCGGCTCACCGCGTCCTCGATGTCAATCGCGTTGCCCTTGGACTTGTGCATCTCAAGACCCTGCTCGTCGCGCATCATCGCGTACCCGAGCAGCACCCGGTACGGCGGCTTGTTTTCCAGCACCGTGCTCATGGTGAGAATCGCGTAGAACCAGTTGCGGTACTGGCCCGGAAAACTCTCGGTGATGAAGTCAAACGGAAACCAGCTCTTCCAGTAGGCGCGGTCCTGCAGGTAGTTGAGAGTCGAATACGGCACAATCCCGGCGTCGAGCCAGGGATTGCCCACGTCCTTCACGCGCGACACGGCCTTGCCGCACTTCGGGCACTTGATTTTTACTTCGTCCACCCATGGCCGGTGCGGGCTGTTGCCTTCGAACTTGTCCCAGCCCTCAACTGCCCGGGCCTTGAGCTCGTCCTTGCTGCCGATGACTTCGAACCCGCCGCACTCGCACTCGAATATCGGCAGCGCCAGTCCGTAATAGCGCTTCTTCGAGATGCACCAGTCCGACATGTTCTTCAGCCAGTCCAGCTCGCGTTCGAGCCCAAACTCGGGAATCCAGCGCACCTGCTTCGCAATCTCCGTGATTTCATGGCGCAACTCGTCCATCCGGATGAACCATTCATCAACGAGCCGGAATACCAGTTCGCTGCCGCAGCGCCAGCAGACCGGGTACCGGTGCGTGTAGTTCTCAACCCGGTAGAGCTGGCCCTTGCGCTTCAGGTCCTCGAAAATCGGCTGGGCGACTTCGCTGACCGGTTTGCTCGTGAGCCAGTCGAACCCGTCAATGAACACGCCGGCCTCATCCAGCGGCGCGACCGCGACCAGCCCTTCTTTCTTGCCCAGCTCGAAGTCTTCCTTGCCGCAGCCCGGCGCGATGTGGACCATGCCGGTGCCGTCGGCTTCCGAGACCTCGTCCCAGGCCACGACCCGGTGGATGATTCCCTTCTGCGCCGGCACTTCATCGAACGGCCCGTCGTAGGTCAGGCCCACCAGCTTCTCGCCGGTAAGTTCCTCGAGCACCTCCGGTTTGCCGGTCATCACCCCGAGCCGACTCTTGGCAAGGTAGTAGACCTTGTCAGCTTCGGCTTGCGGCTTGTGGCTTGCGGCTTGTGGCTTGACTTTGGCATAGACCATCTCCGGATGCACCGCCACCGCCACGTTCGAGGTCAGGGTCCAGGGTGTCGTGGTCCAGACCAGCAGATACTCGCCCGGCCGCTCGCGAATCGGGAACTGGAGATACACCGCGGCATGGGTCATTTCCTCATAACCCTCGGTGACGATTTCCTGGTTCGAGATTGCGGTACCGCACCGGCCGCACCAGGGCATCACGTCATGGCCCTTGTAGATCAGGCCCCGGTCCGAACAGCGCTTCAGGAAATGCCAGATGGTATAGTTGTTCTCATCCGACATCGTGTAATACGAGTGGTCCCAGTCCATCCACTGCCCGATGCGGATTGACTGCTCGGTCTGGATCTTCGAGAAACGGCGGACCCGCTCCTTGCACTTCTCCACGAACCGGCCGATGCCGTAGTCCTCGATATCGCGCTTGCAGTTGAACTTCAGTTCCTTCTCGACCTCGACCTCGACCCACAGGCCCTGGCAATCGAACCCGTTCTGATACCGCTGGTCGAAGCCCTGCATCGCCTTGAACCGCTGGAACATGTCCTTATACGTCCGGCCCCAGGCATGGTGCACGCCCATCGGGTTGTTCGCGGTAATCGGGCCGTCCAGGAATGAGAAACGCTTCTTGCCCTTGTTCCGGGCGACCAGCTTCTCAAACACGCGGCCCTGTTTCCAGAACTTGAGAATCCGCTTCTCCAACTCCGGGAGGTTCATGCCCTGCAGCACCGGGGTGAAACCGGCTTCAGCTTGCCGCTGGCCGCTGTCCGCCGGCCGCTCTTCGCTCAATGAGCGCCCCTGTTCATTCTGCAATCTGTAATCTGTAATCTACAATCTGCAATCGGATTGCTACTGCGCCTTCCCGGTCCGCTCCATGTCGTGCTGGAACATCGGCCAGGCCGATGCCGCCGGGCCGCTCTGACCATAGAACGCAAAGACGCCGGTGCCGGTCGTGACGTAAATCGTTCCGGACTGGTCCACCAGCGGTGAACAGGTGATGTCCAATTCGGTGCCGCTGGGCAGGCCCGCGCTCCAGCGGTGGCTCCCGTCCGCGGCGCTCAGTGCAATCAGGCTGTCCGCGCTCGAGTAGAGCGCCTTGAACAGCAGTTCGCCGCCCTGGGTCAGGGCGCCGGTCGAGACCTGGTCCGCATTCAGCGGTTGCGTCCAGACCACGGCGTGGGTCGCGGAGTTCACGGCATGAACCACGCCGTTGTCCGCCGCGAAGTAGATAATCCCGTTCGCGTCAATCACCGGTTGGGTCGGAATCGGCGAGTTTGCCGCGTACTGCCAGGATGGCGCGCCGCCGTCCGGCTTCATCGCGTACAGCGAACCGTCGTCGCTGCCGATGTAAATCGTCCCGTCACTGCCGATCGCGCCTGAGGAATTCACTGCATCGCCGGTCGGCCACTGCCAGAGCAGGGCGCCGTTGTCAGTGGAAAAGGCCTGAATCATCCCGCCGTTGCCGCCGATGACCACCATCGCCCCGTCGGCCGAGAGCACCGGTGACGACGGTCCGCCTCCGGTCCAAGCCGCCCAGCGCCGGCCCGCGCTGTCCACGCAATACAGGCTGTCGCTCTCGCAGTTGGCATAGATTCGGCCCACACCGTCGCAGGCCAGGGCCGAAATGATGTCGTCGCGGAACGGAACGCCGAAGGCCCGGGTGCCGTTCACCCGGATGGCATACAGCGTCGTGTCGCCCGCCGCGTCCCAGGCCAGGCCGCCATTGCCAATCATCGGCGAAGTCGTGAACTCATCCTGCTCAATCGTCCCGTAGTAGGCCCGGCGCGTGCCCGTCTGAGTGATGATATGCAGGAACCCGCCTTCGCTGACGGCGTAGACATACCCGTCCGGCGATTCCGCGACCGTGCCGGAGAAGACCGTCGAGTCGAACTCCTCATCCAGGTAAGCATAGACCCATTTCAGCGTCGTCTCGCCCGAAAGCGCCACAACCCGCAGGGTATCGGACCAGCCCGAAGTCGCGTTCGTAGTGTTCTGAGCGTGCGCCTTGATGGCGAAGGAACCCGAGTGCGCGAACGTGTGCGTGTCGGGATAAGCGACTTCCTGCTCCATGAACGGACCCCAGCTCGAAGTCGTGCCGTCGTTCCAGTCGAATTGGTAGCGCACCGTGCTTCCGCTCGGGTCGGTCGTCTTCGTGCTGAATGTCGCGACCGCGCCGACCTGCACCCGGCTCGGGCCGCTCGGCTTATCCGGGACACGCGGCGGCTTCTTGCACACCGAACCCACCAGTCCCAGCGCTGCCAGAACCAGCAGCGCGTGTCGGATTGCTTCGCGATGGAACGTCATAACTTCCCCTTCCTCAGGGCGTTAGCTCCCTGAAAAGTCAACATGCGTGACCATCGGAAAAACCATAAAGTCAATGATTGTAGCCCCAAAATCCCGCTTGTCAAGCAGCTAGCCCCGGTTCAGCTAACCCGCTGTCTTACGAACATGCCAACCTGCTAGTCTCCCGACCGTCTAACCTGCTGCCCTGCTAACCTGCTGGCGTGAGCCTGGTCTCCCGGAAATACGCCCAGACCCGTGCCTGCACCTGCCCGACCAGTTCAAGGTCCAGCCCCATGTCGGTCCAGTCCGGTTCCTTCTCATCCAACTTGTCGCAGATGCTTTCAGGGCACTTCGGCAACTCAGCCATCAGTTCGGCCCTGCCCCTCCCGGTCTTTGCCTTCCGCCACAAAAGACCCAGGATATGCCGGGCGACTCCTCGATATGCCGGATACATGATGGTCGCAATCGGACTCGCTCGCAGAACCTCAAGTACTCCCTGCTGGACAACGTTCTCCAGCATCCGATAGGTCATGAACTTCTCGATGCTCTCAGATTTCGTCTCTGGTGCTTCAGGCTTCAGATGGAAGAACTCCTGCTGATTCTTCGAGTAGCGCCAAGTCTCGTCCCGAGCTCTGGCCTCGGCCTGCTCGATTGCCTGCTCAGGCAGAAGCTCCTTTGCTGCTTCCGGCACAGGAACCTCCGCAGTCTCGACCGGCTCCAGCACGTCACAGAACTGGTACCACCTAGCTCCGCAAGCCGCCAGGAACCGGGTGATTGTGCCGATGCCCGGGTCCTGACCTCGACCTGATTCAAGTCGCCACACCAGCTTGTAGGCCTGTTTTCCGGTAACTCCCATCCTCTCCGCTACTTGCCCCTGCGTCAGACCTGCTCTTTGCCTCAACTCCCGCAGCCTGATACCCATCTCCAAGGTCAAGAAACCACGCCTCCGAGTCATCGTCCATAGTACAAACCCGACACTATCCAGTCAAGCAAGTCATGCAGGGTAAGCCCCGAAAATGCGGAGGATACACACCCTCTCCATGGACCCACCGTACGACTGAGGGAGTGACTCCCCGGGTCACTGAGGGAGTCACTGAGTCAGTCACTGAGTCAGCCACTGAGTCAGTCACTCAGGGAGTCACTGAGAGGTCCACTGACTGGGTGACTGACCGGGTCACTGACTCAGTCACTGGGGGAGTCACTGAGTCAGCCACTGAGGGAGCGACTGAGGGAGTGACTGACTGGGTCACTGAGTCAGTGACTGAGGGAGTCACTCAGGGAACCACTGGGGGAGTGACTGAGTCAGTGTTCTACCCGGTGCCTGGGTGCATCGGCCTTGCCTCTCCCCTCGTCTCAATAATGACGGCAACCGGAGGGACCAGACCAGATTTGTGGGACTCCTGAGGAATGCCGGGAAGGACATTGCAGGTTTGCCGATGGAAAGCACCGAGAAGAAGGAGGAAACATGCCGAGGAAAGCGGCCGGAGAACGGTTGAACCGATATGATGCCAAACTGGACCCGGACCGGGTGAAGCAGGACCTGATCAAACTCAAGCCCGGGATGCTGGGCAAGCAGACGATGACCGCTCAAGACCTGGAGAGCGTCGAAACTAGAACCAGAGCGGTCTTGAACGACGAGGACGTGGCGACCATCATGTATCCGGCGTACTATGACTATGCGCGCATCCTGCACCGGCTGGTCACCAACTTCCAGGGTGGCGGCGGGCTGATGCGCGAGGTGCAGATCCAGGTGGACGTCTGGACTGCCCGCGACCTCAAGCGGCCCATCCTGGTCCGCATCGCCTTTGAAGCCTTCGGGCTCAAGTTGCCCTGAGAATAGAAGCCGGGATGTGAGGAGATGGGCCTCCGCGCGTCTCCTCCTGCCCCGGCGGCCTTGCCGATTCAATGCTCATTGCCCCGTTGCCCTGACATTCTCCATCTGCGGACTTGACAAGAGCGCGTTTGTCTATCACAATTGGTCCAGACAGAAGCTTGGGATGCAGGGCGTTCGCGAGAGGCGTTGCCGGGGAACTCGCAGTGATAAGGAGGTCGAGATGAAGAAGGTGTTCTTGATAGTCGTCGTCCTGATTTCGGCTGCGGTGGCTCAGCAGGAGACGGTGGAATACTTGGTAATCGCCAAGGACGTTTATGCCAGTGCGCTCCAGCCACTTGTTGAATGGAAGACGCGAAAAGGCGTGCCTGCGAAACTGGCAACCCCTGAGTCGCTTGCGCGCGAAGGCTATGCATGGGATTCCGCAGGAATACGCCTGTACATCAAGCACTCGCATGATGTCACGGGAACAGAGTACGTGCTCCTCGTAGGGATGTCAAGTCCAACCGCGGGGGTAGACATCCCGACGCTTGTGTCCTATCCGAAGAGCGACAACTACTTCTCGGATGTCGACGGAGATACGCTGGACGACGTCTGGCTGGGCAGATTGCCCTGCCGGTTTGAGAATACTACGGACTGCCAAGAAATGGTGCGCAAGATACTGGCCTATGAGCGCGAGTCCGCCCACTTCTACCAGGATTCAACCTGGTTTCTGAAGGGCACTACAGCGGTCTACATCAGCACCACACAAGACGGCGCCATCTATAGAGACGATGCGATGTACGTCCGAGATTCCCTTTTGCTGACGCATGGTTTCACGCACGTTGACACGTTCTTCTACGCTCTAGTTTCGCCACCACCACCCTACAATACTGACTCGCTCTATGCTGCTTTCGAAGACGGTCGTGCCTACGTCCTGTACAGGGACGGCGCAACCGTACGCTGGCCCTCGCCGTTGAACGTAAATCCGGAGAGCGTCGACTGCGGCTACCGCCAGCCTGTTATCGTCTCTGGGTCATGCGAGACTGTCAGCCTGTTCGACACGATGTATTACGCTAGCGAGTTTCTTCGCGCCGGGACTCTCAACTCACTTAGGGGTGCAGTCGCTTACTTTGGCACGACGATGTCATGGGAGAATGTTGCGTACTACCGAGGCATTGTCTCTAGGAAGTTTTTCGACGCGGTCATTAAGTGCGAAAGCACGCTCGGCGGAGCTGCTGCATATGCCAAGGCGAATCTATTTGACTCGATGTACCGCGTCCAGCCTCCGAATCCTGGGCCTATGCTAAACAGGTACTTGGAGTGGAATCTAGCAGGCGACCCAGAACTGAACCTCTGGACGGCACAACCACGGGGACTTGTCGTCACACATCCTGCCAGCATCTACCTCGGCCAGCAGAATCTCACGGTCACCGTAGCTGACCAGAATTCGACGCCAATCTCCAACGCGCTCGTCTGCGTAATGACCAAGAACCGAGAAGTCTACAGTTACGGTCGCACAGCCGCCAGTGGCACTGTGACATTCAGCATTACTCCTCAGAGTGAGGACACGCTCTACGTGACGGTCACGGGACACAATCTCGTGCCCTATGAAGGGGTTGCCATGATCGGAGGATTCCAAGCCGACTCGCCCGAGGCCACCTTCCCTTCGCAGGCCAGACATCTGGCTCGCGTGCCCAAGACCCAGACGCTCCATGTCGTGTACCAAACTGCGGGATATGTAATGTACTCTGCATCGCTTGACGGCGGAACGTCCTGGGAACCTCCGCAACAACTGGCGGCAGGTCAGAATCCCTGTGTCTCACTTGACTTCGACAACCTGCCCTGGGTGACTTATGACAGGCACGACTCACTCTTCGGTAGCAACTGTGACCTCTGTGGTCAATGGCACGAGTTTCTGATATTCTCTGACGCCGAGGGTGAGTCTCTTGGTCCCGCGTCCTTCGTTTGCTCCAATCTCCGAAGCACAGCCGGCATTACCCAAGCCCCAGATATGGGCTACGCTGCATTTGCCATACGCCCCAGAAACCAGCAGGATTGCTTCTACCAAGTGTTTCTCGTGGCTTTCGACCCAGCGCATACGAATTCATCCGGGCAACATAACTACTGCGTGTGCGAGGTCCAGGGCGGCGGGTCGCAGGACCCCATCGACACGATGGTTTGCTTGGCCAAGACGCCCGGAGACATTCTGCACGTCGTTTGGCAGTCAGGCACGGGCCAGCAGGCCCGCATCATGTACAACACGCCGGATGGCCCTACAACGCCGTGGGCCATCAGAGCGGGCAACTACCCCGGTTTCAACGGCAGTCCGGTACCGCTCGCTTCAGGCGGCACTGGCGACAACTTGAATTCGCCGTTTGTAGATGCCTATGGCCAGGAGGTCTATGCTACCTGGGCGGACAAACTACCGTGGCCGGAATGGCTGAGCGACTGCGCAGATGTCTGGCGCGCCCAGAAACCGCTCCACGGTGCATGGCCACCGGGGCGAAACTGGAGTCAGACGGACAAACCTTCAGACTATCCCGCGCTGAGTGCAGGCGTGCTAGTCTGGGCGAATGATGGTTCGGACTTTGACCACTTGGACGTCCGCGCCCGATGGAGTCTCAATGACCCACCGGTCACCGTCTATGGCGGTGGTGATTGCCCGCAGACGTTTCTGCATGCGGACTTTCAGCAACCTGGGAACATCGCCCGAGGTGTCCTTCGCACGCTGTTCACTCAGATGACGCCCACCGGCAGTTATGCGGTCCGGCTTGCCCAGTATGTTGACATCCCGATGGACCCGGACCGCCTCTTCTACTCTGTGGAGATCGGTGATTCGACCCCGTCTCCCTTTTGCCTGCATCGCGACGGTGTGAGACAATACGAAGACTACGCAGTCGACTACGCTGATTCCGCGCTCGAGTATCAACTGCTCTACCTCAATCCGATGTTTCACTATCGCGCTCGTCTTGTCATCTACCATGAGAACCCAACTCGGTGCCTCGAATCTACGATACTGGACGACAGCATTTCGGAGGCAGTGGCAGTTCCGCGTCTGGTGCCCGAGACCCTGTGGCTTGAGCTCCCGCAGGAATGCTACCCGGACGCGAAGATGAGCCTTTCTATCACGAAACTCGCAGGTGCGAACGCCGTGCTCGCCGGCCTGGCGGTCTTCCAGTACGAAAGCAATGGCACGGGTTCCGGAGGCGGAGCACAGTCGTCCAAGACCGAGCACCCGCGACTTGAGCCGTCGCTCAACTCGACCAGTTTGTTCACCGGGCACGTGACAATCAGCTTCACATTGCCCTCCGACGCCAGCGTTTCCCTGCGCGTCTTTGACCTCAGCGGCAGAGTCGTTCGCGTTCTGCAGGACCAGCGCGCAGGTCCGATTCGCGCGGGCCGATACACAGCGTACTGGGACGGCTGCGACGGCACTGGCAGAGTCTTACCCGCCGGCGT
>Ga0209777_10008696_pt1 | contig 11076 bp, 12 predicted proteins | sample FrelakmetHBP12HB_FD_187147 | JGI IMG/M metagenome (GOLD analysis project Ga0209777, IMG submission 187147) | Freshwater lake sediment microbial communities from the University of Notre Dame, USA, for methane emissions studies -HBP12 HB (SPAdes)... | ecosystem: Environmental > Aquatic >...
GATAAGGCATTAAAAATTTTGTAAATTTTCTATTTAATGCTCGAACACCAAAATTAACTAAACTTGTAGAATTGCTTTTAAAAACTTTTCAGACGCGAGTTCAATCTCGCCACTTCCACCATATAAATTTAAGTCAAATAATATCGATAAAATACTGATAAACAATTTCATAAGGGCAAAAGAGGTAAGGGTTATTTCAGAAACCGGCGAACAGCTCGGGATTATGAATATTTTTGCAGCCATTGATTTGGCGAAATCAAAAGGCCTGGATTTAATCCAGGTTACAGAAAAAGTTGAACCGCCGGTCTGCAGAATTGCCAATTACGGAAAATATCTTTATCAGCAGCAGAAAAAGGAAAAAAAAATCGCCAAGCCCAAGGGAGGAGAACTAAAGGAAATAAGATTAACTTTCAATATCTCTCCTCATGATATGGAAACAAGATGCAAGCAGGCGGAAAAATTTTTAAACGAGGGAAACAAAGTAAAAATAAACATGGCGCTGAGAGGCAGGGAGAAGGCAATGGGAGGGTTTGCCACAGAAAAAGTAAAATTATTTTTAGAAAATTTAAATTCGTTAATACCAATTAAAACAGAGAGAGAATTAAAGCGTGAGCCGAGAGGATTCACCATGATTGTCTCAAAACAATGAACAAAACACATAAGGCCTTAACCAAAAGGTTCAGAATAACAAAAAACGGCAAAATTTTAAGGAGAGCAACGGGCCAAAACCATTACAGATCAAAAAGAACAGGTGAACAGAGAAGGAAGGGCCGCAAATGGATTCCTCTCGCAAAAAATGAGGCGCAAAAACTTAAAAAATATTTTAAATAAAAAATCATGTCAAGAATAAAAAGAGCCGTACAAGCCCGCAAGCATAGGAAGAATATAATGAAGCATGCCAAAGGTTTCAGGCAGGCAAGAAAATCAAAATTTAAAGCAGCAAAAGACGCATTAAGGCATGCTTGGACTTATGCATACAGGGACAGAAAGGCAAAAAAAAGAACTTTCAGAAATTTATGGAATCTGCAGATAAATGCATTGGCAAGGCAAAATGGAATTACTTACAGCAGGCTAATTAACGGACTGAAAAAAAATAAGATAGAACTGGACAGAAAAATTTTATCCGAATTGGCCAATAAGCACCCTGAAATATTTGTAAAAATCGTAGAAGAAGTAAAAAAATAAAAAAGCAAAAAAAAGAGACCTGCCTTCCAAAGGTGGGTCTTTTTGTTTCTATTTTATAGCGAATTCAATCGGGTATTGGCTGGTAAAGCACCCGAGGCAAAGGCTTTCTTTTGGCAAGCCGGTTGCCCTGATCATGCCATCAAGACTGATATAAGACAAAGAATCTGCATGAACAAACAGCTTATTTATGTCTCCCACGCTCAAGTGTGCTGCAATCAGCTCTTTTTCATCAGGCATATCAATTCCCAGTACGCACCGGCTGCAAACAGGCGAGGAGCATATTCTTACATGAACTTCTGTCGCCCCGGCCTCTCTCAGCATCCCCACGGTTTCAGGGATTACAGACGCCCTAATCAGTGAATCTTCAATAACACCGACCCTTTTCCCATAGACCACTTCTTTCAAGGGGTGTATTTTTCTCCGCTGAAGCTTGCGGCGGTCGGTATCTCTGGTCGTTAGAAATGTTTTTGTGGTGTGATAGCGGTTTCGAAAAAGTCCTTGCCTTATCAAAATTCCGGATCCGGCAGCAAAGCCCTCATCGTAGATCCTGCCTGATTCGGGGGAAGCCATCAGAAAATCCACATCTAGCGGATTTTCTTGCGCCGATATTCTGCCCGCCTCATGACGGTATGCCCAAACGCTCCGGCCGCAAAACACACTGTCGGGCCTGGCAAAATAGACAAACTCAAAAATACTGAACTTGAGGCTGGCATCTTTGGCCCACAAAAAAGAAGCCTCAATGCCGTCTTTGCCTAGAACAATAATCTCGCCCGGCCTGAGTTCCCTGATAAAATTGACGTTCAGGGTGTAGAAAGCGCAGCTTTCTGAAGCCAGAACAAAACAATGGCTGTTGTATCCGATGCAGAGCGGCCTGATTCCATGCCTATCGCGGATGCCAATCACCTTATCCTTGTACAAAATAGTCAAAGCAAACGCCCCCTTCAGCCTTGGCAGCACTTTTCTCAGTGCTTCCACAAAATCTGTTTCTTTGGAGGTTGAAAGAAGGGCGACGACTACCTCTGTGTCGGAAACTTCCGATTTGAACTGGTAGCCTGCCTGCCTAGCCTCTTCTCTCAAGCCATCAAGTTCGATCAGGTTTCCATTATGGCCAAGAGCAAACTGCTGGCCATGGAAATCCCCGATCAGCGGCTGAAGAGTTTTAGTTTGTTTTTTCTCGCCACTGCTTCCGACAGTAGAATAAAGATCTTGACCGATAGCTAAGTGGCCCTTAAGCTTTGGAAAAAGGGTTTCCCTGTTTCTTTCGCCAAAGACTTCAGCAACCAATCCTTCGCCGGAGTGATGAAAAAGATCAGTGCCGGTCGAGGTAGCTATTCCACAAGCTTGCTCTCCGCGATGATTAAGATCGTGAAGACCCAAAACGGTATCTGCAACAACATCTGTGCCCTTTTTGCTGGCTATCCCAATTACTCCGCACATGGTAGGTTCCTTCCTTGTCTGGGGGTGAAATGTCAACGAGCATCAGACTACCTGCCCAATAATTTTTGTTATGAAAAATTCTTAGGCAGGTAGTCTTTCCAGTTTCTTATTATCACACCCTCCTTTTTAAGTAAAGATTCTTTAATTTCCGCCCCGCGGTTATATCCGCCTATTTTTCCATCAGATCTCACAACTCTATGGCAGGGAATTTTAGGATTCGTGTTTTTATTTAAAATATTGCCCACGGCTCTGTATGCCCTGGGCTTTCCTGCTGATTCCGCAACTTGTTTATAAGTCATTATTTTCCCTTTCGGAATTTTTTCTACAATATTATAAACTTTTCTTAGAAATAATGAAATCATCCGCATTCTTTAATAATTTTTTAGAATTTTTGAATGTCGTTTTTTTGATTGCTTCATCGATCGGCAGCCATAAAAATCCTGTATGCTCAGGAGAAATTTTTATTTCCTTGGTTTTCGCCTCTGCCAGGAAAAAAATGACTAATTTAAAAACCCATGGCGCTTTTTTCCTTGCCGCGCCTTCCAACCCATAGCTCTTTCTGAAAAAATATTTTTCCAGTTCTTTAAATCCAGGTATTATTTTGAGGTCCTTAATACCGGTCTCTTCAACAACTTCCCTCCTGGCCGTTTCTTCTTCGGTTTCTCCCTCTTCAACGTGCCCTTTTGCAAATCCCCATTGCCCTCTCTTGCCCGGCTCAGACGGAGCATAATGCAAAAGCAGATAGTATCTTATACTATTTTCTGTTCTGAAAATTATAGCTCCAGCTGATTTTTCTCTTGGCATTCTAATTAAAATACTCTGATAATTTTTCTACTGAGTTCGTATTTATAATATCTTCTTTTTCCGCCCAACCACGTCTCGCCTGTGCAATTCCATATTCTATCTGCCCCATTTGCTCTTTTTGGTGGCTATCCGTATCTATTATCATTTTTACTCCCTGATTTTTTGCTCTTCTTATATATAAATCCCTTAAATCCAATCTATCCGGAGAAGAATTAATTTCCAGAATTGTTCCTGTCTTCTTGGCAACTTCCAAAATTTTGTCGAAATCCAATTGGTATTCATCTCTTCTTCCTATCAGCCTTCCTGTAGGATGGGAAATTATATCAACATTCGGGTTTTCCATTGCTTTTACCAGCCTCTGGGTCATATCTTTCTTCTGCATTTTCAAATTTGAATGCGCGCCGGCGATTACATAATCTAATTTTTCCAAAACTTCGTCTTTGATATCAATAGACCCGTCATCTAAAATATTCGCCTCGCACCCGTGCAAAACCTTAAAATTAATATTTTGGTTTTTAAGTTTATCATTTATTTTTTTGATTGCTTCGTGCTGTTTCAATAACTGCTTTTCATCCAGCCCGCTTTCAATTCTTAAAAACTTTGTGTGGTCTGAAATGCCTATATATTCATATCCCATATCCATTGCCATTTTGGCCATTTCTTCCATTGAATTCCTCCCGTGCGACTTTGCTTCAAAACTTGTATGGCAGTGTAAGTCGCCCTTTATATCTTTATAACCGATTATCTTGGGTAATTGATTTTTTAATGCAGCTTCAATCTCTCCCTCGTTTTCCCTCAATTCCGGCTCAATGTACGGCAGGCCGATTGCCTTATAAACTTCTGCCTCTGTTTTCCCTGCAATCATTTTTTTGCCCCTGAAAATTCCGTATTCTGAAAGCTTTAACCCCTTTTCAATGGCAATTTTTCTTGTAATAATATTATGTTCTTTGTTCCCCGTAAAATATTGGAGGGCTGAACCATAACTTTTTTCCGGCACCACCCTTAAATCAATATCGAAGCCCTCTTTCATCCTTATGGAGGCTTTAGTGCCTCCCTTTCCCCAAACTTTTTCAACGCCGTCCATTTTTACAAAAAAATCCATGACCTCTGCCGGCTTTTTTGAAACGGCCAGAATATCAACATCTCCGATTGTTTCTTTTCTCCTGCGCACAGATCCCGCAATACTGATCTGTTCCACTTCTTTTAACCCCTGCAAGCTCCGTTCAATCCTTCTTGCAGTCGGCAAAATTTCTCCCAACAGGAATCTGCCTTTGTCTCTTTTCAAAAATTCCAATCCCTGCAGAATATTCTTTTCAGTTTTTTCCCCAAAACCAAAAAGCGGGGCTATCTTGTGGGCATTGGCCGCCTTCTCCAGATCCTTTAAATCTTTAATTCCCAGCTTTTGGTATAATATTTTTGCTTTTTTGACTCCCATTCCCTCAACTTTCACCAACTCATCTAGTTTTAATGGGAGTTTTTTCTTATAATCCTCGTAGTGTTTTATTTTTCCAGTTTTTAAATATTCTTCTATGTGGTCAGCTATCGCTTTTCCGACTCCGGGAATTTCCAGAAGCGCTTTAATCCCGCCTTCTCTGTAAATTTCTGCCACATCCTTATTTAATGCCTCCAAAGATAAAGCAGCCCTCTCATATGCATAAGGCTTGAAAGCCACGCCTTCGGCAGCAAGGAATCTTGCCATATCATTAAATATTTTCGCTAATTCCTGGTTTTTCATGAATATTTTATTACGGTTCTACAATCGGTTTTTGTCCTGAAAAAATAACGAAATGCCCGTCTCTTGCAAATATATGCTTTCTTATAAACAGCATTATAACTATTGAGAGTAATGTAAAGGCACTTACAAAAATAAAAAGTGCATTAAAACCGAGCAAGGCGACCAAAACTCCGCTCAATCCGCCCGCTATGCCGGCCCCCATACCGATAACAGAGGTTTCCATACCCCACTCAAAAGCTTCTCTGCCTTTGTCTATATGGCGGGTGAATATTGCCATCCATGAAGGAAGGGCCATTGCCATTCCCAGAGCATAAATTACTTGAAATAAATAAATGTGCCAGGGAGTGGTGGAAGAAAGATAACCTATGGGAACTGCAGCCAATATAAAAAATCCTACTATCATGGCCCAAAAATCATCTTTTTCTCCCTTGTTATTATCCAAATAAATGGCAATAGGTATCTCAAACAAAGATTTTGGCACCCAATAAAAAAGAGCCGAAAGCCCGGCAATCTCCGCCGCCTGCACAGGCCCGGTATTCGAAATTTTTTCTAAAATAAATATCGCAAACACCGGCGACAAAAAACCCCAGCCCAAATTCAGGAAGAAATCGCTCGTTATCATTGTTTTTATAACTTTGTTTATAAAAGTTGCCATATCAGGACCGCTCGCTTAGCAATCTTTTTCTACTGCAATTTTCATATTTGTGCTTAAAATTTAGAAAATCTCGTCGGTATACATTGCTTTGATAGTATGCCTCCTCAATTTTATAAATTTACGCACTCAAATCTGAAAATTTCGTTAACGAAAAAATTGCTAATCGACCGGTCTTTTTTTTAATTATTAATACATTATAATTGCAAATGAGGGAGGAATACAAGAGAATGCTTTTATATTCCGACCGAATGCCGCAATTATATGAACGGCTTTGCCGTTCATATAATTGCGAGTGGAATGTAAATCAAAAGCCCCATATGGGGCTTTTTTATTATTGAAAACTATTTTTTATAAAACCATTCATATATGCCATATCCCCAGCTGAACACATAGACTGCGCTTAGAAAGAAAACTCCCCATTGTTTATTTAAATAAGATGTTATCAACCAAAAAGGCTGGGAAATCAACCCCAGCACGAAGCCCCACTTGTTTTTCCTTGCCACCAAAATTATGGCGCTTACTCCGAAAATTGTTATGCCTATTTGGGCTATGGCGTCTAGAGAAATCATTATATTAATTTTTCGGTTTTTTATTTTTATGGAACTCTTTGTCTATCTGTTCTATGAATTCCAGCAAAACCGGGTCATCATGAAGCTCTCTTGCCTGTATCCAAAATGGCTTTAAAGGAAAATTTTTGTTAACTCTCCAATATTCTGATGCCTGAAGAAAAGTTTCTATTCTGTCAGCATGCCTGAAAAATTTTCCCTCCGGGCTCAATCCTTTTTCATAATCTATCCAAAGATTTATTATTTCCTGTTTCAACTTCGCCGGTAAATTTTTTATCAGTTTTTCCAATCCGTCTTTCTCTTTCTTATATTTTTTTTCTGACAATATTTTCTTTTCGTCTTCAGAAAACCTCGGCCACGTCTTCAGCAGCTCTTGCCTCTTTTTTTTATTCTTGGGGAGAATTGAATCATAAGGAGTTGTGTCTCCGGAATAAACCTCGCATAAATCATGTATCAGTGCCATTTTAATGATTTTTTCCAGATTAAGCTTATATTTTTTTTGGACGGCTAAAACCCACGCCATAATGGCCACTCTGAATGTATGCTCGGCGATACTCTCCGGGTTCTTAATGTCTCTTATAACCCAGCCCCGCCTTGGCATTTCCTTCAATTTTCCTATATTCGAAAAAAATTTTATAATTTCATCCATAATTATGAGAGAGGGAGGAAAAAAATATCGAGTGAGGCTCAGATGAAAGTTTGTATTCATTTGAGCTAGCGAAGATATTATTATCCGACCGAACGATTAATTATATAAATTGCGCAGGCAATTTCTATAATTGAAAACTAAAGAAAGAGCAAAAATGCTCCTTCTCTTAGTTTGTTAACTGATTTCGTATTTTATGCTCTTTATTTTATAAGTTATCTTTATCGGAGAAGAAACAACTATTTCATCTCCGACTTTGTGGCCCAAGAGAGCTTTTCCGACAGGCGATTCATTGCTGATTTTCCCCAAGGCTGGATTTGCTTCAAGAGTACCCATAATAACAAACTCATCTTTTTGGCCATCTACATCTATTTTAACTTTCGCTCCCAATCCGACAACGCCCTGCTTGTCTTTTGCAGGAACTCTAATCAGTTCATGGTGATCTAAAATATTTTTAAATTCATCAATTCTGGACCTCAGAAAGCCTATATCCTCCTGAAAACTTACAAATTCCGGATTTAAATCTTCAGATTCTAAAATTTTAGGTGCTTCCTGACCTAAAGCTTTTTTATGCTCAATTTCCAGCAACTCTTCATACTCTTTTTTAAGCTCCTGCAGTTTTTTCTTTGTTATGTAAAAAATTTTTCCATCCATGGTTATTATATTATAATTATAAGCGAGAAAAAAGTAAATATGTTGTAGCTTATCTATTTTCTACGAGCGATATAATTATATACCCCATACTTTGAGATGTCAACTCTTCACCAAATTGTACCTAAAAATGACCAAAGAGTCAACTATCCCCTAAAATAAAGTTTTTTGGCTTATGCCAGATTCAATACCGCCGTCTGATTTATTTTTATCAGAAAAAATTTTGATTTTTCCGTAAACGCCATCGTATCCGGGCTCAATGAAAACCTTTCCCTCGCGCATCTTTATAATTGCTTCTGCAATTTCCGGCAAAGATTTTTCTGCTATTTCTTTTTCCGTTGATTCCAACAATATCTTCAGCTCGTTCCCTAAATTTTTTATTAAATTATCATAATATTTTGAAACTTCTTTTGATAAAACAGAAACGCCGATTGATTCAGCTATCACTTCGTTCAACGGAATCAAACTTTTAAACGGGATTGCATTTTTGGGCAAGAACCTCTCGGGCCTGTCGGCAAGCATCTCTACTCTGTTCAAAACCCCTATTACCAGGGGTTTTCCGCATCTGGGACAGATATTATTGTATTTTTTTGATTGTTGCGGCGCCAGGCTCAGGTTGCATAAGCGGTGGCCGTCATAATGATACTTGCCTTCCTCGGGAAAAAATTCAACTGTATATAAGAATTTATTCTTATCCTTTTTTTTCAAAGCATCTGCAATGCCTTCATAGCTTAATTCAGTATCAAAGACATTCGCCTCCCTGCCGATTTTGGGGAGAGAATGGGCATCGCTGTTGGAAATCAAAGTAATCTTATCCAGTTGAGACAGGCGCCAATTCATTGCCGGATCAGAAGATAACCCTGTTTCAATGGCATAAATATATTTTGTATATTCATCAAAACATTCTTCCAGAGAATCGAATCCGGATTTCGATCCGAAGACGGAAAACCAGGGCGTCCAGGCATGGGCCGGCACCACTAAACAATTTTTATCTGCATCTAAAACAATTTTTGCCAATTCCTTTGCGTCCAGCCCTAAAATCGGACGGCCGTCTGCTTTTAAATTCCCGACCTGGCTTAATTTTAAATTTATTCTTTCTACGGCATCTATAGACGGGGCAAAAACAATAATATGGACTTTTCTTACTTTGCCCCCTTTTGAATAAATACAGCTGATTTCCGAGGTCAAAATAAATCTCGTACCTGAATCCGAGCCATGCAGCTTAAAAAGCCCGGGTTCAGCCGGCTCTAATTCTTTTTTTATATCCTCAAACCATTTAGGATGCGTAAAATCTCCTGTGCCCAGAACCTTGATTCCCTTCACCCTCGCCCACCTGTCTAAGTTTTCCAAATCCATCAATGGAGAAGTGGCTCTTGAATATTTTGAATGTATATGGAAATCTGCTGCAAACTTCATAATTATGAGAGAAGAAGGAATGAAAAAATTTATTTTTGCATTACGACTGAACGATTAATTATATATTCATATAATTGGTTCGCTCTCTCGGAAAATAAGAATAAATTATTTTTTTCCTCGTTCGCTGCCAATTATAAATGGCTAATCTATTTCTATATTTTATCTGAGATTAATCCGCCGTGATAATTTAATTTATAAACGTTTTTTCCTTCTGAAAAAATTTGTTCCTGCCCTGAAAATTCTTCCAAATTTCCCCGCCCGTTGTCCTGGTATTTAAGTTCTCTTTTCTCATATTCACAAACCTGGCCCAAGCGGCACTTTTCAGAAAGCTTCAACAGCGCTTCTTTCAAAAAATTTATATCTGCGTCTCCAATTTTAAATTCAATATAATTCATTCCCCAGACCGGTTTTGAATTTTGGTAAATAATTTCCTGGCCTATAAATCCTTTGTCGCCGGAAAAATAAATATCCCGGTAAGAATATTCTCCTTTTTGGAATTCCAGCTGTTTTGAGTCTAAAAGCCTTGGATTATCGACAGATTTGGCATTTGCCGCATAAGTATTTCTTCTGGCTTCGCATAAAAATTCTTTAAGGCTGTCCAAATTTATTATCCTTTCTGTTTGAAAATCTGCCTCTTTAAAATCGAACTTGCCGCCTTTTTCAAGCGCGACTAATATTGTTTTTCCTAATTCTTTTGTATTTATTAAAAATTTTGAATATTTGTTTTTGCTTTTTATATCCAGCAAAGCTTCGAACCTCAACAAATTTTTCCCGTCAGGAGATTTCACAACCTGGGCGATATCCCTGAATTGCAAAGAGGGTACCAGCCAAACGTAATCGTTTATTTTTTGCCTGACTTCGTCAAAATAAACAAAGAGCAAGTAAAAATTTTTATCTGCCTTAAGGCTTTCTTGTGAAAAATCCTTTGCAAAATTGTTGCCTTCCACGGGACCTATAATGCTGTTAATCTGGAAATATATTTCTTTTTCTTTATATTTTTCCCTTCTTTCCACGGCTAAATCGGACCCGAATGGCGCTTTTTCCGGCTTAAAAATAATCAAGCGGCCGGCAACCCCGGAATTAATGCAATCAATAACCTTATCTTCAATTTCCTTTTGTATATTCTCTGCCATCTAAATAAAAATTAACGCTATCGCTGAAAGCGATACTTAAATCTTGAATGTTAAATCTATATTTTATACGCTTTGTATCCCTCGTGAACTTTTTCATCTACTTTCGTCCCCACAGAATCGCCTTTTTTAGCTGACTTTACTTCCTCATGATCAATCTGCATGGAACTGACCTCCTGCTCAAAATCAGTTTCTTGGCCTCCGACTATCCTGATATTGTCCCCAACTTTCAGCGGGGCTGTCAAATTAATAACAGCTACCTCGATATTGGAAAAATAATGGGTTATCTTGCCTATTAACTTTCCTTCCTTCTCTTTAACCGTGGCCTTGGGTGCAACTTTAGATGCAACCTTTTTTACGGCTTTTTTACCGGTTTTTTTCTTTGTGACCATATTTTTGTGTTTATATTTTTTATGTGACCTTTAATATATCCTATCAAAAAAAGTACTTTTGAGCAATCAAAAACCGCCAGATACATCTGACGGGCTTTGGTGAGGGGGCTAATATTTTGCAACGAGATCGGTTTGTTTCTCGAGCCTAACTTCGGACAATGAATTTAGGTATATACTTCTTCCTCCTTCGTTACAAGCTATTATGTCCTTGAGAATTCAAGACTTGCCGTTCAATAATTCCTCCAACTACAACTTGAAATTTTGGCTGCAAAATTTCTGCATTTCTTTATGAAGGAATTATTGAACGGTAAGTCTGATCTCGCACCCCCTCATATCTGTCATTTTATTACTAAAACAGCGGGTGTCAACCCCGCAAAATAAAAAGCCTCGGACACTGTTATGTACGAGACAAAACTTAAAAGTGAATCGCGGAAGCTATTTTTTAAGGAATGTACATAC
>Ga0209777_10008697_pt1 | contig 11075 bp, 10 predicted proteins | sample FrelakmetHBP12HB_FD_187147 | JGI IMG/M metagenome (GOLD analysis project Ga0209777, IMG submission 187147) | Freshwater lake sediment microbial communities from the University of Notre Dame, USA, for methane emissions studies -HBP12 HB (SPAdes)... | ecosystem: Environmental > Aquatic >...
CATAGCCCAGGCTCTTTACTGACGCTTTTTAAAAAATAATAAAAAAATTTTGGTAATATAAACTCTTTTGGCTGCAAAATTTTAACTCCATCTGCACCTAAGACAAAATTAAAATCAATATACTTTAATATCTGAGTATGGTCACCAAAAATAACAACCGGCCTCTTTATTATGAATAAATCTTTTTCTCTATCCCAATAGCCATTAATCAAGTTCTTTTCTTGAGATATTACTGGATACTTGCCGGATTCTAAAAACTTGCTTCTTTGTATTTTAGTTGTATTAATAATTTTATCAATGGAATCATCGAAATCAACTGTTTCCCAATCTTCATCCGGATTCGCAAAAATACTCTTCAAATATGATTCAAAAAGATCTTTGGCATTTCGTAGATTTTTTTCAGTATTTTCTTTAGCCTTTGCCGTCTTCTTAAAAACTTCGTCCAAAATTTTTACGATGCGATTTTGTTCGGGGAGAGGTGGAAGTGGAATTCTGATTTCTTTATAAAGTTTTGAATCTAGATTTCTAATTCCAGTCGAATGACTCTGCATACTTTCAGTGATTCCAGAGATATATGAAAAAAACAAAAACTTATGCAAAAAATTAAAATCTAATTCACTGGGATTTTTAATTCTAATCACCGCCGTAAAGTTACTAAAAGAAAAGTCACCATCTTTTTTATCAAATATAATAACTCTCCCAACTGGTTGTTTTGGCCCTCCACCAGATTTTTCAAGAATAATATCACCAAACTTCAATTTTCTTTTTTCAAATTGTCTCTTTTCGACATTTAAATAAGCAATATCGGACTCATCTAATCTACCATCTTTTGTAAAATTTGTATTTCTTATAACGCCAACTTTAATATAGGGCAGTTTCTTTCCTTTCCATAATCCGCTATAAAAATCACAAATGTCACCAAGTTTTTTCGTTTGCCAGGAAATTTTATTTACTGCTTTGTTCATGGATCAATAATTATGAGGCAATTATTTCTTTAATAAAATCAACTATCTTCAAATAACCTACGCTTTTTATACATTCATGTATATTTTCTTCCAAATTAACATAAAACTCCACATCAGGGTTTATTACGCCTTTTACAAAACCAAGATTAATTTCGATATTCGGATCAATTCTCAAACAATCTTTAATTACAGCATCAGTTTTCAATTTTTCAATATTTTCATTAAGTAATTTATGAGAAATAGGCCCTTCTTTGCAAACATCATTATCGCCATCATAAATACACCAAACTTTAATCCCAAATTTATTCAACAGTTTTGCAAATTTGTAAAAGTGATATTTGCCAACAGTATCTATAATTGTTATTTTTGCAGTTTCACTTTCATCATAAAACGCGCCTTTGGGATTATTAAAAAGAAAAGAAAATAGTGCTTTTTCCGTTGGCCCTTCAACTAAAATAACTTTTTGTGACAAAAAAGCATTTGCTCTTGTCGGATCTATCCATAGTAGATATCTAAGATGATCAGCTTTTGCAATTTTTTCTGATTCAGCTTTGATTTCTGATTCTGATAATTTTATTGTTTTACATTCGTTTTTTGCCGCAGCTATTAACCGTCCGTTATCAATACAAATAGCATCAATTTCTTTGTCGGAAACTTGAGCAATCTGCGAAATAACATTGTCCATATAAACTCTTTTGATTTGAGAATATTTCTCTACATTATTTAAAAAATATGGTGAATGTGATGTCAAAATAATTTGTGCATCATATGAATTGGCTATTTCTTCCAATTTGTTGCGGAAATATGTTTGATGGTTCGGATGTAAAAATAATTCCGGTTCCTCTATTAAGTAAAAAGTGCATTCATTTTTTGCTGATTTTTTGCTGATTTTTTGTTCCGCTTTGTTTAATTCTGCTAGATTAGCAATAAGAGAAAACATCATTGAGCGCTGAAATCCATCACCTTGAGAGGTCAGCGGTAATTTATCGCCTATACCCGCAATGCTCGTGTGAGGTCTAAAACAAGATTTAATAAGATCTTCGGCATCTGGAGGGACCAGATCAAATCCAATTCGAACACTGCCATAATCAAGCATTTTTTTGGAAATGTCTTCTTTTAATTTTTGAATGGCACTATCTTCACCTTCACTTATAAAATTTGATAATGCAGTGATAGATTCGACGACTCGTCCATAGTGTTGATTTTTTTCATCCTCAACTTTTATTCGCGCAATAATATTTTTCGTCACAAGCTGATTCAAGGAAGAATTTGCTGTAAATTTCAATTCTTCGCTTAGCGGTCTAACTGACGGCATGTAAATCACATCACCAAAACTAGGTTTAGCAACAGTTTTCCAACCGAGCAATTTCGTGTCTTTCATGTCTTCTTCTGTATTACCAGTATATCCATAATATTCGCACGCCATTGCCTTATCGCTTATTTTACTGCGTGATATGACAGCGCGAACTTTAAATTTTCCATCAACCAGATACTCCTCTGGATGAGTGAATTCTTCATCTTTTTGCAATTCAAATTCAACCTCAATATATGGATCATCATCGCTGTTTATGCTGCTATTTACATCCTTGAGCGCAAGTTTTTCCTTGCCGAAAAACCAAAGTAAAGCAAATAAAATATTACTTTTACCAGAATTATTTTCACCAACAAAAACTGTATAATTTGACATATCAACACTGCTTTCAGTATACGATTTTATGCCATGAATTTTAATTTGCGATATCTTCATATCTTATCCTTAAGAAAACTCAAGATCTTATTACTCTCATCATTTAACTTTCTTATTTCCGCCAAAATTTCTTCCGGATTACGAATAACAACTTCATCTCCATTGTTTGGATTTTTAACCGATAAATCAAAAGTGGCCTGATCTATATTATTAATATCTAAATTCCATGAATTTTCGCTATCAGCCTTAGTCTTTTGTAATTTCAAAAATTCTGCCAAATCAGTTTCAGTCAAAGGATTACCTTTGCCAAGATTGCGTTTAAGATTAAGCTGATAATACCAAATTTTCTTTGTTGGAGACCCTTTCTCAAAAAACAAAACAACTGTTTTCACACCCGCACCTTGGAAAACACCACTGGGCAAATCAAGAATAGTATGCAAATTACAGCTTTCCAAAAGCAGTTTGCGTAGAGAAACTGCGGCGTTGTCGGTATTGGATAAAAATGTATTTTTAATGACAATGCCGGCCCGACCGCCGGCTTTTAGAATCTTAATAAAATGCTGAAGGAAAAGAAAGGCCGTCTCGCCGGTCTTGATGGGAAAATTCTGCTGGATCTCTCGGCCAATGCCGGCGCCGAAGGGCGGATTAGCCAGGACAATATCATAGCGATCTTTTTCCTGGATATCATTGATATTTTCCGCCAGCGTATCCATGTGCCGGATATTGGGCGCCTCGATGCCATGCAAGATCATATTCATGACGCCGATGATGTAGGCCAGGGATTTTATTTCTTTGCCATAAAAAGTCCTATTTTGCAGCGTCGCCATCTGGCTGGACGACAGCTTGGCCTGATTTTCCGTCAGGTAATTATAAGCCTCCACCAAAAATCCCGCGCTGCCGCAGGCGCCGTCATAAATCGTCTCGCCGATTTTTGGCGCCACGACTTTGACGATCGTCCTGATCAGCGGCCGCGGCGTGTAATACTCTCCCCCGTTGCGGCCGGCATTGCCCATGTTCTTAATTTTGGCCTCATACAGATGCGACAGCTCGTGCTTTTCTTCATAGAGCCGAAAATGCATTTCATCCACGATATTTAAAATCTGCCGCAATTTATAGCCGCTGGTAATCTTGTTTTTCAGCTCATGAAAAATCTCTCCGATTTTGTATTCAATGGTATTGGATTCCTCAGAACGAAATTTTTTAAGATAAGGAAAAAGCTGATTATTTACAAAATCCCTGAGATCGTCTCCGTCCATCGCTTTGTTATGATCCAATTTGCCGGCGGCGTTTTTGGGGCATGCCCAGGAATTCCAGCGATATTTCGGAGACAAGATATATTCATAATTCTTGCCGGCCAGCGCCGCTTCGGTCTTTTTGGTTTCTTCCAGATCATCCAAATACTTCAAAAATAAAATCCACGAGGTCTGTTCGATATAATCCAGCTCTGTGCCGCAGCCGGAATCGGTATGTAGGATATTGTCTATATTTCTGAATGATTGTTCAAACATAAAAAGGTAGTAAATTTATTAATTTATATAAATATCATACCATCTTATCACTCTTCCAGTCAATGTGTTAAATTCAAGAAATATTAAAATAGGAAATAGGAAATAAATTGTAATATTGTTAAATGGTTACATTGTTACATTGTTGAATACTCTCCCACCCCCTGCCTATCGGTAGGCAAGCCTCTCCGCTTCGCTACACTCCCCCCTCGGGCAGGGGGAGAAAAAAGCTCCCACCCCCCTGCCTGCATACCTGACGGCATGTAAACCGGCAGGCAAGCCTCTTCGTTTCACTTCGCTCCCCCTTCCCGCTTACTTCGGGACAAGCGGGCAGAGAAAATAAAAAATAAACCTCTAAAATTAGAGATTTATATTATTTATACACAGTATTAATTGCATTATTATAATATTTGTGCTACTATAATAATGTAATCACGCCCCGGGGAGCAATTCCTGGGGAGTTTTTTGTTCTAACAATTCCTTAAATCTCAATAAACACAAAATCGGGCGCACCGAATTCACTGCGTTTAGGCTCATTATGGACTTTCAATGCGGATACTTTTTCAAACAATTCTTGAAGAGCAGGCCGCTAAGAATGTTCCGTTGCCTGGCCGCTTTTATACGTTTCAATTACTCTATTTATATAATCCTTTGCAAATTCTTCATTCATATTTTATCTAAAATTAGATATTCTTTAAAATTTATCCCCAACTCAATTGATTTTTATATTTTTTTATGATATATTGTAAATACAAAAACCTGTATTTCGAACTGTTACCGGATGGTAGCGTGGCTGGGACAACCAGTCTAGGAACGTGGTTGAGAATAGCCCCTCACGGGGCTGTTTTTTATTAGCGAAAATCCCAAATATTTTCAATGTGTTTTTTGATGATCATTAAATAATCATCGGCATCACTTTTGCTTCTATTGTATGATCTATTAATGCCGCCGGCAATCATATCGGCCATCTGAATTAAAACATTGCTTTTTGAATCAACCAGCCTACATTTCTTGATTATCTTTTTATCGCCACTATTTAATTCACGGTGCAAATAACCCAAAAATCTTTTACGAAAAGTTCTGTCGCCACTGCCGTCTATTTTTATGCTGGCGTCAATAATCGAGCCGCCGCTATATTTAAGAGCCATTTTAATAAAATAACCGTAAAACGATTCTTTACTGCCTCTAAGTTCGGGACTGCGTATTTCAGACTTTTTAACCACCAAACTTCTGATTTTAAACTGAAATGGCGCGATTGTCTGTAAAAATTTAATTCTTACTGATCGCTGGGTTTTGCAAAACTTGAATTCAGTATTGTCTGAAAATTTCAGTTCTCTTCGCAATTCCTTAATCGCCACTGCCGCCTTTTCCGCCTCAAGATTATCGTTAAAAATTACCATTGAAATAGAAAAATATTCCGTGGAGCCTTTTTCAATCTTAAATCCAGGATCACCAGAATCATCTATGAAAACTTGCATATGTTAAATTTTCGCTTAGAATTGATGATATTAATGAATAAATTTTACCATTTTTTCCCCTCTCCAGTCAATGTATGAATATCGAAATAAGAAATAGGAAATAAGAAATAGGAAATAGGAAATAAGAAATAGGAAATAGGAAATATAATGAAAATAGGAAATAGGAAATAAGAAATAGGAAATAAGAAATAGGAAATAAATTGCTGCACAATCCGTCCCGCTAAGCGGGATGCCGGCCAAGCCGTCAAAATTAAGGGGAAAATTCAGGAAATAATATTGTCATATTGTTACACTGTTATACTGTTACATTGTTAAATACTTTAATACTCTCCCACCCCCCTCTCCGCTTCACTTCACTCCCCCTCACCTCGCTACAGCTCCGGCGAAGCGGGTCCGGCAAGGGGAGCAATAAATATTCAATATTCAATATTTAATATTTAAAATTAAAAAACTCCCCTTAAAGCTGATTAAGAGGAGTGATAGAAAATCAATTGTCAGGTCCGGCGACTGCGCACTGGCTTATCAGACGCTTGAACCCAATTTTTGGCGGAGTCGCTTGAACGGCTCCATCCCGATATTGAGTTCAAGGGGAATGAACCCGACTTCGGTCTTAAAGACGTGCATGGATGCCAGGAACCCGCCCGGATCGCTCTGGCCGCGCAGCATTTTGAAAATCTCGGTCGGCTCGACAGCCTCTTTGCCCTTGGCGTCAGGCTGGATATCGACATCGGCCGTATCCAAATCCCTGATCACCAGGGACAGAAAGCCGCGGCATTCCCGGAAATTCTGGGTCTGCGGTTCAAGCTCGATGGCTTTATTCAGGTCGCTGATGCCTTGGCCCCAGTTCCCCAGCGCGGCATTGATAATGCCGGTGGTCATCCAGGAGGACGCCGGCCGGCCGGGCTTGGCTTCTTCCTTTTGCCGATCTCCATTTAGGAGTTTGCGGTTGAAAACATACCCGCCGATTATCATCTCCCGATAACAGTGCGGCCACAAGTGGGGATTATCCGATCGGCCGATCAGGGCTTCGGTGCTATCCTCCTTAAAGCCCCCATCCCATTCTTTTGGCGCCATTGCTGCGCCGGCGAGGGGCACTCCCTTGCCGCCGTCCGAGCCCAGGCGATAAATCTCGCCCGTCTGCGCATCCACAGCAACCATTAATCCCTTATCGGGCATGATCCAGCAGCCGCCGGCCCAGACCGGCCGGATGCCCCGGCTCTCGACCTCAATGGTCATCAGCCAGCCGCCGTGGTTGTTTTCCGTGTTTTCTCCGCCCTGATCCAGGACGATTTTGTGAGCGTTAAGGTTGTCTACGGCCAGCTCGTCCGGCTTGATGAACCGGGGATACACTTTGCTCATGTCGGTTTCATCTTTAGCCAGTTTGACCTCGCCCCAGCAATTCACCCTGGCCTCGTACGCGCCGCCGGCCGTGTCCTCGAAACAGAAAACCCAGCCACCCACGACCCAGCTAAGTTCCTTGCTCTCCCGATTTTTGTAAACAGCCGATCTCTCGGGTATGGCATTCCAGATTTTGGCCAGTCCCGGCTGGCCCAGGCGTTTGAGCTGGACTTCCAGCCGGCCGAGCGCCTGTTTGGCGCTGTACTGCGTCAGGGGGCGGATTTCTTCCTTTTCTTTCGGCTCGGGGGCCGGTTCTTTCGGTGCCGCGGAAACGGCCGCCGCGGGGGCGGCAGGCCGGGGCGCGATCTTGGCGCTTTGGTCGCAGCCGGCAGCGATCAGCAATAATACTACGGCAAAAATCATTGTTCTTCTCATCTTCGTTCTCCTTGTTGTTTTGAACTGTTTCCTGAACCCATTTATTTAACTGCTTGCTTATCCGCTGTTCTTCCTGTTTATTCCATTGTCAAAAGATCAGTGTTCTTTTGTATTCAAAAACTAACATAATTACCGCTGGCTGTCAATGGTGGAAATTTAATAAATATTGAAATAGGAAATAGGAAATAGGAAATAGCCTGCCTGCATACCTATAAACCGGTAGGCAGGATTATGAAAAAAATCACCACCTGCCGCCAAAAAAACTGACTACTTGACATAATTTCCTTTTTGTTATATTATTAAATCGGCCATATGCCACAACAATGAAAGGAGGTGACCATATGGGACCACTTGATAATATACAGGAATCGAATCCGGATTTTAAGGCGCTGAATGAAAACGGCTGGGGTATCCAGCCGCTTGGCCCGTCGCCTTTGGGCGGCGATATCCACGAAACTTTCCAAATTTCTCAAACCGGCGAACTGCAGGAGGGTCATACGACCATCCGGCTGCCGGGAGGAGCAACCCAGCATCTTGACTGGCAAGAATAATCAGTACATTTAAACACCTGAAACGAAAGGAGGTGATTGGAAATGTTTACCTCATCAGGTTGCGATCTTCAGCACATGCATGGGACATTGCCGACGCAGGAAGACGTCCTGCACCGTGATCTCATATCAGCGACAGACAGGATGATAGAGGATACGCAACGGCGCATGGCGAGTAATTGGGTTGATCCCAAGTTTACCGAAGACCAGACACCGGTGCATTCCTTCGCTCCGCTGCCGTCGCTATTGCCCATGGACATCCGCGCGGATGTGCCGCCGTTTCCTTACAAGGATGACAGCGAATACCACTTCGCGGATACGCTTCCGCCAAAGCTGTACACGCCGCAGCCGGAGCCGCCGCCCAAGCGCCGCTATGGACGCTTCGTCGGCAATTACGATCCGTGAGCGCCCACCAGCCTTAACAGGCTTTGCTGCTTGACCAGTTCAAGCAGCATCTTTTTTTTAAAAAAATTTATTCAAAGTAGCCTTCTTTTCTATTTTTCTGAATGCGGTTACATTCGGTTAAAAGGGATCCCTCGACTTCGTCCCGCGAAGCGGGACTCCGCTCGGGATGACAATAAAAAAGAGACGTAAGATGTTGCGTCTCTACAAAAAATGATAATCTATTTGACAATCCGGCCATTTTTCTATACTATGAAAAGGTTCAATGTTAGTTCCTTGACCCTGGCAAACTATCGGAGGATACATTAATGCCTGGAAAATCAAAGATCAAGAAATGGATGTGGAAAATGGACCTGGGCTTTCGCGTCGGGATCCATCTCTGGAATGAAATGGGAAAGCGGAATCTGACCAGGGAAAATGTCCTGGCTCGGCTCGCCAAGAACGGCATCGAGATAAAGCCGGAGATTCTCGACAGGATTTTGAACGGGAGATGCCGCAACATCAATCAGCTGCAGCTGGTGGCCCTGGCGCTCGGTCTGCCTTTTTCCCAGGTCGTCCAAGAGTGCGAAGATATCGGTTCTGACAAAGACGTCAAGAAAGACGTCACCAGGTTCCTGGCGCAGGCCCGACGGCCCGCTCCAGCCGGACAGCGACTTTACCATTAACGTCCTTTTACAGCCACCTCCCTGGCATCAGTGGGGGTGGATTTTTTATTTGCCGCGCCCATACCATTCAATTACCTCCCCGATATCTTCCGGCGTCCGCGGACAAAATACCGGCAGGCCGTTGGCTTTAGCCCAGCCTACTTCCTCCCGCGCTCCCTTGGAATTTTCCCAGCCGGGAACAGCCAGCACGGCATCGGCCGCCTTTTTCAAAAAGTATAAATCCAGCTCGTAATAAAAATCCTCGGGAGCGGTCGCCCCTTTGGTGCTGCTGAAATGCGCCGTGTGATTATGGGCGCAAAAAAAGCCGATCTGCTGATTGGCCAGCTCGATCTGATATTTTTCCGCTTCGCGGATATTTTTTTCTATGGACGCGGCCGTCCCGTCGCCGGTATAGGGGCCGGCGATAAACACGATTTTCATAAAGAATAATTTTTGTTCATAATTTTATTTCTCCTAACATATACGCGCAAGCTATATCAGAATGGTTATTTGGCGGCTTGTTGCCGCTTGTTCGCGTAAAATTTCTCCTGCCTTTCATGGAAATTGAGATCCGCCTGCCGCAGCTCCTGGACCAGCAGATCAATGAGATCATTGAAAAACTCTCCGCCGCTTTCAGTCCGGCTTAGCTTTTGATCCAATAAGCTTTTGGCAATATTGTCAGACGACCGCTGCCCAAATTCCAGCAGTTTGGTCATGACTAAATTCAGCCTGGCAATCATCTTTTGCTTCTGTTCGGTCTCCAGGAATTCCTCTTCTCCGATCATGGCCACGCATTGCTCGTAAGTATTATAAAAAGAAGAGAGTACAATCTCTGCCGCCATAGCAATATCGGCATCATTGAACAGCGTCCCGGCCTCGGCCATTTGCCGTTTCCAATCGGACAAAAAAAGCTCCCGCTCCCACTGGCGGGCCGGCATGATGTCGGTAATGGTGGAGAATTCTTTTCCTTCAAAATAATTCATACTTCGCTTTGATTTTTTCAATTTTCATTTTTACCGCTTCGGCCAAATCTATCTCCAGATCTTTAGCCAGCATGAACACGGCCAAAAGCACATCGGCGAATTCCGCCGGCAGATCCTCGGCCGTCTGTCCGGCCAGCTTGGCCTCGCGCTGGCGTAAGTTATGTGCCAGCACTTGGTCGCAGAGTTCACCCAGCTCTTCGGTGAGCTTGACCGTCGATGATAATACCAGTTTTTCCCGGTCATCATATTTGCCGAATTTCTGCTCGAGCTTTCGGCCGTATTCATTGATAAAATCGGATAATTCTTCGAAAGTCATAGGCTGATAAAAAATTATTATAATATTTTTATTCTACCAATATATTACCTTTTAAGCAAATTACCTATTTCCAGCGATTTTTTCAAAACCGAGACGCAAAATCTTGCGTCTCTACGAATCTATATTTTTTAATAAAAAAAGGGAGCAGCGAGCTGTGTAACAGCGGTGCTCCCGATTGCCGATCTTGCCATCAATATCTTGTAGTGTAAGCTGGACTTCCATAGGTGTCGGCGTACCAATTGAGCCAATGCCTCAAGATAATTGACGGGGCCTCGCGCTCGGCGGATAAGCTAAGACCCGCTTCGGCCAGGTGGTTCCACCCTATCACAGCCGGGATGTTTTGTCAAGAGGGGTTTTAAAACACAAAAGCACGAAAAGCACAAAAACACACTGCGGAAACCGCAGTGTGTTTTTTATATTCAATATTCAATATTCAATATTTTATTTTCTTTCCGTCGCTTTGCCTTTGCGGCCTTCAATGATCTTCAGCTCCACATTCTTGGGCACTTCGCTGTATTGATGGAACTCCATGCTATAAGAGGCGCGGCCCTGGGTCATGGAGCGCAACGACGTGGCATAGCCGAACATCTCGGCCAGCGGCACATTGGCATTGATCAGCTTGACGGCGGAAGCGCCTAGGCCGCGATCTTCCATGGAATTGATGATGGCCCGCTTGGAATTAAGATCGCCGATGACATCGCCCATGAATTGCTCCGGAGTGACGACTTCAACTTTCATGATGGGCTCTAAGAGGACCGGCGTGGCTTTTTTGAC
>Ga0209777_10008698_pt1 | contig 11075 bp, 3 predicted proteins | sample FrelakmetHBP12HB_FD_187147 | JGI IMG/M metagenome (GOLD analysis project Ga0209777, IMG submission 187147) | Freshwater lake sediment microbial communities from the University of Notre Dame, USA, for methane emissions studies -HBP12 HB (SPAdes)... | ecosystem: Environmental > Aquatic >...
GCACAGTGGCTTTCGCCGAAACACACGACTTCGTCCGCAAGCCCGAGGAGTCTCCCAACCCAGGCCACGGGCACCACGAGTTCGGCAACGCGGAGACGTACTTCCTGGTCGGCGATGCACTGGGCAAGGCGATGATGGGTTTGCTGCCGAAGTAAGGAACGGCGAAAACACAAATTGGGGAGAACCAAAGATGAAGAAAGCAACCAGAACATTTGTGTTTTTGATCGTGGCCGCGCTGGCGATGGCCGGCAGCGCACCCGCTGCGGAGCCGCCTCCGATGCCTCCGGATCTCACTCAGAGCGACAAGGTTGACCGCACGTTGACCTACAATCTCGGCGCTACGGGGCTTCGCGGCTGGATTTATACAAAGCCGGCGAATTACCTCGATAGCTTGCAGGGGCGGACCACGGCAGCCAGCCGGCAGATTCTGGTCACGCATGTCGGGGCCAAGTCGCCGGCGGATGGCGTGATGAAAGTTGACGACGTGATCCTGGGCGTGGGCGGCAAACTCTTTACCGACGACGCCCGCAAGAGCATGGCCGTGGCGATTCAGGAAGCCGAGAACGAAGCCAATGGAGGCATCCTGAAGCTGACCCGCTGGCGGGCTGGCAAAACCGAAGAGACGCAGCTCAAGCTGGGAGTGATGGGGACCTACAGCGACACCGCGCCATACGATTGCCCCAAGTCCAAGCGCATCTTGGACGAGGCCTGCAAAGTGCTGGAGAAGGAGCCGTTGAGCGACGGCATGTGGGGAGGGATAAACTGCCTCGCATTGATGGCGAGCGGCACCCCCGACTACCTGCCTCGGGTGCGGGATTTTGCCCGGAGGATGGCGCCGCCCACGCTGAAGCTGGAACTGAAAGACGGCATGGTGATCTGGGACTGGGGATACCGGGACCTCTTCCTCTGTGAGTATTACCTCCTCACCGGCGACAAGGAAGTGCTGCACGCCATCAACGAATATACAGTCGCGCTCGCCAAGGGGCAGAGCATGTACGGCACATTCGGGCATGGTATTGCGCCCCCGACTCCCGACGGCAAACTCCACGGCTCGATCCCGCCCTACGGTCCGGTGAACGAGGCAGGACTGATTGGCAATCTTGCTATCGTCATGGGCAGGAAGTGCGGGGTGAAGGATCCCGAGATCGATCCCGCCATCGAGCGGGCCTCAGTTTTTTTCGGCTATTTCGTGGACAAAGGGTCCATCCCCTATGGTGAACATGAGCCGTGGCCATACCATGAAAACAATGGCAAGGTCTCTATGTCCGCCATGTTGTTCTCGGTTCAGGGCAACCGGATCAAGGAAGCGCAATTCTTCGCGAAGATGGCCACTGCTGGCTACAAGAGCCGGGAATGCGGGCACACCGGCCAGGGCTTCAGCTACTTGTGGGGTGCCTTGGGAGCCAATGTGGGTGGGCCGGCGGCGGCGGCGGCTTTCATCAAAGAAGCCTCCTGGCACCTCGACCTGGTGCGGCGTTGCGATGGGTCGTTCACCTATGATGGCGGCGAGCAATACGGACCCGGCAGTACAGAAGACAACACCTATTACGGCAAGAGCAGCTACAACGGCCTGAGTCCGACAGCCTCGTATGTCCTGACGTATGCGCTGCCGTTGAAGAAGCTCTGCATCACTGGCCGGGATGCGAACCCGGCGGGTTGGCTGAGCACGAAGGATGTGGCGGAAGCCATCACCTCCGGACGCTTCGATGTGGACCGCACGCAGAAAAGCGCGCAGGATCTCGTGGCGGCGTTCGGCGATTGGTCGCCCATCGTCCGCGGCTGGGCGGCGGAAGAGTTGGCCAGGCGCCCCGAAGCGAAAGCGCTGGTGCCCCAGTTGATCACTATGGCGGAAGGCAAAGATGTGCATGTCAGCCAGGGCGCCTGCGAGGCTCTCGGCTACCTCAAGAGCTCGGAGGCGCTGCCCGTGCTGGTTCGGCAGCTCTCCCACGAAGACCGCTGGGTGCGGTTCAAGGCGGCGCAGGCCATCAGGAAGATGGGCGGTGCGGCGAAACCAGCCCTCCCCGACATACTCAAGGCGCTCGTCCAAACCGCTGAGCCTCTCCAGCCCATCAACTGGGCCGATCCCATCCAGCTCACCCAGGGCCAGTTGGCCGCCGCATTGTTCGCAGGACCACTGGCAGACGCCCTCAAGGAAGCCGATCCGAAGCTGCTCTACCCGGCGATCCGGGCCGTATCCGGTAACGCGGATGGAATGGCGCGGGCCACGCTGAGAGGCTTTTTCGAAAAGCGGCTAACCTTGGAGGACGTGCAGGCGCTGGCGCCTGATATCCTGGCCGCAGTCAAAACACGGTGCCCGGCGGACACGATGTTTGGCAACGAGATCCGCATGGGAGGGTTCAAAGCCTTGGTGAAATATCACTTCAAAGAAGGCATCGAAGCAGGCGTCATCTTCGCGAAAACCCAGGGTGGCCACGGCAGCGAGAGCAGAACCGGGGAAATCATGAAGGAGATCATGAGCTATGGCTCGGCCGCCCGCGAGGCGCTGCCGGGGCTGAAAGAGTTGATCGTTGACCTCAATGCTCAATGCAAGAGGGGGGAATACCCCGCGGGCGAACTCAATAATCGGAGAGTCACCGCCGTCGAAGAGGCCATCAAGGCCATCGAAGCCGCCAAGGATCATCCTGAGTTGCGGAGCATCGCACCGGTCCAGCCAAAGGGCAGCTCAAATGGGAAACACAACTGAATGTCCGCGTTAGTTGCCGTCAGACCAACGAGGAGCACTGCCATGCATCGCGCAACGCGAGTATTCATTGTCCTCGCCGCCATCGCGGCGGGTGCCAGCGCCATGGAGACTGCACCTGCGGACCCGGATCCGCAGGGCGTCCTGCTCAAGCCCATTCCCGGCAAACTGGTGGTGCTTACCTTCGACGATGGCCCTGCCAGCGGTTACACGGTGGTGGCACCCATCCTGAAGTCGCTGGGGTTCAACGGGACATTTTATGTCTGCGACTTCGATTCCTTCCACACGCGCAAGGACTGGTATCTGACGTGGCGGCAGATGCAGGCCATGGCCGCTGATGGGTTTGAAATTGGCAACCACACCGTGGGACACTGGGGAGGCTTGGAGAATTTTCTGAGCATGGAGGATGAGTTGCTGGCCAATCACGTGCCCAAGCCGACGACTGTCTGCTGGCCGGTCTATCAGGTGGCTTGGTCGATTTGTCCGGAGCTGACCGCGAAGGGCTATACGTTTGGCCGGGGCGGCCATGATCGTCCCTATCGACCGACGGTGGACAATCCTTTTGATGTGCCGTCATTCACGATACGGGATGGCGTTTCGGTCGGGACCTTCATCAAACAGGTGAAACAGGCCTGCCAAGGCAGGGTGGTCGTGTTCACCTTTCATGGCGTGCCGGACATGGAGCATCCGGCGGTCGGGCTTGAGCCCGCGACCTTCAGGGTGATGATGCAGTATCTGAAGAATAACAACTACCAGGCTGTCGCCATGCGCGATTTGGCAAAGTATATCGATCCGGCCAAAGCGGCGAAGCTGCCGCCAACGGCAAGGGACTTCAGAGAGTCTGGCACCCCGGCACTCAACAAGGACGACAAGGCCTATGTCGCCGTGGCCAGTGACATCCAGACCTTTGCTTTCCCGGGCCTGCCGCCTGTCAGTATAACCGGAACCAGTATCAGCGTGACCGTGCCCTATGCCACGGATGTGACCGCCCTTGTGCCTAAAATCACGGCGTCCGCCGACGCCACCATCGCCCCCGCCTCCGGCACCAGAAGGGACTTCTCCAAACCGCAGACGTACACCGTCACCGGCAAGGATGGTTCCACGAAAACCTATACGGTGACGGTGAACAAGACCCCCGTCAGCACGGCCACGGACATGTTGACCTTCGCGCTGCCGGGTCCGATCTCAGGCATCATTTCCGGGGCTAACATCGGCGTGTATGTGCCGCCAGCTACGGACGTGAAGGCTCTTGCACCCACCTTCACGCTGTCGCCCTTTGCCAAGGCCGATCCTCCGCCTGGCACGGCCCGGGACTTCACCAAGCCGCAGACCTACACCATCACCGCCCAAGATGGTTCCACCCAAGTCTATACCGTGACGGTGGTCAAGAGCGACAAGCCAAATGCATTCACGTGGGGCAAGGCTGAAAATGGCAATTGGAGCGATGGCTCAAAATGGTCGAATCATCTGGCTGACGGATCTGCGCCGGTTGCCGCTGGCCAGCCGGACTATGTTCTCAATTTCAGCAAGAGCGGCAACCAAGCGGTCACGAATGACCTGGATGATGGCTTCCAGCTGAACCAGCTCAATCTGGACGAGAGTCGTGGCCTGAAGCTGGCCGGCAAGCGCATTTCGTTTACCGCCGATCGTATGACCGGCAGCCTTCCGCAGATCAATGTGAATACGTCCTCGGAAAGCGACCACATCACCATACCCATGGAACTGGCGGCTGATGTGACCGTGAATGTGAAGCTCCGGGGACGGCTGTTCCTCGAATGCTTAATCTCCGGCAGCGGTAGCCTGACTCTCAACTGCCCCGGAAGCGCAGGCGACCGCTATGATAATTGGGGTATCCTGAGAATCCAAAATAAGATCAACACCTACAGCGGCGGAACCATCATCAACGGCGGCCAACTTTTCCTGCTAGGGGCGCATCAGGGTCTGGGAACTGGGCCCGTGACGCTCAATGAGGACGCCGATATCCGGCTGGAATGCGGTGGAGTCACCAATCCTTTGATCATAAATGGAGGCACAATCGAGGGTGGCACCTGGAACGCCCCCATCACGCTGAACGGGAATGCGAAGTTCGCCGGCACTATGAATCTCAACGAATTGAGCGGTGGCATGAGCGGGCCAGGCGGCTTTACCCAGATCGGCCCTATAGGGCCGTTTTCGCGGGTGAACGCCGGCGAGCTCAGTCTTTGGGGCGCCAATACCTATACCGGTCCGACCACTGTCCACATGGGTACGCTGATCATCAAAAAGGCCGTATCGCTTTACAACGCTGATCCGGCGAATTGGACGGCTGCGAAGATCAGCGTACATCCTGCGGCGACGCTTCGCATCAGCGCCGGCGGGCCAGGCGAGTTCACCGACACCCAAGTCGGCACGCTGCTCACGAAACTAACCGCATCGGTCAATCACAATGGATTGATGGCCGGCTCGGTGTTCTGCGTGGATACCGCCAAGGCCACCGGCACGGTCACGGTTGCGTCTGACATTCCTGACGCCAATGGCCCCGGCGGCGGCGCGTTCCTCCTCAAGAAATGCGGGACAGGCACATTGCAGCTCTCCGGCAACAACACCTACACCGGCCAGACGATCCTGGAGGGCGGCACGCTGAGCGTGGCTTCGCTCAACAGCGTTGTCAACGGCAAGGCCAGCAGCAGCCTGGGTGCTCCGACAACCGTGGAGAATGGCGAGATCGTCATGGGCAGCGGCGACGGTGATTTCGCCCTGATTCATACCGGCGCAGGAGAGATCTCTGACCGCGTGATGAATCTTGCGGGAAAGAACTCGACCGGGACCTTCGATCAATCCGGTACTGGCCTGTTGAAGCTCACCAGCGCGTTCGTGATCTCCGGATACGGCGCCAACAAAACCGTAGCGCTCAAGGGTGACATCGCCGGTTCAGGTGAAATTGCCGGCAACATTGTCAATCCCTATGATCGCGCCGGGACTGCAACGACCACCGTCACCAAATCCGGCACAGGCACCTGGACACTCTCCGGCACCAACAGCTACACCGGCCCGACCAGGGTAATCAAGGGAACGCTGGCGATTGCGAATGCACACAGTCTGGGTGACAAGACAGATGTCCATATTTCTGAAGGTGCGATGCTTGACCTGAGTTTTAAGGGTGAAATGCGAATCGGTAAGCTCTATATTGACGGGAAGCTTCAACCCGCCGGCACGTATAGCGCGGAGAACGCTCCGAAGTTCATCAAGGGAACGGGCGTCCTGAGCCTCAAGTAAAAAGTTTGTTGGGCCTTGTGTCTCAGAACAAGAAGGAAGAAACCGATGATAGACCGATTGCTTGTATTATGCGGGATGACCGCCGTGTTGTTCTCGCCGCTGGCGGCTGTCCAGGCGACCGATGCGGCGGCTCCAGGCCCAGTTCATTACGAACCGACCGTTGAATCACTCAAACGGTATGAGGTGCCCCAATGGTTCCAGGATGGCAAGCTCGGGATCTTTATGCATTGGGGCCCAGCAAGCATCCCTGGCGTTGCATCTACCTGGTACGCCCGGTGGATGTATGAGCAGGGCAGCGAGGGCTATAAGTATCATTGTCCTACGTATGGGCATCCCTCCAAATTCGGCTACAAAGATATCTGCAGACTCTTTAAGGCACCCAAATTTGATCAGGCCCAGGCGGATCGCCTGGTCAAACTCTACAAACAGGCCGGCGCCTGCTATGTGGTCCCCGTCGCGGCTCACCACGACAATTTCGACATGTGGGATTCAAAATACCAGCCCCGCTGGAATTCCGTCGCCACCGCCGGCAAGGATGTGGTCGGGATGTGGCAAAAAGCCACCGTCGAAAATGGGCTGCATCTTGGCGTGGCCTCCCATGTCGCAAGGACCTACCGGTGGCTTCAGACGTCGCATGGGGCCGACAAAACGGGGCCGCTGGCGGGGGTGCCGTATGATGGCCAGGATCCGGCATATGCGGATCTCTACGGCGTGCCGTGGAAGAGCACCGATCCCGGTTACGAGGGGCCGCAGGATGTGGGGCCGCCGGAATTCGAGAAGAGTTTTGAGGATCGGATGCTGGATCTCATGGATAAGTATCATCCTGATCTCTACTACACGGACGGGGGACCGCCCTTCAGGACGGCGGGCTATAATATCGTCGCGCATCTCTACAATGAGAATCAGAAGTGGCATGGCGGCAAGCAGCAGGCCGTGGTCACTTTCAAGGGCGCCGGGATCGGCGTCGAGAATTATGAGTTTGAATATGCCGACACCATCAAGCCGTTCGTTTGGCAGACGGACAAGACCATGAGTCCCGAATGGTACTGGTTGCGCAATCGCACGAAGGATTACCGAAAAGGCCATGAGATCGTGCATACCCTGATTGACGTCGTCAGCAAGAACGGCAACCTGCTCTTGAACGTTCCCTTAACTGGGGATGGCGAACTGGAACAGGAGACCATCACCATGCTTGCCGATATGGGGCGCTACCTGGACATCATCGGGGAATCCGTCTTCTCGACGCGGCCCTGGGATGCCTTCGGCGAGGGGCCAAGATCAATCAACGGCATTGGATCGCTCTCGCCGCAGGATGTCCGGTTTACGCGGAACAAGGAGAACACCATGCTCTATGCCATGGTTATGGGGTGGCCCGGCGATGGGGCTATGCTAAAGATCAAGACCCTCAACAAGTACCGCATCGACCTGAAAAGCCTGAAGAGCATGTCGTTGGTGGGATCGCCGGACAGATTGGCCTATAGCCAGGATACCGAGTCACTCCAGATCACATTGCCGGACAAGGCGCCCTATGCCTGTTGTGTTTACCCGATCAAACTGACGTTCTTCGGGCCGATTCCCAAGCTCAAACCTGCGGTCAAGCTTCTCTGGCAGGCGCCGGTCCGCGACATCGCAGGCGCTGAAGATCGCTCCGCCTACGGCCTGCCCGCTGAATCCGGCGGGCTGGTGCTGGCGGTGCCCGCTGACAGTTCTGCGGCCAAGGCCGGTTTGCAGAAGGCCGATGTGATCCTCGCCTGCAACGGCAATGACGTGAAGACGGTCGCTGACGTGCGGGCGCTAGCGGATAAGGCCGGCGGCCAGAAACTGACCCTCACGGTTAGCCGAGACCAAAAGCCCATGACCGTCGAGTTGAGTGACTACGCTTATGTTGTCCTGGAGTGTCAGGCCAATCCCGAGTTCAAGACGGTTGCCCTGGCGCCGGATTCTGCCGTTATACCTGCGAAAGTGTCCGCTGGCGGACCTGCCCCCAGGAACGATCCGATTGGTGCGCTCGTTGATGGCAAAGTCGTCAAGGGCTTCGGCCCGATCTTCGCCAACGGCGTGATAGATGGCGCCTATAAACTCGATCTGGGCGAGGTGAAAAGCATTGCCCAGGTCAATACGTTCTCGTCCGGAGGGAGGAACCGTGCCAAACAGAACTTCGTGCTCTACGGCAGCAACGCCGCATCCGATCCGGGCTGGAACCTTGCCGACGCAACGGCTTTCACGCCCCTCATCGCCGTAGATACCCGTTTGGTTGAACCGAAGGAATTCGAGGCCACGAGCATTCGGCGAAGCGACGACAAGCCACTGGGCAGCTATCGCTGGTTGGTCTGGGCGGTTTCACCCGTGGCCGGAGAGGTTGGCGGAGAGAACACGGCCTTTCAGGAGTTGCAGGTAATTCCGGCAGCCGGGAGCACGGGGACCGCCAAGTCGAAAGAGACCCCTTCGGCCGCAAGCCGTAACGCGGCTCCGTAGCATTCCATAATTGCATCATTAAACCACGGCCTCTGGCCGTGAGACCCGGAGAGGTTCGACCGATCCGGCGATCCATGCAGGTTCCCCCTCGGGGAAAGCCCCAGGGCAAAGGGAAAACCATGCACGAGTGGCAAAGCCTGTTCGAAATGACCAAGCTGGTGGGAAAGCACCTCAGGGGGTAGGGGCGGGCCTCGTCCGTCATGGGCTTGCGGGTATCAATCGTTCCCGGCGGGGTTTAGTTCCATGACTTCGCCGACACCGGTTTTGAGCGTGAAGCGCTCACCCGTGACTGTTTCAGTGGATTGGCCGTTACGGGTCACGCGGACCGACTTGCCAGGCCAGGGATTCTGGACGCTGCAGGGCTTGCCTCTCTCGCTGGTGATTTTCACGCCGCCGATAGTGCCGCCTTTGAGTTCCGCGCTAACAAGAAATGCTCCGCACGCACGGAGCGTTCCGAAGCGCGCGTCCTGATCTTTAGGCCAGCAGGGGAACAGGTGCAGCACACCCTCGTGGCTTTGCAGCAACATCTCATTGAGGGCCAGGCTTGGCGAGGCGTTCTCGATACCGCCACCACCAAAATAGACTATCCTATTGGGCATGGAATGTTTGTCATACATCTGGCGCATGTGGGTGAGGATTGTTTCCGGATCGTATCCCACGCGGGCGCAGGCGGTGTACCATGAAGAACTTCCATTGTTATCCGCCCAGCGGCCCATCTCCTCGATCATGTTCCTGCTGATCGCCAGCAACTTCGGGTCGCTGTCGAGCCCAATTGCGCCGGCCGGAAAGATGTGCTGAATGCCCAGCGTGTTATCATTCCACCAGGCTGTGCCCTTCTCCGAATACCGGAAGACAGTCTTGCCGTTGCGTTCCTGCAGCGGCCAGTCGCTGATTTTTCCGCAGATGTCCTGCCACTTGGCGCGCTTGTCGGCATCGACGCCCAAGTCGGCGCTCATCAGCAGCATGTTCTTGAAGAGTGTCCGAACGAGACCCAGCGACAGGATCGAGTTGAAGTCCGCACCGGAACCTTCGTGGATGGCATCGGTGTAGATGACATAGCGGCCGTTCTCCAACTTCAAGTAGTCCTCCCAGAATGCCGCTACCTCGCGCATGTATGGATAGCCGGTAGTTTTCAGCCACTGCGCGTCCTGCGTGTACTGGTAATACCAGATGAAATTCAGCGCGGCGTACGCGGCATTACTGCGCTGCCCCCAGTCGGCATTTCCCCCTTCAGGACACATGCCCCAAGGGCCGATTGAGACCGGCAGGTGAATGCCTTTCCACCCGCGCTTCTCGGCTATGCGTTTGCCAAGCGGAATGGACTGGTTCATCGCGTCGTAGAATGGCAGGGAAACATCGGCGTGATTGGCCGAATAGACACTGTAATATGGCGCCTGAAAGTTGTAATTGAGGTGGAAATCGCCATGCCAGTGCGTGTCATCGCGCGTGATCCAGTTGCCCCACAATCCCGGCGCCACTTTGCCTGCTCGGCTGCACGAGGCCATGATGTACTGCGTCGAATACCAGTGCAGTTCGATGACCTTGTCGGGAATCTCCGCAAACGAGCGCGACCAGAACGCCTGCCACCACTGACGGTGCTTGGCAGAAAGCTCGTCCGTCTTTCCCAGCGTTAGCGGGGCAGCCTGCGCCTTGGCTTCCGCCAGCGTGTCCTTGGCATCCAGGTCGCTCAGGATGACAGCGACAACCACGGACTTCTCTCTGGGGGCGATGGTGACAGACTCTTTGTCCGATCCCAGCACACGCGTAACCACGGCGATCTTGCGGCCGTTGGGTTTGCCGGCATCGGGGTCGTAGAGGAATGCCATGCCAGCTTCTGTCGCATCCCCTCCCAGGCTCTTCCCCAGTTGTCCGTCGATATACACGGCCATCCGGCGACCGTCGAAGACCGCAGCCAGATGCGTCCACCGGCCTTTCGGCAGGACCTCCGGTGTCTGCGCGAACACGCCGTTGATGGAGAACCGCACGTGGCCTTGGGATAATCCCAGACTGTAGGCCTGATTCCACTCGCCCTTGCTGACGATGTAGTCGGCTTCCGTGGCGCTGTAGTCGTTGGCCTTGACCCAACCGGAGATCGACAGAGTTTTCGCGATGTTCGGGGTGGGGAGCGCGCGGCTGGTCTTTCCATCGAACAACTGCACTTCGCGCCGGTCCGATTTGGCGAGGCCGGCAATCTCCTCGGCAGAGAAGACCTTGTCCTCCACCTTCACGTCGGACATTTCGCCATTGAAGAACCAGCGTTTGCCACCGTGCTGCTCGCAGCCTGCCAACGTTTGACGATTGTTGTCGTCCACCTGTGGAGGAATGGAGGCCGTCGCAGCGCCTTGTATCGGCGCTACACCACAGGTTAGCGGCTGGGTTCCCTTGTTCTCCAGTTCGATGAACAGCCGGTTGGCGTTGGCATCCACACATGCGCGTGTGGCCAGAGCGGCGCCGCCTTTGCAAAAAGTGCCACGCCACTCGGCCATGCGCATGTCGCATTCAGCAGCATACGAGGCGCCCTTCAGAGCCGCTGTTTGGATCTGAATCTGACCGACAGCCATCGGCGCCTGGGTGCGAATGCCCCAGAAATCGTTCTTGCCGATATGAAACCGCAAGTGTTCCGGCGGACCGGCAATGACCACGC
>Ga0209777_10008699_pt1 | contig 11073 bp, 11 predicted proteins | sample FrelakmetHBP12HB_FD_187147 | JGI IMG/M metagenome (GOLD analysis project Ga0209777, IMG submission 187147) | Freshwater lake sediment microbial communities from the University of Notre Dame, USA, for methane emissions studies -HBP12 HB (SPAdes)... | ecosystem: Environmental > Aquatic >...
CCGATCTCCGCCTGCGGGCTTAGCGGCGCGAAGCAGGTATCGAGGTGGTAGAAATGTGGCTTGACGAGTTCGAGCGAATAGACGCGCACCCCGAGCAGTTCGCCCAGCTCGGCATGGGTGTGGATGTCCGTTCGGAAGTGGTAGCCCGCGAAGAGCTTGTCCCCAAGGAAGAGCGCGTCGCCGGCCCCTTCGAAGCGCTGCTGGCCGGCCAACTCCGCCATCCTGTACCCCTGGCTGCGAAACCAGGCGGCGAAGAACGGCTCCTCGCCCGCTCTCTCGCGGTAGCGGAAGCGGCTGGGGATGAATGTCCCCCCGTAGGCCAGCCCGGCGTTCGCGGCAAAGGTCATGTCCGGCAACCCGGGCCTGGCGCGGCAGGCGAAGACTGTGGCGCCGCATTCTTCCTCAAGAACCTGGCGCAGCGCCAGCCATTGCTGGAGGGCCACGGCGCGATTGGCCTGCCGCCGCACGTCCATCCAGGGGTTGATGCGATAGTTGATCCCATAGAACGTGGGCCGGCACATCAGGAACGTAGGGCGCATGGCGGTCCTTTCACTTTACCCCGAGCTCCAGCAGCAGTTCGCGGAAGAACGGCTGCACGTCGGTCACAATGCCGATGGTCTGGAAGGAGCCGCGGTCCAGGAGCTTGGTGACGGCCGCTTGCTGGATGTCCACGGAGACGACCCGCGTGGAGGCCGGAAGCATGTTCCCGGTGGCCACCGAATGAAGCAGTGTGGCGACCATGATCGCCAGCCTGGTCTTGCGGGAGCGCTGCCGCATGGCTCGCTGCGCCTCGACCGTGCTGGTGATGACATCGGGCAGCGGCCCATCGTCGCGAATCGAGCCGGCCAGCACAAAGTCCACGCCGTGCCGCACACAGGCGCACATGAGTCCGCTCTTCAGCAGGCCCTGCTTGACGGCCTGCTTGATTCCGCCCGCGCGCCGGATGGCGTTGATGGCGCGTAGGTGGTTCTCGTGCCCGGACGGCGTGGGCACGCCCTCGCGCATGGAGATGCCCAGTGAGGTGCCCATCAGGGCGCACTCGATGTCGTGCGCGGCCAGGGCGTTGCCGGCGAAGAGCATCTGCATGTAGCCCGCGGCAACCAGCTTCTCCAGCAGCGGTCCCGCGCCCGAATGGATCACGGCCGGGCCGCACACCCACAGAATAGGCCGCCGCGCCGCGCGCTCCTCTTTCATCAGGCGCGCCACGCCGCCTATCAGGACGCCCTTGGGCTTCTCCGTCGAGACTTCGCTGCTCATGAACTCGAAGTCGCGCGGCGCGCGTTGGCTCTCGACCGGCACCACACGCACCCCCTTATCGCCCACCACGATGGCATCGCCCTTCCTGGCGCCGGCCATCTTGATTGTCTCCGCTTGCGCTTTGCGTGGCCGTCCCGCGGCGCCGCTGACGAGTATGCCCGAGTCCATCTCCGGGTTGCGCACTGCCACCCAGCGCCCGCCCAGGTAAATGGAAGTCCCGAGGTTCGTGGTGGCATAGAAGCCTTCCGGAAAAACGCCAGCGCGCGGCGCGGGCGCGGTACGGACTTCCTCGCGTTCCACCGGTTCGGCGCCGTGAAGCCTGACAGCCTTCAGAATGGTCTCAAGCTCTCGCGGCTCTGCGTGCGTGATGAGTATGCGGGCGAAACTGGAATCCTCAGGCCGGGCGCCCACCTGGATCTGTTGAATCTCGAAGCCGCCGCGATGGGTCATGATGATGTCCAGCACGCGCGGCAGAATAAGCGAATCTATCAGGTGCCCTCTAAGCTCGACGACCTCTTCCGCCATGTTCCCCTCCCTCGCATACGCCGTGGCGGCAGCCGGCCGCCTTCATCAACAGTATACCAGCACTTCCGCGCTGGCGCATCAACTCCATCCTTGCGCGTTCTGCTGGCCGCGGCCCGGCAGAACGCGCTTGTCGCCTGCGGCTGGAAGGACTATTGTTCGGCTGAACTCTTGAGTTGAGGTCCGTTCTTGGGAATGGGACTGTCCACTGCCTGGCCTGGCGCGTTCTGGCTGGCTCTGCCAGTCATACTGGCCTTGGTTCTGTTTCGCCTGTACCACACCAGACGCAAAGAGCTCGTCACGGGCAGCCTGCTCCTCTGGCGCAGGCTGGCGCTCCAGCAGCCCAAGACCCCGCCCAAGCGGGTTCCGCTGGACCTGTCCTTTCTTCTCCAAGCTGCGGCCTTGCTGGCCTTGGTTGCCGCGCTCTCCGGACCTGTCCTGGCCTTGGGGGGCAGACCCGGGCGGGGTCTGCTCCTGGTCTTGGACAACGCCCCGCCTGCGCGCGCGCGCGCGGCTGACGGCACGCCGCTGTGGAAGCACATTCAGGAGCAGGCCCGTGAAGTCCTGCGCGGGCTGAGGCCCGAGGACACTGTCTTCCTGGCGCGGACCGCTCCGCAGCCCAAGCTCCTCGCCCAGGCAGCCCCGCCGCAAGCCGCCGGCCTGGTGGACGCTCTATTGCCCGCCCTTTCAGGCCCCACGGCCGAGCGGGTCTGGCTCTTCGCCGCCGACACGGCGCGCAACCTGAGCCAGGACACGCGCCTTGCGGCCGCGGTGCTCTCCCTGCGCGCCAGCCCGGCGCAAGGCAGCGGCGCAGCCCGCTGGCTCAGCGTGCCGCCCGCCGCTCCGCCCCCGCCTAATGCCGGGATCGTGGATTTCGGCGCTCTGCCGGTCGCGCGTGACGGGGAGGCCCGCATTCAGGTGTTGGTGCGGCTGCAAAATTACTCGGCCCAACCCGTGGACGGCAGTTTGCGGCTTAACCTCAAGGATGGCGCTGGAGCCGCCGCATTTTCCGATGAGAAACCGGCCAAGCTCGCAGCGCATGCCGAACAGGCCGTGGTCTTTGAAATCCCCCAGGCCCGTGCGGGTTCGTTGCGCCTCAAGTGGTCGCGGTCCGGGGGCCAGCCTGATGCGCTGCCCGAAGACGATGGCCTCGCCGCTGTCCTGCAGCCCGGCGCCGCGCCGCGCGTGCGCTTCCATGCGCCCGTGCACGCGCTCGAACAGCTTTACCGCGTGGCACTTGGAGCAGTTTTCGTGTTACAGGAAGACGCGGCCGGCGCCGACCTGGAGGTCTACTGCGGCAGCATCCCCGGCCGCGTGCCGGAAGATGCCCGCGGCATAATGCTGCTCGCGCCGGAGGCGGGCTATCGCATGGTCTTTGATGTAAGCGCCAAGACGCTGCGCTGGCCGCAGCCGCAGCGCGACGAGGACGACCCGTTGACCAAAGGCATCCTGGACAAGACGGCGGGCATTTTCCCCGTCCCCCAGGCCTGCGAGATCCTGCCCACCGGCGACTTCAAGACGCTGCTGAAGGATGCCGCCACCGGACGCGCTCTGGTAGCACGCTTCGTGGACGAGAAACAGCGCCTGGGGTTGCTGCTGGCCTTCGTTCCAGGCGCGGGCTTCCCGCGGGAAAGGGTTTTGGAGCCTGAGTTGGCCGCGCTGCTGGTCAGGGCTGCTTTGGAGGCGGCTGGCGCGGGCGACCCCTTTCAGGTGACGCGTGCGGCTGAGCTGGAGATGCGCAGCGGCGAGCCCCTGCCTCTGGATTGGCGTCCGGACTCAGATCCGGACTCAGGCGGCGCTGTCCTTGACGAAAGCGTGTCGGCAATCGCCCTGGCTGGCCAGCCCGGCGCTTCATCTGGGGGCTTGTCTGGTTTGGTCTTGCAGCCGCTTGAGCGGGCGCGAGCCTGGGACCTGCGCCCCTGGTTGATAGCGGCGGGAATGCTCCTGGCAGGCCTGGAGCTGTGGCTGGCCCGGCGTGGCCGTCGGCACGCGAGGGTGTAGCGCGGAACACCGTTCATCATTCATCGTTCATCGTTCATCGTTCCGAGAGCTTTTCCAGCAGTTGCCGGACTGTTCTCCCCAGCTTGGGATGGACGGCCTGCGGCGCGACCTCGGCCAGGGGCTTGAGCACAAAGAAGCGTTCCTGCATCCGGGGATGAGGCAACTGCAAATCCGGTTCCTCCACGATTTGCTGGTCGTAGAGCAGCAGGTCGAGGTCAATGGGGCGCGGCGCGTTACGTTCGCCTGCCTTGCGCCGCCGGCCCAGTTCGTATTCCACTGCCAACAGCGCCGTGAGCAGTTCGCGTGAGGACAAGGAAGTGCGCAGCGCGGCCACGCCGTTCAGGTACAGCGGCTGTCCCGGCGGCCCGCCCAGCGGCTCCGTTTCGATGAAGCTGGAGACGCGGACGACGGCAATGTCCGGCCGGGCGCTCAAGCGTGCCAGCGCGCCGCGCAGGTTGGCTTCCCGTGCGCCCAAGTTCGCTCCCAGCCCGATGTAGGCCTCGTGCGGCAGTTGGTCCATCGCGGTTGCTGCTAAATCGGAAATCGAAAATCTAAAATCTAAAATCCTCTCACCCCTGGTTTGCCTTCTTGTGCGACGGCCGGGAGTGATAGATGACCTTCTCTGTCCGGCGTTCCGCGCGCAGAGACTCGCCCAACATCTTGACGGAAGCCGGCAGGAGCGCGCAGGTGATTGCGCCGCAGTGCGGACAAGCGACCATGCGCGCGCCCAGGCTTTTGACCAGCCAGCCCTGCGGCCTGAAGACCAGGCCATCGTCAGCCCCGATGACGAGGCCCTTCTTGCCGCAGACCGGACACTTCTGCCCAATGACGTGCATGACCCCAGTTTCGCCCTGCCCCGCGGCGTATGCAAGCGCCATAACCGCTCGCCTTACCTTTGGGGTGCATGCGGTTGACTGCGGCCGCCGAACGTAGCGCTGGATCTTCGACGGCGAAGGCCGTTGCAGTCGGGCAGGCCGCGGGTATGCTGTCCTTCAACGAAACAGCAACAGCCATCGGCAAGGCACTGGAGAACTTCGACGCGGACGGCACGGGCGCCAGCAAGGTCTTGGTCAACCTGAAGTAACGGGGATGGGAGACCGCATGGTTAGGAACATCCTTCTCGTCTTCGGCTTGGCGCTCCTGGCGTCGGCGTTCATCGCCGCCGAGGAGCCGGACGCCGTCTACAAGCAGGGAATCGCCAAACTCCGGGACGCGCAGAGCGACCACGCCGCCCTAGTTCCCGCGGTGAAACTGCTCGCGCAGGCAGCGGCGCTCTACGAGGCCGCCGCCGACGAGGCCAAGGTTGCCGAGGTCAACTCCTGCCTGTATTGGGCAAAAAAGAAAATGACCCTGGCCGACACCGATCCGCTCAGTATGGACGCCGTGGCCGTGCAGCGCATTGTGGCCGTCGCCAAGGCCGTCCCGTCCGACCAAGCCCAAGCCATGTTTGATAAGGCTGATGCCTTCGCCAAGACCCACGCCGCCGATCCGCTGCTCGTGGCCATCCGGTACTTCGAGGTGGCGGACCGCTTCAAGGACTCTGACGCAGGGCGCAAGGCCATGGAGCTTAGCCTCAAGGCCATGCAGCAGGTCGGCGAGAGGGCGAAGCTGGAGACGTACAAGCCAGCGCCAACGGACGGCAAGGCGTTCATCAAGTCGGAACCCGCAGGCGCGGCGATCATCCTCGTCACCGCTGACGGCGGGAAGATGGATACTGGCAAGGTCACACCTGCTCTCGTCCAACTGCCCGTCGGGAAGCAGACCTTGGAATTGACGCTCAAGGGCCACAAAGCCGCAACGCTGGCCGTCGAGGTTGACGGCAGGGCCATAGCGAAGCCGGAGGCGCCGAACATCGAACCGTTGGCAATCCCCATTGATGTGATCTTCGAGCCGGGCTGGATCGTCTTCGTTGACGGCAAGCCTGCAAAGGCGGTCGGAGCCGACAAGGCCGAGACGCCATGCACGGCGGAGTTGCCGCTGGGCAAACATGAAATTGGGCTGGCGAAGGAAGGCTTCCTTGACCTAAGACAGCAGGTCGAGGTCCTTGAAGGCGGAATCAAGACAGGGCAGGCGACCCAGATAACCCAGATGGAACTAAAGACTCGCCCCATGAAGGGGACGAGCACGCTGCTGAACAGCATTCAGGCTGTTCCCTTGATGGCAGCAGTTTATCTGGATGACCTGAAGGAAGAGCAGTCCGAGGTATGGCGGGGGGTGCTCGGAAAACATGGAAAATGGGCTGATGCAGAGAGGACGTATGACATCTCCGTGAAGGGCAAAGTGCTGCTGCACGGCCTGCTTACACATCCAATGCAGGACACGAACAAGGCGCTTGTAGCTTACAAGCTCGACGGCCAGTACAGGTTTCTCCAAGGGGCCGTAGCGGTAAACGATTCAGTCGGGGAATCCGACAAACCCCTGACCTTTCACGTGCTCGGCGATGAGAAGGTGCTCTGGAAATCCAAGCCCGTGAAACGGAGCCGTGAACCGCAGGAGTTTCTTATTGCCGTGCCTGGGGTGAAGGAACTGGCGCTGGTAGTTACAGGAGGGAGTGTGCGAGCCCATGCAGTCTGGGTAGACCCAATGCTGTGTATGGGCTATGGGACTGCCAGACCAGCGGCGGCAAAGACGGAACCGGCTGTCAACCTTCTGCCGCTGATAGAGCCGTCAAGAGATTCGGTCCGTGGGAAATGGCAGATGCAGAAGGATGGGCTGGCGTGCGGCAAAGGGCGTTCGCTCATCGAGATCCCCTACCAGCCGCCGGAAGAATACGATTTCCGGATCTCCTTCACACGCCTGCACGGGGAATTCCAGGTCGTGCAGTTGATGGTGCGATCAGGAAAACCCTTTGAATGGGTCATGGGCTCTGGAATTGGTGGTTTGAGATTTGGTTTCGAGTCCGTTCATGGCAAGCGCATGGACAATGGGGGAAGCGCAACATTGGACCGGGAGCCTCTGAAGAACGGGCAAAGGTACACCGCCGAAGTGCGCGTGCGAAGCGGCGGGGTGAGTGCGTTTCTCGATGGGAAACTGATCCTGGAGCATAAGACAGATTACAGCGAGATGAGCAGGGCTTCTGAATATGACTTGCGCGATAATTCACTGCTGGGCCTTTTTGCATGGGACAATCCCACCGTTTTTCATTCGGTCGAGGTCATTGAGATCACTGGGCGAGGCAAGAAGACACGATGAGGTGATAGTGGACATAGCCCCATACGAGAACTGCCTTACGCCGTGTGCCCTTGCCACGAGACACCAGTGACAAACGTTACGTTCCATTGCCTGGCGTGTGGGCTCCCTCTGACAGGCGGCCATTGACCACTGACCATTGACCACTCCGTTAACCCCCGGACCCACCACGGTTTGTGTCATTCCCGCCTCGGGCGCAAGACCTTTTTTGGGAATTCTGCCACTTTTTACTTGACAACAGGCACTAGCATACGTAGTATATTATAGATGAAGCGGAGCCCTCTACAGACCGAATGCCCACCGTGGCGCAGGCTGCCAGCCTTGCGCCCGCATCCAGTTGCAGCGCAACTGGGGGAAAGATTACCTGTGACCAGTCAAATTAGCATAATGTTAGGTAAACGCGACAAACGCGACGCGACTCGATGGCCGGGATGGAACAGAAGTATAAATATATCACTCGTAACTTGCTCGGGCCGTCCAATCCAAGATCCAAAATCCAAAATGTGTTGTCACTCGCCACGCTCCACGCTCCACGCACCACGTGCAACTCGTCCGCCAGAAAGTTACCAGTTCCGGACCACAAAGTTGCCAGTTCTGGAACATAAAGTTGCCAGTTCTGGACCAGAAAGTTGCCAGTTCCGGACCAGAAAGTTGCCAGTTTTCCACAGTTTTGCCAGACTTTCAACGACTTGCATGACAACTGGTGGGAAAAATGTTCACCTGTCAAGACCGCTTGTGCTGCCCAACCTGGTCAGTTCGCGCCACAATGTGCGCGAATGGAAGTTAGTTCATCGTTCATCATTCATCATCCATCGTTCCTGGCCCGATGGCCCGATTCTGAAACCTTTGGCCTTTTGGCCCGCTGGCGGCGTCAATATAGGAAGTGGAGACAGTGATGGCTGATTCGGGGGCTGTTTTAATACAGCAGGCGAAACCGGGATTGCCAACCCCGGAGAGCCTCGGGGAGTTTGTCAAGGCGCACCGCGATCAGGCCTATTCCATCGCGTTGCGCATCACGCATTCTGCTTCCGACGCCGAAGACGCCGTGCAGGACGCGGCGCTGAGGTTCCTGTCCCGGCAAGGCGAGTTGGAATCGCTCGATGGCTGCCAGGCGCTCTTCTACAAGGCAGTCGTGCAATGTGCTCTCGACTTGTCGCGCAGAGATGCGCGGCGAGGCCAGCGCCAGGCGGCATTCTGCCAGATGGGAAGCGATACTATGAAATCGCAGGCTCCAGCCGGCGTCTTGGCCGAACGCGGCGAGACGCTGCAGGTCTTGCGGCAGGCGGTCGGGGAGTTGCCCGAGGAGGAACGTCTGCCGGTGGCGCTGTGTTTCTTTGAAGGGCTTTCGGTTGCGGATACTGCCAGAAGCCTGGACTTGCCGCGCGAAACCGCGCGCGCCCGCTTGCGGCGCGCCATGGAGAAGTTGCGGGGCATCCTGCGCGGCAAAGGCCACAAAGCCGGCGCTGCGGTAATCTTGGGCTTATTGTGGCGCGACGGCTGCCAGCCAGCCTCGGCCGCGCTCTCCGCCAAGCTGGACAGCGCGCTCCCCGGACGTCCTTGTGCTCAGGTCCAAACCATTTCACCCCCACCCCAGGCATGCGTGGACGGGAAGGAATTCGAGAGCCAGGCCAGGCTTATCAAGCCGGCGCTCGCGACAACTGCTGCAGTTTTGCTGGTATCAGCAGCGTGGCTTTGGCATGCGCCCAGGATCGCGACCGGTCCGCAAGTGGACGCCCATATCACGCCTCCGCACGCGAGCGCCGGCCCATATTCAGCAGGCCAGGAACCCACGGCTGCGCAGCCCAGCCGGACCCTCGATGCAGCAGCGCAAGAGGAGAAAGCGGCTCAGTCGAATCCACAGGAAAAGCCTGCGGTCAATGCGCCGGCCGCTGCCGGCAAGCCCGCCAGCGTGCGGGCGGACGAGCCGCAAAACGATGTCGCCGCCAGCGTCCGGCAGATCGAAGCACGCAAGGCGGAGAAAGCCGAAGTGCGCTCGCTCGGCGCACCCGGCGAGGTAAGATGGCAACAAACGGAGATCCAGGTGCTGGGCGGTCCAGGCACAGGCGAGAGGGTTGTGCGGGCCATCAAGGTCGTGCCTGAGGCGGGCGCAAAGAGATAGGGAAGAGCAGATGAGAACGGTTCTGATCGCGAGTGTGCTTGCGGGGGCGCTGTTGCTGCTTGGGCAGGCCCAGGCGGAGGACCCGAATCCGGACGTCGCCAAGGCGATCCAGGCCATCGCTGCGCGCCGCGCGGAGAAGGCGGAAGCGCGTACGGCACAACTCGCAGCCTGGGCGAAGGGAGAGGCCAAGGGACGTGCCGCGCTCTCCTCGCCGGGAAGCACTTGCACTATAAACATCGGTGAAGGCGGTGGCGTCATCGTCAATCCAGGCGGCGGCGGTGTGATCTTCGAGGATGACGACGATTGAACGTACCGCAGGCGTCTTGCCTGCACGTTGATTGTAGGGCAGGCATCTTGCCTGCCGTTGATAAGGAGCGAGGCATGAGAACGTTGCTGATCGCGGGCGCCCTGTTGGGAACCGTGCTGCTGGGCGGGAGCGTCGGGGCTGGTGAGCCGAACGCAGAGGTGGCCAAGGCGATCCAGGACATCGCCGCACGCCGGGTGGCGAAAGAAGAAGCGCGCGTGAGACAGATCGAGACCTGGGCAAAAGGGGCAGGGACCGAACGCGGATGGGCGGGCGGCGTTTCCAGTCCCGCACCGGGCCAACCTTTGCACATCGAGCTCAAGTGAGCGCGGCTTTGCAGGTCTGAGCGCACCGGGCGGCTGACTGGCAGCCGGCTTGTGTTGTTCTCTTGGCCGATCCTAAGAACGAACCAAGAAGGAGACCCCTATGACCCTGCTGTGCAAACTGCTCACCGCGGCCGCGGTCCTGCTCTCGTTCTTCCTGGCGCCCCTCCTGGGCGCCGAAGCCGACGCCGCGCCCAAGACGCTGGAGGAGCAGATTCAGTACCTTGAAGGCGCTCTGTCGGAAAGTCTGCGCACGCGGGACTTCGCCATGTTGGAGATGGCGGTCACGGGCTTCAAGGCGGCAAAACTCCAGCCTAAGGACTTGGAACTGTCATTGTTGCGGGCGGAGCGCAATGCGGCGTGGTCCAGTGGCCAGCCCATGCTCGCCGCGACCGCGCCTGCGGCCCTGATGGAAGCCTGGGGCCTGATGGCGCGCGCCATGCTTGGAAACGACGACGCCCTGCAGACGCTGCGCAAGAATGCGGAAGGTCTGCCCCCTTCTCCAGGGCCTCTCCCGGCCCCCAACAAGGTCAAGCCCGCCGAGTACCAAGCGAAACAAAGAGAGATTGAAGACTTCCAGTCAAAGGTCAAGAAAAGAGATCACGCGCTTCTGGCCTTGGCCTTGCTGAAAGAACCTGGCGTGCAGGAGAAGGCCCTGGCCGCGATCCGGAACAAGCCCGCCGACGCCCAAGGGATGGGGATGGGCGTGTTCTACTCAGGCTTCGGCGGTGATACGAACCCGCTGTTGCTGGCGGTGTTGCAGCCCGGCGCTGAAGAAGGCTTCAAATGCCTGGTGGATTATTGCGCGGATGAGAAAGGTGTGCTCAAAGACCAGGCCCAGGTGCTCAGCGAGTTGAACGCTCTGTCAGGGTCTCAGCAACGCGGGGTCGCGGACGACAAGTTTTCAATCACAAGCGACATCCGGCAGCGTCTGCCCAAAGACGCGCAGCAGAGGTTGATTGCCCCGTATGTCGGCATTCTGAAGCGCTATGCGCCAGACCCGAAGCAGCAGTGGGACATGACGCTGAATTACATCTCCAACTTCGCCATGGTTCTGCCGGAGAAGGCGTTGCCCCCCGAGGGCGTCACCGCGCTCGAGGAACTCGTGAAGAAGTTGCCGGGCCCCATCGGGCAGTGGCCCAAGCAAAGCTTCGCCGCGGTCCTGAAGAAATACGGAAAGGAGCCGAGCGACGCGGTCAAGCCCCCCAGGCCACCTGAGAAGGCGCCGGACTTCTAGAGCAGTTCACGATTGGGTGTATCCTCGCGCATTCGTGGCACGGGCATCTTGCCCGTGTCCACGGCCTGGAAGGCCGTGCCACAAGGTCACAGCCATTCGTGAAGTGCTCTAGTCTCTGCCA
>Ga0209777_10008700_pt1 | contig 11073 bp, 8 predicted proteins | sample FrelakmetHBP12HB_FD_187147 | JGI IMG/M metagenome (GOLD analysis project Ga0209777, IMG submission 187147) | Freshwater lake sediment microbial communities from the University of Notre Dame, USA, for methane emissions studies -HBP12 HB (SPAdes)... | ecosystem: Environmental > Aquatic >...
GCAAGCGAGTGTGAACCCTTGATTTTCTCTGAAGCATTTTTTACCCCCTCCGCAAAGATATCACCAATTCCTTTTCGATAAGCTATTTTATTAATCATCGTAATTATTGCCTCATGGTTACCAAACTGAAGGTCAACATCGTCAAGCTCTTTTTTCGTAAGGAGTCCTTTACTGTAACATTCCATTCCAAAAGCAATAACATTTCCAGCGGAAATCGTATCCATACCAAGTCTATTACATAATTCATTTGCCTTTGCAATTGATTCTAAATTACTATTACCGCAAAGTGCCCCAAAAGAAAACAGTGTTTCATATTCTGGCCCACTCACATGAGTCCCTGCATACGGGCCCTCTTTAATTTCAGAAATGTTTTTACAAGCGACGACACAAGCCTGACAGCTTCTTTTCTTAACGATGATCTTTTCTTTCATCCGATCAAGATTAATTTGCTCTGCTCCCTCAAATTCACCCTCAGTCCAGTTTCTTGTTGGTAACGCACCCATTAAATGAGTCATCATCAATGTCTCTGGAGTTTCATCAAGCAAAATACCTCGATCATTAAGTTTTTCGTTGAGATCTTTTTTAAACGCTTCAACCTCCTGTTGATTTTTTATTTCTATTTTCTTGGTTCCATGAACAACAACAGCTTTTAGTTTTTTTGACCCCATGACCGTGCCTACCCCGGCTCGTCCTAACAGAAATCCTTCAGCATGGGTAATACATGCATATTTCACTAGATTCTCTCCAGCAGGTCCTATAGAGACGACTTGAAAGATTTTCCCATGATCTTCCTTTAATATTTTCTCAGTTTCAAAAGTATCTTTAGTCCATAAATGATCAGCTTTCTTAATCTCAATAGTATTATCATTAATAAAAAGATACACAGGTTTTTTTGCTATACCTCTAATTACAATGAAATCACAACCAGTTCTTTTTAATGCTGGAGCAAAATACCCACCACAATTTCCTTCCCCAAAGATGTTCGTCTGTGGAGATTTAAAAATAACTGCAAGCTTCTCACCCCCAGATAATGATAAACCGGTAAGTGGCCCCGTACCAAAAATCAACAGATTATCTGGACCAAGCGCATCGGTCTTTGGTTTCATCTGATCAAATAATATTCGTACTCCGACCCCCTTACCCCCAATATATCTATCTGTGAGTTCTTTTGAGACATCTTTTATTTTAATTTTTTCAGTAGAAAGATTCACCTCCAGTATCTTTTCAGCACCGATCATATATTCACCAGTTTCACATATCGAAGTGGTAGAACCATATGAAAACCATAGATATGAATTGATGATAAAATATATCTATATTCTGTTAAGTTATCAATTGCTTTTATCTGCATAAACTATAAATGAAAAAAGGGCTTCGCCCTTATGATCCCGTTCCGCCTTCATTCCTCGGCAAACCCTATCGGGCGTTGCCGTATCTCACTCGGCGGCCGTGGTTGGTAGTCGTTGCGGTTGATCATCAACCACATATGCATTGTGGTGACGTGGTTGATCTCGGATGTAAGTACTTGATTCCTCGATGTTTTTCTACCTAGTGGATTCATAGTGGTTGTATCCACTCCAGAATCCACCACGCGGGTATCGCTTTCGAAACCCGGGAAAAGTCACAAACATTTTTTTACACTGTAGAATTTCAGCATGATTTCCGCGGTTTGAATCGAATATCTTTCGGAATATTTAACAAGAAGTAAATATGGTTAATAGTAAAACCGAAGTCGCTGAACTCGAATCCGAAGCGCTCTAAATCATGGAACGCTTAGATGTAGGCGTTAATGTAGATTTGTTTTCGAAAGCAGTTTTATCGGTTGTAAGTAACGAACATCATCGTTACTCAGTCATTGCGGGTATCACCCGCAATCTTTTTTAGAGCTAACGCAATTTACAATATCCATAATCTTTTAATCGACAGTCGTGTTTCGAAAGGTATTCGATGACATAGTCGTGGGTTTTCAAAGAGTTTGTTGCCAAGTGGAGGGTATTTTGTGTGTGATATCCTGAAAAGAAGATAGAATTGTGGAATAATTACCTTTACCGATACAGCATATCTGTGTGTCAGGAAACCCTTGACAATTTTGTTGACAAAAAGGTTTTATAGGGCTAGCCCTATAGCAAGTGTGATGGTGAAGTTGTTAACGATGCTACGTTGCCCTTGCTGTGGTAAGTTATCGCTGTTTCCAAACTTCGCTATTTTTCATCATCTTGACACTTTCAACCTAACGATAAAGGGGTTGGGCAAGGGAAGGGGATTCAAGAACACTTATGAAAAAGCAAAGATACAAGGGGATTTGATTACCTATTGGATAAGAAGATTAAAGGAGGTGATTGTTTGGCTGGAAAATCAACGACAAGGCACAAACGTATTGTTCTCAAAGATGTCAAAACCGATGTTGACCGTCAATTCAAACAACAACTGCTTAAGTGCAAGGGTGACATCTGTATTGACATCGGAGACAAAGGGGAAGCCGTTGTTACCGTTGACAGAGGGGCAAGTCCAGAGTGTGCAGAAGCCCTTGCTAAGTATATCTTGCAAGGTAACCTTGTCAGATTCAACATAGTTGCAAAGACGAAGGAAAAAGAATAAATCTTGATGAGTGCTGTGTGTAATCGATGCCGGGTCGGTCCGGGCGTTTAAGTTTTAGATACATCTCTTAAACTTTTCACCAACGCCCTCACCTGACCTTTATTAACTATTATTTTGCTACTTACGGTGAAAAGTAGGGGATGGAAGATTACAATAAACTATGGTTTATTTGGAAAAAAGAGATGCGACTTTCCATCTGATGGCAGTAGAACTCTTTTTCTGGAAATAATACTCAAGTGCTTATTGCTACTATAAGCACTTGATTGAGGTGATAATGAACTATGGAAAAACTCTATGGAGGCATAGACATCCACAAGGAAAAACTTGCAGGATGCATTATGGATAGAGATGGAAACATTACCAGAGAACACACCTTTCCATCTTCGAAAAAAGCAGTTGAACGATTCCTCTACGACATCCCCAGTTCAGGGATAACAATCGCGATAGAAGCATGCGGTATGTGGAGAGGAACATACAAGATATTAACAGATATGGGATATGAAGTTAAACTTGCAAACCCGAAGAAAACACATGACATTGCCTGTAAGAAAAAAACCGATTAAGTCGACGCTAAGATATTAGCCGATTTACTTCGGACGAAATATCTTCCTGAGGTGTGGATACCAGATGAACAAACCCTGAAGTTCAGAGATCTCACACGACATAAATCCAATCTTACACGACTCAAAACACAGATTCAATGCAAAATAAAAAGCTATCTCCTGCGCAAGGGAGTGAAATATGGCAAACTATGGAATGAAAAAACACTTTCAACACTAGCACAGGAAGATCAAGATATACAGAATCTCATCAATGTCTATAACAGTTTGAAAAAAGAAGAAAAAGAAGTTATGAAACGGATAAAACAAGTTGCAAGAAATAGAAAAGAAACTACCTTGCTCATGAGCATACCAGGCATCACAGAGTTTTCATCTCTGATGATACTCGCTGAGATCGGTGACATACAACGTTTCCCCTCCCCAAAAGAGCTGGTGAGCTACGCAGGTCTCTGCCATGGTATATATCAATCTGCTTCAACTGAGCGATCTGTCCGTAACACAGCAGTGAACAAATGGCTGAAATGGATCATCTACGAATGCTCCGGAAGAGCAATCATGCTAGACCAAAGATTTCAACAGTATTTCTACCCGATTCAGAAAAGAAAGGGAGGGAATACAGCAAGAAGAGCTACCGCACGGAAAATGCTCACCATCATATGGTATATGCTCACCAATAAAGAAACCTACAGAGTATCATAAAAACATATTCACCAGAGTCCTTTGGACAAACCATAAGGGCAAGGGCACCCCCAAAGACCCGCTAAACCGACAACGTATGCGTTGTTTGAGCTTCCTCTATCTGATTGGAGGCTCTTTAACCACTTGCCACATTGTGCCACAAAATATTGTGTGAGCACCTAGGAATGTTTGTGGATTAAGCCCTTGCCAACAAAAATATTAACCAGACGGAAGATATCAATGTAGCGAAACAGAAAAAAAGAGTTCTAAGGAATGCGTGTCTTTTCACTTCGTTTCAGACCGCACAGTATTCTCAGTCGCAACTATAAAATACGCATTAGTGTTCCGGATCGAAATCGCATAGTCAGAGCCATTTGTGATAAACACCCAATTCTCGATAAGATACGGGTTGGTAATTGTCCCATCTCCTCTTGTCACCCCGTTTTCTAATGTAAACCCTCTATTATCATTGATATGGATTGGTAAATGATCTCCACCACCACTAAATAGCAGAGATGGTTTCTCAGTATTTTGTGCAGTAGATGGAATGATACTCATCCCAACGAACAATAGAATGATTCCGATCGTAAAACTTTTGCTAATCTGAGGATTTGTATCCATGTCTTTCCCCCTTTGTATGATTTTATATCACTATTTTCATTTAAAACATATCCTCCCCAAGGGAAAGCATCGATGCGGTTCTAAACCTTAAAGTCGCTGGAAGGATTATAACCCAAAGGTTCACTATTTTGTATATTTTTCCTATTAGTTCCCCGTGGTTGTCAACTTAAGATTTAATTAATGGCAGCATTCATCCATGTTTTTAGTGAAAACATATGGATGGGATGCTACCACGATTAGAGGAATTGTTAGAAGCTAAAAATATTTTCGTAAGAAATCGTAAACGAAGAAGAACACGTTCTTTAGGGATACTGTTGTATCATTATGGTCTTTCCTTAAGAAAATGCAGGACTATTTTATCCTCTTTTGAAGATATCAGCCATGAAGCAATACGTAAATGGTATCATAAGGTTGATGCCATATTTACTGTCGATAAAGCATACAGAAAAATCATTGCCGTTGATGAAACCAAGGTGAAGATCAATAGAAAATCGTATATTCTCTGGGCAGCAGTAGATATATGCAGCTGGGAGATTCTTGGTGTATGGGTTACGAAAGGTCGTGCCTCTCTTGAAGCATACAGTTTTTTAAAATATGTTCTCCATAAATGTCTGAATCAACTTAAAATTTTGGTTGACGGTGGGCCATGGTACAAACCTGCTATTGAACGATTAAACGTTGAACGGGAACATGTTACGTTCGGTCTTCGCAATCCTATAGAACAATGGTTTTTCATCTTCAAACATCGGATAAAACTCTTTTATAGAAACTGGCCTCATAATGCCACTGTTGATAGCACTCAACAGTGGATTAACTGTTTTGTATCAATGTATCACTTTACGTGGAGCTAAAGTTGACAACCACTAGTTCCCCTCTCCTAAAAATGAAATAGTATATATTTTTATATCCTTTGTTCTTATCTTATGCCTGGTCCTATAAAGAGGTAAAGAAAACATGCTAAAGGTTATTCTAAATAACGGTCTGGAAATGCCAATCCTAGGATTTGGCGTTTTTCAAATTACTGATTCTGAAGAATGTGAACGATGCGTATATGAAGCCATACAAGTCGGATACCGTCTGATTGATACTGCTGCCGCTTACGGAAATGAGGAGGCTGTTGGTAGAGCTATTAAGAGAGCCGGTGTTGCAAGAGAAGAATTATTTATCACTACAAAGCTTTGGATCCAAGATGCAGGTTACGAAAGTACAAAGAAAACATTTGAACGATCTCTCAGTAAGTTGCATCTTGATTACATCGATTTGTATCTAATTCACCAGCCTCTTGGAGATGTTTATGGTTCTTGGCGAGCGATGGAAGAATTATACAAGGAAGGCAAAATTAAAGCGATAGGTGTAAGCAACTTCCACCCAGACAGGATAATGGACTTGATAATGCACAATAAAGTGATTCCTGCGGTTAATCAAATAGAAATGCACCCTTTAAACCAGCAAATCGAGACTGTAAAATTCTTAAAAGAAAACAATGTGCAAATAGAAGCATGGGCACCATTAGCTGAAGGTGAACAAAACATTTTCGAAAACCAATTACTGCTCTCCTTAGCGAAAAAACACAAAAAAACTGTCGCTCAAGTAATTTTACGATGGCACACACAAAGAGGAGTAGTTATCATACCAAAATCAATTCATAAAGACAGAATCATCGAGAACTTCAACATTTTCGATTTTGAGTTAAGCCCTAAAGATATGAATGCAATTACGACACTGGACACAAAAGTGAATTACTTCTTCGATCATAGAGACCCAGAAACAGTGAAATTTTTAAACAGTTTGAAGCTCGATACGTAAAACATTCATGAAATCAGGATTTTTTCATTAAAAACATATCCTTGGAAACCAGAGAGAAAGCATTGATACGGTTTTAACACAAAAATGAAATAAGGGCTTCATCCTTATGATCCCATTTCGCCTTCGTTCCTCGGCAAGCCTGGGGCAAGTGGCCATGGCATAGGTTTAGAGGCGGAAGAAGAACTTATTAATGAATGGATATTTGAAAAAGGAATGGCATTTACAGCCACGGCTGGTGCATATAATAAAGACATTAAAGCAACCTGGGCAACAGAGGACGTCGTAGTAGTGACAGAACGGGGAGCAAGACTATTAACCAAATTCCCAATAAATTATATAATACCTTAAAATTCATTTCGAAATCTAACAATTAACACGTTTTTCATTAATCATAATTATTTTATAGTCGAAATTTATTATATATATTAAGAGGCTTTACATGAATAAATATTTCAAGAAAAATTTTGTATTTATCATAGCATTTTTGTTCATTTTTTCGTTAACATTTTCAGCAAATTCGCATATTACAAAAACAATAAGCGATAGTAAAACGAGCGGGCCCTGTAACGGTTATACATTAATATGCCCGGGTAGCGCACCTGTTTTTTTGATTGATATGGACAAGAACGTTATTCATACTTGGTCATTACATGGCTTCCCGGCAAAGATGTTACCTGGTGGTTCGATAATTGGGGACAATGAATCAAACAATATGGATGAATATAAGTTCATCGCTCAAGAAGATTGGCAGGGGAAAATTGTCTGGGAATTTCATAACTTTAGTAAGGGGTGGGCGCACCAACACCACGACTTTGAACGCCAGGGAAATCCGGTTGGATACTACGCCCCAGGTCAAAACTTCGTGGAAAATGGAACAACATTAGTGCTCGCTCGCACAACGCTGATTAACCGATCTATTAATCTGATAATGCCCTTGGACGACGATGTCATTTACGAGGTGAACTGGAAAGGAAATCTCACTGGTTTTATCTGGCATGCCAACGAGCATTATAAAGAAATGGGGTTTTCCATATGGGCAAAAATAGGTATCGCCCACCAAATAATGCTCTACCTTTTCCGATCGACCTACCAGGGATGGCTTCATATCAATACGATTTCAGAACTCGGGGAAAACCATTGGTACGACGAAGGAGATAGCAGGTTTAATCCCCATAATATTATACTTGATTCTCGGCAGGCAAGTTTCATGGCGATTATCGACAGGCAAACTGGAAAAATTGTCTGGAGAATTGGACCAGATTATTCAAGCAATACAGAGGTTGGAAAAAAACTCGGTCCGATTATCGGGATGCATAATGACCATATGATCCCAAAAGGTCTTCCTGGTGCGGGAAATATTCTTGTCTTTGACAACGGTGGATACGCAGGGTACGGTCTTTTAGGACAACCAATTCATTACCTTCGTTTTTATTCACGGGTGATTGAATTTAACCCAGTGACGTATGATATCGTCTGGGAATATGAAAAAAAGGATAATCCTCGATTTTATAGTGATCGGATTAGCAATGCGCAGCGTCTGCCCAATGGCAACACGCTCATTTGTGAAGGCACTAGTGGTAGAGTCTTTGAGGTGACACCAGAAAACACAATCGTGTGGGAATATACTTATCCAGGACTTTCAGGGAATTATACGAACAATGACGTCTATCGAGCATATCGGATCCCCCCAGAATGGGTGCCAGGTAATCCCTCGGGGTACGATCCCTGGAAATAAAGCCTAATATTTTGATTCATCTAGATGTTATTGCATACATTTTTTAAGATACTTAACACATTTGGGTAATTCTTCTTCGGGAACCCTCGGGACTGCACACTCAAGAGCCATATACCGTTTGTAGTGTATTTTTTTTCAAAGAGTGAAAAATAGATTTGAAGTCAATATGACCAAAACTTGGGAGTAGCCTGTTATTTTCCGCGAGATGCACATGGTAGATATAATCACCTGCCTTCTCAATGGTTTCATTGATATCTTTTTCTTCGATATTTAACTCGCAGGTATCGACTATGATTTTTACATTTTCAATTCTACCTCTTCACAAATTTTCATTGCACTCTCTACTACAGCTAATGGATCAGGGGTTAATAATTCATATTCGCGCGTAGAAATTCCTAATAATCTTCCGTTTTCATCAAAAAGAGATGTCTTAAATGCTGTTGTTCCTGCGTCAATACTTAAGATATATTCCATTGGATATCACCATATTGTTAATATTAACTATCTGGGGGTGCCAACGCCCAACATACTAGTACTGGTTCTTTACCTGTATTGATTAGTTTATGGGACTCTCCTATTGGTATAATCACTGCATCACCTTCTTTTAACTCTTTCGAGAGTTTTGAAAATTGACAGATTAGTGTATCTTTTACTATAAAAAAACCTATTACCATACTTATGACCGGGTCTATCGCTCCTTCTTTTCCTTGCTCAAGATAGGATGTCCCAAAAATCATTTTCTCTGTTTTCATATAGAGATTACATTGTTCATCCCCTTCGTAAAATTGTTTAGATTTCTTCCTCTTAATGACCTTGATTTTCTATATTCTTCTACCCGCCATAGGATTATAAGTATTTTCTCTACTTAAAATTTTGTCAAGAAACTATCTTTCTTCATCTTTCATAGTAAATCATATTTTTAGGGTTAAACTCTAAAGATTTTGACTAATTTTATCTTTGCTAAAGAGTATTTTTCATATTTTTATTGGTTCAAAGTAATAAATTATTTATATAACCTGTGATTATATTATAATTACAAGGATAGTTAATTATGCTAAATTAATAATTAGAGTACATCATTGAGAGGCTTAAGGGAATTGGATTTGATATGATCCAAAGGAAAATAATTATTTATGGAATTCTTTTCATTCTCTTTAGTTCGTCTCTATATCTTCCAGTTATGTCCCAAAGTGATCTATCCTGGTGGGATAAAAATTGGCCCTTCCGACAAAAAATCAATCTACCAATATCTACACAACGTTCTTTTGCAAAATTTCAGCCTATTGATATTAGAGTTACATTTGAGAACAATTGTTGGGCTCTCTCAGAAAATCAGACCTCTGTGCGCGTATGCTGTTGGGATGGAAATGGGTGGTTTGTTCTCGAATCGCAGATCTACAACCTAAATTTTACTGGCACAAACAATATCAAAGCATGTAGTCTTGTTTTCCTCATTCCACAGAATGCGACAGGGAAAGAAGAATACTACATTTATTATAATGATAAAGAAACAAGTCCAGCGAATTATCCAGATCATGTCCAGGTAGAAAAAACCCATTACTATTACGAACCGATTCCAGGGCAGAAAGCTGATTTTGATTATTATAAAATAACAGATGATGGTTTATGTCCCTATGGCGTTGGCATCCAAGGGATTATGATGACTGAGTATGGTACTCAGATGATTTTCAGACAAAGCAAAGGACAGAAAGATTTTAGCTATCGATATTGGGATCGCCTTGCTTCATTCTGTTTTCAATATCGAGATGCTAGTTTACCCGTTGGTCAGGATACGATAACCACCCGTGAGAAGCTTATATCCAATCAGATAATGGTTGATGGTAACTTAATGGTAGAGTTTGGTATTGTCAGTACAAATTCCCGTGAAACCGCGAAAACGACCGATATCTACAAATATTATCATTCTCCAGTAGATATTAGAAGAATTTGTGTTCAAGTAAAACATGAGGTTTTAAAAGATATTACTGTTGCTAGTGTTGAAAAACTTGATGGAGAATATGCGTTCACGAGTGGGTTTAAAACACGGAGTGAAGCAAACATCGCCTTAAACACCGGGGAAATCCTACCTTACATTCATTATTATGATAGTGATGGTACGATACATGGAGTTGCGGCGGACACCAATCCGACATCAAAGGAAGAGGAATGGCTTATTTCAGTTGAAGATAATGCTGATTTAGGTAGCAATCCATGGGTCTCTGCAGATAATGGTGAAACAGGGAAAGCACATGCCCTGATTTTCTCGTCAAACAAGGTAGTAAAATCAGGGACGAATGAACAAGACGGTATTCAGATTAAAGCCAGTCAAAAACAAGAAGCAGATATACCAGGATTACAAGCATATTCCTCTGGTATGGGGTGTTTTCGTAACGCATATTATTCAGATGGTTCGTCTGATCGTACTATTCCTTCTGATTTAGTTGTCGAGTTCAATGGTGAGTTCTTTACCACCGAAATTAATAGCTATAAGGATGTACAAAATGAAACAATCTTATTCCAATCACTCGTGAAATACCGACCATTGTTTAATGAAAATGTAAGCGTTAATGAAAAGGAAGAAACAAAATACAATCTAACTATATTTACTCATTTAGCACCATCTTTTCCATTAGGTTCGCTCATTTCTGCAGCTTCAGGAAAAAATTTTTCTTATACCTACGCAGAGTTGTACCAAAATGGAAATCTAATCTCATCTGGTATATGTAGTAGAATATCTCTAGCTGGAGAATTAAATCTTGAAAAAATTACTCTATCTGACATTATCAAGTTGTTTGATTGGAAAAACATATCATTTTTCAAAAAAATCCAAATCCCGAAACTACCTCCAGGGAACTACGTCGTTAAAATCTTTGTAAAATCTGGTCAAAAAAGTAACTATATTGGAGTACAACCTGTTGAAATCAAAGGGGATACAAGGGTTGATGTGGTTTGTTCAAAACAACAAAAGATAACCATCAGTGTTATCGATCAAAACAAGCAAGGTATTTCGAATGCCCAGTGTATTCTTTTTATAGGAAATGCCTCTATTGAAGAGAATTATACGGGTGTGAAAGG